>PPFU01002074.1_pt1 | contig 32140 bp, 22 predicted proteins | sample 1535991 | NCBI WGS metagenome assembly PPFU01 (sample SAMN04901290, study PRJNA319586) | Hypolithon metagenome, whole genome shotgun sequencing project. | isolation source: Antarctic Hypolithon | place: Antarctica: Miers Valley | collected 2014
CTGCCGGGCGTCGTCTACGACTGAGCGCCGCCCGGAATGGGCAAAGATCGCAGAGCCCACGAACCCGCCGGTCTCTTGCCGCGAGCAGACCTTCGCGCCGGCGACCCGGTCAGCCGGCTCAGTCCGCCGCAACTTCCTGCGGCAGGAGCGCGGCTCGGCTCGGCTCGATCCCGATGCGGACCTCTTCACCGGGTGTAGGCGGCTCCTTGCCAAGGTGCATCACCGCCTCCTGGCCCTGCGCACGCAGCCGTACCTCATAATGCGATCCGCCAAACCGCACGTCGATCACTTCGGCGGCAATCCCGCAGGGCTCCAGCTGGAGGGCGTCAGGCCGCAGCATCGCAACGGCCGGTCCATTGCCGAAACCGCCGGCCGGGAACATGCCGAACGCACAGCTGGCAACGCCGCCCGTCACCATCGCGGGCACCAGGTTGGCCCTGCCGAGCAAGCGCGCGGCAGCGGCGGAGCGCGGCCGGAAATAGCATTCCTCCGGTGTCCCGCTCTGCACGATGCGGCCCCGCGCCATTAACACCAGCTCGTCGCCCAGCAGCATCGCCTCCTCCGGATCGTGAGTCACCACGAGCACGGCCGCCGCGCTCTCGCGCAGCCCGGAGAGCACGAAGTCCCGCACCTGCGCACGCAAATCGCCATCGAGACCCGAGAACGGCTCGTCGAGCAGGAGCGCTGCCGGACCGGGGGCGAGCGCGCGCGCAATCGCAACCCGCTGCTGCTCGCCGCCAGAGAGGCTGTGCGGCCAGGCATCCGCCCGATCGGCGAGATGGAACCGTTCCAGCAAGGTCATCGCACGCGAGCGCCGTTCTTCCCGCCCCAGCGCCCTCAGCCCGAAAGCCACGTTGTTGAGCACGCTGAGATGCGGGAACAGCGCCAGATCCTGGAACACGAAGCCGATCCGCCGCGCCTCCGGGGGAACGAAGACATTGCGCGCCTCGATGATCCTGTTCTCGGCCCGGATCTCGCCTTCGTCGGCCCGTTCGAGTCCGGCGATGATCCGCAGCAATGTCGTCTTGCCGCAGCCCGATGGACCAAGCAGGCAGGTGATCCGGCCCGCGCGCAGCGCGAGGCTAGCCTCCTGCACCGCGGGCGCGCCGGCATAGCGCTTGCTCACCGCGCTGGCGGCGATCACGGGGGAGCGGGGTAGGGTCACAGCGCCTTGCCTAGGTGCCGGGCCGGGCGGCTGCAATCTTTCGGCTGAGCCAGATAGTGGGGGGCAGAGCGAGCAGGATGATCAGGAGCGACGGCAAGCCGGCCTGTCCCAGCCGCTCGTCCAGCGCATAATTGTTGGCGATTACCGCCAGTGTGTCGAAGTTGAACGGCCTGAGAATCAGGGTGGCCGGCAGCTCCTTCAGCACATCGATGAACACGATCAGCCCCGCGGTGAGCAACGAAGCACGGGCAATCGGCACTTGCACAAAGAACGCGGCACCCATCTCGCTGCGCCCCAGAGTGCGGCCGGCCCAGATCATCGAGGGGGTGACCCGCGCCATCCCGGCGTCGATCGGTTCCAGCGCCGCAGCCATCAGCCGGGCGGCATAGGCGCAGACGAGCAGGCAGAGGCCGACCCAGAAAGCAGCGCCCGCCGGCACGATCCGCCATACCAGCGCCGCCGGGACGAGCAGCCCGATGGCGATTGCCGCTCCCGGCGTGGCATAGCCCAGGCTGGCGATTCGCACCGCCAGCGGCAGGCGCGCCGCACCCAGCGCCAGCGCCAGCGCCAGCCCGGTGGTAACCAGGGCACCGGCCGCGCCCATCGAGAGGCTGTTCAATGCCGCCTGGGCCAGGCGCGGCAGGTCCGGGCTGTGCGCCAGCGCGCTGGCGAGCAGCCACCCCGCCGGCAGCAGCAAGCCGAGAGTGAGCAGCAGGCCACAGAACATCGTCGCCCCGGCCGCTCTGGCGCCGTGCAACTGCTCGATGGCCAGCGGCCGCGGCTGGATCTGCGCCGCATCGTGGCTGCGGCCCCGCCGGGCGCTGCGCTCGACCCACAGCAGCAAAGCGGCCGCGCCGAGCAGCGGCACCGCAAGCTGCGCCGCCCCGGCCGGGGAGCCGAACACCGACCAGGAGCGGACGACCCCGGTGGTCAGCGTCTGCACGGCGAGGAACTGGGCCGCGCCATAATCGGCGAGGGTCTCCATCACCGCCAGCGCCACCCCCGCCGCCAGCGCCGGGCGGGCGAGCGGCAGGGCTGCGCGAAAGAAGGTCTGGCGCGGCGAGCAGCCGAGCATCCGCGCCGATTCGAGCGCGGACACCGATTGGCCCAGAAATGCCGCCCGCATGGCGAGATAGACATAGGGATAGAAAGCGCACGACAACACCAGCGCCGCCCCGCCGATGCTGCGGATCTCGAACGGCAGGTCGAAACCGAGCGACCCGCGCATCCACAGCCGGAGGTCGCCCGCCGGGTCGAACAGGTCCGCATAGGCATAAGCGAGCGCAAAAGCCGGCGCGGCGAGCGGCAGGGCGAGCGCCCAGCAGAAGAACGAATGGCCCGGAAACCGCTGCATGACGACGATCCAGGCAGCGGTCGTGCCCAGCGTCGCCGTAATGAAACCCACCAGCACTGCCAACCACGCCGAAGTCCAAGCGTAGCGCAAAAGATCATGCAGAGGGATCGCCGCGCCCGGCCCGGACAGCGCCGTGACCACGATCCCGCTCAGCGGCAGTGCCGCCACCAGCGCCGCGAGCAACGCCAGCCACTGCAATCCCGAAAGATTGCGCGCGACCGGCCTTCGCCGGCTCAGAATTGCAGTCGCGGCGCCGCTGCTTAGCGCCACCCGGCCCTGCTCATTATCGCCTGCGCGAGCGGCTGATGCTCGGCAAACGCCTCGACCGGCATCGGATGTGCGGCAAATTGCGCATAGCGATCGGTCGGCGGCACCGCCGGAACGTCCGGCCCGGCCGGGAACTCATTGTTAAAGCGGGCAAAATGCTGCTGCGCCTCGGACGATGCAAGGAATTCGAGCAAGCGGATCGCGTTCTCGCGATTGGGTGCGCTGGCCGCGATCCCGCCGCCCGAAATGTTGACATGGCTGCCATGCCCGTCGAGGCTCGGGAAGCCCAGCCGCAGCGGTCTGACGACTGCGCGATCGGCCTCGTCCTCGCCGCTTTCCATCCGGATGAAGTAATAGCTGTTGGTAATGGCCACATCGCAGATGCCGGCGCCCACGGCGCGGATCTGGTCGCGATCGCCACCTTCGGGCTGCCGCGCCATGTTGGCGACCACACCGCGCGCCCATTGCTCGGCGCGCTGCTCGCCCCAGGCCTCGATCAGCGCACCGACCAGCGACAGATTGTAGATATTGTCGGACGAGCGGACGCACAGCCGCCCCCTCAAGCCTGGTGCCGCGAGATCCTCGTAGCTATCCACGTCCTCCGGGCGGACCTTCTCGGGATTGTACGCAACCACGCGCGCCCGGCGGGTGAAGCCGTGCCAGTCCCCGTCCCGGTCGCGCAGATTGACCGGCACCCGTTCGTTCAGCACGGCCGACTGGACCGGCTGGAGCACGCCGGCCTGCTCTGCGCGCCACAAGGCACCGGCGTCGGCGGTGATGAACAGGTCGGCCGGGCTTCGCTCACCTTCGCTGCGCATCCGGGCGATCAGCTGATCGGCATCTCCCTCGATCCGATTGATGCGAATGCCCGTCTCGCGGGTGAAGCGCTCGTAAAGCGCCATATCGCTATCATAGTGGCGGGCGGTATAGAGGTTCACTTCCCCCCCGGTGCCGCCCGCAGCCGGACTGCCATCGTTCCCGCTGGTCCCGCAAGCGCTCAGAGAAATTCCCCCCAACAGCACGAGCAGCTTGCTTCTCACCGTCATCCAGCATCTCCGGTCGCCCGATTGGCGCTATCGAGAGTCAATTGCAATTGCCGAGCTCGTTGGCAACCCTGCTAACGGCCCAACTGCGCGGGACCGGTGGGTTATCGCGCGTCAGCCCCCAGCGTAGCGCGTTGACAAGGCCCGGGCGGATCGTAACCCAAGGCGGTAGACGATCGGCAGAAGATGGCAACAGGAACAGCGTCAGCACCCCAGCAGAGCCCGCATATGATTGCAGGCGAAGAGACCAGGCCCGCCCTGCCCGGGCGGCGCATTCTCGCGCTGTTTCTGCTGCTGGGTTTCTGCGCCGGGCTGCCCTTCTTCATGTTCAACGCCATCCTCCTGCTGCGGCTGGCGCAGAACGGGGTGGGCATCGTGACGGTCGGCTATTTCGCCTGGGTGGCGCTGCTGCCGACCTTCAAATTCGTTTGGTCGCCGCTGCTGGATCGCTTTCTGGTGCCCGGCTTCTCGAAATTCTGGGGACGACGGCGCGGCTGGATCATGCTCTCGCAGCTGGGCATCTTCATCGCCATGGTGGGGATGGCGTTCACCTCCTCCGATACCAACCTGCCGATGGTCGCGCTGTTCGCCATCGTGCTCGCATTCTGGACCACCACACTGGAGGTGGGAGCCGATGCCTGGCGAATTGAGCTGGCGCCCAGCCAGGAAGGGCAGGCTCGGCTGGTCGCGGCCAATCTGTGGGGCTATCGCAGCGCGATGGTCGCCGCCGGCAGCGGCGCGGTGCTGATCGCCGCGCGGTCGGACTGGACGTGGGCCTATCTGGCGATCGCCCTGGCCGCCTTCCTCCCGTTCCTCGCGCTGGTGGCGACCCGGCGCGAGGACCAGGCGACAGCCGCCCGCCCGGCCGCGCTCGCCATTGGCGTGGTCTCCAGCGTGGTGATCGTCACGGCCTCGGTTGCCGTCGTCGCGCTGCTCGGCTGGCTGGCGCTCGGCGCAGCGCGCTCCGCCGGGATCGGGCCGGAGAGCAACCTTGCGCTTGGCGTCGTCACCATCGCCCTGCTGCCCTTCGCCGTGCTCGCCCTCGCCCTCCCCCGAATCCGGCGCCTCGCGCCGGATAGTCCCGCGCTGAACTCACCCACCATCGGTCCGTTCGTGGATATTTTCTGGCGCTATGGCTTCGCCAGCCTGTGCGTGCTCGGCTTTGTCTCGCTGTACCGCGTGGGCGACGTGCTGGCGCTCACCCTGTCGCGCCCGATGTGGGACGCCCGCGGCTACTCGCTCGATCAGATCGGCATCGCCGATGGGGCGGTGTCGCTGCCGGCCAGCATGCTGGGCGTGGCGCTCGGCGGATGGATGGCGGCGCGCTGGCGGCTCTCGTGGGCGCTGGGCGCCGGGGCGCTGATCGCGGCACTCGGCAATTGGGTCTATGTCTGGCTGTGGTGGACTCCGCCTGAGGGCTGGGTGCTCTACGCCAGCGTAGCGGCCGACCAGTTCGGCAACGGCTTCGCGGGCGCGGTATTCGTGGTCTACCTCTCGCTGCTGGTGAACCCCCGCTTCCCCGCCGCGCAATACGCCTTTCTGTCCGGCTTCGCCTTCCTGCTGGCCCGGCTGCTGGCGGGCACATCTGGGGCAATGCAGCAGGCGATCGGCTATGACGGCTTCTTCCTGTTGTCGGGCGGGATGAGCCTGGCGGCGGTGGTGTTCCTCCCATACCTCGCACGCATCCGCCCGCGGGGCACCAGCATCGGCCCGGCCGCACCGGCATGATCAGGCCCATGATCGAACAGGCCTGCCACACCGCCTTCGCGCCCGCCGCCCGCATGGTGGAGGACGGAACCATCCCCTGCGCCGCGCTCGGCATGGTCACCGCCGCAGGCGCCAGCGCGGTCACCATCGCCGGCATGGCCGCTCTCGAACCCGAACGCGATCGGCTGACCCGCGACCATTGGTTCGATCTCGCCTCGCTCACCAAGGTGATCGCCACCACCAATATGGTGCTGCAACTCGCCGAAGAGGGCCGGCTCGACCTCGACCGCCCGCTCACCGATGCCATCCCCGATCTGCGCCAGTACGATGTCGAGAACGCCGCCGAACGCCAGCTGACGTTCCGCGATTGCCTGCTCCATCGCACCTTCCTCCCGGCGGTGGAGCCGATCTACACCTATGGCGACGATCCCGCCCGGCTGCGCGCCTTTGTCCTCCAGCGCGAATGGCGGCACGGGCCCCCAGTCTATTCGGACATCAACTTCATCCTGCTCGGCATCGCGGTGGAGCGGATCACCGGCGCCCCGCTGAGCGAGAGGCCGCTGCCGCCCGGCCTTGCCTACGGCCCTCCACCCGGCCCCGCCGTGGCGACCGAGAACTGCACTTGGCGCGGCCGGGTGATGCAGGGCGAGGTGCATGACGAGAACGCTTATGCGCTCGGCGGAGCGGCCGGCCATGCAGGGCTGTTCGGAACCATCGATGGCGTGCTCGGCTTCGCCCGGGCGCTGCTGGCAGGCGAGCTGCTCTCGCCCGCGATGATGGCGCAGATCCGCACCGCCGCCTATGCGCACCGCACCTGCGGGTGGGAGAAGGCCCATCCGGGCTGGCCCGGCGGCAGCGCCTGCTCGCCCGAGACGATCGGCCACACCGGCTTCACCGGCACTGGCCTGTGGCTGGATTTCGACCGCGGCCTCGCCTGGGCTCTGCTCACGAACCGCGTACACCCCTCGCGCCATGGCACACAGGCGATCCACGCATTGCGGCAGCAGGTGAGCGACGCTGTGATCGCCGCATGGGAGGCGCAGCACTCAGCAGCAATGCACCCATAACCGCACGGCATCGCCAGCCCGATCCCTGGCCCGATCCTTGGCTTGCCTGAGTGCTGCAAGCCCCGCATCATGCCGCTATGCACCGCCTCTATCGCGCCCTTTGCGCGCTCCTGCTGGCCGCCGCCGGCTCCACCACCCCCGCAGCCCTCGCCGCCCCGGCGCCGATGGCCGCCGCGCCCGCGTCCGCGCCGGACCCGGCGGAGACACCCCTCGCCCGCCATCTCGCCGTCCCCTACCACAGCGGGCTGGTCGGCGCGGCACAGGCGCCGGTGTTCGCCTGGATCGAAAACCGCGCCGGCGTGCGCAACGTCTGGGTCGCGGAGGCCCGGTCTCGCGCCCGCCAGCGCACCGGATACGCACAGGACGATGGCGTCGAGATCAGCGGCCTTGCGCTCAATCGCTCCGGAACGCGGCTGGTCTACGGGCGCGGCGGCGATGCCGAATGGCCCGACACTCGCCTGCCCAACGCCGGCCAGGCAGCCATGGCGCCCGAGCAGACGCTCTATCTGGCCGCCGTCGCCGGCGATCGATCCCCCCGCGAGATCGGCAACGGCCACGGCGCAATGTTCTCGCCGGATGGCGAGCGCATCGCCTTCCTCGGCACGAACCGCATCTTGTTGTGGGAGGGCCGCGAGGCACGCGAACTCGCCCGGCTGCCCGGCAACCCCCGCGACCTCTCCTGGTCGCCCGACGGCAAGCGGCTGCTGTTCCAGGAGCTGCGCACTGGCCACTCCATCATCGGTGTGCTGGACATCGCGCAAGGCACCCTGCGCTACCTCGGCGCGACGCTCGGCGATTCTTCCGATCCCGTCTTCTCGCCCGATGGCACCGCAATCGCCTTCATCCAATTTCGCGAGCCGCCCGCCGGACTTGCACACAGCACAGCCTCGTTCTGGTCGCTGCGCATCGCCGATCCCGCCACCGGCGCCATCCGCACCGTCTGGACCGCGCCCGAAGGCGAGGGCAGCCAGTTCTACGGCACGCGCGGGCGCAATTTGTTCTGGACCACATCGGGCCAGCTGCTGTTCCCCTGGGAGCGGACCGGCTGGCTGCACATCTACGCCGTGCCGCCCACCGGCGGAGTGGCCCGCAACCTCACGCCCGAAGCCAACGAGGTGGAGAACTTCCGCCCCACGCCCGATGGCCGTGCGCTGGTCTTCACCGCCAACCCCGGCGATCTCGACAGCCGCGGCCTGTGGCGTGCCAGCCTCTCGGGCGGAGCGGCCGAGCGACTGACCCCGGAGGATGCCTTCGCCTTCTTCCCGGTGTTCGGCGGCGAGCAACTGGCCGCGACATTCACCGATGCGCGCCGGCCTGCGCATATGGTGCTGGTGGATAGCATGGTGCCGCTCTCGCCCGCGCCCGCGATCGATGCTTATCCGCAACCGGAGACGGTCGTGTTTACCGCCGCCGATGGCACGAAGGTGCACGGCCAACTGTTCCGCGCGCCGGGGCCGGGGCCGCACCCGGGTATCGTCTTCGCGCATGGCGGACCGCGCCGGCAGATGCTGCCCGCATTCCAGCCGATGCATTATTACCATAACACCTATATCCGGAATCAGGAGTTCGCCGCGCAGGGCTACACCGTCCTGTCGGTCAATTTCCGCAGCGGCACCAATTACGGCCGCGCCTTTCGCGAGGCCCCTGAGACCGGCCGGAGCGGCGCCTCGGAATATCGCGACATCCTCGCCGGTGGCCGCTGGCTGGCCGCGCGGCCCGACATCGACGCAGACCGCATCGGCATCTGGGGTGGCAGCTGGGGCGGCTACCTCGCCGCGCTGGGCCTCGCGCGCGACAGCGACCTGTTCGCGGCCGGGGTCGATCTGCACGGCGTCCACGCAATGGTGCGCCCAGTGTCCGACAGCTATTCGCCTGAGGAGGTCCGCCGCGTGCAGCAGCTGCAGTGGGATTCATCGCCGATGGGGGCGATCGAGACCTGGCGCTCCCCGGTCCTCATCGTCCACGGCGATGACGATCGCAACGTCGATTATCGCCAGTCGCTCGTGCTGGCGAGCGCCCTCGCCGCGCGCGGCGTGCCGTTCGAGGAAATCGCCTTCCCCAACGAGCGGCACGCCTTCTCCCGCCACGCCAACTGGCTGACGACGCTGCAGGCCACGGGCGATTTCTTCGATCGCCACCTGCGGGACGCGCAATGACGATGCCAGCCGGAATGCGGCGCTTCCTGCTCCCGCTGGCTCTCCTCGGGCCCCTCTCGCCAGCGCTGGCGCAGCAGGCCAGTCCCCAGCCGCCCCCGGCCCGACACGCGCCCTCGCTCCCGGCCTCGGCACCGGACCAGGCGCTGCTCGGCACGGTCGAACGCGTGCTGGCGCAAGCACCGGCGGGCACCCGCTACGGCCTGCTGGTTGAGGCGCTGGACGGCACCGAGCTGCTCGCCATCGCGCCGGACCAGCGGTTCATCCCCGCCTCCAACACCAAGCTCTTCACCACCCTCGCCGCCCAGATCGACCTCGCCTCGCTACAGGCGGCAGCGGAAGGCACCGGGGTCCGGCTCGAACCGGTGGGCGATGGCCGGTTCGACGTCATCCTCGAAGGGCGCGGCGATGCCGGCCTTTCGGGGGCCGAGCAATGCGCAAGCAACTGCCTTGCAACGCTCGCCGACGCGGTTGCGGCGGCCACGCAAAGCGTGCGCCACGTGGTCGGCGACGCGAGCTGGTACCCGGACGAACGGTGGAGCCCGGGGATGAGCTGGAACAACATCCAGGCCCGCTACGGCGCCGGCATCTCCGCACTGTCGATCGATGACAATGAAAGCGCCGTCACCATCACGCCCACCGCACCGGGCCAGGCGCCCGCAGTCAGCGGCAACGGCTACCACACAATCGCCAATCGCGCGGTGACGAACAGCCAGGACAAGGCCAACCTCTCGACCTGGCGGATGCCCAACGATCGCGAAGTGGCGCTCACCGGTACGATCGGCATCGCAGCCCAGCCGGCGACGCTGCGCTTCGGGATCGACGATCCGGCGCATTACGCGGCGTGGCAGCTCGCCCGGATGCTGGAGCAGCGCGGCGTGCGCATCTCCGGTGCCATCGAAGCGCGCCATCGCCCGCTTTCGCCCTCCGACGATCCGGCGCGGCGTGGCGGCGCGGCGGCCCCGCAGCCACCGGCCGAGGCCATGCTGGCGCAATTGCCGCCGCAGGATCTCACCGCCGAGCTCCACACCATCAACAAGGTTAGCCATAACGTCCGCGCCGAGCTGCTGCTGCGCCGGGTGGCGCGGCACAGTGGCAGTGGCTCGCTCGCCGATGCCGAGGCCGCGCTGGCGGCCGCCATGGCGCAGGCGGGGGTGCCAAAGGATGGCTACACGCTAGCCGACGGGTCGGGCATGTCGACCTACAACCGCATGACTCCGCGCGCCGCCGCGGCGCTGCTGCGCTGGGCGGCTGGGCAGCCGTGGGCCGAAACCTTTCGCAAAACGCTGCCGATCGGCGGGGTCGACGGGACTCTCGCCCGGCGCTTTACCGGCACCGCGCTCGAGCGCAAACTGTACGCCAAGACCGGCTCGCTCAACGCCTCGCGTGCGCTGTCGGGCTATCTCACCACCACCGGCGGGCAGACGCTGGTGTTCTCCGCCTTTGCGAACGACATCCCGCCCGGGGGCGAGGGCGCGGCGCTCTCGGCCATGGACGCGGCCCTGCTCGCGGTCGCCGCCGCCCACTGAGCATCACTGCTGCGCGGGACGGATCTCGAAGCTTCGCACCGCCGCCGCATCCACCGCCGCGCGGCTGAAGGGCAGTTCGTGCATCCGGCCCGCCAGCCACGGCTCGTAGAAGTCACGGTGATGCGGCGATGATGGATCGGCCGACTGGCCCGGCAGCAGCAGGAACCGAGTCCGGTCCCACTCCCCCACATCGGCGACGAACAGGAAGCTGGCGCCGTGCCGCACGTCGAGGCTCGATCCGCGCAAGCCCCGCGCCATCACCGTATAGCCATCGCCGCCCTGTCGCCCGCCCTCGATCGGCGGAAAGGCCGCGGCAATCTCCGGCAAAGCGGAGAGTGGGTGGCGGATCGTCACCCCGTGCTGGTCCCCCCAGCGCCACCCGGCCGGGTCAGGGCCGGCCAGTTCCACCGCCCGTGTCCAGCCCTCCGCCAGCGCCTGATCGATCAGCGCGTCGCGCGCCGCCGCCGGGTCCTCCCCCAGCCGCGGGTCCGGCTGCGCGAGCGCCTCCAGCATCACGCTGAAATTGACCCGCGTCACCAGGTCGCGCGCCTCGGGCGGGATCAGCGCCGCGTGAACGCCCTGCGCCAGCGCCGCCACCACCATCTGGTACAGCAGCGCCGCCGCGCTCTCCGCTCCCATCGCGCCGTCCCACTCGCGCAGCAGCGCGGCGGCGGGCTCGGCCTCGGGCGATGGTGCGGTAGGCAGCAGGCGCTTTAGCGCCAGCGCGGGGAGCGAATAGACATCGTGCAGCAGCGCCGCGCTATCGGCGATCGAATGGTTGTCCCGCGCGCCCAGCACCTGCTTGATCCGGTCATGGCGGTACGGATCGGCCCAGGTGAAGCTGAGGATGCGCTCGCCGTAAGGGTAATCCGCCGGCAGGTTCATGTCGTTGGCCGAGGCGATCCAGCCTTGTGCCGGGTTGAAGATGGACGGCATGTCCGCCAGCGGCATCACCCCCTGCCAGTCGTAGCTGCCATCGCCAGGAGCCGGGAACAGCCCGTCATGGCGCGGCCGCCGGGGCGCGTAGCCGATCGCGTGCCAGCCGGTGTTCCCGTCCACATCGGCATAGTGGAGGTTGGTCGGCGAGACATGCAGCCGGAACGCCTCGCGCAAGCTGTCCCAATCCTGCGCCAGATTGATCGCCACGATAGCGAAGCGCATGTTCGCACCCGGCAGCATCGTCACGATGGCCAGTACGACGGCGCGCTGCCGGGCCGGATCGCGCGCGATCACCGGCCGCCCCCCGGCATAGCGCAACACCACCCGGTCGCCCTCCCCGCCGCGGACCGCGATCTCCTCCTCATGGATCTCGAACCGCTTCCACCCGCCCTCGTGCCAGTAGAGCTCGGGGTCCTCCTCGCTGGTGCGCAGCACGAACAGATCGGTCTGGTCGATGTGGAAATTGGTGCGGCCGAAGGCGAAGCGATCGGTGTGACCCTGCATGATGCCGGGCAGGCCCGGATAGCCCGCGCCGATCACGTCCAGCCCCGGCGCGGTCAGATGCGCCATGTGACGCGGCGGAAAGCCGCCGATGGAAAGGTGCGGATCGTTGGCCAGGATCGGCCGCCCGGTGGCGGTGCGCGAGCCCGCCACGGTCCAGGCATTGCTGCCGTTCGCGGCCAGATCGATGCGCAGCGCCTCCCAATCGGCATGGGCCAGTTCGGGCTGCTCGTACGATCCGCCGCGGTTCACATCGCGCAGAACACCGAGGTCCTCCCGGCTGACCGCCGACGCATCGAGCCCATCGGGCACGGTGAAGCGCCAGGCGGGCCGCAGCGGCTCGCGATAATTCTCGAATTCCAGCTGGCCGCGCGCCGCGAGCATCGCGCGCCGCACCTCCTCGTCCGCATCGTCGCCGCCACTGCCGCGCCGCCGCACGCAATCGAGCAGCGACCAGCGCAGTGGCGCAATGCCGAGGATCGCATATTCGGGCGGCAGCTGCGCCGGGTCGGCCTCCAGCTCCGCAATGCGCGCGTTGATCCCGGCTACGTAGCCTTCGACGCCCTCGCGCACCGTAGCCGGAATCGCCGCCAGCTCCGCTTCGAGGTCGCCGCGATAGTGGAACAGGCGCGCGGCGCGGTCCGACCGCAGGAAGCTCGGCCCGAACGCCTCCGCCATGCGCCCCAGATCGCGCCGCAGATCGAGGTCGAGCTGGAACAGCCGGTCGCGCGCCACGACATAGCCCTGCCCGAAATAGGCATCGTGCACGGAGCCTGCACGGATGTGCGGAATGCCAAAGCCGTCCTCCACGATCTCGATCGGCGCGCGGAGGCCGGGCAAGCCCAGCGCCCGCCGCCCACGCCCGCCGCTTGCCGCGGAAAGGCTGCTGCTCGCCAGGAAAGCGGCGGAGGCCAACAGCAGCGCGCGGCGGGTCACGAGGGAGCCTCGGCAGACGGCACGAGCCACCATGCACGCCCATCCAGCGGCGCCTTTGCGCGCAGATCAAGCGGGCGAGCGTTCATCGCGCTGGGCTACCACAGGCCGGCACGGCGATGCCCGGCAGAAATCCGCACCAGCCATGCCCCGGGTCTATAGGCTCCGTGGCGATTGGCCCAGTCGCCTATTGACGCCCCCCCTCGCCACGGTAACCATACCGTCATAAATGACACGGCTGCTTTAGGGAGCAGCCAGCATTGGCGGAAGGCTCCGGGAAGCGGACGGGCTGCAAGGCACTCGCCAGAGGGGCCGGCCCCGCCCTGCAGCGGCAGGCTTCATGCCGGTCGGCAATTCAGGGATGGCAGCGACCTCCACCCGGCAACCAGGTCCCTTTTGGACGGGTCCCCGCAGGGTGCGCGAACTGCCCGATCAAGGGGGGTAATAACATGCGAACGTCCACGCGCGCTTTCGCCAAGCGCTTTTCACCACGCGGCCGCCTCGCTTGGGGAACGGCGCTGGCAACGCTGGCGCTGCTGCCATGCGGCCCCGCTCTGGCGCAGACCGCCACCACGCCGGGCTCCGCGGATGCCGCGGCGCAGGCACCCGGCGCCCCGGCCAGCAGCATCATCGTCACCGGTTCGCGCATCGCGGGGAGCGGCTTCGATTCGCCCTCGCCGCTCACCGTCGTTTCCGAGGAGATGATCGAGAACCAGTCCCCCACCAACAACATCGCCGATCTGGTCAACCAGCTGCCGGCGCTCGCGGGCAGCCTGCGGCCGGCCAACTCGCGCCTGGCGATCAGCTCCGGCCTGTCCGGCATCAATGCCCTGAACCTGCGCAATCTGGGCGAAATCCGCACGCTGGTGCTGCTCGACGGGCGCCGCTCGGTGGGCTCCAGCGTCACCGGCCTGGTCGACATCAACACCTTTCCCCAGCAGCTCATCAGCCGGATCGAGGTGGTGACCGGCGGCGCCTCGGCCGCCTATGGGTCGGACGCGGTCGCGGGCGTGGTCAATTTCGTGCTCGACAAGCGGTTCGAAGGGCTCAAATTCAGCGCCGATAGCGGCGTCAGCTCCCGCGGAGACGGGGCCAATTATTCGGCCAGCGCCGCCCTCGGCGTGCCGTGGGCCGGCGGGCGCGGCCATGTCCTGCTGAGCGCCGAGCTGGCGCATAGCGACGGCATCTTCAGCGTCGACCGGGACTGGAACTTCGGCGGTCCGCGGATCGTCAACAACCCTGCCTACACCGCCACCAATGGCGAGCCGCAATTCCTCGTGCGCGGCCCGGCCGGGACCAACAATGCGCTGCCCGGCGGCATCATCAACGCATCCTCCGGCGGCGTCGCCAACCGCCTGCGAGGTATCTTCTTCGGAGCGGGCGGAGCGGTCGACCGCTACGATTACGGCACCCTCTCGACCACTGCCACGACCATCGGCGGCGACTACGCCTTGGCCGATAATTCGCGCAATATCGGGCTCGCCTCGGAGGAAGACCGGCGCAACGTCTACGGCCGGGTCAGCTTCGACATCGTGCCCGGGGTCACAATGTTCGGCGAGGCGTCGTACAGCTGGCAGGAAACGCTGTTCAACGCCGGCCCGCAATTCTCCACCGGCCGCGTGCTGCGGGGCGACAACGCCTTTCTGGTCCGGGCCTTGGGCGCCCAGGCGGCCGGCATCAACACGGTCACCGTGGGCACCACGCAATCCGATCTGCCTTTTCGCAAGCTCAACAACACGCGCGACGTGCAGCGCTACACCGGCGGGTTCGAAGGCGAGTTCGAGGCCTTCGGCAGCACCGCAGTGTGGAATGCCTATGGCCAATATGGCGAGACCAACGCGAACGAGCAGCTGCGCGACATCATCATCAACACCAACTACAACAATGCGATCGACGCGGTCGCCGCTCCGGCGGGCAATGCGCTCGGCGTGCCCGCCGGCACGATCGTGTGCCGTTCCACCTTCACCGCCCCCGGCAATGGCTGCGTGCCGCTCAACATCCTGGGCACCGGCGTCACCGATCCTGCGGCCATCGACTACGTGCTGGGCGAACCCTATCGCGATCAGACACTGAAGCAGACCGTCGCCGGCGTGAACCTGTCGCTGGTGCCGTTCAGCACCTGGGCCGGCGATGTCGGCATCGCCATCGGCGGCGAATACCGCAAGGAGGAGGTCTCCGGCTTCGTCCCGGACGAGTTCCAGACGGGCTTCCAGGTCGGCAATTACCTGCCCACCTTCGGCGAATACGACGTGCGCGAAGCCTATCTCGAGGCAAACGTGCCGCTGGGCTTTGGTCTGAGCGTAAATGGCGCAGTCCGCGCGACGGACTACTCGACCTCGGGCTATGTCACCACCTGGAAGGTGGGCGCGTTCTGGCAACCGATCGACGATATCGCACTGCGAGTCACCCAATCGCGCGACATCCGCGCCCCGAACCTCAACGAGCTGTTCCAGTCGGGCACCTCGCGCACCAACACGCTGACCGATCCCTTCACCGGCCGCACCGGTGTCACCTTCCGGGAGACAACCACCGGCAATCTCGCCCTGCGCCCGGAGGAGGCGGATTCCACCGTCGTCGGTGCGGTGTTGCGCCCGCGCTTCCTGCCCGGCCTCGCCTTCGCGGTCGACTATTTCGACATCCGCGTATCGGATGCCATCGGCCAGTTCTTCGCGCAGGACATCATCAACCGCTGCTTCGAGGGCTTCAGCAACTTCTGCGCCGGCTACGGCCCCGACCCGACCGGCGATCGCGAGCTGTTCTTCCGCGCGAGCCCGTTCAACTTCAGCAACATCCAGACGCGCGGAATCGATCTCGACCTCGCCTACCGCATTCCGCTGGCCGATTTCATGAACCTGCCGGGCAGCAGCATCACGCTGAACGCCCTGGCCTCGCACTATCTCGAGAATGTCGTCAACGACGGCATCAGCACACCGATCGACACAGTGGGGTCGAACGGCGGCTCCGGCCCGCCTGATTGGATTTACCGCTTTTCGGCGACCTTCGCCACGCCGGGTTTCAGCCTCTCCGGCGTCGCCCGGGGCGTCAGCGCCGGCACCTATCTCAACACCTATTTTGAATGCACCGCGTCCTGCCCGGCCTCGACCACCATTGCCCGCACGATCGACCAGAATTCGGTGCCCGGCACCTTCTATGTCGATCTCAATGCGGCGGTGACGGTGGCGGCGCTGGCGGCCGGCGAGGCGCAGGCCTTTTTCCAGGTCACCAACCTGTTCGATGCCGATCCGCTGCTGCTGCCCGAAAGCGGACTGGCGGCAAACTCAACCTACAGCGACCTGATCGGCCGCTCCTTCCGCGTGGGTATCCGCCTCGACTTCTGAAAGAAGCGCGCGAGCGGGAGGGCGCCAATCTACCCCGGCGCCCGCCCTGGCCGCCTTCCCACGCTCGCCGCCGCTAGGGGCAGCCCTGCGGCGCCGGGCGCAGCAGCACGCGCCCGGCGGCCTCGCCCGTCGCCCGGCCATCCGCCAGCGCGAGCACGCCATTGACGAACAGTGCGCGCACCCCGATGGCGGGCTGCGTCGGCTCCAGGTAGGTCGCGCGCGGGGCGAAATTCTGCGGGTCGAACACCAGCACGTCGGCGAAATAGCCGGGCCGCAGATAGCCGCGCTCCGCAATGCCATGCGTATCCGCCACCGCGCCGGTCGATTGGCGGATGAAGCGCGCCAGGTCGATCGTACCGCGCTCCACCACATAGCGGCGGTACTTTTCCGGATAGGTCGCGAACATCCGCGGATGGCCCAGCGACCCGTCCGATGCGGTCAGCACCCAGGGCTCGCGCATGAACGCCTCCACATCCACCTCCGCCATGTTGAACGAGGCAATCGTGGTGCCCCGCCCCGCCCCTCCCGCCGATTGGCGGATGATGCGCAATGCCGCCGCGACCGGATCGACGCCCCATCCTTGCGCCATCTGCGCCAGCGTGCGCCCGCTCCACTCCCGATCGCGGGCGGTCAGCAGGAACGTTTCCGCACCGCCCCGGCGACGCATATTCTCCGCCATCTCGCCGCGGATCCGCGCCGCCGTCTCCGGCCGGTCGAGCCGCTCCAGCAGCGCCGCGCTCCCGCCATCGACCGCCCAGCCCGGCAGCAGCGCAGCATCGAGGCTGGAGCCGGAGGCGAGCCATGGATATTGGTCGGCCGTCACCCTGGTCCCGCGCGTGCGCGCCGCCTCCACCAGCGCGATCACCTGCGGCGCCAGCCCGTGCACATCCACGCCCAACGCCTTGATATGCGCGATATGCACAGGCATCCCGGCCTCCTCGCCGATCCGGATCGCCTCCTGCGTGGAAGCCAGCAGACCGATCGAATAGGAGGATTCGTCCCGCTGGTGCGTATCGTAGAGCCCGCCCCGCTGCCCCGCCTCGCGCGCGATGGCGATCACCTCGTCGGTATCCGCGAAGCTCTGCGGCGCGTAGAACAGCCCGGTCGAAAACCCGGTCGCGCCTTCGCACATCGCCTTGACGGCCAGCGCCTGCATCGCCGCCAGCTCGCCGGGCGCGGGCGCGCGGGCGCTGTCGCCCAGCACCCGGGTGCGGATCGCCCCGAAGCCCACGAAGGGCACCACATTGGTGCCGATCCCCGCCGCCCCCAGCCGGGCCGCATCCTCGGCGACATCGGGCGTGCCCCCACCATCGACGCCGATCACCACCGTGCTCGCCCCTTGCGCCAGCCACGCCAGATTGAGCCGGTCCGCCCGCTCGGGCGCCCGCAGGAAGATGTCCGCATGGGTATGCGGGTCGATAAAGCCGGGCGCAACGATCATCCCCGTCGCGTCGATCACCCGCGCGGCGATCACCGGTCGGGGTGGGCCGATATAGACGATCCGGTCGCCGCGGATCGCCACGTCGCCCTCTGCGGGCGCGGCACCGCTGCCGTCGTGCACCAGCCCGCCGGTGATCAGCGTGTCGACCTCGCCCATATCGGCCGATGCACCGGCAGGCGGCGGGGCAATCAGCGCGCATCCCGCGCCCAGCCCGGCAAGACAGATGGCGAGCGCCAGCCCGCGAAGATGCCGGGTCCGGCGGCGCACAGGGAATGGGAGCAGCATGGATCATCCTTTTCCGCGCAGCGAGCGCGCCTGGGATCGCCCGTCCGCCCTCGCCCGGCCGGCAAGAAAGGCGATGCCGACGGTGCAGACTTCCCGATCAGCGCCCCCAGGTCCACCCCCGTGCAGCCGGCCGGCCATAATTGCACGGCAATGATCGCTCTTATCCCCGCGGAACCACCACGATGAACCTGCGCCAGATCGAGATCTTCCACGCCGTCTACCTGCAGGGCTCGGTCAGCGCGGCGGCGCGGGCGCTCAACGTGTCGCAGCCTTCGGTCACGAAGGTCCTGCGGCATGCCGAAAAATCGCTGGGCCTGGCGCTGTTCGAGCGGGTCAAGGGGCGCCTCATCCCCACCGAGGATGCGCGCACGCTGTTCGGCGAGGTGTCCGACATCCAGGATCGCGTGCGCTCGCTGCGGCAGGCGTGCCACAATCTCCGCCAGGGGCAGGGCAGCTTGCTGCAGATCTCCGCCTTGCCCTCGCTGGGGCTCGGCGCGTTGCCGCGGGCGGTGGCGCGGTTCATGGCCGGGCGGGCCGAGATCCTGTTCGACCTGCAGACGCTCCACCATGACGAGATGGTCCGCAAGCTCTACGAACGCGAGACCGATATCGCCATCAGCTTCGAGGTGCCGCCGGGCGCGCCCGTCACTCACCAGGTGATCGGCGAGGGCGAGCTCGTCGTCCTGTTCCGCCAGCAGGATTTCCCCGATGCGCCGCCCCGCCTGCACCTGCGCGATCTTGTCGAACACGGCTTCATCAGCCCGGTGCAGAACGGCCCAATCGGCCGGCTGCTGGCCACCGAGCTGACGCGCCACGGCATCGAGCTGCGCGAGGTGGTCTCCGCGCGCACCTATTATGTAGCGGCTGCGCTGGTGGGGGCGGGCGTGGGCATGGCGATCGTCGACAATTTTACCGCCGCCTCACCGCTGGCGGCGGGCCTCGCCAGCCGACCGCTGCAACCCGCACTCACCTTCAACATTAACGCGGTCCACCTCCAATCGCGCCCACCCTCGCAGGCTGCGCTGGATTTCCTCGCCCTGCTGTCGGAGGTGATCGACGGCATATAGCCGGGTGCTATGGCCGCGTGCAGGTGACCGTCTTGGGCGCCATCGCCGCCGGCGCTAGACAGTGGTTTTTCCCAGCGGAGCGAGTGCGCGCCCGATGATTGCCACCCCATACTTGCTGTATCTCGGCCATGCGGATGACGAGATCGGGATCAAGACCGCGCGCGGCCTCGCCGTGTTCCGCCCGGAGATCTGCCTCGGCGAGTTCCGCGACGATGCCTGCCCGCTGACGCTGGGCCTGCCGCGCTTGTCCTTTGCGGAGGCGGTCACGGCCGGTGCCCGGACATTGGTGCTCGGCATCGCCAATTCGGGCGGCATGCTCGATCCGGCCGTCGTTCGCGATGCCGCCCGCGCGATGGAGGCGGGGCTCGACATTGCCTCGGGCCTGCACCAGCGCCTGAAAGACGAGCCGCTGCTGGCCGAAACCGCCGCGCGCACCGGGCGCCTGCTGCACGACGTGCGCGATCCACCGCCGGGCCTGCCCACCGGCACCGGCAGCAAGCGCCCCGGCAAGCGCCTGCTGACCGTGGGGACCGATTGTTCGGTGGGCAAGATGTACACCACCCTGTGCCTCCAGCGCGCCATGGCGAAGCGCGGGATCGCCTGTGACTTTCGCGCCACCGGGCAGACCGGCATCCTGATCGCCGGCAGCGGCGTCCCGCTCGACGCAGTGCCGGCCGATTTCATCGCCGGCGCGATCGAGCAGCTATCGCCGACGCGCCACGATGATGGGTGGGATCTGATCGAAGGCCAGGGCTCGCTGTTCCACCCTGCTTTCGCCGGCGTTTCGACCGGCTTGCTGCACGGTGCGCAGCCCGATGCGATCGTGATGTGCCACGATCCGTCACGCCGATTGATGCGCGGGCTCAGCGATCGGGAGCCGCCCAATCTGGCCACCTGCCTCGCGGCCAATCTCGCGGTCGCCCGGCTGACCAGCCCCGCCGTGCGCGCGATCGGCCTGGCGCTCAACACCTCGTCGCTGGAGGAAACCGAGGCGCTGGCGCTGTGCCGCCGAATGGCCGATGCATTCGGACTGCCCTGCACCGATCCGTTCCGCATGGGCGTGGAGCCGATCCTCGATCGCCTGCTGGTGGAATATCCTCTCTCCGTCGCCGCCTTGGCCGGAGCGACGCGGTGACCCGGTCCCTGACCCTGCAGGCAGAGGCCTTCCCGCTCGAACGGCCCTTCCGCATCTCGCGCGGGATCAAGACCTGCGCCGAAGTGGTGACCGTCACCCTTTCGCAGGGCGACCTCACCGGCCGGGGAGAGGGCATCCCCTACCCGCGCTACCGCGAGAGCATCGGAGAGACCATCGCTGCGATCGAGGCGCAGCGCGGCCTGCTGGAAAGCGGCGCGGGCCGGACCGATCTGCTGGCGGCGATGCCGCCGGGCGCAGCGCGCAACGCGGTGGACTGCGCGCTGTGGGACCTGGAACTGCGCCTCGCTGGCTCCAGCATCGGTGCCGCCCTGGGCCTTGCCGACGCTGCCGGCCCCCTCGCCACCGCGCTGACGGTCGGCCTCGACGAGCCCGAGCGAATGGCCCACGCCGCGAGCGCGCTGGCACAGGTCCCGCTGATCAAGGTCAAGGTCGACCGCAGCAACCCGATGGCTCAACTGCGCGCCGTACGCGAAGCCGCCCCCTCCCCGCGCCTGATCGTCGACCCCAACGAGAGCTGGACCATGGCGGAACTGGCGGGTCTGCAGGAGCTGCTGGTCGAACTGCGGGTCGACTGTCTGGAACAGCCGCTTCCCGCCGGCGATGATCGCGCGCTGGAGGGCTTCGCTTCCGCCGTGCCGATCGCGGCGGACGAAAGCATCCACACGGCCGCCGATCTTGCCGACCTTCCGGGCGGCTATTCCATCGTGAACGTCAAGCTGGACAAGACCGGCGGCCTTACTGCCGCGCTGGAACTGGCAGAGGCGGCGAAGGCGCGCGGGCTTTCGGTGATGACCGGCTGCATGATCTCCACCTCGCTCTCCATCGCTCCAGCACTCGCCTTTGCCAAGGCGGTCGGCAGCGACCTGGTGGATCTGGACGGGCCCCTGTGGCTCGCCGCCGACCGGGCGGGCGGGGTCGGCGAGAGCGGCGGTTTTTTATTGCCTCCGCAACCCGGTTTCTGGGGCGGCGCAAACCCGATGCAAATGGGTTAGCCGGATGCTTCGAGCGCGCGTAATGGTCTTGCAATGAGGGCATTGTTCCGCCGCTGGCAGGCCATCGTGCTGTGGCGCCGCGTGCTGGTGGGCCTCGCCGGCGGCGTGCTGCTCGGTCTGCTGTGGCCCTCCGCGGCCCCGTACATCGCTTTTATCGGCGAAATCTTCCTGCGCCTGATCCGCATGCTGGTGGTGCCAATCGTCTTCGTTGCCATCATCTCGGGCGTAACCGCGCTCGCGGATCCGCAGCGGCTCGGCTCGGTCGGGGTGCGCACGATCGGCCTGTTCGCGGCGACCACGGCCTGCGCAGTGAGCATCGGCATCGTCACCGCGCTGCTGGTGCAGCCGGGCGTGGGCGCGCCGATTGGCAGCGGCGAGGCTTATCCGCTGGGCGAGCCGACATCGCTCTACGACCAGCTCGTAGGCATCGTGCCGGTCAATATCGTCGAGGCGCTGGTCGCGGGCGACATGCTGGCGATCATCTTCTTCGCCATGGCCTTTGGCTGTGCGGTGGTGCTGGCGGGGGAAGAGGGCCGCCCGGTCGCGCGGATGCTGCAATCGATCGCCCGGGTGCTGTTCCGCCTTGTCGGGCTGGTGATGGAGTTAACGCCGTTCGGCGTTTTCGCGCTGATGGCGACCGCCGTGGCGCAGAACGGCGTTGCGGTGTTCGCCAATGTCGGCTTGCTGGCGCTGGCCGTGGTGATCGGCGTCTTGGTGCAGATCGTCTTGGTACATGTGCCGCTGATCGTGCTGGTCGCGCGCCGTCCGCTCGGCCGGTTCTACCGCGCTGCGCTCGATGCGCTGGCGGTGGCGCTGGCGACCGCTTCCTCTGCCGCGACGCTGCCGGTCGCCTTGCGCGTGGCAATCGAGAAGATGAAGATCGACCGCGGCGTGGCCTCCACCGTGCTGCCGATCGGCGCCAGCATCGGCAAGGACGGTACCGCGATGTATGTCGGCCTGCTCAGCATCTTCAGCCTGCAGGCACTTGGGGTTGAGCCCGATGCGGCGATGTTGCTGATGGTTCTGCTGACGGGCGCACTGGCGGCCTTCGGCACCGCGCCGATCCCCTCCGCCTCGCTTTTCATGCTGGCCGCGGTGCTCGCCTCGGTCGGCGTATCGCCCGAGCAGACCGCACTGGTGATCGGCTTCGTCCTGCCCTTCGACCGGCTGCTCGACATGACCCGCACCGTCGCCAGCGCCAGCGCCAACCTCACGGTAACCGCCTGCGTCGCCCGGTGGGAGGGTGGGACCATGGACGAGAGCGCCCGCGACAGACCGGCTCCACCGGACAGCGCCGAGCTGGCGCCGAGCAGTCAGTCTCAATGATCTTCATGGTCGAGCCTCCAGCTGGCGGACGGGCGCAATCGCCGGATGGATCCTGTTGATCTTCGCGGAACATCCGCACCGCTGCCTCGCTTCCACCATTGATCCATCGCGCCGTTCCGTGGCGCACGAGGCCATGAATGACCCGCGCTCCACCATTCCGCTCGTACGTTCCGATCATTCCAGTGGCTCGCGCAAGCGGGCCCGGCGCATGACGGGCTTGCCTCTGACCGGCCGCATGCGCGCGCTCACCGACATCGTCCGCGATGTTGCCGCGACCATCGAGCGCGACGCTACGACGATCGAGGCTGCGGGAGATGGCAAGACCAAAGGCTCCGCGCCCGGTCCGTTCGGGATGGCCGTGGCCCTCCCCAATGGCGAGCTTTTGACCGGAGGAAACGCGGAGATCGGCTTTCCCATCCAGAGCATCTCCAAGCTGTTCGCGCTCGACATGGCGCTGACCGAGATCGGCGACAGCCTGTTCAAGCGAGTCGGCCGCGAGCCATCGGGCGATCCCTTCAACTCGATTGTCGATCTCGAGCGGACCGATGGCATTCCCCGCAACCCCTTCGTCAATGCCGGCGCGCTGGTGACGGTGGACGTTCTGGTGGAGCGGCTGGCGGACGGTTGGCAGACGAGCGCCGTGGCCGAGGAGGTGCGCCGACGCGCCGGATTGGACCACATCCGCATCGACGAGGAGCTGCTCGTGGAGGAGCGCGAGGGGGGCGACCTCAACCGAGCGCTGATGAGCTTCATGCGGCACCACGGCAACCTTGCCTGCGATCCGACTGAGGTGATGGAGGCATACATTCACCAATGTTCCATCACGCTGGATTGTCGCAGCCTGGCGCTAGCCGGGCTCCCGTTCACCGCCACGCGCCGTGCTCCGGACGACGAACAGGCCGATACGACCGCCCGCCGGCACCGCCAGGTGCTCGCATTGATGATGACCTGTGGCCATACGATGCTTCGGGCGATTTCGCCCTGAGGGTGGGCATTCCTGCCAAAAGCGGGGTGGGCGGCGGCATCCTCGCCATCGTGCCGGACACGGCTTCGATCGCGGTCTGGTCGCCCAATCTCGATCAGCACGGCAACAGCATGCTCGGCGTGCGGGCGCTGGAGATGATCTGCGACCGGACCGGCTGGTCGGTGTTCGGCCCGCCGATGCTGACAGATTGAACTTGCAGGTGTCGGCCCGGGGGTGGACCTGCTTTATGGGCCCAAAGATTGCGCGCCGTAAATGAGAGAGGAGCGATGATGGAGGAGGAGGACGACCTGTCCGAGCTTGAGCAGCTGCAGCTGGCTCTTGTGAAAACCCAGCAGGCGGCGGCCAGCTCGGGCCAGCGCACCGTCCTGGTGCTGGAAGGCCGTGACAGTGCGGGCAAGGACGGGGCCATCAAGCGTATCACCGAGCATCTCTCGGTGCGTTCCACGCGCGTGGTGGCCCTGCCCAAACCCTCCGACCGCGAAGGGGGCCAGTGGTTTTTCCAGCGTTACATCGCCCACCTGCCCGCGGCCGGCGAGTTCGTGATCTTCAACCGCTCCTGGTACAATCGCGCCGGTGTCGAGGTGGTGATGGGTTTTTCATCCGAGGCCGCGCAGTCCGACTTCCTGCGCAATGCGCCCGATTTTGAGCGCATGATGGTCGAGAGCGGGATCAAGCTGGTGAAGATCTGGCTGGATATCTCCAAGGAGGAGCAGGCCAAGCGGCTTGACGCCCGGCGCACAAACCCTCTGAAGGCGCTCAAGGTGTCCGACATGGATGCGGTGGCGCAGGAGAAATGGAGCGATTATTCTGCGGCCCGCGACGTCATGCTGGCCCGGACCCATACCCCGATTTCACCCTGGTACTGCGTCCGCGCCGACCGCAAGAAGCCGGCGCGTCGGGCGATTATCCAGCACCTCCTGTACGAATTCGCGCCGCCCGAGATCGTTCAAGAAGTGCCCCGTCCGGATCCGCAGATCCTGTTTTCGTTCGAAGCGACGGCTGTTAGCGACGGACGACTCGCTCCCTGATCCCTCAAGAGAGCTCGGTAGTCGGGGAAATGCCGAGGTGATGCACGATCTGCCGATCCCGCCGGCAACCGCCGTCGGACCTCTCGCAGAAGATGTTGGTGCCTGGAGGGTGCCAGATACCCAACGCGAGTACAGAGGCAGCGGGGAGTTCAGATAGTCTAGCAGAACCTTATGCGATTCTGATCGTTGGTCTTATATCTTCAAACCAAGGACGAAGGATCGGCTCGATGATCAAAGGTGGCATTCTTTGGATGTTGGGCGTGCCCGGCATTATCATCATCGCTTTACTGCTGTTTGGCGTGTTCTAGGTTCCCGACCATGTTAGCATCTTGATCTCACCTTAAGGTGGCGACGCAGGACCTGCGGCTCCCGCCGGCAATCGCCGCCATTGAGCCCTCCGCCGGCAAGTTGGGCCTGACTCGATGCGGTGCGGTCGCGAGCAAAGGCTGGCGGACGCGTGTTTGCACACTCAGCCGGGCGAGGTACGGACGCAAAACGCTGGTGCTTGGTCACCTGGCGGAGGTCTGGGCGGATTCACCCCAGATGGGGCACGTTCCGGATCCTCATCATAACCGACGAGGCGGGCCAGGATGCTCAGGCGCTCGCGTGACACGTCGGCTCAAGCGTGAAGCGCCGACGGAATTCGCCAATCTGTCGACGCAAACCAGCCAGACTACTTGTTTCGAATATTCTCCAACCCCTTCACCGAGCCGGCTTTCTCGCTTGGCTGACTGGCGTTGGTTTTCGGTTTCTCAGCTTTGGGTTTGCGAGCTTCCCTGTTGGACTTCTTTTGGCCTTTTGCCACGACGGTTCTCCTGCAAGTGCTATGCGCCGCTGCGCTCTAGACCATTCCCGGCGCAAGCTCGACTCAGATCGGGATCGGGTATGCATCTGACCATCCCCGCCAACAGGCAAAGCGGCCAGTCAGGAGCCGACTCGGTAGCGGTCATCACAACGCCCGCAATTGGGCTGGTCAGCGACAGGCGGCTCTCAGGAGAATCTGGCCAGATAGCGACGTTGGTTCAGCTGCCTACCGTATCTGCGAGGACCCAGTTTCCGTCATCCCCGGCTGGTTTGCCGCTCCCCGGGGTTTCGGCCGTTCGTTCAGGTGAGCCGGCGTTGGCGCTCATGCGGGCAGGCAGGACGGGAAAGCGGCGTGCAAATCATTGCCTCGCCACAATTTGCAATCTAATCACCGGGTTACAAATCGCACGGCCCCTTGGCGATTATTGGCAGGGGCGATTCGTGCGGGGAGCGATGGAGAGGTTTCTATGATCATCGAACATGCTCGCGCCGCGCGTGGGCTGCGGGCGATGGTGCTATGCGGCGCATCTGCGGCGGCGCTCGTGCCGGGCTCCACCTTTGCGCAGGATGCGGCCGCCGGAGTCAGAGCCGCTGACAGCGGTCCGAATGCCGACGCCTCGGCTTCGCAGGACGCCACTGGCAACGCCATCATCGTCACCGCCACCAAGCGCGAGCAGACGCTGCAGGAAATCCCGGTGGCGGTCACCGTGACCACGGCCGAGACGCTCGAGCGCGAGCAGATCCGCGACCTGCGCGACCTGCAATCGGTGGTGCCTTCGCTGCGGGTGACGCAACTGCAGAGCTCGGCCAATACCAATTTCATCATTCGCGGTTTCGGCAACGGGGCCAACAATGCCGGCATCGAGCCCTCGGTCGGCGTGTTCGTGGACGGGGTGTATCGCTCGCGCACTTCCGCGCAGATCGGTGATCTGCCCAATGTTGCCCGCATTGAGGTGCTGCGCGGCCCGCAATCGACGCTGTTCGGCAAGAATGCGAGCGCGGGCGTCATTTCCATCATTACCCGTCCGCCCTCGTTCACGCCGACCGGTTCGGTGGAGTTCGCCTACGGCAACTACGATGCGATGGTGGGCAAGGCCTATGTCAGTGGGCCGCTGGACGACAGCTTCGCGGTGAGCCTTGCGGGCGGGATCAACCGGCGCGACGGGTACAACCGCGACGCGGGCTCGGACACGCGCACCAACGAGCGCGACCGCTGGTTCGTGCGTGGGCAGGGCCTGTTCGACAATGGCGGCGCGCTGACCGCCCGCCTAATCGTGGACTACGACCGGATTGACGAGAATTGCTGTGGCGTCGTCAATTTGCAGAGCTCGGCCGCCACCGCCGCCATCCGCGCGCTAGGCGGGCAGGTGAACGATCCGGCCGATCGCTTCGCCAATGTCGTCTACAACAACTTCCCCTCCACCAACCTCATCGAGAATGCCGGCGTATCGTGGGAATTCGACGCTGATCTTGGGCCGGTGGCTCTGACCTCGATCACCGCCTTCCGCGAGACTGAGGGCGATTTCAGTCAGGACGTGGATTTCACCTCGGCCGACCTGCTGCGCCGCGACTACGCCCAGACGCTCGACACGTTCACCCAGGAGCTGCGCGCCTCGGGCAACTTTGGCCCGGTGAGCGCGCTGGCGGGGCTGTTCTACTTCGACGAAAAGGTGCGCGAGGATCAGACCGTCAGCCGGGGCCTAGCCTTCCGGCCGTTCGCCGACCTAGCGATCGGCGGCACCGGCAGCGGCGCGGCGGTGGCCAATTTGGAGGGCACGCTTGGCACACTCTACGGCAATCCCACGCAATTCATCGGCCAGTTCTTCAGGCCGGGGCTGCTGGAGACCGGCACGTTCCTGCTCGACAACCAGGCGCTCTCGCTGTTCGGCCAGGCCGATGTCGAGCTGACTGCCGGTCTGGTGCTCACGTTGGGCGGCAATTACACGATGGACGACAAGCAGTCGACCACAGCCTACCGCTCGACTGACGTGTTCTCGGGAATCGACTTGGTGGATGCGGGCAATCGGGCGATCACCGCGCAGGGCATCGCCACCACAGTGGGCACTCTGCTGATGCTTGGCCGGCCTGCCTCGCAGGCCGAGATCGGCGCCTTCGCCCAAGCCAATCCCGCCGGCTTCGCGCAGGTGCGGGCCGGGGCGCAGGCCTTTGCCGACGCCAACGACAGCAACCCGCAGGTCAACCCGCTGCTGGGCGCCCGCGCGCTGCAGATCTTCCCACCCTTCCTGAACATTCCCAATGCGGTGGAGAGCGGGGAGACCAGCGATAACGATCTCTCCTATACCGTACGCCTCGCCTATGATGTGAATCCCACCGTGAACGTCTATGCAAGCTACGCGACCGGCTTCAAGGCCAGTTCGTTCAACCTTTCGCGCGACAGCCGGCCGTTCGCAGGCGACGCCGGGGCGCTGGCTGGCGCTGGCCTGTCGCCGAACAACCTCGCCTTCGGAAGCCGCTTCGCCGGGCCCGAGGAAGCGACAGTCATTGAGCTGGGGTTTAAGGGCAATTGGGGTCGCTATTCGGCCAATCTGACCGGCTTCCGGCAGGATATCGACGGCTTCCAGTCCAATATCTTCACCGGCACCGGCTTCTTCCTCGCCAATGCCGGCAAGCAGCGCACCTTTGGCGTAGAGTTCGAGGGCACCGCCAATCCGGTCGAGCCCCTGACGCTCAACCTGGGCGTGACCTGGCTGGACGCTACCTACGACGAGTTCCCGCTCTCGGGCGTGGGCGACCTGTCGGGCCGCAGCGTGGCCGGCGTGCCACCCTGGACGGTGGTGGTGGGCGGCCAGTGGGAGCAGCCGCTTGGCAATGGCGACGCGGTGGCGCTGCGCTCCACCTTCCACTACGAATCGGAAACCAACATCGTGGAAGGCCTGCCCGGATTCGCCGGCCAGGGGCAGGATGCGGCCATCGCCGCGGCCGACCAGTTCAGTCGCGAGGTGAAGGACCTGTCCGCCTCGCTCACCTACATCTTCACCGATTTGGGGCTTGAGCTTTCGGTCTGGGGCCGCAACCTGCTCGACGACCGCTATCTGCTGTCGATTTTCGATTCAGTGGCGCAGCCGCTGGCGGTATCGGGCTACACCAACCAGCCGCGCACCTACGGCGCTACGGCCCGGTGGCGCTGGCGCTGAGGAACCGCGAAGGTCGAATGCGTTGCTAGGGCACCGCGGGGACAGGGAAGGATGCGCGATGAACGGGATGCTACAGGCGCTATTTCGATTTCCAGGTCCGTTCGTGGCGGCGCGAATGTTGCGCCCGCACCCGCAGCGTCGGCTCCAGCCCTCGTGGCGGCGGCCGCGCCCCGCGCCCGACTTCCTGCGTCACTAGCTTTCCGCCGGTGCCCCTTTAAGCTGCACTCGAATGACAGGCGCATCCAAATCCATTTGTGCCTGTCGGTTTGGAGTAGAGGACGCGACCCAACCCGATCTTCGTTGGTGTTCTCATCTGTGGAGCAGCTTTGATCCAGAGCGGCTGCGCCACGCATATGGACGAGCGTTCAACGTCAGCGGCCTCTGTCCGATCTCCCGAGATCATGAAGTGGTCCGACCTGCTAACCCGCGCCAGGCCGACAGCAAATGCTAGCATCAGCTACGGTGACGACGAACTTCAGGTAGCAGACTTGTGGCTGCCGCAGGGGTCTGGCCCTCACCCTACTGTGCTGATGGTCCATGGCGGCTGCTGGCAGACGGACATTGCCGACCGGACGATCATGAACTGGATCTCGGATGATCTGCGACGGCGCGGGGTCGCAGTGTGGAACATCGATTATCGCGGTGTGGACCGGCCTGGGGGAGGCTACCCTGGAACCTTCCTTGACGCGTCCGCTGCAGCGGATGCGCTGTACTCGAATGCTTCTCGGTACAATTTGGATCTGAAACGGCTGACCGCGGTCGGCCATAGCGCCGGGGGCCATATTGCATTGTGGCTCGCCGGCCAGCATCGTTTGCCCAAGGGCAGTTTGCTTCGACGACCCGACCCTATCCCGATCCGAACTGTCATCAGCCTTGGAGGGCTGCCGGACCTCGAACAGGCCGCTCGCCCGCCTGGGAGCGGCTGCGGAACCGATGTCATCAAGAAGATCTCTGAAGGGCACTACGATGACACCTCGGTGCCACGCCTTGCGCCGCTCGGCGTGCGACAGGTGCTCATCAATGGTCTGCAAGACAAAATCATCCCTGTCGCCTTTGCCGCTGACTACGCCGCGATAATGCGTTCCAAGGGTGACAGGGTCCTAGTTAGAATGGTTGACCACACCGGACATGTTGAGCTGATCTCGCCCGACACTCGAGCGTGGCGCATCGCGGCCAAAGACATCGAGTTGGCGCTTGGCCTATGACGGAGCATAAAGCGTAGGATCAGCGGACACCGTCCCCACATTACGGTCTGGACAAATCGTCACTCGCTGACCTGTTCAGCTCGACCTTCTAGCGCCGCCTGATCATACAGCTGGGCGCGCCACGCTGAAAACTAGTAAGAGGATGCCATGACTGGCCGATCCCCCACCCTGGATGATGTGCAGGCGCTAGACGCAAGTGATCCGCTAGCCTCGTTTCGACGTCGCTTCCTGTTGCCTGAGGGCGTTCGGTATTTCGACGGCCATTCACTTGGCCCGCTGACCACCGGGGCTCTGCCGGCAGTTCACCAGCTCGTTCTGCATCAATGGGGCGAGCGCCTGATCCGGAGCTGGAACGAAGCCGACTGGATCGGTGCGCCGCAAAGGATTGGGGCGAAGATTGCACCGATCATTGGTGCAAGGTCAGACGAGGTGATCGTCGCCGATTCGACTTCGGTGAATCTCTTCAAGCTGCTCGTAGCAGCGGCGAAGTTGTCGAATCGATCAACGATCCTGACCGAGGCAGGAAACTTCCCCACGGACGTCTATATTGCCACAGCAGCCGCGGACCTCATGGGCCTTCGGCTTGAGGCAGTTGATCGATCTGAAATCGTCAAGCGAATGGGACAGGACACCAACCTGGTCCTGCTCACTCACGTCCATTTTAGAGACTCCGAACGTTTCGATATGAAGGACTTGACGATTGCAGCTCGGGAAGCGGGGGCGAGGATCGTCTGGGACTTAAGCCATTCGGCAGGTGCAGTGCCGTTGCAGCTGGCCGAAGACGGAGTGGATTTTGCAGTAGGCTGTGGATACAAATATCTCAACGGCGGACCGGGCGCTCCGGCATTTCTTTATGTTGCTCGTGATCTGCAGGAGCGTCTTACTTCGCCTCTGCCAGGCTGGATGGGTCATTCAGCGCCGTTTGAATTTGCAGAAGACTACCTTCCAGCAGCGGGCATGAGCCGGTTCCTGGCCGGCACGCCTGCCATCCTCAGCATGGCGGCGCTTGAGGCCGGCGTTGACACCTTCAGCGGCATCAAAATGGACCAGCTCTGGGCTAAGTCGAGCATGCTCTTCGACCTGTTCTCGACCATGATCAGCGATCGTTGCGGGGAGCTGGAGTGCATCACTCCAGAAGACCCGTTGCGGCGGGGAAGCCACATTGCGTTTCGGCACCCGCAAGCTTTCCAGCTTTGCCAGGCCTTGATCGAAGCTGGAATTATCGGGGACTTCCGAGCACCTGATGTGATCCGCTTTGGCCTAACCCCCCTCTACTTGAAGTTCGAAGACGTTTGGCATGCCGTCGAGCAATGCGTCGCAATCCTCGCAACGGAGCAGTGGCGTGCGGATCGCTTCCAGATGCGAGCAAGAGTTACTTAGGCGAAGTCGCTGAGCTGCGGCTGGGAAATGGCCGTCAGCAGACCGACGGTTTAGGGTTGAAGGCCTCGGAAAGCCGCCGGTCAGCTTTCGATGATTTCGAAGGAACTCGCGCTTTCCAATCGTAACCGCAGCAGAGCTCGGCGACTTTGTGATTGGCAGAGCAGCGGTCGCGTGCAGCTATCCGCCGAATAACGGCTTACGCCACAGCAGAAAGAATGGTCGGAGGGGAAAGTTAAATACCGACCCCCCCCTAGCCCAAATGCCCTTCCTGCAAAGCCTTGAGCGCGGCTCGGGTTCTGTCGCGGGCGTCGAGCTTCAGAAGGAGGTTGGAGACGTGATTCTTCACGGTCCCCTCCGCCAGCGCCAGTAAATCGGCGATCTCCTTGTTGCTGTAGCCGCCGCAGATCAGATGTAGCACCTCCCGTTCGCGAGCGGTGAGCGCCTCGGCAACGTAGCTGTCAGACGGCGTCGAAGGGATGCGTCGGATCGCCGCCATCAGGCTTTCGGTGATGGCGGGCTGAAAGGCCGTCTTGTCGTCGGCAAGGGCCCGGATCGCCTGCGCCAGATCTTCGAGCGAGACGTCTTTGAGCATCAAACCCTTGGCGCCGGCCTTGATCGCCGCGATTGCGGCGTCGCCATCGTCGAAGGTCGTCAAGACCAATGTGGGCTTCAGGGCATTCGCCTTTCGGAGAGCCTCCAGAACCGCGATGCCGTCGAGCCGGGGCATTCGGATGTCGAGGAGGAGCACGTCGGGTTTGAGCGCCGGAACCTTCTCCAGCGCATCCTCGCCGTTGCTCGCCTCGCCTACCACATCGATGTCCGGCACCAACTCCAGCAGCCCCCGGATGCCCTGACGGACCAGCGTCTGGTCGTCGACGAGAACCACCCGGATCATGCGGCTTGCGGCTTACTCGAAGGCAACCAGGCATCGACGGTGAAGCCGACATCGTCTCCCATCCGAACGGCCAATCTGCCGCCAAGGAACTCGATCCGCTCGCGCATCCCCAGAAGCCCCGAGCCGGGAGCGGCTGCGGTGGGCCGCGCCCTGCCGTCGTCGTAAGCTACGAGACGTACGCCGCCCTCATCCAAGGTCACTTGGAGCCACAGGTTCGAGGCTTGCGCATGCCTGACGGCGTTGGTTACGGCTTCCTGCGCACAACGCATCAAAGCGTGGGCCTGGTCGGGGCTGACCCGCACGCGGGGCGAGATGTCCACATGAATGGCGGGGGTGGGGACGCTTTGCGCCAGTGCTGTCCCCCGTCAGCACCAATGGCACAGATTTGAGGTTGTGATTTAAGGAGGGTTGGGGCTTCGTCGTAG
>PPFU01007118.1_pt1 | contig 32135 bp, 26 predicted proteins | sample 1535991 | NCBI WGS metagenome assembly PPFU01 (sample SAMN04901290, study PRJNA319586) | Hypolithon metagenome, whole genome shotgun sequencing project. | isolation source: Antarctic Hypolithon | place: Antarctica: Miers Valley | collected 2014
CCCGCCACTCGTGGTGATCCACCGTATCACCACAGCGTGGGACTAAACACCTAGGCACAACATCCATTGTCACGGTGGTGGCAGCGAACGTGCGATTTCGCAATCGGTCTTGGGATTGGCATTGATTGGCGCAACCGCGCAGGCCTATTGCGCAGAAGCCAGACGGCTGTCGGCAGGCAATTCTTTAAATGGCATAACCTTGATCTCCCCCTCGCGCTTCCGCACCTGCGCGATGTCGTAGCTGTTTTGCATCCGCATCAGCGTGTCCATCGACACGCCGAACGCCTTTTCGATCCGCAGCGCCATTTCGGAGGACAACTGCGAATGCTGGTTGAGCAAGGTCGATAGCGTCGCGCGGGTGACGCCAAGCGCGCCCGCCGCCGCCGTCACCGACAGGCCCAGCGGCTCGATGATCTCTGACTTCACGAAACCGCCCGGATGCGCCGGGTTCTTCATGCGGATGCCTGCAATCGCACTCATCGCCACCTCCTAGTGGTAATCTTCGTAATCGAGATCGATGATCTCGATCTCCTCGCGGTCGATCCGAAACGTCATCCGCCAGTTCTTCGTTACGAATAGGCTCCAAGTTCCCTTGCGGTCGCCGGTAAGCATGTGCGCTTTCCAGCTCGGCACGGTGCGCAATTCCTCCTCGCGTTCCATGTCCTGGAGGAAGGAGACGATACGCTGCAATTTGGTGACGACGGCGGGTTGCAACCCGCTGGCATCGTCATCCTCGATGAAACGCCGCAACCCCTTGTGGATCACGTTTCTGATCTTCATGACGCTAAATAGCCTAAGACCCGTTCGGCGTCAAGTGACGCCATACAGGTTGGTTGTTCGCGGGATGCTCAAGCATGGTGAGGCCGCCGGCGTTGATCATTGGCTTCGGTAGGGTTTCAGCCGATCAAATGCAGAATGGATAATGCGCCAATAGCGCCGATGAACAAGCCCCCTCCGCCCGTCCAATAGAGCTGCTTCCACTGACGGTCAGCGGCCCAGGCGTGCTCGACGATCCCATTGATGCTGGCGATCGAGGTTCGCAAAGTAGCACCCGCCTTGTCCAGCGATTCACGATCGCCTGCCCGAGCGGTTTCGCTGGCTCTGGCGATGCTCACTGCCAGATTTTCCGGTGTCAGTCGCATCGCCGGACTTTCGGTGACCTTGCCGAGAAGCTCCTCAACATGGGCAAGCCTACTGGACAACCCGGTTAGGGTCGGGGTGTAATCCGCCGCGTTCTGCCGCTCGGCGGTCAACCCTTCGACCGCGCGACGCAGCAAACTTACCTCGCCGCGCAAGTCGGCGAAGGCGCTGGCGGGGTCGTCTTGTACGATCGGCGGATTGGTATCGGATACCATGCGCCCAACCTTACCGCCCCAGTCCCCGACTGCGCGAGATGCCGAGCCATTCTTGGAGGTCATGGGACAAGGATGCGGTGCTCGACATCCTCATTCCAAGCTCGGGCAGGCGCTTGCGCAGCAGCGACTCGACCTGGGGGTCGCGCTCAAGGCTCTTCGCCATCGCGCTCATGTCGCTGCGGACGCGACGCATTCCCGCATCGTCCCCGGCGTGATTCAGTGCCTGACGCTGCCCGCGCATCTTTTGCCAATCCTCCACAAACCTATCCGCGCGAAGCGCAGGATCGTTGCGAACCTCGCGCTCCAGCATCATCGCGCGGACGGCGGCGGTCGTTCGTCCGTTCGCTGCCTCGTCAATAAACCCGCGATCCCGAGCGAACGCGCTGCGAAGATCGCGCGCGCTATCGGGCCTGACGGTATTCAGTGCCGTGCCTGCGGCATTGAACGCGACCCGCTGGTGCGGCAGTTCCTCTATCCCCTGCCCGCGCGTTTTCAGGATGTCTGCCGTCGCGCGGGCGTAACGCTGGACTGCTGATGACAATACCGATGGCGCGTGCGGTTCCGGGGGGCCGATCGGCGCAACCCGAAGTTTGAGGCCGTCGAACATTCCCCGCCCGCGTGCTGGCGGAGCCGGATCGGCCCGTTCGCGTGGCGCAATCGCCGCGGGCGGCATGACGATCGCGCGGCGGTCGCCGAAATCAGGTGCGTAGTCGGACGCCATATCCTTCACCCGGTCGCGCGACAGAGTGCGAACAAGCCTGCCCTGATCGGCGAAGTCGTCGCGGCCGTAGTGAAGCTCGACACTGTCGCTGTGGCGGGAGAGCGCTACATAGGCGGCGTGACGGTCAAGGCCGGGGGTCGCGAGCACATGGGTACAATCGACCGTGGCACCCTGCGCCTTGTGGATTGTCGCGGCGTAGCCGTGATCGATCTGGTTGTAGTCCTTCACGTCGAAGGCGATCGAGCGGCCATCGTCGAGCTGCACCGCAATGCGGGTCGCGGTCACGCTTTCCACGCGACCGAGTGAGCCGTTCTTGACCCCAAGGCTGCGCTCGTTCTTCAGGAACATAATGCGGTCGCCGGTCGCGAACTGGCGTTCGCCACGCTCGGCCCGGATCGCGATGTCCTCGCCAAGCGCACGGGACGTGCGGAGCCGGTCGCGCGCGGCAAGGTTGAGCGTATGCACCTCATCATTGGTGTGCGTGAGGATGATCCGCGTGGCGTGAGGGAGGGCCCGTCGGTCGCGATCCCAACCGTCGATCAGACTGACGCGCGCCTGCTCGCGTGTCTCGGCGGCGTAGACGTGGCCACGCTCGTCATAGGCGTGCATGGCATCGCCCGTTCGCCCGGTTGCGAGCTGCCGCGTGGCATCGCGCTGCCAGTCGTCACGCTGGCGGCGAATATTGGTGATCTCGACGCTACCGTGCCGCTCGGCGATCGACCGGAACGCCGCGCCCGCTTCGATCGCCTGCAACTGTTCGGGATCGCCGACCAGCACGACCTTCGCGCCGCGCTTCTCGGCTTCGCCGATGACGCGCTCCATCTGGCGCGAGCCGATCATGCCTGCCTCGTCGATCACCAGCACCTTGTCGGGGCCGAGTAGTTCGCGGCCCTGCGCCCATTGATGTTCCAGGCTGGCGATCGTGCGCGACACGATACCCGATCCGCTTTCCAGATTCTCGGCGGCGATGCCCGACAACGCCGCGCCGATCGGCTGATAACCGCCGCGTTCCCAAGCATCGCGCGCAACGCTCAACATCGCCGATTTGCCGGTCCCGGCGTAACCGACGACGATCGCCAGGTCGCCCGCCTGCGCGACATGCTCGAACGCGGCGCGCTGTTCTCCACCGAGAACAAGGCCGTTACTTGCCGAGGCGGCGATTGCGCGATCAGTCGCCGTTTCGGCGAGACCATGACCGGCGCGCTCGGCAAGCCGGTCGATGCTCAGTGCCAGCCGCCGTTCCGTCTCGATCATTTCACGGCTGGTAAAGCGATCGTCGCCGCGACCATCCTTGCCGAGCGCGACCAGTGCCGGCGCGGCGCGGACGGTGCTCATCGCGCGGTCGAACTGCTCCTTGTCGTCGCTATGGCGATGCACGAACATCGCCAGATCGCGCGTCGTAAAGGTTGCTTGGGTGCGGGTGATCGCGTCCAGCGCAATGCGCGGATCGGCGATGATCTTCTCGCCATTGGACCGGGCAATATCGCGATGTTCGTCGAGCCGTTCTGACGCCAGCCCTTGCGCCACCATCCGGGATGCGGCGGGGCCGATCTTGTGCTGCGGCTCCAGATCGATGCCCTGCGCTTCGAGGCTGCGATGATCAACCCGCGCGTCGATGTCGAGTTCGGCCAAGCGCCGGTTGGCGTGCTCGGCCCAAGCGCCGCGCCAATGTTCCAACAGATCGGTACGGTTCCAGTCGCGAACCTTGGGACCGAACCCGTCCTCGTCCACATCGCGCATAGTGAGCATGACATGCGCGTGCGGTTTCGGCATTCCGTCTGCGCCGATATCCCAATGGACATTCAGGTCGGCGATCATCCCTCGATCGACGAACTCGGCGCGCACGAAGTCACGCGCGAGCCGGATGCCTTCGGCCTGATCCAGCTCGCGCGGAATCGCGAATTCGATCTCGCGGGCAAGCTGCGCGTCGATCCGCTTTTCGCCCGCTTCAACCTCGTTCCACAGCCGTTCGCGGTCGGACAGATGCTCGGGCGCGCCGTCGGGCAGCATCACCTCGGAATGGACGACGCCCGCCTTGTTCGAGAAGTCATGATGGCGATCAATCCGCTCGTCATGCAGCCGGGAGGCGGAACGATAGGCAGCGGAAGCAACTGCGCTCGATCCGGCAGCGCGGGAGATGACCTTGGCCGAGAAATGGTAGATCGCCATGACGGCAATCCACTTACACCTGAAAGCGCACGTCGGCACGACGTATAAGGGCGCCCTCGAAAGATTTAGTCTCTCTCGGGACCGTTAAGTCTCACAAGGTTCCATGCTATTTACGCTGATCTGATCAAACGATTACTTGTTCGTCTTCCGGTAACAAAAAGGGCGCTCGATGCGTAAACCACGCGACTATGATTCGGAACTGAAAGCGCTTGGTAACAAGGCGCGTGTTTTGCGTGAACGCAAGGTCACGCAGCTTGGCGAGCTGGTGATTGCCGCCGGTGCGGACATCCTGCCGCTCGAACAACTCGCCGGTGCGCTTCTGGCTGCGGCCGCCACAAAGGACAATTCCGCAAGGGAGGCGTGGCGTACTCGTGGCGCTGCCATGTTTCAGCGCAAGGCTCGTGGCGCTGGCGTCAACGACGGCGGCGCGGCGACGGCTGATCGCTCTGCGCCACCGGCTCCAGGCAAAGCGGGCGCGTGACGATGTTCGCGAGTGGCGAGTGAAGCGCCGCGAACGAACGCGCCACCTAATCGAGCTCGGCGGGTTGGTCGCCAAGTCCGGGTTGATCGATTTGACCGGTGATGATCGCGCTGCGCTTTATGGCGCGCTTCTAGAATTGGGTGCGAAGCTGGCTGGCGATGAACGCGAGCAATGGCTGGCGCTTTGGCGGCGACGTGGAAGCCGTGCATTCGCAAGCAAGGCTGAGGAACGCTCGGCGTCCAGATCGCCCGCGCGTTTCGATGCGCCTAAGGACTGAAGGCAGTATGCCCGGCGAAGGCCCGGCGGCGTCCGCGACTCGGCTTGCACGCGCCGACAGTCAGCCCGGAGAGGCCGAAAGAAGATGAGCCAGCGCGGCGGGGCATAGGCATTCGGGACGCGCGAGCACGCGACACTGTGGGACCTCCTGAACCGCCATTGGGCGTCCAGACGGGCGCTACAATGTCCGGAAGGGCGTCTTTATACGCTAATGATGCAGATAAGCGCAGATCGGCGCACTTCGGACCTCCGGCCCTTGCGTCGATCCCATGCTCTCTCAATCCTGCCAGCGGGGAACCAGACAAGCCCGCATCAAACAGGATTGCTCCATGACCACCGAAGCTCCCGATCGTATTCTTCGTCTCAACGCCGTGCTCGACCGCACGGGCCTCAGCCGATCCACTCTTTACCGCAAGGTCCAGATCGGCACGTTCCCGAAGCAGGTTCGTATCGCGACCCGCTGCACCGGCTGGCGCGAGTCCGCCGTCAACACGTGGATGCGCAATCCGATGTTCTACAGCGTCGAGGATCATCGAGGCGCTTAGCGTTTGTCCGATCGCGGTCGCTATCGGAGCTAAACCACGCTCATCGCGTACGCGGACCACTGGTCCATCAACGTCCGGCGCTTTTCGAAGAAGTCGGTGCGGCGATAGGCTGCCTCGACCGCGTTCGGCACCATGTGAGCCAGCGCCTTGTCGGCGATCTCCTTGGGGAACTCGGTCTGCTCGGCCGCCCAGTCGGTGAAGGTGCTGCGGAAGCCGTGTACGGTGATGCTCGCGATCTTCATGTCGCGCAGCACTTTCACCATCGTCATGTCGCTGATCGCCTTGTCGCCCGCATATGAGAACACGAGGCTTTCGGGTACCAGCTTGCCGTCGAGCGCCTTCCGCTCGCTCGCCAGCCGGTGCATCAACGCCAATGCTGGCGGGGCGAGCGGAACGACGTGCGGCTCTTTCATCTTCATCCTCGTGGCCGGAATCGACCAAGTGCCGCGCTCAAGGTCGAACTCGCCCCAGGTCGCAAACCGTACCTCGTTCGAGCGAACGGCGGTCAGCACGGTCAGCTTCAAAGCATCGCGCCCGGCACTGTTGGCAAGCGCCAACAGCTTCTTCATGAACGCCGGGACCCCTGCATAGGCCATGGCTTCGCGGTGGGTCACCTGACGCGCTTGGCGGGGGAGGCCGCGCGTCACGGAGCGGAGCGAGATTTCTTCCGGCACGAATCCCTTGATGTGGGCGTAGTCGAGCACGGTGCCGATCCGCTGCAAGATTCGGCGGGCGGTGTCGGGGATGGTGAGCCATACCGGCTCCAGCACGTTCAGGACGGCGCTGCTGTCGATCTCGTCGATCGGCATCTTGCCGATCGACGAAAACACATGGTTCTCCAGGCTCGAAAGCCACGACGCATGGCGTTGGTCTTTCCAGCCGCCCTTCATCGCGTCATAGCAGTTGCGCGCAACCGTCTCGAAGTTAGGCAAAACCCTGCGCCGCAGCCCAAGCTCCTTCACCGGATCGAGGCCGCTTCGCACCATCTTTCGGTAGTCGGATGCGGCGATGCGAGCATCGGCCAGGGATACGTCGCAAACGGGGCCAAGCCCAAAGTCCCGGCGTGCGCCCTTGTGCTGCATTCGTAGCATCCAAGATCGCGAGCCGGTGTCACGAACGATCAGATAGAGGCCGTGTATATCGGCATGGCGACCGGCTTGAGCGTGGCGGACCTTCAGCGCGGTAAGCGGCATGGAAACCCTCCTAAGCCCCACATTTCGTCCCACACTTTGTGTCGGATTTAGCGAACATCCGTGGAACGAACTGATACCAACGCTGACTGCTCAATCCAGCAATATCAATAAGTTGAGACTTTATGGGTTGTGTTGCGACTTCGGTTACCTAACCGTAGGGGTCACCATGGATTGCGGGGTGCTGGTTCTCGGCGCCCCAAGCGCGGGTGACGCTGGGTCGGGCAGATGGCTTGGGATCCGAAGCCACTTCGATGTAGCGGCCGGCACCGAACTGCTGAACACAAGGTTCCTGTTGTACTTCGGCCCCTTGAGCCTCGCAAGAGCAAACCCTCACGCTCTGACCAACGACCGCCGCATATGGCCCAAAAGCTCAGGCTGTACCGCCCTGCCCGCTGTGCTAGTCGCGCGCGCCGACGGCCATCGCCGGTTGGCGGCTGAGGTGGAAAAGGAGCTTGGCGGGCAGCGATGACCACGATCGAAATCTTCCTCATCGCAATGCTGATTATCTTCAGCCTGCCGTATCTTGTCTGGCGGCTCGGGCGGACCGACCATTACGCACCGCTGGTGGTGGTGCAGATCATCGCTGGCATCCTGCTCGGGCCGGGCGTGCTGGGCATGGCCTACCCGGAATATTACGCCTTCGTCTTCAACCCCGAAGTGATCACTGCGCTGAACGGCGTCGCCTGGTGGGCGGTAATGCTGTTCGTGTTCATTGCCGGCATCGAGCTCGATCTGCGGCAGGCTTGGCAGGCACGGCGCGAGACCGGCATTACTGCGGGGCTCGCGCTGGCGGTTCCGCTGGCGCTGGGCGCGGTGGCGGCGGCGTTCCTGCTCCGGTTCGATGGCTGGATCGGCCCGGAGGGCGAGTATTGGCAGGCGACGCTGGGGATCGGCATGGCCTGCGCCGTCACCGCGCTGCCGATCCTTGTACTGTTCATGGAAAAGCTGGCGATCCTGCGCCAGCCGCTCGGCCAGCGCATCCTGCGCTATGCCAGCCTCGACGATATTGCGGTCTGGGGTGTGCTAGCGCTGATCCTGCTCGATTGGGAACGTGTCGGGCGGCAGGCCGCGTTCCTCGTCGGCTTCGCGCTCGCCACCTGGGCCGTGCGGCGGCTGATGGTGCGGGTGCCCGAGGGCGATCGCTGGTATCTGGGCCTGATCTGGCTCGCCGCCTGCGGACTCGCCGGCGACTGGGCCGGGTTGCACTTCATGGTCGGCGCGTTTCTCGCCGGCGCGGTGCTCGATTCCGAATGGTTCGACCAGCGGCGGATGGACCTTTTCCGCGATCATGTGCTGCTGGCGGTGATGCCGGTGTTCTTCCTCAGCACGGGCCTGCGCACCCAGTGGGACGTGGGCGGCGCGGCGGTGTTCGGCGCGGCGGCGCTGCTGCTGGTGGCCTCGGTAACGGGCAAGCTCGCGGGCGTGCACCTTGCGGGGCGCATCCTGCGCTGGCCACGCGGGGAAGCGAGCGTGATCGGCTGGTTGCTGCAGACCAAGGCGCTGATCATGATCATCTTCGCCAATATCCTGCTCGATCGGCAGATCATCACCAGCGAAACCTTTACTGCGCTGCTGCTGATGGCGGTGGCGAGCACAATGCTCACCATCCCCATCGTCAAGCCCCGGCTGGAGCGCATGGCAGAGGCGCAGGGCATTGGACGGGAGCCCGGTTCGTCGTAGCCACACGGTCGGCCGAAGAGCCGGGGAGAGAGGAAAAGCGGACGCGATTTAACCTGTTGGCCGCCGGTCCGGCGGCAGCGACGGGGCGTAAACCGTCAACCGCGGCCCGGAGCTCAGGGTACCGGTGCCCGGCAGGAGTGAAGAGGCGTGGGCTGTTCCCGCGCCAGACGGTGGCGACGATGGGCGCGACCGGCGGCATGTTCATTGCCAAACTCGCCGGCCGGACGCTCGATGCACAGGCAGCTATGCTCCATTGTTGCTGTTCGCAGGTGCTACCTACCTGATTGCGCGCGGCATCATCCACCTGCTCACGCCTCGGCTGGAGCCCGCGCGATCGCCCGCCGAGAACTGACCGGGCGGCCTCCTTTGCCGCGCCGCGCGAGCGCTCAGCGGCCGAGGTGGAAGTGATAAACCGTGCGCGAGCGGAAGGTCTCGCCCGAACGCAACAGCGTCGAGGGGAAGTCGGCGCGGTTGGGGCTGTCGGGCAAGTGCTGGGTTTCGAGCGCAATGCCGGTGTGCGGGGCCAGCGGCACGCCCGCGGCACCCACTTGGTCTCCCGCGAAATAATTGGCGACATAGACGTGGATCGAAGGTTCGGTGGTGAAGACGTCCATCACCCGCCCGCTCTCGGGATCGGCCAGCCGGGCGGCGGCGACCAGTTCGTCGTCCCGTTGCTCGATCATCCAGCTGTGGTTGTAGCCGCTGACCCCGTCGTTCACCGGCATCCCTTGGCCACCGGGCCCGGCCACGGGGCGACCCTCGCGGAAATCGAACGCGGTCCCCGCCACCGGCTCGAAGCCGCCGGTCGGGAGGCCCGCGTCGTTCGTGGCGAGGATCCGGTCGCTGAAAATTCGCAATGTGTGGCCGTAGACCGGCCCCCCATCAGCCCCGGCAAGATTGAAATAACTATGATTGGTGAGGTTGAGCACGGTCGGTGCGTCGGTGGTCGCCGCATAGTCGATGAACAGCGCGCCTTCCTCGGTCAGGTTGTAAGTGACCGAAATTGCCAACTCGCCCGGGAAGCCCTGCTCCTGCGCCGGGCTGGTATAGGCGAGCACGGCATGGGCGGGGCCGGCCTGGCGCAGCTCCCACAGCTTAAAGATGGTGCCCCCGCCCGCGCCGCCATGCAGCGCATGCGGGCCCAAATTGGGGGTGAGGCGCACCTCCTCCCCATCGATGGCAAATCGCGCATTGGCGATCCGGCCGGCAAACCGGCCCACCACACCGCCAAAGTAATAGTCGCTGTTGTGCGCCTCATAGGTGGCAACGTCCGGCAGGCCGAGCGCAACGTTCTCCACCTGCCCCTGATCGTCTGCCACCTCTACAGCGGTGATGATCGCTCCCAGCGTGATGATGCGCACCGCCATTCCCTCGGCATTGCGCAACGTCACCTGCTGCACCGGCCGCCCGTCGCTCATCGTCCCGTAGGGTGCGACCTCCGCACCGGGCGCGATCACGCTCGCGCCGGCAATCGCCGGCCAGACGATGGCGAGCGTGGTCACCGCGATCCTGATCATCGATCCTCCTCGCCGGCAAAGCGCCGGTCTGCGGCGAGCACCAGAACCATGAAGTTCGTCGCCCCGCCCCCCATCACATATTCGGTCTGCTGCGAGAAGTACGGCCAGATCTTCAGCGCCGGCGCCCTTTGAGGCCCAGATCGAAAATCGTGCGCTATTCGATGCCGTTGGCTCCGATAGCTCGGGCATGATTTACCGCATTGACGGTGACAAGCTGGTGGGGAACTCCATCGGCTTTATATCGCCCACGTTCACGATCCACAGCCGGCGCCCCCGTGTCTCAAGGCTAGGTGCATCTGCTCTCACGCCCGCTCAATCTGCGGCCGTCGCCTATGGCGCGGCCCCATTCTCGCCCGGACAATGTACCTTGGGCGTTCCGACGATGCCTAGTCAATGATGGTGCAGGGTTGAGTGCGAGTGGCCTGGTGTGCAGCCCTGCAGACGCCGCGCAAAGAACAGGAGCCCTTCCGCACGGCGGAGGGGCTCCTTGAGGTTGCTTGCGGCCGCTTAGAAGGTGCCGCGCACGATAAAGGCAAACCGCCTGTCGTTCATGAAGTAGGAACGCGGCCCGAGAAGTCCGTCAGACGAGAACTGCTGCAACGTCCTGGTCACCTCGTTGGTAAGGTTCACACCCTGCACGCCGACCTTCACGTTCTCATTGAGCGAGAAGAAGACCGATGCATCCAGCTGGCCGGTCGCATCATTGAGGATCGGGTAGAAGGGGAAGATCACATCCGCCGCGGTGAGCAGGAACCGCGAGCGCCAATTGTAGGCCCCACGGATCGAGATAGGTCCCTTTTCATAGAATGCCGCTACGTTGACGTTGTGTTTGGAGAGCTGCTCCAGCGGCAGATTGCCCGGCACCCCGCCATCCAGCGGCACGTCCACCGGCTCCCCCGTGTTCAACAGGGAATTGGGCAGCCCCTCGCTGTTGATGAAGCTGTAGTTCGCGCTGATGCCGAGGCCGTCCAGCGGCGCGGGAAGGAACTCGTAAGTCTGCTGATAGGCGAGTTCGAAGCCCTTGACCTTGCCCGTCCCTTCGAAATTGGCCGGTCCGCGAACCTGCACCGACTGCGTGACGCCGTTGCTGGTGATGTCGCGGAAGGTGATGTCCTGATAGAAGAAATTGTGGATGTTCTTGTAATAGGCATTGAACGTCAGCGAGCCCACGGTCGCGAAATACCACTCCAGGCTGGCATCAAAATTGTCGGAGATGGCAGGCTTCAGGGACGGGTTGCCCGCGGTCGCGGTCAGCCTGAAGCCGCTGCTGGCATCAGAGCCGACAGTGAGGAAGTTCTGAAGGTCGGCCATGCCCGCCCGTGCGAGATTTCGCGACGCGGCAAGGCGGAGGATCAGCTCATCGGTCAGGCCCACTTTGATGTTCAGGCTCGGCAACCAATACGTATACGAATTGCGGGCCTCGCTTGGCTGCGTCTCTCCGGTGGCGAATTGTTGCAGTTGGGCATAGGCTGCGGGCCCGATCGCGCACACGCCCCCCGGCAACTGCGGCGGGGTGCCAGGGGGTGCGTTAGGGGGCACGCTGGCAGCGCAGCGGACCTCGAAAGGATTGATCACGCCCAGGTGATCTCGTGCGGAGCGGTTGGCAGCGGGGTCCACTGCTCCTCGGCCACCTTGTGATGCGCCATGCCAGAAGCGTCGATCGGCGTGAACGGCATATCCGCCCCACCCTGCTTTACCCCGACGGGCGCCCGCGTTTGCGTACCTTCGGGGATCTGCATGGCAAGCATGAAATCGAGCTGCCAGCGCGCCTCGTCCAGCAGGTCGGAAACGCCATTGCCCGCCTCGGGAATGGCGGCGGTGCCGTCGGCGAACAGCGCTCCGCCCGCATGCTGCTGGCGCTCATGATAATTGAGCAGCGTCCACAGCGCGATGCCGCCGTTCACCACATATTTGCCGTGGTCCCCGGCATCGTACCAGCCCTTGCTGACATCGAGCGTGTAATCGCACCCCGGCCACACGGCGCCATTGTCATCCGCACCCGAATAGCAGGTGGCAAGGTCCGGCGCATGGCCGGCGGGGCGCGCCCAGCGCTCGCCAACATAACGCGCCTCAATCGGCGTGCTGGCGCGGTTGTGGTAGAAATAGGCCAGCGCATCGTAGGGCAGCCGGTCGTAAAGATCGGTCCGAATGGCGAACGGCCGACTCTGCTCCGCGCCGATCTCCAGCCGAAAGCCCTCGCCCACAGCACGGGCTTCGCTGAACTCCGCCAGATGGAGATGCTCGCCCGAATAGCGGTCCTGCCCGAACACCCGCGTCCGCCCCTCGGCCACTACGTCGCCACTCGGCCCCAGCAGGCGCCAGGCGAGCGGCGAGGCGGACGCATCCGCCACCACCGCCCGCTTGGGCGCGCCGGGTGCAAAGCCGATCTGGCTCATCCGCACCGCCGCAGCGTCATCGGCGCCAGCTGGCGCGTCCGACAGGGTCGCGCAGCCTGCCAGAACCGCTGCCGCAGAAGCGGCGAGCAAAGCCGTTGCAAACCTCATGCGACCCTCTTGTTAACCGCTTGCAACATCAGCGCACAAACGGGTCAAGCGTCTGGATTGACCCATCGGTATTGTGCTGCAGCGGGAGCATCTTGATGTTGCGCAGCCGCGTGTCGTTCGAAAGCTGCGTATCGTGGTAGAACAGATAATACTGCCCATCGACCTCGGTGATCGAATGATGGTTGGTCCACCCCTGCACCGGCTCCAGCACCCGCCCGCGATAGGTGAATGGCCCATAGGGAAGAGGTGCCGGTCGCGTAGTTGATGTAGTCCGTATCACCGGTAGAGTAGCTGAAGTAGTACAGCCCGTTGTACTTTTGCACCCAGGCCGCCTCGAAGAAGCGCCGGTCAAGGTCGCCGCCCAGGATAGGGTTGCCGCTCTCGTCGAGGATCATCACCTCGCGCGGCGCCTCGGCAAATTCGAGCATGTCATTCCGCATCCGCGCGATGCGCGGCTTGATCGCCGGGGCATTCGGCTGCGCCAAGTCAGTGATTGAGCCGTTCGGCTGATACTGGCCGGTCTGCCAGCGCTGAAGCTGCCCGCCCCAGATTCCACCGAAGCACATATAGCTCTGCCCGTCATCGTCTGTGAACACCGCCGGGTCGATCGAATAGCTGCCCCTAATCGCCTCGGGCTGCGGCGTGAACGGACCCTCGGGCCGGTCACCCACCGCCACGCCGATGCGGAACACGTCCTGCGCATCCTTGGCCGGGAAATAAAGGTAATAGCGGCCGTTCTTGTAGGCCGCGTCCGGCGCCCACATCTGCCGCGCGGCCCACGGCACCTGGTCCACGTCGAGCGCCACCGGGTGCACCGTCACCGGCGCGCCGGGCCGGTCCATCGAGATCACGCGGTAATCGCGCATCTCGAAATGGGAGCCCAGATCGTCTTCCACCGCCGGCCCGTCGAGGTCGTGCGAACCGTAGATGTAGAGCCGGTTGTTGAACACATGCGCCGATGGGTCGGCGGTGTAGATCTCGGTCACCAGCGGCTGCGCGGCATAGCGCAGCCCCTCGGGAGAGAGCGGCTCGCTGCCCGGCATCGTGGCGCAGCCAGAGAGCGAGATGGCGGCGGCGGCCCCGGCGAGCAGCTTCGTCATGGTCTTCATCATGTTCTCTCCTGTTCCCGCTTTCAGACGAAGCGGTTGATCAGATTTTCCAGGTGCTCCTGCCGGCCCGAAGGCGGACGGCTGGCGCTATTGTCCTGCTCCAGCGCCCAATCGGCCAGCTCCACCAAGGTCCGCTCGCCCAGCGCCGCGCGGCCGAAATCGCTCTCCCAGCCGGCGTAGCGATCCTTCACGAAAGCATCGAGCCGCCCGTCCTCGATGATCGACGCGGCGTTCAGCAGCGCGCGGGCCAGCACGTCGATCCCGCCCACATGGTCGTGGAACAGATCCTCGGCATCGACCGACTGGCGGCGCACCTTGGAATCGAAATTGAAGCCGCCGCTGGTGAAGCCACCGGCGCGCAGCACCTCGATCAGCGCCAGCGTCAGCTCGGCGACCGAATTGGGGAATTGGTCGGTATCCCAGCCGTTCTGCGGATCGCCGCGGTTGATGTCGATCAAACCGAAGATCCCCAGCGCACTGGCGGTGGCGATCTCGTGCTCGAAAGTGTTGCCCGCCAGCGTGGCGTGGTTCGCCTCGATGTTGACCTTCACCTCCTCGGTCAGGCCGTAGCGCTCGAGGAAACCGTACACGGTGCCGGTGTCGCGATCATACTGGTGCTTGCTCGGCTCGTGCGGCTTGGGCTCGATCAGGATCAGCCCCTTGAAGCCGATCTTGTGCTTGTGCTCCACCACCATGTTGAGGAACCGGCCGAGCTGGTCCAGCTCCTGCTTCATGTCGGTGTTCAGCAGCGTGTCATAGCCCTCGCGGCCACCCCACAGCACGTAGTTCTCGCCCTTCAGCCGCTGGGTGGTCTCCAGCATCTCGCGCACCTGGAACGCGGCCCAGGCGAAGATCTCCGGGTCCGGGCTGGTGGCGCCGCCGGCAGCATAACGCGGATGGCTGAACAGGTTGGCGGTGCCCCACAGCAGGCCGACGCCGCTGTCCTCCATCTTGCGCGCCATCTTCTCCTCGATCGCGCGCAGATGGCGCTGGTGCTCGCTCGGCGTCTCGGCCGTGGCCATCGCGTCGACATCGTGGAAACAAAAATACGGCACGCCCAGCCGCTCGAAGAAGTCGAACGCATTATCGAGCTTGTTGTCGGCCAGCTCCTGCGTCACCGCCTGGCCGGGCTGCCACGGCCGCACGAAGGTGCCGGCACCGAAGATGTCGTGCCCGCCCCAGGCGAAGCTGTGCCAATAGCACACCGCCAGCCGCAGGTGGTCCTTCATGCTCTTGCCCATCACCTGCCGGTCGGCATCGTACCACCGGTAGGAGAGCAGGTTCTCGGACTCCGGTCCTTCGTAGCGGATCGGAGCAATGTCGGCGAAGATACGGTCGGTCATGGCAACCCCCTGAAGTGTGGTTTGAGAGCGGTGAACAGTGCGGCGAAACGCGGCTGCCGATCGGCGAAATAGCCCACCAGATCGGCTTCGGGTTCAATGCTGGCGGTCACTGGCGGTGCCTGACAGGCTTCCTCGATGCTGGCAGCGCCGGCGGCGATACGGGCCAGCCGCGCGGCGCCCAGCGCCGGGCCGACCTCGCCACCCTCGCGGGTGACGATCGGCCGGTCGAGCGCGGAGGCGATCAGCCGGCCCCAGAACGCGGAGCGCGATCCGCCGCCCACCAGCGTGAAGGCATCCACCCGCGTGCCCGCTTCGACGATCACGTCGATCCCATCGCGCAGGCCCATCGCCACGCCATCGAGCACGGCGCGCGCTACCTCGGCGCGACTGGTGGAGGCGGTGAGGCCGAACAGCACGCCCATGGCATGCGGGTCGGCATACGGCGTGCGTTCGCCGGCCAGATAGGGAAGGAAGATGGTCGGGCCCGGGCCGCTGGCGCGCTCGGCCTCAGCCAGCAGCGCCGGCACGTCGGCAAAGCCGAGCAGCGAGGCCGCCCAGTCGAGGCAAGCCGCCGCACTCAGCATCACCGACATCTGGTGCCACTTGCCCGGCAGAGCATGGCAAAAGGCATGCAGCCCCCGCGCCGGCCGTGGCCGCAGCGCGTCGGTGGCTACGAAGCTCACGCCCGAGGTGCCGAGCGAAAGGAACGCATCGCCATCGCGGATCACTCCCACCCCGATCGCCGCCGCCGCATTGTCGCCCGCGCCCGCCGCCACCGACACGGCCTCCATGCCCCACTCGGCGGCAATCTCCGGCAGCAGGTGCCCGGTCGGTTCGGTGCCTTCGAACAACTCGGGCATCTGGGTCCCGCTCAGCCCCGTCGCCGCCAGCATTTCGGGCGACCAGCGCCGCGCTCCGACATCGAGCCACAAGGTCCCCGCCGAGTCCGACACGTCGGAAGCCTTCACCCCCGTCATCCGCAGTCGGACGTAATCCTTGGGCAGCAGCACACTGCTGATCGCAGCGAATATTTCGGGCTCGTGCCTGCGCACCCACATCAGCTTGGGCGCGGTGAAGCCGGACTGCGCGACATTGGCGGTGATCTCGCGGGCGCGCGGCTCGGCCGCCTCAAGCTCGGCGCATTGCTCTCCCGAGCGGCCGTCGTTCCACAGGATCGCCGGGCGCAGCACCTTGTCGCCCTCGCCCAGCAGCGTGGCGCCGTGCATCTGCCCGGCCACGCCCACCGCCCGCACCTGCCGCCGTCGCATGGCATTGAGCGCACTCACGGCCTGGCCGGTGGCGCGCCACCACTCGAGCGGATCCTGCTCGCTGTACAGCGGCTGCGGTCGTTGCACACCCAGCGGGGCACTCGCCTGCTCGATCAGCGCGCCGTCCTCATCAATCAGCGCCGCTTTGACGCCCGAGGTGCCGATATCAATCCCGAGAAACATCAACCCTCACCTTGGCAAACGCAGCGAAACAGGAGTGACAAGGCGGGACCTACGCGGACCGGGCCGCGAGGCTCCGGTTCGCCGACCTGGGCTGAGTATCGCCCGCTCTCCTCACCCCCTTTGCCGGGTTCATTGTTAGCGCTACCTACGGGCCGGGTAAGGGGAGAGTCAAGCCGCAGAAGGTGCAAGCGGGACCACTCAGATCGGCTTGCGCCCGCCTGCCAAGTGCTTGTAACCCGCTTTCGCACTGCTTGCCCTATGCGTGCAAACCCCCGCCTTTCCCGCTGGCGTCGGCGGCGCCCGGCGGCTATTCTGTTGTCGATGGGTCGCAGTCTTCCGATTGGCGGCATCGTGCTCGCCCTGGCGACGGGTGGCGTGCTGGTGCTGGCCGGAATGAGCCCGTTATTGGTGGCGGGCACGATAACGATCTGGATCGCCACCTTCTGGCTCGTGCTGCCCCCCGCTCCGCAACCGGCTGCCGAGCCACGGCAAGCGGAAAGCGTTCAGCTGACCCGCACCGGCATGCGCGACCTGATCGAACATTCGGGCCTTCCCGTGCTCATGCTGGATGGCATGCGGATCATCGTCGCCAATGCTGCCGCACGCGAGGCGATCGGTACACACGTGCAGGGACAGGACGCCCGGATCGCCTTCCGCCACCCGGCCGCGGTCGACCTGCTCTCGCGCAAGGACGGGGGCAGCACCGATGTTCAGGGCCTCACCGGGCCGCGCAGCTCTTGGCAGATGCGTCGCCAGCCGATTGACGACCGCTACTGCCTGATCGAGCTGGTCAACCGCACCTCCGAGGCCGATGTCAGCCGCGCGCATACCGATTTCGTCGCCAACGCCAGCCACGAGTTGCGCACCCCGCTCGCCTCGATCATCGGCTACATGGAAACGCTGGCGGAGGGCGGCGAGGCGATTGATCCCACCCGCACCGCGCGGTTCCACACCATCGTTCTGCGCGAAGCCCGCCGGCTCCAGCACCTGGTGGACGACCTGATGTCGCTCTCGCGCGTTGAAGCGGAAAAGCACGACCGCCCGCGCGAGCAGGTCGACCTCGCTCAGTTGATTTCACAGGCGGCTCGCGATGGCGCCGGGCCCGAACGGCAGGAAAGGCTCGCAATCGCGCGCGAGGAAGGGCGGGTGCTGGTGCGCGGCGACTACCGGCAGCTCGAGCAGCTTGTCCGCAACCTAGTGGATAATGCACTCAAATACGGCTCCCCCGGAACGACAGTGGATGTCCACCTCGCGCGCGACGAGCGCGACATGGCGGTTATCAGCGTGCGCGACCGTGGAGAGGGGATCGCGCCCGAGCACATTCCCCATCTCACCCGCCGCTTTTACCGGACCGCTCCCGGGCGCAGCCGGACCGCGGGCGGCACGGGACTGGGGCTGGCGATCGTAAAGCACATCGTCGAACGCCATCGCGGCCGGCTCGATATCACCAGCCGCCAGGGGGATGGCACCACCGTCACCGTCCGTATCCCGTTGGTCGAGGAACAACCGAACCTGGCGGAGGCGGCGGATACTCCGGACGCGGTGTCATGAAGCTGTCACCTCAATTAAACATTGGCCGGGTCTGCACGCTCCTTCCGGAATGGTCCGCCTGCCGCTGCAGCGGAACGGCGGTGCCGGCGGCCTCACCTTGGGAAACAATGCTATGATCCGCTCCGCCCTGCCCGTCCTCCTTGCGCTGTCCTGCACCATTCCGCTCGCGGCCTGTGGTGGGGAGGCGGACACGCGCCAGTCCGTGCGCGCCGTCGGCTCTTCCACCGTCTATCCTTTCGCCACCACGGTCGCGGAGAGCTTCGCGCGGTCAAATCCGGAATTCGGCTCACCGATCATCGAGGCGACCGGCACCGGCGGCGGCATCAACCTGTTCTGCTCGGGCGTCGGCGCCAACACGCCCGACATTGCCAATGCTTCACGGAGGATGGAGCGTTCGGAATTCGCCGCCTGCCAGGCCAATGGCGTGACCGAGGTCGTCGAGCTGCCGATCGGCTATGACGGGCTCGCGATGGCCTCGGCGCAGGGCGGCATTACCATGAACCTGACTCCCGAGATCGTCTACCGCGCGCTCGCCGCCAATCCCTATGGCGAGCCGCAAACCGCCCGCACCTGGCGCGATGTCGATCCCTCGCTGCCGGCGACCCCGATCCTCGTCTACGGCCCGCCGTCCACCTCGGGCACGCGCGATTCGTTCGAGGAACTTGTGCTGTTGCCCGGCTGCGACTCCAATCCGCAGATGCAGGCGCTCGCCGAGAGCGACGAGGCACGGCACGACGAGGTCTGCACCCGGGTCCGCAACGATGGCGCCTATGTCGACCAGGGCGAGCAGGACAATCTCATTGTCCAGAAGATCCGCGGCAATCCCAATGCGGTGGGTGTCTTCGGCTATTCCTATCTGCAGCAGAACGCGGAGGCCCTGCAGGGCCTGCCGATCAACGGCGTGCTGCCGACCTTCGAGACCATTTCCAGCGAGGAATATCCCGGTGCCCGCTCGATGTACCTGTACATCAAAAAGGCGCATCTCGACGCCATTCCCGGCCTGCGCCAGCTGATCGGCCACTGGGTTGAAACCATGCAGCAGGAGGGCGGCCCGCTCGCCCAGCGTGGCCATATCGGCAATCAGGCTGCCGGAATGGCACGCGCTCGCCTCGTGGCCGAGCAGTTCCCGACGATCACCGCCGCCGATCTGACGCACTAGAGCCTTCCGCCCGGTGTCGCCCGCCTTCCTCGTCTTGCTGGCGCTTGGCTTGGGCCTTGCCGCCTGGCTGGTGGCGCGCGCACGGGCCTGGGGCTACAAGCGCGCCGAGCCGGCCCGCCGGCTTGCCGCCCTGCCGGTGTATCATGGCTGGTATGCGGCGCTTTGGGTGGTGTTGCCCGTGCTGCTGTTCGCCTTTGCGTGGAGCTTGATGGCCCCGCAACTGATCGCCCAGTCCGTGCTGGCAAGCCCGGCCGCCGCCGAACTGCCGGCTTTCGGCATGGAGCGCACAACGATCCTCTCCGAAGCGCGGGCGGTCGCCACCGGCGCCGCGCCGGCGGTGTTCAACCCGGTCGCGCAGGAACTCGTCGAACCCTACCGTGAGGCGATCGGCCGCTACAGCGCCATCGGCCTTGTCGCGACCCTGCTGATCGCCTTTGCCGGCGGGGCCTGGGCGTTTCTTCGGCTGAAGCCCGATTTTCGAGCACGCACCAAGGTCGAGCGGGCGGTGATGGTGGTCCTGCTGATAGCCTCGCTGATGGCGATCCTTACCACGCTGGGCATCTTCGCGAGCCTGATCTTCGAGACGGTGCGGTTCTTCGGCATGGTCTCGCCGTTCGATTTCCTGTTCGGTACCAATTGGGGCCCCGATCCGATGGGCCCGGCCGACAGCCCCGATGGTTCCCGCTACGGCGCGCTGCCGCTGTTCTGGGGCACGATCTACATCGGCGCGATCATCGCCATGATCGTGGCCATCCCGCTGGGGCTGATGAGCGCGATCTATCTGACCCAATATGCCAATCCGCGGCTGCGCCAATGGCTCAAGCCTGCGCTGGAGATTCTCGCCGGCGTACCGACCGTGGTCTACGGCTATTTCGCCGCGCTCACCGTTGCCCCGGCGATCCGCGACATTGCCATCGCCTTCGGGATCGAGAACGCTTCCTCCGAGAGCGCGCTGGCCGCCGGGCTGGTGATGGGGATCATGATCATACCGTTCGTCTCTTCGATGGCTGACGATTCCATCGCCGCCGTGCCCCAAGCGATGCGCGACGGCAGCCTGGCCATGGGCGCCACCACCAACGAGACGATCCGGCGCGTGCTGGTGCCGGCCGCATTGCCCGGCATCGTGGCCGGCGTGATGCTGGCGGTCAGCCGCGCCATCGGCGAGACGATGATCGTCGTGATGGCCGCTGGCGCCGCCGCCAACCTTTCGGCCAATCCGCTGGAGGCGATGACCACCGTCACCTTCCAGATCGTCGCCATGCTCACCGGCGAAGGCAGCTTCGACCATCCCGCCACCCTGTCGGCGTTCGCGCTCGGCTTCGTGCTGTTCCTGGTGACGCTGGCGCTCAATTTCATCGCCCTGCGCGTCGTCAAGCGGTTCCGCGAAGCCTATGAGTGAGACCCTCAACCTGACCCGCACCGCCAGCTTCGAGAAGCGGCTGAAGCAGCGCTATGCGGCGGAAAAGCGGTTCCGCTTCGCCGGCCTCGCGGCGATCCTGTTCTCCGTCGCGGTGCTGCTGTTCCTGCTCGTTACGATGACCTACAACGGCATCGGCGGCTTCCAGCGCGCCACCCTCACCGTGCCGATCGATTTCACCCAGGTTGGCCTCGTGTTGCCCGCCGGCATCGAGGGCCAGGGCGTGGCGATCCGCTCACTCGAAGGCCAAGGGCTGCCGGAGGTGGTCAGCTTCGCGGCCGCGCAGGCGATCGGCGAGGAGGCAGCGAACGAGGTCAGCGCCGATGCCTGGCGGATGGTGGCCGAGCGCATCATCAGCGATCCCACCATCCTGCAGCAGCGCGTCGAGATGGCTCTCCCTACGAGCGAAAGCCTGTCGGCGGCCTATTCGGGCGACGGCCAGACCGCGTTGCAGCCGCTCGCCCGGCAGCTCGCCGCACAGGGCGTGCTCGGCAACAGCTTCGATCCCGGCTTCCTCACCCGCTCCGACGCCACCAATTCACAATTGGCCGGTATCTGGGGAGCGCTGAAGGGCTCGATGCTCACCATGCTGGTGACGCTGGCACTGGCCTTCCCGATCGGCGTGCTGGCCGCGCTGTACCTGGAGGAATATGCGCCGCGCAACCGCTGGACCGATCTCATCGAGGTCTCGATCAACAACCTTGCCGCGGTGCCGTCGATCATCTTCGGCCTGCTCGGCCTGGCGGTGTTCCTGGGGCTGTTTCCCAATCTGCGGTCCGCGCCCCTGATCGGCGGGATGACCTTGGCGTTGATGACCATGCCCGTGATCGTGATCACCGGCCGCAACGCTGTGAAGGCGGTGCCGCCCTCGATCCGCGATGGGGCCCTGGCGGTCGGCGCCAGCCCCGTGCAGGTGGTGTTCCACCATGTTCTCCCGCTGGCCCTGCCCGGCATCCTCACCGGCACGATCATCGGCATGGCCCGCGCGCTGGGTGAGACCGCACCGCTGCTGATGATCGGCATGCGCGCCTTCGTCGCCACCCCGCCCGGCGGCTTTACCGACCCGGCCACGGTGCTGCCGGTGCAGATTTTCCTCTGGTCCGACGAGATCAACCGCGGCTTCGTCGAGCGGACCAGCGCCGCGATCATCGTGCTGCTGGCATTCCTGCTGCTGATGAACGGGCTTGCCATCTACCTGCGCAACCGCTTCGAGAAAACATGGTGACCGAACCCCTCTCCCAACGCTCCAATGCCGAGCCCAAGATGCGCGCGCGCGACGTTTCCGTGTTCTACGGTGACAAGAAAGCGATCGACGCGGTCTCGATCGATATTCCCAGCGAGTATGTCACCGCCTTTATCGGCCCCTCGGGCTGCGGCAAGTCGACCTTCCTGCGCGCCTTCAACCGCATGAACGACACCATCGCCTCGGCCCGCGTGGAGGGGACCATCGAGCTTGATGGCGAGGATATCTACAAATCGGGAATGGACGTGGTGCAGCTGCGCGCCCGCGTGGGTATGGTGTTCCAGAAGCCCAACCCGTTCCCCAAATCGATTTACGAGAATGTCGCCTACGGGCCGCGGATTCACGGCTTTGCGGAAGGCAAGGCCGATCTGGACGCCATCGTGGAACGCTCGCTGCGCCGCGCCGGCTTGTGGGAAGAGGTAAAGGACCGCTTGGCTGAATCGGGCACCGCGCTTTCGGGCGGGCAGCAGCAGCGGCTGTGCATCGCACGCGCCATCGCGGTGGAACCCGAGGTGATCCTGATGGACGAGCCGTGTAGCGCGCTCGATCCGATCGCCACCGCCAAGATCGAGGAGCTGATCGACGAGTTGCGCGGCCGCTACGCCATCGTAATCGTCACCCACTCGATGCAGCAGGCGGCCCGCGTTTCGCAGCGCACCGCCTTCTTCCACCTCGGCAGTTTGATCGAGTTCGGCGAAACATCGCAGATCTTCACCACCCCGCGCGAGAGCCGGACGCAGGACTACATCACAGGGCGGTACGGTTGATGGTGGAACACACGGTAAAGGCGTTCGACGAGGACATCACGCGGCTGCGTGGTCTGATCGCCGAGATGGGCGGCCTGGCCGAGCTGGCCATCCAGGAAGCGCTGGAGGCACTGGTCACCGGCAACGAGGAACTCGCCCAGCAGGTCGTCGATCGCGACAAGAAGCTTGACCGGCTCGAAGGCGAGATCGATGCGATGGTCGTGCGCCTGCTCGCCCTGCGCGCGCCTCTGGCTGACGATCTGCGCGAGATCATCGCCGCGCTGAAGATCGCCGGAATGGTCGAACGGATCGGCGATTATTCCAAGAACATTGCCAAGCGCGTCGGGCGAATCGAGGGACGCGGCCGGTTCGAGCCGCTGACCCTGCTCGCCTCGATGGGCGAGCTGGCGGCCGAGATGGTGCACGACGTGCTCACCGCCTATGCCGCGCGCGATCCGCTCTCGGCCCGCGAGGTGATCGAGCGCGACGCCAAGGTGGATGCGTTCTACGACAGCGTCTTCCGCAACCTCGTCACCCACATGATGGAAAACCCGGCCACCATCAGCAGCGCCGCACAGTTGCTGTTCGTCGCGCGCAATCTCGAGCGGATCGGCGATCACGCCACCAACGTGGCCGAAATGGTCCACTTCGCCGCTGTGGGCCACTATCCGACCGATATCGAGCGCTAAACCCGCGCGGCCCGGCGGCTGCAACATTCCTGACGCAGTTCTGTCATAAGCCCACCGTCAGCGCTCGCCCCGGTTCGGCGGTGCGCCAAGGGGGAACACATGTCCGCGCCCAAGCTGCTTCTGGTCGAAGACGACCTGGCCCTTGCCGAACTGCTCGAATATCGCTTCGAAAGCGAAGGTTACCAGGTGCGCGTCACCGCCGATGGCGACGAGGCGCTGGTGTTCGCCAGCGAGGATGCGCCGGATCTGGTGATCCTTGACTGGATGATCGAAGGCACCAGCGGCATCGAGGTCTGCCGCCGATTGCGGCGCGACAAGGCCACCGCGCACGTACCCATCATCATGCTCACCGCGCGCGAGGCGGAAGACGATCGCATCAGGGGCCTCGAAACCGGGGCTGACGATTACGTCACCAAGCCGTTCTCCCCGCGCGAACTGCTCGCCCGCGTCTCGGCGGTCCTGCGCCGCGTGCGCCCGGCACTGGCCGGCGAGACGATCGAGGCCGGCGACATGAAGCTCGACCCCGTTGCTCACCGGGTGGAGCGGCGCGGCCGCCAGCTACAGATTGGCCCCACCGAATACCGGCTGCTCAAATTCTTCATGGAGCACCCGCGCCGCGTGTTCAGCCGCAGCCAGCTGCTTGACGCGGTCTGGGGCACGGGCAGCGAGATCGAGGAGCGCACGGTCGACGTGCACATCCGCCGCTTGAGAAAGGCGATCGCGCTTGATAACATGCGCGACCCGATCCGCACCGTGCGTTCCGCCGGCTACGCGCTGGAGCCGGTGTAGCCTCCTGATGCGCCGCGTCTTGCCAAAGGCCGCTGGGCGGAGAGGCAAGACGGTGATGAGAGGATCACGCTCGTAGTCACGCATGCGCCGTGTCGGACGGGCGGCGGCGGCAAGCGCCAAGCTGGTCCGGGCCGTTCGAGTGCCGAGCATCAGCGGCTGGCGCGTTTACCATCGCCTCCCATGAGCGCGCCATCCTAGTGGTGCATACCTGCCACGATGCGCTGCGCGAACAGAAGGGCCGCCCGGCCCTCGGTGTCGTCGTGAGCAGAGGTCGCATGGGCGAGCGGCCGCTGCTGGATAACACCCCCCACCTCCGTAGCAAGCGAGGACCCGCTGCTATCGGCAGACCCCGCCCAACCCTCGCGCTTCCTGATCGAAATGGAAGTGGTCTGCATGGGCGGCGTTGTAATCGGGGGAAAGAACGGTGCCGAACACGCCGCAGGCCTCGTCCCGCACGCGGCGCAGGAAGACGGCCTCGTCAGCCTGATCCTCCCCGCCCCCTTGCTCTTCGCCCTCTTCGGCCCAGTCTCCCAACACACTGATCCGCCGCCCGTCTTCCAGCACGAAAGCGGCGATATCGATCGCATTGCCGGTGGCGTGCTCGCTCCAGCGGCCGGTGTCGCCACCGGAGATGCGCCGGCAGCTGAAGGTGCCGTAATGCTCCACCCGCGCCACTTCCGAGCCCAGCAGTGCCTCGGCCGCGGGTTGCACACCCTGCCTCAGCCACAGCTCCACCCCCGCCGCCACGGCGCAGGTGCTGACCGGAGGGGTGGGGCTCAACGGCGCGGCGCTGAGCAGGGTGCGGTCTTCGCGCCGGCATTCACCCTCGCCCGCCGGATCGAGCGCTTGGAAAGCCACATCGCTGCGTTTGAGCACCGCGCGGCATTCGGCCGGATCGTCGCGCAGGGCGGCAAGCTTGCGCTGGGTGGCCCAGCCTGGCGGATGATCGAGGCTGAGCGGCGCCCAGGGGTCGTGCTGCGGATTGTCCGCCAGCCATGCCCGGCCGGCCAGCAGCAGCGCAGCCAGCACCAGCAGCCCCAAAACCGCCCGATCGAGCCCGAATTGGCCGATGCGGCGGGATATCCTCATACTGGCGCCAAGCCCCGGATGGCGCATGGGTTCCGGCCGGCCGGCAGAATGAGGCTCAGGCGATGGCGCCGCCCCGCCGCACCAGATCGGCCAGGATCAGTGCTGCAAGCAACAGGAAGGTGGTGCCCACGCCGCGCTCCAGCCACAGCCGCACCGCCGGCCGCCGCATCGTCGCCGCCAGCCCGCCGCCCGCGGCCACGTAAACCGCCCCCACCAGCGTATCGAGGGCAATCGCCACCGCTCCCAGCATCGCCAGCTGCGGCGCGACAGGCCGCGTGGCATCGACGAATGGCGGCAGCAGCGCGAGCACGTAGACCAGCGACTTGGGGTTGCTCATCGCTACGGCAAGGCTGTCGCGCAGCGCATGGCCGACGCGCGCCCGAGGCGGCTCGGCGCCACCCTCCTCCGCCGCTGTCCGGGAGTGGCGCCAGGCCTTGAAGCCGAGCCAGGCGAGATAGAGCGCTCCGCCCGCGGTGAGGGCGGTGAACGCATGGGGCCAGGCCAGCGCCAGCGCGCCCAGCCCCAGCCCCGCCAGCACGAACCACCCCGCATTGCCCAGCTGCAGCCCGGCGAGCGCCACCGCGCCCGCTCGCGGACCGCGCCAGGCGGCCTGGCTCAGCACGAAGATCACCTGCGGCCCCGGCACCATGCTCACCAGCCCCGTCACGGCGGCGAAGGCGGCGAGCTTGGCCGGGTCGATCATCGGGCCGCCCTTGGCCGCGGCGCCACAGTGGTCAATGAAAATCGCGCGGATGCGGCAGGATGCGGGGGATGATCCGGGCATCGCGCGGGTGGCCGCCCTGCACGAACCCGCACTCCCGATTGCCGGGCGGCGGCGGCTGCCATGGATCGATTGGCGGCTTGTCAGGCGCTTGCGGATCGTCTCCGCCCTCGCCTCGGCTCGGTCCCCAACGGGCGGGTAGCGGGCTGGTGACATGATCGGCGCGGGCGAAGGTGGGCTTGAGCAGATCCTCCGATAATGCGTGCAACCGCCCGGTCGCGTCGACCATATGCGCGGCGATCACGTGGATCACCTCGTCGTCATATTCCACCCGGCCGCGCACCTCCATCAGCCGCGCGCCCATCACCACGCGGCGCTGCTTCTCCTTCAGGTCGGGCCAGACGACGAGGTTGATCACCCCCGTCTCGTCCTCCAGCGTGATGAAGCACACACCCTTGGCGCTGCCCGGCCGCTGACGGATCAGCACCACGCCGGCCACTTGCACCTGGCTGCGGAACTTGCGCGAGCGCAGGTCGCAGGCGCGCACGAAGCCGCGCTCCGCCAGATCGGCGCGGAGGAAGGCGAGCGGATGCGCCTTCAGGCTGAAGCGGGTGGTCTGGTAATCGGCCACCACCTCCTCGGAGAGCGGCATGGGGGGGAGCGCCACCTGCACCCGCTCGGCCCCCTCGTCGCGCGCGGCGGCGGCGCGGAACAGCGGCAGGTCGGGCGCGGCGATCAGGCTGCGCGCATCCCACAGCGCCTGCCGGCGGGAAAGGCCCATCGAGCCAAAGCCATCGGCGCTGGCGAGCCGTTCGATCTGCGCAGGGCCGAGCCCGGCCCGGCTCTGCACATCGGCCACGGCGCGATAGGGGCCGCCGCCCTCCTCGCGCGCGGCGACCAGGCGGGCGACGACATGCTCGGGCAGCCCGTCAACCTGCCGCAGCCCGAGGCGCAATGCGAGGTGGCAGTCGAGCCGACCGGTGTCCGCCCCGCCCGGTTCCCGCTCGCCGATCTCTTCCAGCGTACAGTCCCACCCGGAATGGTTGACGTCCACCGGCAGCACCGTGCCGCCATGCTCGCGCAGATCACGCACGATCTGCGCCGGGGCGTAGAAGCCCATCGGCTGTGAGTTGAGCAGCGCGCAGGTGAAGGCGGCCGGAAAGTGGCACTTCAGCCAGCTGCTGACATAGACGATATGCGCAAAGCTAGCGGCGTGGCTCTCGGGAAAGCCATATTCCCCGAAGCCGCGGATCTGGTTGAAGCAGCGCTGGGCGAACTCGCGATTGTAACCACGGTTCACCATTCGTTCCACCATCATGTCCTGCAATTCGTCCACCATCCCACGGCTGCGAAAGGTGGCCATTGCCTTGCGCAACCGGTTGGCCTCGGCGCTGGAGAACCGCGCCGCATCGAGCGCGATTTTCATCGCCTGCTCCTGGAAGATCGGCACGCCTAGGGTTCGGGCGAGAATGCTGGAAAGCTCGTCGGGGGGCCCATGCTCGGGGGCGGGCGAGGGGATACGGACGGGTTCCGCCCCGCGCCGGCGCTTGAGATAGGGGTGCACCATATCGCCCTGGATCGGCCCGGGCCGCACGATCGCCACCTGGATGACGAGATCGTAGAATTCGCGCGGACGCAGGCGGGGCAGCATGTTCATCTGCGCCCGGCTCTCCACCTGGAACACGCCGAGTGAATCGCCCTTGCGCAGCATGGCGTAGACCTCCGGGTCCTCGCGCGGCACGCTGGCCAAGGTCAGCGCACGATCGTGATGCTTTTCAAGTAGATCGAGGCACTTCTTCACACAGGTCAGCATCCCCAGCGCGAGCACATCGACCTTGAGGATGCCGAGCGCTTCGATATCGTCCTTGTCCCATTCGATGAAGCTGCGCTCGGGCATGGCGCCATTGCCGATCGGCACCGTCTCGCTCAGCGCGCCCTCGGTGAGGATGAAGCCCCCGACATGCTGGCTGAGGTGGCGCGGCATGCCGATCATCTGCCGGGTGAGCTGGAGCACACGCTTGAGATGCGGGTCGGTGATGTCCAGCCCCACCTCCTCGGCATGGGCATCACCGATCTCCTTGCCCCACCCGCCCCACACCGTGCCGGCGAGCGCGGCGGTGACGTCTTCGCTCAGCCCCATTGCCTTGCCCACCTCGCGGATCGCCATGCGCGGGCGATAGTGGACCACGGTGGCGCACAGCCCGGCGCGGTGGCGGCCATATTTGCGATAGATGTGCTGGATTACCTCCTCGCGCCGCTCGTGCTCGAAATCGACGTCGATATCGGGCGGCTCGCGGCGCTCTTCGGAGATGAAGCGATCGAACAGCAGCTGGTGTTTCGCCGGATCCACCGCGGTGATGCCCAGACAATAGCACACCGCCGAATTGGCTGCCGAACCGCGCCCCTGGCACAGGATCGGCGGATTCACACTCCGCGCGTAATCGACGATGTCCTGGATAGTGAGGAAGTACCGCGCGAGATCGAGCTTGCCGATCAGTGCCAGCTCGCGTTCGAGTGTTTCAGCAACTGTGTCCGGTATCCCATTGGGATAACGCTCATTTGCGCCCTGCCAGGTCTGCCGGGTCAGGTGTTCCTGCGGGCTGATCCCGGTGGGGGTGATCTCCTGCGGGTATTCGTAGGCCAATTCGTCCAGCGAGAAGCGGCAGGCATCGGCAACTGCGCGCGCGGCGGCGATGGCGTGCGGCCAGCGGGCGAACAGGCGGACCATCTCGGCCGGCGATTTCAGGTGCCGCTCGGCATTGGCGTGGAGCAGGTGGCCGGCCGCGGCGACGGTGGTCTTGTGGCGGATGGCGGTCATCACGTCCTGCAGCGGGCGGCGATCCGGCGCGTGGTAATGCACGTCGTTGGTGGCGAGCAGGCCCAGCCCACTGGCGCGGGCAAGCGCATCGAGCCGGTCGATCCGGGCAATATCGTCGCCGGTGTAGAGGTAATTCGCGGCGAGGTGCCGCAGACTGGGCAGCAGCGCGGCGAGGTGTGGCAACACCTGTGTGAAGGGAAGCGTGCGCTGGAGGGTGTTGGGCGCAGGCGGTCCGCCCTCCCCATCCTCTCCCCGCACGGGAAGGGGGATGACGTTACTCGGCACCTCAATCGTGAACGCGGCCTCGAGATCGCTCGGAGGCAGCAGGACCAGCTGCACCGCCCCTTCTCCCGCCCCAGACGCATGCTGAGCCAGCATGGCGAGGCTGATCTCGCAGGCGCCTTTCTCCTGCCATTCGCCCGTGAGCGTGGCCATGCGTCCGGCCGAGATGAGGCGGCACAGGCGGCCATAGGCCGCGCGCGTGGTGGGATAGGCGAGGAAGGAAAGACCTTCCACCGTTTCTATTCTGCAGCCGATAAGCGGATGCAGTTTCAGTGTTTTCGCTTCGGTATGCAGGCGCACCACGCCGGCCATCGAATTGCCATCGGCGATGCCGAGCGCATCGTAGCCGAGCGCCCGGGCCGCCGTCACCAGGTCCACCGCATCCGATGCACCGCGCAGGAAGCTGAAGCACGAGACAATGCCAAGCTCGACGAAAGGTGCGCGCGGCGGCGCGTCGATCAGCTCGGGATCGAGCTCGATTGTGCGTTTGTCGGGAGTGGAGGAAGGATCGGGCATCGGGCGCGCCCCGCGCTGCCGCTAGAGCGCAACAGCGGGCCGCGAAGGCCGCTTTGCACCGCCTTGCAAGGGGGTTGCATCGGGGGCGCAACGGCACCGGACGAAGCCCACGCCACCACCCGTTCGGCGGGCAAATGCACCCGCCTTGCGGCGCCTTGCATCCCGCCCGAAACCGGGGTGAACCGGTGCTGCATCTGCTCCGCCGCAGCTTGCACGGGCCGCGCAAAATGCGGCGTCGGAACGCACGCGCAGGCCGGTTTGCAGCCGCCTTGCAATTGGAGCGTAACCGCCGCTCATTGCGCCAGCTCGGCCAGTCGCTCGGCCACCGCGGCGAGATCGGCGGCGAACAGGCGCTCCTGCTCCTCGCGTGCGGGGCCTTCGAGCCGCAGCAGATAGGATGGATGCGCGGTGACCCACAGTTCGCTGCCATCCTCCAGCATCTGCGCGGCGCCGCGCACCCTGGAGATGCTCACCGTCTTGCCGAGCAGGCCGCGCGCGGCGCTGGCGCCCAGCGCCAGCACCAGCCGGGGCTGCACCAGCGCACGCTCGCCCTCCAGCCACCAGCGGCAGATGTCGATCTCCTTGGCGGTGGGCGATTGGTGCAGTCGGCGCTTACCACGCTGGGTGAATTTGAAATGCTTGACCGCGTTGGTGACGTAGGTTTGCTCGCGGTCGATCCCGGCCTGTTGCAGGAAACGATCGAGCACCTGCCCGGCGGGGCCGACGAAGGGCTTGCCGGCGAGATCCTCCTGATCGCCGGGCTGTTCGCCCACCACCATCAGCGCAGCACGGCGCGGCCCCTCGCCCATCACCGCCTGGTTTTCCAGCTCGCCGATCGGGCAGCGGCGGCAGGAATGAATCGCGCTGGCGATGGCGTCGAGCGTATCGGGGCGCTCGCTCGGTTCGATTGACCCTGCATCGACCATGGCCGCCTCCCGCGCCTGTGCGCCCGCGACCAGCTCGGGGATGAGCGATGTTTCGGGCATGTTCTTCCAATATTTGCGGGGCATTTCCTTCAGCATCGCCCCGACCTTCAAACGCGCGGGGTTGAAGGTGGAGGCGTAATATTTGCGCCACAGGGCCTCCACCGGATCGCCGGCGGGGGCATCGGCGCGTTCGGCCGGGGGGCCTTCCGCCAGTGCCTGCGTGTCCCAGTGGAGCGAGCCTTTCGGGGTGAGGATCGACCAGCGCATATTGGCGAAGCGGCGGGTGAAAAAGCCGGCATTGGCGCGCAGGATGTGGTGCTCGGGCTCGAACCAGGCGACGTAATGCTCCTCGCTCTCGCCGCCTTGGGCCGCCTCATCTTCAACCAGGCGGAAGCGGACGAAGGCGCGCATCTTGTGAATGTCGCGCCGCACATGGCGGGCGAGTTCGTCCAGCCGGCGCACGTCGCCATCGGCGCGGTCTTCGAGCACTTTCGGGTTGGCCTGGTGGCGCCAGAGCAGGCGGTAGAGCAGCGCGAAGCGATCGGGGTCGCTGTGGCAGATCGCGCTTCTGGCGAGTTGGATGAAGGGCTTGCTGGCGCGCACCATCGCGGCATCGGCGGGGGGCACGGGGGCACGGCGCTCGCCATGAGTGAACAGATCGCCATTGCCGCCGGGGGGCACCCAGGCGATGCGATCGGGTGGCACGTCGCACTGGACGAGCGCGCGCGCCCGATCGCGCCAGAACTCGAAATCGTCCTGTTCGGGCAATTGCGCCACGTAGTAGGTGCCAAGCCGGACATGCTGGAGCGCGTTCATGCGGCGAACAGCTCCAGCTGCTCTTTCTTCGGCGCGAGCAGGCGGCGCAGATCGCCCCGGTCGATCAGCAAGGTGGGGCGCCAGTCGACGGTGACGATGAACGGGCGCACCTTGGTGAGCGAGACGGTGAGCTTGCCCACATCCTCCAGCCGCAGCGTGCGGTGGCGGCGCGAGGTGATGATCCGGTTCACCGCCTTCACCCCCAACCCTGGCACGCGCAGCAACATCTCGCGTGAGGAACGGTTCACATCCACCGGGAATTGCTCGCGAAACTTCAGCGCCCAGCCGAGCTTGGGATCGATATCGAGCGGCAGCATCCCATCATCGCCGGTGGCCTGCATCACCTCGCCTGAAGTGTAGCCGTAGAAGCGCATCAGCCAATCGGACTGGTACAGCCGGTGTTCGCGCATCAGCGGCGGGCGCTTCAATGGCAGCACCGCGCTGGCATCCGGAATGGGGCTGAAGGCGGAGTAATAGACGCGGCGCAGGCCGAACCCATCGTAAAGGCGGCTGGCCTTGCCCACGATATCGGCATCGCTGGCGGCATCGGCGCCGATGATCATTTGCGTCGACTGCCCGGCGGGGGCGAAGCGGGGGGCGTGCTTGAAGCGCTTGGTCTCGTCGCGCGCCTGTTTGATCGCCATCTTCATCCCGCCCATTGCGCCTTCGATGCCGCGTGCGTCCTTGTCCGGCGCGAGGCGGGCGAGGCCGGCATCGGTGGGCAGTTCGACATTGATCGAGACGCGATCCGCATGGAGCCCGGCCTGGTGGACCAGCTGCGGATCGGCATCGGGGATGGTCTTGAGGTGAATGTAGCCGCGGAAGTGGTGGTCCTCGCGCAGTGATCGCGCGACCTCGACCAGCTGTTCCATCGTGTAATCGGAGCTCTTGATGATGCCCGAGGAGAGGAACAGCCCTTCGATATAGTTGCGGCGATAGAAGCTGAGCGTGAGGTCGACCACCTCGGCCGGGGTGAAGCGCGCGCGGCGCACGTTCGAGCTCTTGCGGTTGATGCAATAGTGGCAATCG
>PPFU01002643.1_pt1 | contig 31994 bp, 25 predicted proteins | sample 1535991 | NCBI WGS metagenome assembly PPFU01 (sample SAMN04901290, study PRJNA319586) | Hypolithon metagenome, whole genome shotgun sequencing project. | isolation source: Antarctic Hypolithon | place: Antarctica: Miers Valley | collected 2014
GCGACCTTGTCGATCTCGTCGATGAACACGATGCCGTGCTGCTCGCAGGCCTCGATCGCGGCCTCGCGCACCTCGTCCTCGTTGACCAGCTTGCCGGCCTCGTCCTCCACCAGCTGCGGCCGCGCGACGCGGATCGCGAGCGTGCGCTTCTGGGTCTTGCCGCCGCCGATGCTGGAGAACATCTGCCGCAGCTGCTGGCCCATCTCCTCCATGCCGGGCGGGGTCATGATGTCGACACCGGCGGCGCTGCTGCCGAGCTCCAGCTCGACCTCGCGGTCGTCGAGCTCGCCGGCGCGCAGCTGCCGGCGCAGCTTGGCGCGGGTCTCGCTCTCGCGCGGCTCGGCACCGATGTCGACGGTGGTCGTCGCTGCCGCGCCGAAGCCGAAGCCCGGCTGCGGCGCCGATTCGCGGCGCGGCAGCAGCGCGTCGAGGATCCGGTCCTCGGCACGCTCATCGGCCTGGGTGCGCACGCGCGCCTTGGCCTGCCCGCGGTAGAGCTTGACCGCAGTGTCGGCGAGGTCGCGGATGATCTGCTCGACATCCTTGCCGACGTAGCCCACCTCGGTGAAGCGCGTGGCCTCGACCTTGACGAACGGCGCGTTGGCCAGCGTCGCCAGCCGGCGCGCGATCTCGGTCTTGCCGACGCCGGTCGGGCCGATCATCAGGATGTTCTTCGGCATCACCTCGTTGCGCAGCTCGTTGGGCAGCTGCGCGCGGCGCCAGCGGTTGCGCAGCGCAATCGCGACCGCCCGCTTCGCCGCCTGCTGGCCGACGATGTGGCGGTCGAGCTCCTGCACGATCTCGCGCGGGGTCATGGTGCTGCTGGAGGTGTCCGGCTTCATCGCCATGTCAGAGCTCCTCGACCACGACGTTACGGTTGGTGTAGATGCAGATGTCGCCGGCGATCAGCAGCGCCTCGGTGGCGATGGCGCGGGCATCGAGCTCGGTGTGCGCCATCAGCGCGCGTGCCGCGGACAGCGCGTACGCGCCGCCGGAGCCAATCGCGATCAGCCCGTCCCCGGGCTCGATGACGTCGCCGGTGCCGCCGATGATCAGCGAGGTGTCCTTGTCGGCCACCGCCAGCAGCGCCTCGAGCTTGCCGAGGCGACGCTCGGTGCGCCAGTCCTTGGCCAGCTCCACGGCCGCGCGCGTCAGCTGGCCGTGCTTCTCCAGCTTGGCCTCGAACAGCTCGAACAGCGTGAACGCATCCGCCGCGGCGCCGGCGAAACCGGCCAGCACCTGGCCGTCCCGGCCGAGCCGGCGCACCTTGCGCGCGTTGCCCTTCATCACGGTGTGGCCCAGCGTCACCTGGCCGTCGCCGGCGACGGCGACGCGGCCATTGCGGCGCACCGACAGGATGGTGGTGGCGTGGAAGATATTGGGGTTCTGGCTGGGGTCCATGCGGGCTCCGGGGCTGAACCCGTTGAGTGGGGCCGTGCGCCGCGCATGCAAGGGTCGCGACAGCGTAGTAGCCCACGGCCAGATGGGCATGCGGCCACGCGGCGAGCGCCGGGGTGCAGACGACGATGGTGCGTCAGGAGCGCCGCTTTGCGCGCGGGTGCGCGGCGTCGTAGATCTTTGCCAGGTGCTGGAAGTCGAGGTGGGTGTAGATCTGCGTGGTCGCGATGTCGGCGTGGCCCAGCAGCTCCTGCACGCCGCGCAGGTCGCCGGACGACTCCAGCACATGGCTGGCGAACGAATGCCGCAGCAGGTGCGGGTGCACGCGCTTGAACAACCCCTGCCGCTGCGCCAGCAGCCGCAGCCGCAGCTGCACCGCGCGCGGCGTGATCGGCCCGCCGCCGCGGCCGGGGAACACCGGCGTGTCGTCGGCACCGAGCGACGCAGCGCGCCAAGCATCCAGCGCACCGCGCGCGTGCGAGCCGACCGGCACGCGACGCTGCTTGCCACCCTTGCCGAGCACCGTTACCAGCCCGTCGCCGAGGTCGCGCCAGCGCAGTGCGCAGAGCTCCGCGAGGCGCAGTCCGGATGAGTAGAACAGTTCGAGCAGCGCGCGGTCGCGCAGGCCCAGCGGCGCACCGGTGTCGACCTCGACCAGCTGCATCGCCTCGTCGACGTCGAGCACCTGCGGCAGCCGCCGGGGTGCCTTGGGTGCGCGGATGCCGGTGGCCGGATTGGCGGCCATGCGCCCGTGGCGCAGCTGCCACTGGAAGAAGCTGCGGCATGCCGACAGGCGCCGCTGCAGGCTCTTGGGCGACAGCCCGCGGCGGTGCTCGGCGGCGACGAAGGCGCGCAGCGCGTCGGCATCGGTGCCGGCGCTGTCGTCGACCCCCTGGGCATCCAGCCACGCGCGCAGCGCGGCCAGGTCGCGGCGATAGGCATCGAGTGTGTGCGGCGACGCGCGGCGCTCGACCTGCAGGTGCGACAGGAAGCCGTCGATCGCGGCGTCCGCGCGCACCGGCAGCGGCTTAGCCACGAGCCGACCACCGGCGCGATGCCACGCCCGGCTCAGGCATCGAAACGCGCCAGCGCCACCGCCAGCGCCTCGCCCATCATGCGAAGGAACAGCGTCCCCATGCCCGGATAGAACCGGTTGGGGTCGACGCTGCCGACCGCGACCAGGCCGATGCCCGGCACCGGGAGCAGCGCGCTCGACTGCACTTCTTCCACGCGCATGCCGTACAACAGCGCCTGCTTGTCGGGATGCAGCCGGCCGCACAGCGGCTCGCCGTCGCGCAGAAAGTCGCCGAACGCGCGCAGCGCGCCGTCGTCGCGCGCGACCACCTGCAGCCAGTCCTCGTCCGCCAACCCGTCGACGGGCGCGAACAGCACCACGCGCACCAGGTCGCCGTCGAAGTCCGCGGCGAGCGCCGCCGCCATCGCACGCACGGTCGACGCGGCGTTGTCCTGCCGCATGAGCGCCAACGTCAGCTGGTGGGTGCGCACGGCGAGGCGCTCGTTGTCCTGCGCCACCGCGTAGAGATCGTGCAGCCGCCGCGACAGCTCGCGGTTCTTGTCGCGCAGCACGTCGAGCTGGTAGCTGGCAAGCGACGCGGCCGGGCCGTCTTCGCGCGGCACCACCAGGCTAAGCGCCAGGTCGGGGAACTGCTGCAGGAACTTCGGGTGCCGCCGCAGCCAGGCCGCGACCTCGTGGGCGCCAAGTTTTTCCGACGTGTCGCTCATGTCAACCAGAGTCCTTCGTAGACGAACGTGGCCGGTCCGGACATGCGGACGCTACCGTCGGCGGGATCATAGTGGATGCGCAGCGTGCCGCCGGGCAGGTGCACCTCGACGTCGCCGTCCACGCGTCCCTGGCGCGCCAGCACCGCGACCGCGGCGCAGGCGCCGCTGCCGCAGGCCCGCGTCTCGCCGACGCCGCGCTCGTAAACGCGCAGCGCGATGGCGTCGCGCGCACGCACCTCCGCGAATCCGACGTTGACCGACTCCGGGAACGCCGCGTGGCGCTGCAGCGCGCGCCCGACAGCGGCGACCGGCGCCGACGACACCCCGTCGACCTCGACCACCGCATGCGGATTGCCCATCGACACCGCGCCGAAGCGCACGCGCGTGCCTCCGGCATCGTCGAGCGCAAGGTCGTAGGCGTCGCACGCCGCGTCGACGCCGGCCATCGGCAGCGATGCCGGCGCGAACTCCGCGCGCCCCATCGCGATTTCGAAGCGGCCGTCGTGAAGCCGGCGTACGCCGTGGCGGCGGCCCGGGCTGTCGAGCAGGAAGTCCGCTGCGGGTGCTGTGCCGTCGCGCACCAGCCACGCGGCGACGCAGCGCGCACCGTTGCCGCACTGCTGCGACGACGAGCCGTCGGCGTTATGGATGGCGTATGACGCGATCGCTCCGGCATCGCGCGGGGCATGAATCGCCAGCACCTGGTCGCAGCCGACGCCGGTGTGGCGGTCGGCGAGCGCACGGCACAGGCCGGGCGCGTCGTCGCGCATCCGCCGCACCGCAACGCCATCGCCCCGCAGGTCCAGCACGACGAAGTCGTTGCCGGCGCCGTGCATCTTGCTGAAAGGCAGCCGGGCCGCGGCGGTGTCCGCTGCGGCCATGGCTCAATCGTCGCCGGTGGGCGGCACCGGCGCGGGCACGGGATCCGTGGTCTGCTGCACCGGCGTCGTGACGGTCTCGGTGGGCCGGGTGAACGGCGGCAGCGGCGACTGGGTCTGGTCGGCGGGAAGCGGATCGGCGCCCGCGCCCGCCGCCTGCACGGCGGGGACCTGCATCAGCGCCGCATCCTCGTCGATGATCTGCGGTGCCTGCACCAGCGGCCCCTTGTTGCCGCACGCGGTGAGCGCCGACGTCGACAGGACCGCGATCAGGAATCCCGTGCGGGACAGCATGGACATCGGCGTCGCTCCGGGAGTGCGGGTGAGGCCTCGAGTCTAGCATCGGGTCCATGCACGACCCGGCGCCGGAGGCTGCGGCAACGCGCGTGCAGCGCCGTGTCGAGGTCAGCGCGTGGCGACGCCCAGCCGGTCGAGGACGAACGCATACATCTCCGCGAGCTCGCGGTAGCGCCGGAAGCGGCCGGACTTGCCGCCGTGCCCGGCATCCATATTGGTCCGGAACAGCACCGGCGCCTCGGAGGTGTTGACGTCGCGCAGCCGCGCGACGTACTTGGCCGGCTCCCAGTACTGCACCTGCGAATCCCACAGTCCGGTGCCGACGAACATCGCCGGGTACGCCTGCGCGCGCAGGTTGTCGTACGGCGAGTACGACAGCATGTAGTCGTAGTACGCCTTCTCCTCCGGGTTGCCCCACTCGTCGTACTCGTTGGTGGTCAGCGGGATGCTCGGGTCGAGCATCGTGGTGACCACGTCGACGAACGGCACCTGCGACAGAATCGCACGGTAGCGCTCCGGCGCCATGTTGGAGATCGCCCCCATCAGCAGGCCGCCGGCGCTGCCGCCGTACGCGGCGACGCGGTCCTTCGCCGCGTAGCCTTCCGCCACCAGGTGGTCGGTCACGTCGATGAAGTCGGTGAACGTGGTGACCTTGTTGTAGAGCTTGCCGTCGTCGTACCACTGCCGGCCCATCTCCTGGCCGCCGCGGATGTGGGCGATGGCGTAGACGACGCCGCGGTCTAGCAGGCTCACCGTGGTCAGGCTGAAGGCCGGGTCCATCGACGCGCCATAGCTGCCGTAGCCGTACTGCAGCAGCGGCGCGGTGCCGTCGCGCTGGAAGCCCTTGCGGTACACCAGCGACACCGGGATGCGGGTGCCGTCGCGCGCCGGCGCCCACACCCGCTCGGTGGCATACAGCGACGGGTCGTAGCCGATCACCGGCTGCTGTTTCAGCGTGCGGCGCTCACCGGTGGCGACATTGAGCTCGTAGGTGGTCGCCGGCGTGGTCATCGAAGTGTAGCCGTAGCGCAGCCACAGGGTGTCGGGCTCCGGATTGCTGTCGAGGCCCATCGCGTACACCGCCTCGTCGGCGGCGACCGGCGTGCCGGCGCCGTCGGCGTCGTCGGCCGGCACCACGCGCAGCCGCTCCAGCGCGTCGGAGCGCTCGGCGATCGCGGTGAAGCTGTCGAACAGCTCGAAGCCCTCGATGAAGACGTCGTCGCGGTGCGCGATCCACTCACGCCACTGCGCGCGCGAGGTCGCATCGCTGGGCGCGGTGGCGATGCGGAAGTTGGGCGCGCCGTCGGCGTTGGTGCGGATCACCCAGCGCCCACCGTGGTGGTCGGCGTCGTACTCGACGTCGCGCTCGCGCGGCGCCAGCACCGTGAAGGTCGCGGGATCCGCCGCGGGCGCGCAGCGCATCTCGCTGGACACCGTGCTCTCGACCGAGATGCAGATGTAGCGGTCGTCGCGGGTGCGGCCGATGCCCATGTAGAAGCTGTCGTCGTCTTCCTCGTACACGGCGACGTCGTCGGCCACGGACGTGCCGACCACGTGCTTCTTCACGCGCACGGTCAGCAGCGTCTCGGGGTCGTTCTCGACGTAGAACAGCGTGCGATTGTCGTCAGCCCAGACGACGTTGGCCGACACGCCGGGGATCGCGTCATCGAGCACCCGGCCGGTCGACAGGTCGCGGAAGCGGATCGTGTACTGGCGCCGGCCGACGGCGTCGTCGGCGTAGGCAAGCCAGCGGTTGTCGGGGCTGACCTCGTAGTCGCCGACGCTGTAGTAGTCCTTGCCGTCAGCCAGGAGATTGACGTCGAGCAGCACCTCCTCGCCTTCCGGCGACGTGGCCTGGGTTGCGGCCAGCACCGCCGGCGCGTCGAGTCCCGCGGCATCACGGCGACGCGCATGGATCGGGTAGTCCTTCCCGGTCTCGTAGCGGCTGTAGTACCAGTAGCCGCGCTCGCGCGCTGGCACGCTGCTGTCGTCCTGCTTGATGCGCGCGACGATCTCCTCGTACAGCCCGTCCTGCAGCGGCTTCAGCGGCGCCATCACCGCGTCGACGTAGGCGTTTTCCGCCTCAAGGTACGCCAGCATGTCGGGCGCCTCGCGCCTGTCGTCGCGCAGCCAGTAGTAGGGGTCGCTGCGCACCGCGCCGTGCGGGGCGCGCACTTCGTGCGGGCGCTGCTCCGCGTCGGGTGGCGTGGGCAGGTCGGCGGCGTGGAGGCTGGTGGTCATCAGGAGGAGGGCTGCGAGCGGGAGGGGATTCATCGACGGCATCCGGGATGCGTGGCGCGGCTGCGGGGGTGTGCGGTGGTGCGCGCTCCGCGCGCGCGGCTACAGCGCCGCGCGGGCACGCATGCGTGGACGTCAGTCCGCGGAAGCGTCGGCAGCGGTCGCGGATGCAGGGGCGGCGTCCCCGCGAAGCTGCTGCCATAGGAAGGTGTAGGCCAGCGCGTTCATGTGCGCCGACTGGCGGTTGTTGGCGGCGCCGCCGTGGCCGCCCTCGATGTTCTCGTAGTAGCGCACGTCGTGCCCCATCTCCGACATCTTCGCCATCATCTTGCGCGCGTGGCCGGGGTGCACGCGGTCGTCGCGGGTCGACGTCATGAACAGCGTCGGCGGATACGTGCCATCGGCCTCGACCAGGTGGTACGGAGAGAACGTACGGATGTACGCCCACTCCTCGGGCTTGTCGGGGTTGCCGTACTCGGCCATCCACGACGCGCCCGCGAGCAGCTTGTGGTAGCGCTGCATGTCCAGCAGCGGTACCTGCACGATCACCGCACCGAACAGCGCCGGGTATTGCGCCAGCATGTTGCCGGTGAGCAGGCCGCCGTTGCTGCCGCCCTGGATGCCGAGGTGCGCCGGCGAGGTGACCTTGCGCGCGACCAGGTCCTGCGCGACCGCGGCGAAATCCTCGTAGGCGCGGCCGCGGTTGGCCTTGAGCGCGGCCTGGTGCCAGCGCGGGCCGTACTCGCCGCCACCGCGGATGTTGGCGACCGCATACGCACCCCCCTGCTCGAGCCAGCCCTTGCCGACGCCGCCGGAGTAGCCCGGCGTCAGCGAGATCTCGAAGCCGCCGTAGCCGTACAGCAGCGTCGGGTTGCTGCCATCGCTGGCCATGTCCTTGGGCCGCACGAGGAAGTACGGCACCCGGGTGCCGTCCTTCGAAGTCGCGAAGTGCTGCTCGATCGCGTGCTTCGACGCGTCGAAGAAGGTCGGCATCGTCTTCAGCACCTCCGGCGGGCGGCCGGAGCCAACCTCGGCGATCGCGAGCGTGCTTGGCGTCAGGTAGTCAGTCGCCACCAGCCACACCGCGTCGCTGTCGTCGCCGTCGACCGCTGACACCGACAGCGTGCCGATGGTCGGCGCGCCGGCGAAGTCGCCGGTGCTCCAGCCGTCGGCACCCGGCGTGAGCACGGTGAGCCGGCTCTTGACGTCGTCGAGGACATTCAGCACGACGTGGTTGCGCGTCCAGGTGGCGCCGACCAGCGAGGTCGTGTCGGTCGGCTCGAACAGCACCTGCAGCTCGCGGCCACCGGCCATGAACTCGTCGAACTTCGCCACCAGCAGCGAGCCGGCAGCATATTCGCGGCCAGCCACGGTCCACGGCTCGCGCAGCTCCAGCGTCAGCCAGTCGCGCACCACGCCCTTGTTGACCGAGTTGGGCACGTCGACCTTGGCCAGCCGTCCGTCGGTGCCACGCAGGTACAGCTCGTCGTTGTAGAACGCGAGCGTGCGGCTGACGAAGTCGCGCTCGAAGCCCCGGCTGTCGTCGTGCATGGCGGCGATGTACATATCGTCGGGGACGCCCTCGTACACCACCTTCGCCGAGGCCATCGGCGTGCCGCGCGTCCACTCCTTGACGATGCGCGGATAGCCGGACCCGGTCATCGTGCCATCGCCGAAGTCGGTGTAGGCGTAGACGCGGTCGCGGTCGATCCAGGTCAGCGCGCCCTTGGCCTCGTCGCGGAAGAAACCGCCCTCGACCCAGTCTTTCGTCGACAGGTCAAACTCGCGGGTCACGTCGGCATCGGCGCCGCCGCGCGACAGCGCGAGCAGGCATCGCTCATAGGGATCGGCCGCGGTCGCGGGGCGCAGGCAGCTGGCGCCGTGCCAGACCCAGTTCTCACCCTCGGCGGCGTTCAGCGCGTCCAGGTCGAGCAGCGTCTCCCAGAGCGGCTGCGGCTTGCGGTACTCCTCGAGCGTGGTGCGCCGCCACAGGCCGCGCTCGTTGTCCTTGTCGCGCCAGAAGTTGTAGTAGTAGTCGCCGATCTTCTCCACACCCGGGATCCTGGCGTCGGAATCGAGGATCGCGAGGATCTGGGCCTCCAGACGCCGGAACGCGTCGGTCGACGCCAGCTCCGCCTCGGCCTTCGCGTTCTGCGCGCGCACCCAGTCCAGCGCCTTCGGGTCCTCGACCGCCTCGAGCCACTGGTACGGGTCCGGCATCGTCGTCTCCTGCGTCTGCGCGTGGGTGTCCAGGGCGATGCCGGCGGCGAGTCCGGCAAGCAGGAAGGCGTGCGACAGCTTCGGCATGGACGATATCCGGTGTTTTTGACGTGGGCGGCCACGCTAGCACAGGGTTCGCATCGCTCCGCGGGCCGGAAGTCAGGCCGCGGCGCGGTGTCCCGACCGCCGTGCGCCGGCTGCGGCGCGGGTCCGCGGCAGCGACGCGTCGATGCGCTGGCGCCGCGGTGCGCGCGCCATGCGCGCCTCCTCCGCATCGCCGAAACGCGACGCCGCCCACAGCGCCAGCCACGCCGTCGAAGGAATGGCGAGCAGCCACAACGGCAGCCAGCCGAAGGTCTCGCTGAACGAACGCGCCTGCGGTAGCGACACCAGCGCCACCACTGCAACGAACAGTGCCGCCTGCAGCGCGTGCGGCAGCAGCGCGCCGGCGTGCCGCGATGGCGCGCACTGCGGGAACCTTGCGCCTTGCGCTGGCGTGCGCACACCGCGGAAGGAACGCGCAGATGGGTCGCGGAAGCCAGGCGGCTTGAGGGACGGATGCATGGCGGCGGCTCCGGTGAAAGGGCTGGCCTTCTCCCGTCGCCATCTCACGGAATGCGACCACCGCACGCAGGCGTTCCACGCCAGGTCCCGACGCCGACCCACGCCTGCGTTGACGCGCCCTTCGCCCGCACTGCACCACGCTGGCGCCGCACCCATAGGGGAATCCGCATGCCCGTCCGCTCCAACCGCCACTGGCCGCGACACCTCGTCGCGCTCCTCGTGGTCTCCGCCGCCGCCACCCTCCTCTCCTCCTGCGCGACCAAGCCCATGCCCGCATCCGTTTCCGACACCCCGGTCGACCTGCCCCGCTTCATGGGAACCTGGCACGTCATCGCCCACGTGCCGTACTTCGGCGAGCGCGGGCACGTCGCCAGCACCGACACCTACACGCTGCAGCCCGATGGCGACATCGGCGTGCGCTACGACTACCGGGAGGGCTTCGACGAGCCGGCGAAGTCGCTGGAGTCACGCGCCACGGTCAACGATGGCACCGGCAACCGTCGCTGGACGACGTGGTTCTTCCGCGTCATACCGACCAAGTTCCAGATCCTCGAAACCGCTCCGGACTACTCGTGGGCGCTGATCAACTATCCCGGCCGCGAGCTGGCGTGGGTGTTCGCGCGTGAGCCGGTCATGGACGACGCGCAGTACCGCGACCTGGAGCGACGCATGGCCGGCCACGGCGTCGATACCGACAACCTGCGGCGCGTACCGCAGGTGCGCGACCAGCTGGGCCGGCTGGGATTCGCGGACCCGAAGAAACCCTGAGTCGCACCGTCCGCTGCGCTTAGCAGCCGGCTTCGTCCAGCGCCCGATCGGCGGCGTCGCGGCCGACCACGATCAGGTCGCGCGCGCGCCAGAACTCATAGAACTGGCAGACGTCGCGCGGTATGCGGATCACGATGTCGGGCGGGTCCAACGCCAGCTGCACGCGCGCGATCTGCGCCTGCATGGTGTCGATCGCGCGCGACATCGTCTCGGCAAAGCCCATCTCGTCGGGATCGTTGCCGAGCCGCCGGTCCAGCCAGCGCGCCAGCCGACGCCGGCCCGCGGGCAGCTCGCTGGCGATCGACGGGCCCGACGCGTCGCCGTGCGGGCGCGGCGGGCGGCGCGGCCAGCCGTGCATGTCGACCGCGATCAGGCAGTGCGCCTGCGACAGCCGGGTGGCGGTGATCGGCAGCGGCGCCAACAGGCCGCCATCGACGAGGTCGCGTCCGTGCACCGGGTGCGGCGTGAACAGCCCCGGGATCGCGAACGATGCACGCAGCGCGTCCCACAGCGGGCCGTCGCGCAGCCACACCTCGCGCTGCCGCTCCATGTCGACCGCCACCGCGGTGAACGCGATCGGCAGCGTTTCGATCAGCGGGTCGCCGACCACCTCGCGCATCGCGTCCACCAGCCGGCTTCCGCCGATGACGCCGGGGCGTGCCAGCACCGGATCCAGCAGGCGCAGGAAGTCACCGCGCGACATCCCCTGCAGCACCTCTGCGAATTCGTGCAACCGGCCCGCGGCGTGGATGCCGCCGACCAGCGCGCCGCTGGACGCGCCGGAAATGGTGACGATCTCCATGCCGCGGGCCTCGATCGCCTGGATCGCGCCGATCTGCGCCAGGCCGCGGGCACCGCCGGCACCGAGCGCCAGCGCCACTTGGCGGCGCGCGGTGGGCGCGCGCCCTGCCTGCAGGTCCACCGCTCAGCGCTCGTAGTTGGAAAGCGCCAGCGACAGCAGCGTCCGCGCCTGCTCGCGCAGCGACTGCGGCTCGAGGATCTCGGCGTCGCTGCCGTAGTGCAGCACGTCCATCAGCAGTTCGCGGGCGGCACTGTAGGGCACCTTGAGCTCAAAGCGGCCATCGGGCAGGTAGCGGCCCTCCTGCTGCGAATGCCAGTGTTCGTCGGCGACCCAGCGCGCGGCCTTGGCGCTGAACACGATCGTCGCCACGCCCTTGGGCGGACCGGAGAAGATGCCGTAGCTGCCGGCCAGGTGGCGGTCGAGCTCCGGGTCGTCGATGTCGCGCGTGACCTCGTCGAGCATGCGGGCGGCGTTGATGCGGTCGACGGAGAAACTGCGCAGCGCCTCGCGCTCGTGGTCCCACGCGTCGAGGTACCAGTTGTCGCGGTAATGGGTGACGCGCTGCGGCGACACCATCCGCCGGGTCTTCTCGTCGGTGGAGCGCGCGCGGTATTCGAACGTCAGCACCTGCCGCTCGAGCACCGCCGAGCACACGATGCGGAACGCGTGCTCGTCCATGCGCCGGGTGCGGTGCGGGATCACGCGCACGCGCTCGACCGGCCAGCGCTTGCCCGCGGCGTGCTCCGTCAACAGCTTCTCGATCCGCGACTGCAGCGGCGCCAGCGCCGACGACAGCACGCCGCCGCCGCTGCGCGACAGCAGCTGCTGTGCGGCCAGCAGCGCATGCAGCTCGCCCGAGTTCAGCCACAGTCCGGGCAGCTCGAAGCGCCCGCCGTCCTCGGGCTGGTAGCGGAACCCGGCCTCGCCGTCGCCGGTCACCGGCGCCATCAGCGCGTCGCGCAGGAACGCCAGGTCGCGGTACACGGTGGCCCGCGAACAGTCCAGCTCCTGGCGCAGCCGGGCGACCGTCACCGGGTAGCGCGCGGTCTTGAGGATGCGGTGAAGCGAAAGGATGCGTTCGTAGCGGTCCATGCAGGGCCTGTGCGGAAGATGTCGGCGGTGGCACCGGCGGCCAGCATCGCATCGCCGCGACGCAGGCCGCCAGTCTGCCGCGCGGCCGCCACGACATCCGTGAACGCGAGGGCGCCGTCGCGGCCCCTTCCGTGGAAGCAGGCGCGGCTGCCCGCCGCGGGGCGCTGATGCCACGACGACGGCGCTGCGCTAGGGTGCACGCGGGCGCGAAGGTCGCGCCGCACCGACCCTGGGACTCCGCTTGACCGCCATCGCCATACCTGCCCGTTGCCCCCGCGCGACGCGCCGACATCGCGCCCGGCGCCCCGCGGCGCCCGGGCGCCGCAGGATGGTGCCGTTGACCCCGACGGAAGCCGGCTGACGTGGGCATGGACCTGTGGCTGACACTGGCCGTCCTCGCCGGGGCGCTGTACCTGTTCGTCACCGAGAAGCTCCCGGTCGACGTGGTGGCGCTGCTGGTGCTGTGCAGCCTGCTGGTGCTTGGACTGGTGTCGCCGCGCGAGGCGCTGTCGGGCTTCAGCAACCAGGCGACGCTGACGGTGGCGGCGATGTTCGTGCTCAGCGCCGGGCTGCAGCGCAGCGGGGCGCTGCGCACGCTGGGCGAGCTGCTGGCGCGGATCAAGCTGCCGTGGCTGTTCGCGCTGGTGATGATGACCCTGGTCGGCGGCATCTCCGCATTCGTCAACAACACCGCCGCGGTGGCCGTGTTCCTGCCGCTGGTGATCGCGGCCGCCACGGCGCGCCGCTGGGCGCCGTCGAAGTTCCTGATCCCGCTGTCGTTCGCGGCCCAGTTCGGCGGCGTCTGCACGTTGATGGGCACCTCGACCAACCTGCTGGTCGACTCGCTGGCGCGGCAGTCGGGCGGGGTGGGTTTCACCATCTTCGAGTTCGCGCCGCTGGGGATCATCTTCGTCGCCGTCGGCGTGACCTATCTGATGCTTGCCCGGCATATCCTGCTGCCCGACCTCGGAACGCCGGCGATCGACAGCGAGGGCCACATGGGGCGCTTCGTGGTGGAGCTGGTGGTCGGCGCGAAGTCGTCGGTCGTCGGCAAGCGCGTCGATGCGGTTGAGGCGCTGCAGGGCGAGGTGGAGGTGATGGAGGTGCTTCGCGACCGGCGCGCGCTACCGGCGCCCGCGAGCGCCACGCTGGAGCCGCAGGATCGCCTGCTGCTGCGCGGCGAGTGGCTGGCGGTGGAGGCTGCGCGCAAGCGCGCCGGCCTGTCGTACGACCGGGTCGCCTCGGACCTCGACGGCGACACCGCGACCGAGCGCCTGCACGCCGAGGTCATGGTCGCGCCCGGGTCGCATCTGGTCGGCCAGACCCTGGCGGCGATGCGCTTCGGCCATACCTATCGCGCACGCGTGCATGGCCTGCACCGGCAGCGGCTGGCGATCCGCCGGCCTCTGGACCAGGTGCCGCTGGCGGTCGGCGACGTGCTGCTGATCGACGCACCCGACGCCGCGATCGACGAGCTGCGCAGCGACCGCGGCATGATCGTGCTGGGCAAGCGCCTGCAGATGCGCGTGGACGCACGCCGCGCGACGGTGTCGATCGCCGTGCTGCTGGCGGTGATCGGCATGGCCGCGATCGGCTGGATGCCGATCGTCGCCGCGGCGATCCTCGGCGGCGTGGCGCTGGTCGTGACAAATTGCCTCGAACCCGACGAGGCCTACGCCGCAATCGACTGGCGCGTCATCGTGCTGCTGGCGGGCGTGCTGCCGCTGGGCATCGCGCTGCAGAACTCCGGCGGCGCGGCGTGGGTCGCCCGGCAGGCGATCCAGGTGATCGGGCCGTTCGGCCCGGTGGCGACGCTGGCGGCCATCTACCTGCTGACCGCGGTGATGACCGAGGTGATGAGCAACAACGCCGCCGCGGTGCTGGTGGTGCCGATCGCGATTGCGACCGCGGAGGCGATGGGCGTGGACACCAAGCCGTTCCTCGTCGCAGTGGCGTTCGCGGCGTCGACGTCGTTCGCGACCCCCGTGGGGTACCAGACCAACACCATGGTCTACACCGCCGGCGGCTACCGCTTCAACGACTTCCTGCGCATCGGCGTGCCGCTCAATCTGCTGTTCTGGATCATGGCCGTGGTGCTGATCCCGCGCTATTTCCCGTTCTGACCGCGTGCCGGCAACGCGACCGCGCGCCGGCGCATCGGTCATCCGGCGCCTTCCGGCGGCAGCGATGGCGTGGCACAGTCGCGCGGCCCTCCCGCCACCAGGACCGTCATGCACCCCGCCCTCCCGGTGATCGCCCTGAACACGCTTTCAGCGACCGGCCTCGGCCTGCTGACCTGGATCGGCGTATCGATCGCGCTGCTGTCGCTGCGCGGGCAACTGCTGCCCGCGCTGGAGGGCGTGCACCTTGCCAGCCTGGCGCTGGGCTTGCTGCTGTCGTCGATCGGGATACTCTCGTCGATGGCACATGCGCTGCGGGCCCAGCGCAGCTGGCGCGAGCTCACCCGCTGGCGCACGTCGTGGCTGGCGCGCGAGGGCGTGCTGGCGATGCTGACGGTATGGCCGGCTCTGATGATCGGCGGCCTGCTGCTGTGGACCCCGGCGGGACCGACACGCGCCGCGCTGCTGGCGTGCCTGGGCCTGGTGCTGGCGCTGCTGGCGCTGGCCACCTTGGCCGCGGCGATGATGGTGCACGTCGCGCAGCGCCAGGTGCGGGAGTGGCGCCACCCCCTGGTGGTGCCAGTGACGCTGCTGTCGGCGCTGGTCACCGGGCTGGGCCTGCAGTTCGTGCTGATGACCGCGCTGCTGGGCGGGAAGGGCCCGGCGATGATGGCGCTGACGCTGGCGGTGCTGGGACTGCTGCTGGCGCTGCTGCAGTGGGTCATCTGGTACGAGAACGGGCGCGGGAGAGACGAGGCCACCTTGGGCGACGTGGCGAGCATGGGTACCCAGCCGCGGTCGTCCGTCGCAGCCGGCCTCGGCGCTGTGAACGCCGAGGCACCCGGCGCGTCCGGCGCCTACTACCTCAGCCGCGCGCCAGCCTTCGCGCTGGCGCGGCGGCACGCAGCTGCACTCCGGATCCTGGCGACGCTGGCGGCGGTCGTCCTGCCGACGCTGGCCGCCGCGCTGCTGCTGGGTGCCCGCAGCAACCCGCTGGTGGCGCTGGCGCTGGCCACCACGGGGCTGTGGCTGGCGGCGTTCATCGCGCGCTGGCTGTTCTTTGCCGAGGGCCGCCGGGCGGTCGCGCCGCCCGGCTGAGCGCGGGCCAGAGGCATGAACCGACCCGTCATCAAGGCGCGGTCCAGGCGCGCTTGGGCATTGCGATGCGCCCCGCGTCACGGCAGCGGCGGCAGGAACTCCCCGGCGCCACCTTCCAGCAGCCGTCGCGCGACCTCGCGCCCCAGCGCGTCCGGGTCCACGCCCTCGGCACTAGCGCGCACCTGGCGCCCGTCGCCGGCACAGCCAACGGCCCCCTCGAGCACGAAGCCGCCGTCGTCGGCCAGGGCCCGCGCCAGCGCCGCTACCGGCACGTGGCAGCTGCCGTGCAGTGCGCGGTTCATTGCGCGCTCGGCCTCCACGCAGTCGCGCGTGGCGCGGTGGTCCAGCGCGGCGCAGTGCGCGATCACCGACGCGGCGTCGGCACGGCACTCGATCGCGATCGCGCCCTGCGCCGGGGCCGGCAACCACGCTGGCGCGTCCAGCCGCTCGGCGATGCGTGCGCCCAGCCCCAGCCGCTGCAGCCCGGCGCACGCCAGAACGATGGCGTCGTACTCGCCGGCGTCGAGCTTCGCCAGGCGCGTGTTGACGTTGCCGCGCAGGTCGCTGATGACGAGATCGGGGCGCAGCGCGCGCAGCTGCGCCTGCCGGCGCAGCGACGAGGTGCCGACCCGCGCGCCCGCCGGCAGCTGCACCAGCGTGGCGTGCGCGACGCTGACGAACGCATCGGCATGGTCGGCGCGGGCAAGGATCGCCGCCAGCACGAACGGCCCGTCGAGTTCCATCGGCACGTCCTTCAGCGAATGCACCGCACAGTCGGCGTCGCCGCGCAGCATCGCCAGCTCCAGCTCCTTCAGGAACAGCCCCTTGCCGCCGATCGCCGCCAGCGAGCGGTCCAGGACCTCGTCGCCGCGCGTGCTCATCGGCACCAGCGACACCGACAGGCCGGGGTGGGCGGCGCGCAGCGCATCGGCGACGTGTTGACTCTGCCACAGGGCGAGCGGGCTCTTGCGGGTGGCGATGCGCAGCGTGTCCATCGCGGCATTATCGCGGCAGCGGGCGTCGCGCGTGCGCCGCGGCCGAGCACGACGCCGCTACAGGTGGCGCACGGTGTCCTTGAGCCCGGCCACGCAGCGGCGGCTGACCTCCAGCGGGCGGTCGCCGTGGCGCAGCACCGCGTGCACGTGGCCGTCGGCGCCGCGGCGCAGCTCCAGGATCTCGTGGCGCGACACCAGGCAGTTGCGGTGGATGCGCAGGAAGCGGTCGCCGAACTCCTCCTCCAGCGAGCGCAGCGACTCCTCGATCAGGTCCTCGCCGCGCGCGTGGTGCACCACCACGTACTTCTCGTCGGCCTGCAGGTAGTGCACGTCGTCGAGCGGGATCAGGCGCAGACTGCCGCGCAGACGCGCGCACAGGTGGGTGCGGCGCTGACCGGGGGCATCGGCCGTATCCGGCGCGGCGTCACGCGTGCGGCCAAGGGTGTACGTACGGGCGCGCTCCAGCGCCGCCTGCAGCCGCTCCAGCCGTACCGGCTTGACCAGGTAGTCGACGGCGTCGGCGTCGAACGCCGACAGCGCGTGCGCGTCGTACGCAGTGCAGAACACGATCGCCGGCCGCGGCTCGAACGCGGCCAGGTGGCGCGCGGCCTCCAGCCCGTCGATGCCGGGCATCGCGATGTCCAGCAGCACCACGTCGGGCGCGTGCTCCGCGCAGGCATGGAGCGCCTCGCGTCCGTCGCCGGCCTCGGCCGCCAGCTCGATGCCGCCGATCTCCGCCAGCAGCAGCCGCAGGCGCTCGCGGGCGAGCGGTTCGTCGTCGGCGATGACCACCTTCACGATGTCCGTCTCCCCGGCGTCAGCGGCAGGCTGAGTTCGCAGTCATAGTAGCCGGCGGCATAGCCCGAGGTCATGCGCGCACGCGGGCCGAAGGCGTAACCCAGCCGGTGGCCGATGCTGCGCTGCGCGTGGCCCGCTCCGTGCACGCCGGGTGCCTCGGGCGGCAGCGATGGATTGCGCACGCGCAGCAGCAGCACCTCGGCGTTGGCCAGCAGCTCGATGTGCACGGTGCCGCCGTCGGGCAGCCGCGACACGCCGTGCAGCACCGCGTTCTCCAGCAGCGGCTGCAGCAGCAGGCGCGGCATCGGCAGCGTCCACGGCAGCGGCTCCGGCCGATGCCACTCCACGCGCAGGCGGTCGCCCAGGCGCAGCTGCTCGATCGACAGGTAGTGCTCGGCCAGGCGCACCTCCTCGGCCAGCGTCGAGCTGCCGTCGCCGGCGCCGAGCGCGGCGCGGAACAGGTCCGACAGGTCCAGCACCGCGCGCTCGGCGAGCGCGGGGTCGCGGCGTACCAGGGTCGCGATCATGTTCATGCTGTTGAACAGGAAGTGCGGCCGGATCCGCGCCTGCAGCGCGTCGACCTCCGCGCGCGCATGCGCGCCGACCTGCGCCTGCCAGCGGTCGATGATGTAGAAGTAGCGCAGCGCCAGCGTGGTGATCATGGCCACCATCGCCGCCGAGCCCCCGACGAAGCGGAATGCACCCGGCCAGGTGCCGGCCTCGCTGACACTGGCAAACAGCGTGTGCACCACCGCCGCCGCGGCCGCCGCGCCGAGGGTGGCGCCCGCCACCGCGACCAGCGCGCCGGTTCGCGCCGGCAGCCGCGACAGAGGCCGCCGCGACACGCACAGCAGCACCGACACCGACAGCGCCAGCCACAGCGCGTAGCCGCTGGTCGACGCGAAGCGCGGCAGGTCCCAGGCGCTACGCGCATCGGGCACCAGCGCCACCACCACCACCACCAACTGCGCGATCCCGAGCATCGCGCCCAGCCGCGGCAGCCGGCACAGGTCCGGCAGCCAGGGCTCGGCGACGCGCGGATCGCTCATCGCAGGCGTGGCGTCAGCCGGTGGGCGTGGCCGGCGTGGGTCACGCGACCCCCAGCTGCGCGCCCATCCATCCGCGCAGTGCGGCCACCTCCTCCGGGCACACCGAGTGCGGCATCTGGTAAGCGTGGAAGTCGACCGTGAAGCCGAAGCTGCGCAGCGTCGCCGCGCTCTGCTGGCCGGCGGCAAACGGCACCACCGGATCCTGCATGCCGTGCGCCATGAACACCGGCTGCGCCGACGCGCCCTGCACCAGGTGCGTCGACGCGGTGCGCGCGGCGGGCAGGTAGGTCGACAGCGCGACCACGCCGGCCAGCGGCGTCGCGCTGCGCAGCGCCACCGCCAGCGCCACCGCACCGCCCTGCGAGAACCCGGCCAGGAACACGCGCGACCGAGGCACGCCGCGCGCGACCTCGGCCGCGACCAGCGCCTCAACCTGCACGATCGACTGCTCCACGCCGGCTTCGTCGGCGCGGTTGGCGAGGTCGAAGTCGACGATGTCGTACCAGGCGCGCATGCGCGTGCCGGCGTTGATGGTGATCGCGCGCACCGGCGCGTGCGGGAACACGAATCGGATCGGCGGCCAGCCCGGGGGCACCAGCTGCGGCACCAGCGGCGCGAAGTCGTGGCCGTCTGCGCCGAGGCCGTGCAGCCAGACCACGCTCCATTGGGGTGCGGGTCCGGTAGCGTGTTCGATGGTCTCGAGCATGGGTTGGTCCAGAGTTGTTGCCGCACTATTGTGCCCGAGCGCGCACAGACGCAGTGGGCGCCGCGCGATGGCGCCGTCGCTTGATCGCGGTCTGCAAAGGGCACACCCTTGGCACATGTCGACCGCCAAGCGCAGGGGCTCCCTGCAGATGCAGGACATCGCGCGCATCGCGGGGGTGTCGTCGTCGACCGTCTCGCGCGCGTTGGCCGACAGTCCGCTGGTGTCGGTGCAGACGCGGGCGCGCATCCAGCGGCTGGCGGCCGATGCCGGCTACGCGGTCAACCCGGTCGCGCGCAGCCTGCGCTCACGGCAAACCGGGGTGATCGCGGTGGCGATTCCGCTCGTGCATGAGCTCGATCCGCACCTGTCCGACCCTTTCATGATGACCATGCTGGCGCTGCTTGCCGACGCCCTGAGCGAGCGTGGCTACAACATGCTGCTGTCGAAGGTCGCCACCCACGAGGACGGCTGGGTACAGCGGCTGCAGCAGCCGGGCCGCGCGGACGGCGTCATCCTTGTGGGGCAGAGCTTCGAACATCCGTCCATCAACGACGCCGCGCGCGCGGGGATGTCGCTGGTCGCCTGGGGCACGCAGCTCCGCGCGCAGAAGTACCCGAGCGTCGGGACCGACAACCGTCTGGGCGGCCTGCTTTCCGCCAACCACCTGCTCGACCACGGCCGTCGCCGCCTCGCCTTCATTGGCGATGAGCGGCTTCCGGAGATCAGGCACCGGTTCGACGGATACCGCGCCGCGCTGCGCGCGCGCGGCCTCCGTCCGCTGGCGGACCTGCACGTGCGAAGTGCGTTTGCCGCCGAGGACGCGTTTCGCGCGGCACGCCGACTGGTGGAGGGTAGCTGCCCGTTCGACGGCGTGGTCGCAGCGTCGGACGTCATCGCGATGAACGCCATGCGTGCGATCACCGAAGCGGGGCTGCGCGTGCCCCAGGACGTCTCGGTTGTCGGGTTCGACGACATCCTGCTTGCCGCCTACGCGCAGCCGGCATTGACGACGGTACGCCAGGACCTGCCGCGCGGGGCAGTCGCGCTGGCGGACACGGTGATCGCCGCGGTCCGCGGCGACAAACCGGCTTCGACGGTGCTGGCGCCGACGCTGGTGGTTCGGGCCTCTGCGTGACAGGAATCGCCGCGAGACGTTGGGCGCGTCGCGGCGGGACGGCCGGATGCCTCAGCGGAAGGTCCAGACGATCGATGCCGTCAGCAGCAGCAGCGCCGCCGCCTGCAGGCGATAGTTCTGCCACCAGGGCAGCGTCGCCAGAGCGCTGCTTTCGTCACGGAAGAACGCGGGCGTCCAGAGGAGTTCGTCGACGCCGCTCTTGGCCTGCGAAGGAAGCATGAGGCTGCCTGCGACCAGCGCCACCGTGCACAGTGCAAACAGGATGGGCGCCGCAAGCAGGAAGTGCAGGCCCAGCGGAACCGGCGCCAGCACGTTCCACCAGAACAGCACGCCACCGCCCACTAGCCCGGTGACAATTGCCGCCAGCGCACCGCGGGCATTGGCGCCTTTCCAGAACATGCCAACCAGGAACAGCGCGCACACGGGGGGCACCGCATAGGCCAGCACCGCCTGCAGGTACTGCCACAGCGAGGCAAAACGCTCGATTTGCGGCGCCCACGCGACGGCGAGCACCATGAACACAAGCGTCGTGATGCGACCGCTGCGCACCAGTGCCGCGCTGTCTGTCCCGGGCCGCAGGACCCGCACGAAATCCATGGTCACCAGGGTTGCGGCGGAATTGAAGGTACTGGCAATCGAGGACATGATCGCGGCGAAAAACCCGGCAACGACCAGCCCCACCAGCCCAGCCGGCAGCAGGTCGAACACCAGCGTCGGATACACCATGTCGGGGCGCGATAGCCCGGGATACAGCACGATGGCAGCCGTGCCCGGCAGTACCATCACATACAGCACCGGCAGCTTGAGCAGTCCGGCAAACAGCGCGCCCCAGCGACCGTGGTGCGCGTTCCTTGCCGACAGCACGCGCTGCACCATGAACTGATTGGTGCACCAGAAATAGAACCCCAGCAGCGGGACGCCGAGCACGAGCCCCAGCCACGGTACGCCGGGGTCGTCGAGCGGCCGGATCAACGACAGCCGGCCCGGGTCCACCGCAGCCATCACCGCATCCCAGCCGCCTGCCTTGTCGAATGCGAACCATGTGACGAACACCGATGCTCCCAGCAGGATCACCGCCTGCACCGTCTCGGTATAGATCACCGCCTTGAGCCCGCCAGCCACGGTGTAGACCCCGGCTGACAGCGCCAGAACGCCGACGATCTGCCACAGCGGCCACTGAGGCAGGATCAGCTTCAGCATGATCGCGCCGCCGTACAGCGTGCCTGCCGTGTCGACCACGATATTCAGGAATATGGTCAGCGCGGAGAAGTACACCCGCGCGCGACGATCGTAGCGACGCTCAAGGAATTCCGGCAGCGTGTACACCTGCGAGCGCAGCAGGAACGGCAGGAAGAACACGCAGAAGAACGCCAGCACCACAGTCGCCATCCACTCGTAGTTGTAGACCGAGATGCCAATGGCATACGCCGCGCCGGACAGGCCGATGAGCGTGGTCGATGAGATGTTGGACGCCAGCAGCGAGAGGCCGATCACCGGCCAGCTGCTCGCCCGTGATGCCAGGAAGTAGTCCTCGGCGGAGGCGCGACGCCGCGACACCACCAGCCCGAGGGCAATGATCCCGAGCGCATATGCAGCAATCAGTGCGAGGTCGACGGTACCCAGACTGGCGACGGGATCCTGCATGCGCGCGCTTCCTCGGGAAGGGCTGGACCGTCTCGAGACGGCGCCTGGGCGAGCATTGTGCTGCTCGTGCAATCGATTGTGCATGCTGCTGCGCAGCAATCCCAGGTGCTGGATTTGTCTGTCTTTCGGCGCCCGGTGGTCGCGCTGCAGTGCAGCGTGCAATCGTTTGCATTCGCTCGTATCACGTGCAGCACCGCGGTCCCGCCAGGACCTGTCGACCCCCGGGAGGGATCATGCACAGCCACGCGCCACGTCCAGCCATGTCTCCGCCGCGCCGTCTCCTGCTCGCCATGGCAGTCAGCGCCTGCCTCACTCCGGGCATTGCCGTCGCCCAGCAGATCGAAAACGCCGACGATCGGCAGTCCACGCCCGCCAGTGGCGCCACCGCGCAGACCGCGGTGGACCTAGATGCGATCGTCGTTACGGCCGCCGCAGGCAACCGCTCGCGACTGCGCGCCGGCGTGTCCACAAGCACCCTTGGCGTCGAGCAGCTCGCCCAGTCCGCCCCGCGTTCGACCGCGGAGATCTTCCGCAACATCCCCGGCGTGCGCTCCGAGGCCACCGGTGGCGACGGCAACGCCAACATCGCGGTGCGCGGGCTGCCGGTCGCCGCCGGCGGCGCCAAGTTCCTGCAGCTGCAGGAGGACGGGCTGCCGGTGCTGGAGTTCGGCGACATCGCGTTTGGCAATGCCGACATCTTCCTGCGCAGCGACTGGTCGATCGACCGCATCGAAGCGGTGCGCGGCGGATCGGCGTCGACCTTCGCCAGCAACTCTCCGGGCGGCGTGATCAACTTCATCAGCAGCACCGGCGAGATTGCCGGCGGCGCGATCGGGCTGACGACCGGGCTGGACTACGACAGCAGCCGCGTCGACTTCCGCTACGGCACGCCGTTCGGCGATGGCTGGCGCTTCCATGTCGCCGGCTTCTACCGGGAAGGCGACGGCGTACGCGACGCGGGCTACACCGCGGAAAAGGGCGGACAGATCAAGGCCAACCTGACCCGGGAGTTTGATGGCGGCTTTGCGCGTCTTTCCCTCAAGCGCCTCGACGACCGCGCCATCGGTTACCTGCCAGTACCCACGCGCGCATCCGGCAGCAACAGCAACCCCAGTCTCGGCTCGCTCGCAGGCTTCGATCCTGCCAGAGACACCCTGCAAAGCCGCCACTTCGTCAGCGATATGGGCTTGGACGGCAAGAACCAGCCGCGCCGAACCGACATTCGCGACGGCATGCGCCCAGTGTCGAACGTGTTCGGCGCCGAGCTCGAATACCGCTTCGGCGACGACTGGCGGCTCAACGAGCGCTTCCGCTATGCAGACACCGACGGCCGATTCGTGTCGCCGTTCCCGGCCAGCGTCGACACCGGATCCGCGGTCGCCGAAGCCATCGGTGGGAGCGGCAGCACGTTGCGCTACGCCAACGGGCCAAGCGCGGGCCAGGCATTCACCGGTACTGCCGTGCAGACCAACCTGTTCAACGTCGAGATCAACGATTTCGGCAACTGGGCCAACGACCTCCGGCTGACGAAGTCGTTTGCGCTCGGCGGCGACGGTGCCTTCGAGGTCAGTGCGGGCTACTACGCCGCGCGACAGAACATCGACATGGACTGGCTGTGGAACGGCTACGTGCAGGAGCTGCGCGGTGGTGGACGGTCGGCGCTGCTCGACGTGATCGATGGCGACGGCGCCAATCTGTCGCAGAACGGCCTGTACGCTTACGGCGTACCGAGCTTCGGCAACTGCTGCACGCGCAGCTACAACGCCAAGTACGAGATCGGCGCACCGTATCTGTCGGTGGCGCTTTCGCTGGGACGCTGGGACCTCGACGCCAGCGTGCGCCGCGACGACGGCGACGCCACCGGTAACTACGCGGCCAGCGTGCAGGTAGCCAACGTCGATGTCGATGGCAACGGAGTGATCACCCCCAACGAGCGCAGCGTGTCGCAGATCGACAACGTCGCGATCTCTCCGATCGACTACGGCTGGGGCTACACCTCGTATTCCGCGGGGGCCAACTACCTTTTTACCGGCGACCTGGCGGGCTTTGCGCGCATCAGCCGGGGCGGCCGCGCGAATGCTGATCGCCTCCTTTTCGGCGTAGTGCAGCCCGATGGTTCGGTGCGAGCCGAGGACGCGGTGGATCTAGTCGATCAGGTGGAAGCCGGCCTGAAATGGCGTCAAGACGCTTTCAGCGTGTTCGCCACCGCCTTCTACGCCGAAACCGAGGAGCAGAACTTCGAGGCCACCAACCAGCGCTTCCTCGACCGCGTGTACAAGGCCCGCGGCATTGAGCTTGAAGCGGCGTGGCGCCAGGGCGGCTTTGCGCTCAACGGCGGCCTGACGTGGACTGACGCCGAGATCAGCAAGGACGCGATCAGCCCCGCCAATGTCGGCAACACACCGCGCCGACAGGCCGACTGGATCTACCAGCTGACCCCGGCATATCGCACGCTGGACTGGTCTGTCGGCGTCAACGTCATCGGCACCACCGACTCCTACGCGCAGGACAACAATCAGCTCGTGATGCCGGGCTTCACCCAGGTCAACCTGTTCGGCGACTATCGCTTCGCACGTGACTGGGTGGTGTCACTCAACGTCAACAACCTGTTCAACGAATTTGGCATCACCGAGTCCGAGGAAGGCGCGATCATCGAGGGCGTCGACAATATCATCCGCGCGCGCGGCATCGCGGGGCGCACGGCGTCGCTCAGCCTGCGCTACGAGTTCTGACCCGCATGTCCGCATCCGGCGGCGGTCCGCCGACCGCGTCAGGCAGCGCTGGCGTCGCGGTGGCCGATACGGACCGTGACGTCTTCATCGACGCGCTGCCTGCCTCGATGCGCATCGAGGCAAGCGCGCGCTGGGCGACGCATGGTGCGCGGCTGGCATCAATCTGGCGCCGCCTGTACGCCGGCCGCAGCGACACAGGGCAGCTGGTGGCGCTGCTGCAGGGTGTCGCCGCCGCCGCCGCGGCGCGACCGGAGGATCTGCGCGCGCTCGATCGGGCGAGGTCGGCTGCCCCCGGCTGGTTCCAGACGCAGGGCATGATCGGGTACAGCACCTATGTCGACCGCTTCGCCGATGACCTGCGCGGGGTCGCGGCGCGCGTGCCATATCTGCAGTCCCTCGGGGTGCGTTATCTGCACCTGCTGCCATTCCAGGCGGCGCGCCAAGGCGACAACGACGGTGGCTTCGCGGTGCGCGACTACGACGCGGTGGAGCCCACGCTGGGGTCAGCCGCGGACCTTGATGCACTCACTGCGCGCCTGCGCGCGGCCGACATCAGCCTGTGCGCGGACCTGGTGCTCAATCACACCGCCGACGACCACGCCTGGGCACTCGCGGCGCGGTCGGGAGACGCTTGTTACCGGGCCTTCTATCACGTGTTCCCCGACCGCGAGCTGCCCGATCGCCACGCGCGCACGCTGCGCGAGGTGTTCCCCCTGACCGCGCCGGGCAACTTTACCCACGTCGACGGTCTGGGCTGGGTCTGGACCACGTTCTACCCCTATCAGTGGGACCTCGACTGGTCGAACCCGGACGTGTTCTGCGCGATGGCGCTGACGCTCCTGCGCATGGCCAACCGCGGCATCGAAATCCTCCGGCTGGATTCGGCTGCCTACCTGTGGAAGCGCGAGGGCACTGACAGCCGCAACCAGCCGGAGACCCACGCCATCCTGCAGATGCTGCGGGCACTGGTAGCGCTGGCGGCGCCTGCCGTGTTGCTGAAGGCCGAAGCCATCGTTCCGTCGCGCGAGCTGCCACCGTACTTCGGCGACGGAGCCGCGGCTGGTCGAGAATGCCATCTTGCCTACCACAGCACGTTGATGGCAGCGACCTGGGCGGCGTTGGCCGAACAGCGGGGCGACATCCTCACGCACGTCGTGGGACAGACGCCGGCACTTCCGCAACACTGCGCGTGGGTGAATTACGTCCGCTGCCACGACGACATCGGTTGGCAGGTACTCGCCACGGAAGCCGCCGGCTATGACCCGCCCGCGCCGTTCTCGCTGGCCCGGATTGCACGCTTCTACGCCGGGGAAGAGCCGGGGAGCTACGCGCGTGGCCGCAACTTCCAGCACCTTAGCGCAGGTGTTGCATACGGCAGCAACGGGATGGCGGCAGCGCTTGCGGGTATCGACGCCGCGCTTGCGAACGCCGATGCGCCGGCGTTGCGTCTGGCGGAGCGCCGACTGCTGCTGCTGTACGGCATCGCGATGGCAGCGGCGGGGATGCCGCTGATCTACATGGGCGACGAGCTTGCCCTGGGTAACGACGTGGCCTTCGCCGATGATCCCGGGCACACTGCCGAAGGCCGCTGGCTGCAGCGCCCGAGGATGGACTGGATGCTCGCGGCCTCAGCCGAGTCCGAGACCGGGGGAGCCGCAGACGCGACGGTCGCTTCACGCGTGCTCGCGGGGCTGCGGCGCCTGATTACCGTGCGCCGCGCCACCCCGGCGCTTGCCGCCGATGTCCCGATGCGCGCGATCAAGGCCGACTCACGCGCACTGTTCAGCCTGGCCCGCGGCGACGACTTCGTCGCGCTGTTCAACCTTGGCGCCACGCCGGTTGCTGTGCCGGCACTACCGGGCTGCGCCGGGCGCAGCGCGCATGACCTGCTCGCCGACACGACTGCGACGTGGCCAACGACGCTGGCGCCCTACGACATGCGCTGGTGGTCGGTCCGATGACGCCCATGGCAGCGTGGCGCAACCTGCGACGACCCGTCGGGATACGGGCATGACTCGGGGGCTTTACGCCGCGATCGAGGCCGGTGGCACCAAGTGGGTCTGCGCGCTCGGCAGCAGCGCCGACGGAGTCGTCACCTCCACGCGACTGCCTACCGTCGACCCGCAGTCGACGCTGGCCGCCGCGCACAGATGGCTTGAGCAAGCCGCGCACACGTTCGGTCCGCCGCGCGCGCTTGGCATCGCCAGCTTCGGGCCAGTCGAGCTCGACCCTGCAGCCCCGCACTACGGCTGCCTGCTCGACACGCCGAAGCGCGGATGGAGCGGGACCGATCTGCTGGCGCCATTCCGCGCTTGGCCGGGCGTACCGATCGCGCTGGATACCGACGTCAACGCGGCCGCGCTCTCCGAGCAGGCACTGGGGGCCGGACGCGGACTCGACAGTCTGGCCTACCTGACCATCGGGACCGGCATCGGCCTGGGCGTGGTCGTCCACGGTCGCATGCTCCACGGCCTGCTGCATCCCGAGGCCGGGCACCTGACGCCGCGGCGCGCTGCCGGTGACACCGGCTTCGCCGGCATCTGCCCGTTCCATGGCGACTGTTTCGAAGGTCTCGCCAGTGGGCCTGCGCTGGTCGCGCGCCTGGGTCACGAGCTTGGCGACGCGCCAGACGACCATCCGGTGTGGACCATCGAGGCCGACTATCTGGGGCAGCTGTGCGCGCAGGTTGCGCTTGCGCTGTCGCCGCGGCGCATCGTGCTCGGCGGCGGCGTGATGCAGCACGCGAAGCTGTTGCCCGCGCTGCGCGCGCGCGCCCTGCACTGGCTGGGTGGCTACCTGCCGCCGCTGCGGACAGCAGCAGCGATGGACGACTACCTGGTGCCCCCCGCGCTCGGCCAGCGCAGCGGCATCCTCGGTGCTCTGCTGCTGGCGGAGCGCGCGTAGCGGCGCACCGGCGGCGGCGCGGGCGGACAGGTCAGCCAGCTTCTCGCAGCGCCTCCACCAGCGCCGCGCGCACGTCGGGGCGGTCGGCGAACGGATCCGAGGGGTTGCGCCCGGCCAGCAGGTCGTCGGCGCGGGTGCGCACCGCGGCCATCGCCTGCGGATGCGACAGCACGTAGAAGCGGTCGTCGGCGATCGCGGCGAACGTGAGCCGCGCGATCTCCTCCGCGGTCACCTTGCCCGATGTCACCGCCTTGTCCATCATCGCCTGCGCCGCGCGCTGCGAGCGCGTCGGCGGCGCGTCGTTGGCCAGCGCGCCGGGGCGGTTGCGGTGCGAGCGGTGGATGCCGGTGGGCACGAAGTACGGGCACAGCACCGAGCACCGCACCTGCGTGGTGACCAGCGACAGGTCCTGATACAGCGTCTCCGACAGCGCCACCACCGCGTGCTTGGACACGTTGTAGACGCCCGACGACGGCGGCGCGAGCAGGCCGGCCATCGACGCGGTGTTGACCACGTGCGCGCGGAAACCCGGCGTGGCCTCGGCCGCGGCCAGCATCCGGGGCACGAAGGCGCGGATGCCGTGGATCACGCCCCAGAGGTTGACGCCCAGCGTCCACTCCCAGTCGCGCACGCTGTTCTCCCACACCAGCCCGGCGCTGCCCACGCCGGCGTTGTTGAACAGCAGGTGCACGTCGCCGAACGCGGCCGCCGCGGCGTCGGCGAGTGCGTCCACCTGCGCGCCGTCGGCGACGTCGACCACGCGCGCCAGCACCTGCGCGCCGGCGGCGGCGAGCTCAGCGCGGGTCGCCTCCAGCGCATCGGGCTGGATGTCGGCCAGCACCAGCCGCATGCCGGCGGCGGCGCCGGCGCGCGCGAACTCGCGGCCGAAGCCGGAGCCGGCGCCGGTGATGACCGCAGTGCGGCCGGTGAGGTCGTGGGTCATGGCATGGGGGTCCTGTCGATGGTCATCGCGTCGTGGCGTGGGCATGCTGCGTGTCTTGTGCTGCGTGCTGCTTGCTGGGGGAGCTGGCGCCGTTGCGTGTCCTTGCGGCCACGCGCTCAGACCGCGGTATATCCGCCGTCGATCGCCAGCACCTGCCCGGTGATGTGCTTGCCGGCGGCCGATGCCAGCAGCACCACCGCGCCCTTGAGGTCGTCGTCGTCGCCGAGCACGCGCCGCGGCGCGTTGCCCATCAGCGCCTCCTCGCCGAATGCGGCCATCAGCCCGGCCGACATCTTCGACGGGAAGAACCCGGGCGCCAGCGCGTTGACGTTGATGCCGCGCCCACCCCACTCGCCGGCGAGCGCGCGGGTGAAGTTGACCACCGCGCCCTTGGCGGCGTTGTAGGCGATGGTCGTCATCGCGCCCGGCGGGTTGCCGCGCAGTCCGGCGATGGACGCGATGTTGATGATGCGGCCGCTGCCGCGCGGCAGCATCGAGCGCCTGCCGACCTGCTGGCTGAGCAGGAACATCCCGCGCACGTTGAGCGCGAACACCTTGTCCCAGGCCTCCAGCGGATAGTCCTCCACCGGCGCGCCCCAGCTGGCGCCGGCATTGTTGACCAGGATGTCGACGTGGCCCATGCGCTCGATCGCGATGTCGACCAGGCCGGTGACCGCATCGGGCTGCGACGCGTCGGCCGCCACCCAGTCGGCGTCGATGCCCTGCGCCTGCAGCTGCGCCACCGCGGACTGCAGCTCGTTGGCCTTGCGCGCGGTCAGCAGCACGCGGCAGCCGTAGTCGCCGAGCGCCTGCGCGATCTGCAGGCCCAGCCCGCGCGAGCCGCCGGTGACGATCGCGGTTTTGCCGCCGAGTTCGAAGAGGTCCCGTGTGCTGGTCATGGTCGTGGCCCTGTGGGGTCGGTCAGAAGCCGCCGTCGCGCATGTCATACGGCGTGCGCTCCAGGCTGGCGAGGAGGTCGAGCTGGGGATCGATGCGCGGCAGCTCCCAGGCGAAGAAGTATCGCGCCGCGGCGCGCTTGCCGTCGTGGAAGTCGCCCGGCGTGGCGCCGGCGACGCGCGCCTGCTGCAGCCATATCCACGCCACCGCGACGTGGCCGAAGGCCTCCAGGTAGACGCTGGCGTTGGCCAGCGCAAGCCTCGGGTCTGCAGCCTGGCGCAGCGCGGCCGTCACCTCGGCCAGGCGCTGCAGGCGTGCGTCGAGCGCATCGGCGTGGGCGGCCAGCGCGGTATCGACGGCGGCGTCACCGGTCGCCGCCGTGCGCGCGCCGGCGATGTCCTGCGCCACGCGCGCGGTCCACGCCGCGAACGCCGCGCCGTCGTCCATCGCCACCTTGCGCCCCAGCAGGTCGATCGCCTGGATGCCGTGGGTGCCTTCGTGGATCGCGTTGAGGCGGTTGTCGCGCCACAGCTGCTCGACGCGGTAGTCGCGCGCGTAGCCGTAGCCGCCGTGGACCTGGATCGCAAGGTCGTTGGCGGCCAGGCACCACTGCGCCGGCCAGCTCTTGGCCACCGGGGTGAGGAGGTCGAGCAGGCGCGTGGTGTCCGCGCGCGCCGCGTCATCGCTGGCGATGCGCGCCTCGTCGACCAGCCGCGCGCAGTACAGCACCAGTCCCAGCCCGCCTTCGACATAGGCCTTCTGCGCCAGCAGCATGCGGCGCACGTCGGCATGCGCGACCAGCGGCACCTGCGGCGTCGCGGCATCGCCATCGACGCGGCCCTGGGTGCGCCCGCGCGCGTAGTCCAGCGCGTGCAGGTAACCGGTGTAGCCAAGCGCGACCGCGCCGAGGCCGACGCCGATGCGCGCCTCGTTCATCATGTGGAACATCGCCGCGAGCCCGCGTCCCGGCGCACCCACCAGCCAGCCGACCGCGCCGGCGCGGCCGTCGACCGGGTGCGCACCCTCGCCGAAGTGCAGCACGCAGTTGACGGTGCCGCGGTAGCCCAGCTTGTGGTTGAGGCCGGCCAGCGCGATGTCGTTGCGCACGCCCGGCGCGCCGTCGGCATCGGGCAGGCACTTCGGCACCACGAACAGGGACACGCCGCGCGCGCCGTCCAGCAGCCGGCCGTCGTCGCCGGGGATCTTGGCCAGCACCAGGTGCACGATGTTGCCGGCGAGGTCGTGCTCGCCGCCGGAGATCCACATCTTGCGGCCGGTGAGCCGGTAGCGCGCGCCGAGCGCGGACGGCACGCCGGCATCGGCGTCATCGGGCTCTGCACGCGTCGTGATGTCGCCCAGCGACGACCCCGCCTGGGTCTCGGACAGGCACATCGTGCCCAGCCAGCGGCCCTCCAGCTGCGGCCGTGCGAATGCCTCCACCTGCGCCGGCGTGCCGTGCGCCAGCAGCAGCCGCGCGTTGGCCATCGCCAGCAGCGCGTACGACACCGTGGCCACGTTGGCCGCGGCCAGGTACGCCAGCGCCGCCTTCTCGACCACCGCCGGCAGCTGCATGCCGCCCAGCGCCTCGTCCTCGGTCGCGGCTGCCATGCCGCTGTCGGCGAACGCGCGCAGCGCCGGCGCCACCGCATCCGGCAGCCGCACGCAGCCGTCGACGATGTGCGGCTCCTCGATGTCGGACCGGCGCGCGTGCGGCGCGAAGTGCGCCTCCGCCAGCCGCTCGCAGCTGTCGAGCACGGCGTCGAAAGTGGCGCGGTCGTGCGCGGCGAAGCGCGGCGAAGCGCGGCGCGGCGGTGAGTGCGCCGACGTCGAGCCAGTCATGCAGCTGGAAGTCGAGGTCGCGGCGCGACAGCAGCAGGCCACTGGACATCAGGCGCCCGCCCGCTGCGCGAAACGCCAGCCCAGCTCGGCCAGCGGCGCCGCCTGGCGGCCGACCTCCACCGCCTGCGCGCTGCTGGCGATACCGGCGCGCGCGCGCGCCGCGACGCCCTGCAGGATCGCCGCCAGCCTGAACAGGTTGTAGGCGAGGTAGTAGTCCATGTCGCCTGCGACGGTACGCCCGCTGCGGCGCTCGTAGGCGGCGATGTAGGCGGCCTCGTCGGGGATGCCGAGCGCGGCGAGGTCGAGGCCGGCCAGCCCGCGCAACGGCCCCGGCGGCAGGTGCCAGCTCATCAGGTGGTACGCGAAGTCGGCCAGCGGATGGCCCAACGTCGACAGCTCCCAGTCGATCACCGCGGCCACGCGCGGCGCATCGGGTGCGTAGATCAGGTTGTCGATGCGGTAGTCGCCGTGCACCAGCGCCACCGGCGGCGCATCGTCGGCGGGCACGTGCGCCGGCAGCCAGGCGATCAGCCGGTCCATCGCCGGGATCGGCTCGCCGGCGCTGGCGGCGTACTGCTTGCTCCAGCGCGCGACCTGGCGCGCGACGTAGTGCTCGCCGCGGCCGTAGTCGGCCAGCCCGGCGGCGGCGACATCGACGCCGTGCAGCGATGCGATCACCGCGTTCATTGCGTCGTACAGCGCGGCGCGGTCCGCCGGTGCGCTGTCGGGCAGCGCCTGCTGCCAGAAGATGCGGCCCTCGACATGGTCCATGACATAGAACGCACGGCCGAGCACCGACTCGTCCTCGCACAGGCAGTGCACGCGCGCCACCGGCACCGCGCCGCCGGCGAGCGCGGCCTGCACGCGGTATTCGCGCTCCACCGCGTGCGCCGACGGCAGCAGCTTCGCGGCGGGGCCGGGCTTGCAGCGCAGCACGTAGCGCGCCTCCGGCGTGGCGAGCAGGAACGTGGGATTGGACTGGCCGCCCGGGAAGCGTGTGACCGACAGCGGGCCGGCATAGCCGGGGAGGTGCGCCTGCAGGTAGCGCTCCAGCGCGTCCTGCGAGAAAGGCAATGGCGCCGGCGCGGCCCGCCCGCCACCAGCGCCATCGCCTCCGTCCGCGGCGGCGGGCGT
>PPFU01002500.1_pt1 | contig 31838 bp, 27 predicted proteins | sample 1535991 | NCBI WGS metagenome assembly PPFU01 (sample SAMN04901290, study PRJNA319586) | Hypolithon metagenome, whole genome shotgun sequencing project. | isolation source: Antarctic Hypolithon | place: Antarctica: Miers Valley | collected 2014
GTGTCCAGCACGATCCGCGCCGACAGCCGCTGGTTCTGGCGCAGCCCCGGCGGCTGGCGGCCGCCGGCGAAGCGCAGGCGCGCGTTGACCTCGCCGTTGACGACCTCGGGCGACACCGCCGACACCGCTGCCGCATAGGCGTTGCCCCCGCTGTCGACCTGCGCCGGCATGCCGATGGCGAGGTCGCGAGCGAAGCTTTCCGGCACCTTGATCTCGAGCTCGAACACCGACAGGTCGACCACGCCGAGGATCGCGGCGTTGGCGGCGACGTTGGTGCCCTGCGGCACCTGCACCTGGCCGACCTGGCCGTCGAACGGCGCGCGCAGCGTCAGCGCGGCCACCTGGCGCGCGACCTCGGCCGCCACCGCGCGCTGGCGGTCGGCGAGCAGCCGCTTGTTGCGTGCGTCGATGCCGGCGCCCTGGCCCTGCAGCCCGAAGTCCTCGCGCGCCGACGCGAGGCCCAGCTCGGCCTTCTTCAGCGCGTCTTCGGCGCGGGCGACGTCGACCTGCGGCACCGCGCCGCCGTCGAACCCGCGGCGGTAGCGCTGCAGGTCGCGCTGCGCGGCGGTCACGTCGATGCCGGCCTGGTCCAGCACCTTGCGCGCGGCCGACTGCGACAACCGCGCGTCGAGCACCGTGCGGTTGGCCTCCGCCTCCAGGCTGGCCAGCGTCGACTGCTCCTGCACCAGCGTGCTCTTGAGCTCGGGGCTGTCGATCACCGCCAGCACCTGGCCGCGTGTCACCGCGTCGCCGGCGACCACGCGCAGCGCCACCGTGCCGCCGGCGATCGCGTACAGCGTCGGGCTGTTGGCCGCGATCAGGCGGCCGTCGGCGGACAGGTCGCGTACCAGGTCGCCACGGGTGACCTCGGCGATGCGCAGGCGTGAGGCGTCGACCGAGCTGCCGCCCGACGACCAGCCCTGCACCAGCCAGCCCAGCACCGCGACGCCCGCCAGCGCGGCGAGGCCGACGGCGAGCCAGCGGCGCGGCGCGCGCGACGACGGTGCGGCCACGCGCTGGTCCTGGCCGGAGGTGTCGCCGATGCGGATGCGCTGGTCCATGGGTGCCGATGCGTCGGGTGATGGGGTGCTTCACGCAAGCGGCGTGCCATCCGCAAGTGCTTGAACCAACACGGAATACAGGCCGGGCAAGGTGTCCGCGCGGACACTTCCCGTGTCCGCCGGACGGTCGTCCGGGCATTCGCCGTTAAACTGGCGGATTCCCGGAAACAAGGCTCCTGCCATGTGCGGCATCGTTGGTGCGATCGCGGATCGTGACGTCGTCCCCCTGCTGATCGAGGGCCTGAAGCGGCTGGAATACCGGGGCTACGATTCCGCCGGCGTCGCCGTGGTCGACGACGGCGACATCCGCCGCGTGCGCCGCACCGGGCGCGTGTCGGAGATGGAGGCCGCGGCGAACGCGGACAGGCTGAGCGCGCACCTCGGCATCGGCCACACCCGCTGGGCGACGCACGGCGGCGTCACCGAATCCAACGCGCACCCGCACGCCAGCCACGGCGTGGCGCTGGTGCACAACGGCATCATCGAGAACCACGAGCAGCAGCGCGAGCGCCTGGTCGCGCTGGGCTACAGCTTCGAGTCGCAGACCGACACCGAGGTCATCGCGCACCTGATCCACCACCACCTGTCGCAGGGCGAGGGCCGCGACCTGCTGGACGCGGTGCAGGCCAGCGTGCGCGAGTTGGAAGGCGCATACGCGCTGGCCGTGGTCAGCCGCAAGGAGCCGGGGCGCATGGTCTGCGCGCGCATGGGCTGCCCGCTGCTGGTTGGACTGGGCGAGGGCGAGAACTTCATCGCCTCCGACGTCTCGGCGATCATCCAGGCCACGCGGCGCGTGATCTTCCTGGAGGAAGGCGACACCGCCGAGGTGCGCCGCGACGGCGTGCAGGTCTTCGACGGCGACGGCGCGGCGGTCGAGCGCGACATCCACGTCTCCGACGTGTCGCTGGCGTCGCTGGAGCTGGGGCCGTACCGGCACTTCATGCAGAAGGAGATCCACGAGCAGCCGCGTGCGATCGCCGACACCATCGAGGCGATCATCGACGCCAACGCGTTCGCGCCGGAGCTCTTTGGCGCCGACGCCGCTGCGGTGCTGTCTGAAGTCGACGGCGTGCAGATCCTCGCCTGCGGCACCAGCTTCTACGCGGGCTCCACCGCGCGCTACTGGATCGAGGCGATCACCGGCCTGCCGTGTTCGGTCGAGATCGCCAGCGAGTACCGCTACCGCAAGGCGGTCGCCAACCCGCGCCACCTCATCGTCACCATCTCGCAGTCGGGCGAAACCCTGGACACGATGGAGGCGCTGAAGTACGCCAAGTCGCTGGGCCACCGGCACACGCTGTCGATCTGCAACGTGCCCGAGAGCGCGATCCCCCGCGCCAGCGGGCTGGTGTTCTACACCCGCGCCGGCGCCGAGATCGGCGTCGCGTCGACCAAGGCGTTCACCACCCAGCTGGTCGCGCTGTTCACGCTCGCCACCACCCTGGCCAAGGTGCACGGCCGGCTCGACGCGGAGACCGAGGCCGGCTACGTGGACGCGCTGCGCCACCTGCCCGGCAGCGTGCAGCACGCGCTGAACCTGGAGCCGCAGGTGGCGCTGTGGGCGGAGAAGTTCGCGCGCAAGGACCACGCGCTGTTCCTCGGCCGCGGCGTCCACTTCCCGATCGCGCTCGAGGGCGCGCTGAAGCTCAAGGAGATCTCGTACATCCACGCCGAGGCCTATCCCGCCGGCGAGCTCAAGCACGGGCCGCTGGCGCTGGTGGACGACGACATGCCGGTGGTGGTCATCGCGCCCAACGACGGCCTGCTGGAGAAGGTGAAGTCCAACATGCAGGAAGTGCGCGCGCGCGGCGGCGAGCTGTTCGTGTTCACTGACGCCGACAGCCGCTTCAGCGAGTCAGAGGGCGTGCACGTGATCCGCACCCCGCGCCACGTCGGCGTGCTGAGCCCGATCGTGCACACCATCCCGGTGCAGATGCTGGCCTACCACACCGCGCTCGCGCGCGGCACCGACGTCGACAAGCCGCGCAACCTGGCGAAGAGCGTCACCGTCGAATAGCGTGAACACGGCACCACGCGGCGAGCCCGGGGAAGGCGATCTCGCGCCGTCTGCGCATCGCCAGACGCTGATCGGCGCCCGTGCTGTCCCGTGGCCCGAGGCGTCAGGGGCCGCCACCCGACGAGTGCCGTCGTTGGATGTCTCGCCTGCATCCGGGCCCGGCATCGGGTCGCCGTGGACACGGGGACCGGTCGGGAAAATTTTTCATCTTCCCGTAATGCGCGGTAACGGCCGATGTCATGGCCTGCAGGCGCGCGCGTCAGGGGAGTCAGGGTGAAATGGACATCCCGGGGGCATCCTGCCCCTCAGTCCAAGAGGCTTTCCATGTACCGAGTTCCGCTTGCCCTGCTCGCCGCTTCCCTGGCATTCACCGCGTCGGCCAACACGCCGGTCTACGACTCCAACGTCACCGGGCGCGAGGTGCTTGCCGCCCAGACCGCCTGGTGCGTCGCACTGGTCGCGATCAGTGCGGCTGGAGAGAAGCAAGGTCTCGCCGCCGCCAAGCGGCTGGCCGGTGAAGTCATCGACGCTGCCTACGGCTACGACCTTGGTCCCGTGCTGTTCAAGCCAACGCTGGCGGCTGCGCCGCAGACGTTCCGTACGACCCGGGACGGTGCGCTCTCGTACTTCGTCGGCGGTGACCCGGACTTCAGGCAGGACTCCGGCTTTGCCCTGAAGGGTTGGACCGGCTGCAGGGTCCAGAACGCCGCGATGCACATCAGCGGAGACGTGGCCACCACGATGGGCAACGTGATCCTGACCGGAAAGGATGGCAACCTGACCACTGTCGACAAGACGTGGAAGTTCAAGAAGGGCGATGACGGCAAGCTGCGCATCGTGGTCCACCACAGTTCGCTGCCCTATGGCGCCTCGTGATCCGCCGGCTGCGGTCTGAGGGCGTTGTCTACCAGTGATCCGTACCCGGCTCGCCCTCGTATTTTCCGCCCTCGCCGTGCTCGCGCTGGCACAGTCGGCGTTTTCATGGTGGGCGGCGTCGACCGCCGCCCATCACGCCGCGGCCAGCGTGAACTCGACTCGCATGCTGGCCGAGTATCTGGAGATCTCCGGCAACAAGCAGCGGCTCAAGGTCTGGTATGCGCAGCGCATGCTGGCCGACGACGAGGCACCGGCGGTCCGGCGAGCGCTGATGGCATCGATGTGGGCGAGCGTCGCGGCGCTCCGCGAGCTGGTCGAGCGGGCGCCGCTCGCAGTTCGCGAGATGGAGCGGCGTGAGATCGACACCGTCGCGCTCAACATCGCCGCAATGGGGCGGGCCATCGAAGATGTTGGAGAGCCGGACGGCGACCAGCTTCCGGCGCGGCAGTGGCGCACCGTACTGCTGGCGTTCGACGAGCTTGCCGGGCGGGACATGCGCGAGCTGCTGCGCCTGGCCGTTACCCGGCACGAGTCTGCGAGCATGGCGGCATCGACGAGCCTGGCCGACGCGCTTGGCCGCATCCGGCAGATCGAAGTCCTGCTGGCTGTGGGTGTGTGCCTCCTGGCGCTGTTCTCGGTGATGTACTTCGTGCGTCGTCTCGATCGCCCCTTCGCCGAGCTCGAACGGCTGAGCGTGGCGCTGGCCGCTGGTGATTTCGGGGCGCGCAGCAGCCTGTCCGGCCGCGATGAGTTCGCCCGTACCGGAGCGCTGCTCGACTCGATGGCCGAACGCCTGGCAGATGCACAGGCCCGCAGCCAGCAGCTGCAGCGGCAGCTGGACGACCTTGTGGCGGAACGTACCCGGTCTCTCAGCCATGCCTACGAGACGCTGCTCGGCATCGAAGCGCGGCGACGCCAGTTCTTTGCAGAGCTCGGCCATGAATTGCGTACGCCGGTCACGGTGATCCGCGGCGAGGCCGAGGTGGCGCTGCGCAGCCGAGTCGATCCCGACGCCCAACGCGACGCGCTGGTGCGCATCATCGAAGCGACCGGTGACCTCGGCGGACGCGTACAGGACCTGCTCGATGCCGCGCGTGGCGGCCCACTGGAGTACGCCCTCACGGTGCGCTGCGAACCGCTACACGCGATCGTCGGTGCCGCGGTGGAACAGATGCAGGCGGTCGCCGCGCACCGCTCCCTGCGTCTGGTACTTGAAGCGTCACCCGCCGGGGCCGAATGTCTCGTCGATGTCGACCGTGAGCGCCTGCAGCAGGCATTGGTGATCGTGCTCGACAACGCGCTGCGCTATTCATCCGCAGGCGGAATGGTGGCCGTCACGCTGGCCGGCGATGCGGAGCACTGGATCGTGACGATCGATGATGAAGGACCAGGCATGTCGACGGTCGACCTTGAGCATGCCTTCGACTCCCACTACCGCGGCGAGGTCGGGCAGACGCTGGCCCCGCAAGGGCAGGGACTGGGGCTGACCATCGCACGTCGCATCATCGAGGCGCTCGAGGGCTCGATCGAGGTGCGCAATCTGTGCGGCGGGGGAGTGCGCGTCGCCATCGCCCTGCCCACCGCCGCGCCTGGGAGATCGAAGTGAACCGGACATTGCTGGTGGTTGAGGACGACCCTCGGGTAGCAGGCTTCCTGGTCCGCGGGCTTCGCGCCGAGGGTTATGCCCCCACCGCCGTCGGTAGCGCCGAAGCGGCGCTGCCGCTGCTGCGCCGCGGCGGCTTCGATCTTGCGCTGTTCGACGTCATGCTGCCGGGCCAGTCGGGGATGGCGCTGTGCCAGCAGATCCGCGCTGAATGCCTGTCCCTGCCGGTGCTGATGCTCACCGCGATGGGAAGCGTGCAGGAGCGCGTGGCCGGACTGCGCTGTGGCGCCGACGACTACCTCACCAAGCCGTTCGCCTTCGACGAACTGCTAGCCCGGGTCGAAGCGCTGCTGCGTCGGCCCGCACAGCGGGTCGAAGCGGAACCCATGCTGGCGGTTGGCGAGCTGGTGTTCGACCGCTCGAGGATGGAAGTGCGGCGCGCCGGCGCCGCGATGCCGCTGACTGCAAGGGAACTCGCGCTGCTGGAGCTGTTGATGAGTGCCCCGGGACGCTTGTTCAGCCGCGAGCGCATCCTGTCCAACGTCTGGGGTCTCGACGCCGATCCGCTGACCAACGTGGTCGACGTGTACGTGCGGCGACTGCGCAGCAAGCTGGACGAGCCGGGCATGCCTTCCTGGATCACCACCGTGCGCGGACTTGGTTATCGGCTGGACCCGCCGGCGGCCAACGTCCCTCCGGACTAGGCGGGTCCTGCCCGGAAGCCCGTTTCGCGAGCGCCGTCGTTGGCGCGCTTCGGCCGTTCTCTCCACCCGAGGACCTTTCCATGGCTCACAGCCTGCAGCCGATAGCCCCATCCGCTGGCCTCGCCGTCAAGGTTCACGGTCGGCTGGGATGCGTCGACAGGGCGAGCGCGACGCCGCGATCCGGCAGCTGTCGGCGCGGTGGTCGAAGCATGCGCTGGAGGTGCTGCTGATCGCCGGGGCGGCGGTGTACGCGGCGTGGGTCGGCAACGCCGCGTCGCCCGGCGGTGCGCCGGCCCTGATCGCAGTGCTGTTTGGCTGCGTATACGTTGCCAACCCGGTTATCGTGCTCGAGGCCGGACGCTACGCGCCGTCGCTGGAGCTCGCGTTCCGGCTCGCGCGCGCGTTCCGCATCGGTGTCGAGGACGTGTTCTGCTGGGAGACGCCGTGAGCGCGACGCGGCGCTGCCACCGGGAGCGCTGACCGGGAGCACGGACCGCGGCCGGCGTCGCAGGGCAGCGGTCTCGCCCCCCGCGGGTGAAGGAGACGTGCCGGCGCGTCGCAGAGGCTGGCGTAAGGTGCGGGCGACCTCCCGCGGCGCGCGGACGGCGCTGGTCGTCGACGCGCGCCGCGTGCCTCAGCCGCACGCCAAGGCCCCTGCCATGTCCGCTCCTTCCGCCGCCGTCCCCGGCACCCGCGATGCTCCCGCCCTCTCGATGCCACCGGCCACGGTCGACGTCGTGCTGCAGGTCAATGGAGAGCGTCGTGCGCTGTCCCTGGACCCGCGTACCACGCTGCTCGATTGCCTGCGTGACCAACTGCAGCTGACGGGTAGCAAGAAGGGCTGCGACCACGGCCAGTGCGGCGCGTGCACGGTGCATGTCGACGGCCGCCGGGTGAACGCCTGCCTGTGCCTGGCGATCGCCCTCGGTGGACGCAAGATCACCTCGATCGAAGGACTCGGCACGCCGGACGCCCTGCACCCGATGCAGGCCGCGTTCGTCGCCCACGACGGCTACCAGTGCGGCTACTGCACCGCGGGCCAGATCATGTCGGCGACCGCGCTGGACGCGGAGGGTGTCGGCGACGACGCAGCGTCCGTGCGCGAGGCGATGAGCGGCAACCTGTGCCGCTGCGGCGCCTACAGCGGCATCCTCGCCGCGGTCGGCGAGGTGCGGCCCGCGTGCCGCGTGGCCAAGGGAGGGCAGTGACATGCATGCGTTCGCCTACACCCAGCCAGCCGACATCGACGCCGCGGTACGCGCCGGGGCCGCGTCGCCCACCGCACAGCAGGGCGCCAGCGTGCGCTTCCTCGCCGGTGGCACCACCCTTGTCGACCTGATGAAGCTCGACGTCGAGACTCCGGCCACCGTGGTCGACATCAACCGCCTCGGGCTGGACGCGATCGATGACGACGACGAGGGCGGCCTGAAGATCGGCGCGCTGGTGCGCAACAGCGACCTCGCGCGCGATCCGCGCGTGCTGCGCGACCATGCGGTGCTGTCGCAGGCGCTGCTGTCGGGCGCGTCGGGCCAGCTGCGCAACATGGCGACCACCGCCGGCAACCTGCTGCAGCGCACGCGCTGCATGTACTTCCGCGACGTCGCCCATCCCTGCAACAAGCGCACGCCCGGCAGCGGCTGCCCCGCGATCCAGGGCGCCAACCGCATGCTCGCGGTGCTGGGCACCAGCGAGCACTGCGTGGCGACCAACCCGTCGGACATGAACATCGCGCTGGCGGCGCTGGAAGCGACCGTGCACATCCACGGCACCAACGGCGCGCGCAGCGTCGCGATCGCCGACTTCTTCCTGCCCCCGGGCGACACGCCGCACGTCGAGCACGTGCTCGCCCCCGGTGACCTGGTGACGCACGTGCGGCTGCCGGCGCCGGTGCCCGGCGCGCGCTCGCACTACCTCAAGCTGCGCGACCGCGCCTCGTACGAGTTCGCGCTGATGTCCGCGGCAGTGGTGGTGGCGATGGACGGCGACCGCATCGGCCACGTGCGCGTGGCGATGGGCGGGCTGGGCACGGTGCCCTGGCGGATGCGCGAGGCCGAAGCGCTGCTGGCGGGGCAGGCGCCGTCGCCGGCGCTGTTCGCGCGCGCCGGGGACGCCGCGCTGGCTGACGCACGCCCGCTGTCGCACAACGGGTTCAAGCCGGAACTCGCCGGCCGCTGCCTGGCGGCGGCGCTGGCCGAGGTGACGCGCCCATGAGCACCATGACCACGTCGTCGAGCGCCACTGCCGTCGGCAGCGCGCTGCCGCGCATCGAGGGCGCGCGCAAGGTCAGCGGCCAGGCGCACTACACCGCCGACATCGCGCTGCCCGGCATGCTGCACGCGGTGCCTGTGGGCGCCACCATCGCCGCCGGCACGCTGCTGGAGCTCGACACCCGCGCCGCGCGCGCGATGCCGGGCGTGCGCGAGGTCTTCACCCGCTTCAACATCGGCCCGCTGCAGCGGCTGGACGAGGACGCCGACGCCAGCATCGACGAGCGCCGCCCGCCGCTGGCCGACGACGAGATCCGGTACTACGGCCAGTACGTCGCGCTGGTGGTGGCCGACACCTTCGAGCGCGCCACCGCCGCGGCGCGGGCGGTGCGCGCGACGTACCACGCACGCGCGCCGGACGTGGACATGGAGCTCGTCGCCGACGACGAACCCGACGTCGACGCCAGCCGCGGCGACCCGGACGCTGCGTTCGCCAGTGGCGAGGTTACCATCGACGCCGTCTACCGCACGCCGCCGGAAACCCACAACGCGATCGAGCTGCACGCCACGCTGGCCGACTTCGACGGCCGCGACTACACCGTGTACGAGACCTCGCAGGGCGTGGTCAACGCGCGGGCGGTGATCGCGGCGATGCTGGGCGTGGCGCCAGCGCGGGTGCGCGTGGTGACCGAGTACCTGGGCTCGGGCTTCGGCGGCAAGCTGTGGCCGTGGACGCACACGCTGCTGGCGGTGGCCGCCGCGCGACAGCTGCAGGTGCCGGTGAAGCTGGTGCTCGACCGCAAGACCTGCTTCGAGACCGTCGGCCACCGCGCCAATACCCGGCAGCGGCTGCGCCTGTCGGCGACGCGCGACGGGCGCCTGACGTCGCTGCAGCAGGACTACCTGTACCACTGCGCGCGCATCGAGAAATCCAAGGAGGAGTGCGGCGAGGCCACGCCCTACCTCTACAGCACGCCGCACCTGCGCGTCACCAGCGGCCATGCGCGGCGCGACGTCGGCGCCAACACCTCGATGCGCGGCCCGGGCGCGGTGCCCGGGCTGTTCGCGGTGGAGTCGGCGATGGACGAGCTGGCGATCGCGTTGGGGATGGACCCGGTGGAGCTGCGGCTGCGCAACGAGCCGGAGATCGACGAAGACCTGGGCGTGCCGTTCTCCAGCCGCCATCTGCGCGCCTGCTACGCGCGCGGCGCGGAGGCCTTTGGCTGGTCACGGCGCGATCCCGCGGTCGGCTCGATGCGCCGCGACGGCGTCGTGCTCGGCTGGGGCATGGCGGCGGCGTCGTGGATGGCGCAGCGGCTCGCGGCCAAGGTCGCGCTGCAGCTCGGCGCCGACGGCCGCGTGCGCGTGTCCACCGGCAGCCAGGACATCGGCACCGGCACCTACACCGTGCTCGCGCAGACGACCGCAGACGTGGTCGGCGTGCCGGTCGAGCGGGTCGAAGTGCGGCTGGGCGATACCCGACTGCCGGATGGGCCACTGTCGGGTGGTTCGATGGCCACCGCGTCGCTGGTGCCGGCGGTGATGGTCGCGGCACAGCACGCGTTCGAGCAGCTGGTGGCGCTGGCCGATGCACGCGGCGACGGGGCGATGCGCCACCAGGCCACCGCCGGGCGCGTGCATGCGCGTGGCGCCGATCCGGAATCCGGCCGCGACTTCGGCGCGGTGCTGCGCGACGCCGGTGTCGAGCAGCTGACCGGCGAGGGAAGCTCCGGTCCCAGCAAGCAGGACGCAGGCGCGGACAAGGTGTCGATCCATTCCTACGCCGCGCACTTCGTCGAGGTCTCGTGGCAGCCGCAGATCGCGCGGCTGCGGGTGGAGCGCGTGGTCACCGTCATCGACGCCGGCCGCATCATCAACCCGCGCACCGGGCGCAACCAGGTCGAGGGCGCGGTGATGATGGGGATCGGCATGGCGCTGCTGGAGGAGACCGAGTACGACACCCGCAGCGGCGCACCGATCAACGCCAACCTCGCCGACTACCTCGTGGTGACGCACGCCGATGCGCCAGAGGTCGACGTGCACTTCATCGAGGAACCCGACCTGGCGCTCAACTCGCTGGGCGCGCGCGGCATCGGCGAGATCGGCATCGCCGGCGTGGCACCGGCGATCGCGGCGGCGGTGCACCACGCCACCGGCGTGCGCGTACGCAAGCTCCCGATCCGGATCGAGGACCTGCTGGGCGCCGGCAGGACCTGAGCCGGCACCACGCGGTTCGTCCCGGAAGGGCCGGACGGCTCCCGGCGGCGATAATGCGCCGTGCGCAAGATCCTCCACATCGACATGGACGCCTTCTACGCGTCGGTCGAGCAGCGTGACGACCCGGCGCTGCGCGGCCGGCCGGTGGTGGTGGCGTGGCGCGGCGGGCGCTCGGTGGTGTGCGCGGCGTCGTACGAGGCGCGCGTGTTCGGCATCCGCTCGGCCATGCCGGCGGTGCGCGCCGAGCGCCTGTGCCCGGACGCGGTGTTCGTGCCGCCGGACTTCGCGCGCTACAAGGCGGCGTCGCGGCAGGTGCGCGAGATCTTCCTCGCCCATTCCGACCTGGTCGAACCGCTGTCGCTCGACGAGGCCTTCCTCGACGTCACCGCGCCGAAGATCCCGTCGCCCAGCGCCACCGCGACCGCGCAGGCGATCCGCGCGCGCATCCGCGAGGAGACCGGGCTGACCGCGTCGGCGGGGGTCGCGCCCAACAAGTTCCTGGCCAAGATCGCGTCGGACTGGAACAAGCCCGACGGGGTGTTCGTGGTGCGCCCGGCGCAGGTGGAGGCGTTCCTGACGCCGCTGCCGGTCGGCCGCATCCCCGGCGTCGGCCGGGTGATGGAGAAGAAGCTCGCCGACCTCGGCATCGCCACCGTCGGCGACCTGCGCACGCTCACGGTCGAAGAGCTTGCGGCGCGCTTCGGCAGCTTCGGTGCGCGGCTGCACCAGCGCGCGCGCGGCATCGACGAGCGCCCGGTGGAGCCGCACCAGCCGGTGCAGTCGATCTCGGCCGAGGACACCTTCGAGCGAGACCTGCCGCTGCAGGAGCTCGACGAGGCGATCGTGCGGCTGGCGGAGAAGGCGTGGCTGGCCACCCGCAAGACCGACCGCGTGGGCCGCACCGTGGTGCTGAAGCTCAAGACCGCGCGCTTCCGGCTGCTGACGCGCAGCTACACGCCCGACGCGCCGCCGTCGTCGTTGGCGGCGTTCGTCCGCATCGCGCTGGCGCTGCGCGACCGCGTGGGCCTGCCGGCGTCGACGCGCTACCGGCTGGTCGGCGTGGGCCTGGGCGGGTTCCGCGAGCGCGAGCCGGGCGATGCCGGGCAACAGGCGTTGTTCGCGTCGCCGACTGACGGCGCGCCGGACTAGCGCGCGGCGTCCGCGGCGTGCGGCGGATCCGCCGCATCGCGCCCAACGCGCGCGCGGTGCGCGACGTCCAGCCACAGGCTGTGGGCCGCGGTGGCGGCCGGCAGCAGGTTCTGCAGCACGCCCACCACGTCCTGCTTGCTGGAGAACACGCAGTACGAGAGCGTCATCGCGCTGCCGCGCAGCCCGAGCGCGGCACCGTGGCGCGGCTGGACTTCCGGCCATCCCCTGCATCGTGCTGATGCAGCCGCCGTCATTGTCGGCCTGACCACGAACGTCTATGCGCCGCACTGCGTTGACGGATCGGCGGATCGCCAGGGCGTAGCAGCGCTATCCGGCGTGGAAATGTTCAAGCGCGGGGCGCAGTGGAATGGCCTGCAGGTAGGGCACCTCGTACGCCACAGCGACCTCGAGTGGCTTGCCTGCCAGCCGCAGTGCGGCGCGGATCACGCCGGCGTGGGTGACCAGCAGGTGTGGTGCGTCGAGGCTGCGCAACAGCGATGCCACTCGCGCGACCACCTCGTGGAAGGTCTCGCCTCCCGGCGGACGGAAGCCGGCGACATCGGCGCTCCAGAGGTCCAGCGCATCGCGCGGGATCGACGACCATGGCTGTCCCTGCCACGTGCCGAAGTCCATTTCCAGCAGACGCGGATCGCAACGCAACGGCGCACCATGGCGCAGCCTCTGCGCAAGGCCGAGGCAGCGCTGCGCGGGACTGCTGATCACGGGCAGGTCGGGGAGGTGCCGATGCAGCGTGTCCGCGGCCGCCTGCAGCAAAGCGTCTGGCAACCGCAGGTCCAGCCGCCCGTAGCACAGCGCCGTAGCGTCCGGGAGGCGCGGATGGCGCAGAAACAGGTGGGTTACTGCGTCCACGTCCACGCCGCCAGTACCGCCATGCCGAAGCCCACTTCGCCCAGCTGCTCAGCGCAACCGAGCGTATCGCCGGTGTAGCCACCCAGGCGACGGCGGAACCAGCGCGCGCAGACGGTGTTGACCAGTGTCACGGCGACGACGCCGCACGACAGCGGCAGTGCCAGCGCTGGCGACATCGCGATCAACGCCAGCGTCGGCGCTGCGCCGAACGCCAGCACGGCGATCAGGCGTCCGCCGCGCAACTGCTGTGCCACCGGCTTGGCCTTTGCATCGACATCGAGGCGAACGTAGTCCAGTGCCGTCATCAGCACGGCCGCGCCTGCGCGTGCAGCGGCATGGCCCGATACCAGCATCGCCATGGCCAGCGACAGCGGCAGCGCGGCGACGATCTGCCAGCGCAGCAGCAGGTCCATTGCCAGCGCCGCTGCGCCATACGTGCCGATGCGTGAGTCGCGCATGATGGCAAGGGCACGCTCGCGGCTGACGTGGCCGCCGAGCGCATCGAAGGTGTCAGCCAGGCCGTCCTCATGGAAGGCGCCGGTGATCGCGACCGACACCGCCAAAGCCAGCAGTGCGGCCAGCGGTAGCGGAACCAGCTGTGCGGCGGCCCACAGCACGACCGCTGCCAGCACACCAACCACCAGTCCGGCGACCGGGAAGTACCGCACCGACTGGTTGAGCCAGTCGGCTTCAAAGCGGGGCGAGGATGGGACCGGCAGTCGAGTGAAGTACTGCAGCGCAACGCCCAGCAGCCGCCACTCATGGCGCACTCGCGCGATCACGACCGCGCTGCCGCCCCACGGTCGTCGATCCCGGCATCCGCGAACGTCGCCATCTCCGACAGGATCGCGCAGGCGCTGCGCACCAGCGGCAGCGCCTGCACCGCGCCGCTGCCTTCGCCCAGGCGCAGGTCGAGGTCGAGCAGTGGCCGCACGCTGAGCACCTCAAGCCATCGCCGATGCGGCGCCTCGGCAGATACATGGGCAAAGACGCAATAGTCGAGCAGCGCCGGCGCCAATTGTGCGGCGCACGCGGCCGCGGCCGTCGCGATAAAGCCGTCCACCAGCACCAGCTGCCGGCGCGCCGCGGCGCCAAGCATCGCGCCGGCCATCATGGCGATCTCGAACCCGCCGTACCGCTGCAGGGTCGAGAACGCGGTCTCGCCGCGCCCCTGCGCGCGTACGGCTGCAGCCACCAGCTCGCGCTTGCGCGCCAGGGTGGCATCGTCGATACCGGTGCCTCGGCCGACGCAGTCTGCCGCCGGCAATCCGGTCAGTGCATGCATCAGCGCCGAGGCGCTGGCCGTGTTGCCGATGCCCATCTCGCCCGGGATCAGCGCGCTGTGTGGTGGCAGTGCGTCACCCAATGCGATGCCCGCCTGCAGCGCGTGCCGCGTCTGTGTCGGCGTCATTGCCGGACCGCGGGCGAAGCTGGCGGTCCCGCGTGCGATCTTGCGGTCGAGCAGCAGGTGGTGTGCAGCCAGCTTCGCATCCACGCCGGCATCGACGATCTGCAGAGCGGCGTCGTGGCAGCGGGCCAGCACGCAGATCGCCGCACCCCCGACAAGGAAGTTCTGCACCATCTGCGCCGTGACGGCCGCGGGATACGCGGACACGCCCTCGGCTGCGATGCCGTGGTCGGCGGCGAACACGATCACCTGCGCATGCGCGATGCTTGGCGCCATCTGGCGCTGGATACGGGCAGTACGTGCGGCCAGCCGCTCCAGCTCACCCAGCGAGCCCGGCGGCTTGGTCTTGGCATCGAGCGCGGCCTGCACTGCGTGCGCAAACGCATCGCCATGGTCGATCGCGTCGATGGCAGGAGCTGTGAAGCCGTGGTCTTTGGTCATCTTGTTGTGACTCCGTGTACATCCAGTGCCAGCCAATCCGTCGCTTCGCAGTCCCGCGCGCGCCGTGGAGCGCGCGCGGGACCGGTGCGCTTACCGCGCGCCGCTGGGCGCATAGCGCAACGCCAAGCCGTACTCGCGGCCAGGCTGGTTGTACCAGTCCACGGTCTGATACGTGCGGTCGAAGGCATTGGTCACCCGCGCCTGCAGCGTCCAGTCCGTGGCTGCGGCGTACTCAAGCCGCAGATCTGTGGTGGCAAAGCCACCGAGGCGCACGGTGTTGGCCGCGTCGTCGAAGCGCGCCCCGGCGCCGACGACGGTCACCCCGAACCGGTATGCACCGAATGCGCGGTCGAGGTCGACGCGTCCAGTGTTGCGCGCGCGCCGTGCCAGCTGGTTGCCGCGGTTGCCGCCATCGGTGCGGTTGCGCGGATCGGTATGGCTGAGCTGTGTGGACAGGTCCCAGTCGGCGATGCGGGTGTGGAAGGTGAGTTCGGCGCCGCGGATGCGCGCCTCATCGACATTGTTCGGAAGGGAGATCGCGGCATCGAAGGTGATCAGGTCATCGACGCGGGTGTCGTAGACGTCGAACGTCCAGCGGTGCGCGTTGGCGTCGCGCGCGACGCCGAAAGTGACGCTGCGCGAGCGCTCCGGCGCGAGGTCCGGGTTGCCGAAGAACGGGAAGTACAGATCGTTGAAGCTCGGCGCCTTGAAGCCGGTCGCGGCGTTGGCGGTGAGCCGATAGCCGTCATCCAGGGCCAGCCCCCAGCCAAGACCGCCGGTGGTGCGTTCGCTGAACTGCTGGTTGTCGTCGTGGCGCACGCTGGCCTGCAGCTGCTGCGCGCCAAAACGGCCCTGGTACTGGACGAACACGCCCAGATTGTCGCGGTCGTCTACCTTGAACGCGGTATCGCTCTCGATCGCATCCTGCTGCCAGTCGATGCCGAGCGTCAGCAGATGCGCCGTCGACAGTCCGATATCCGCCTGCACCGCGGCGGTATCGCGGCGGGTGTCGAAGATCCCGACCGGCGCCCGGGGCATGGCTGCGCCGCTGAAGAAGTTGCTGGAGCGGTCGTAGGCCCGCCCGGCCTGCACGGTCAGGTCGATTGCCGGCGCTGCCGCCCACGCCAGCTTGCCACCGGTCGCCTGCTGCACGTTTTCCGCTTCGTTGCCGCCGAACCGGCTGCCGTCGAATTCGTTATCGCTCTCCGCACGCAGTGCGGTGGCTTCCAGCTTCAGCGAGTCGCTGATGTCGACACCGCCGCGCAGGCTCACCGATGCGTTGCGATAGCCATCGCGGTCGGGCTCGTCGACGAAGCACCCCCTAAACAGCGTGCCGGACCCGCTGCAGGCATTGATGCCGTCAGTGCGCTGGTAGGCGACATCGGCACCGAACCAGCCGCGCGCACCGCCACCGCCGATGCCGGCGCTGGCCTCGCGCAGCGAGTTGCTGCCAATGCCGACGCGGAACCGCGGCGTGATTGCGCCGCGGTCGCGGCGGGTGAAGATCTGGATGACACCGCCGATGGCCTCCGATCCGTAGAGGCTGGAGCGCGGGCCGCGCACGATCTCGATGCGGTCGATCTGGTCCACCGGCAGGTCCTGGAAGGCGACCTGTCCCGATGTCGCCGAACCGACGCGAACACCGTCGACGAGCACCAGCACGTGGTCGGATTCGCTGCCGCGCAGGAACACGGTGCTGAGCTTGCCGGGCCCGCCCTGGTTGCCGATATCGATGCCGGCGCGGCCGCGCAGCAGGTCGGGCAGCGTGCGCGCCTGGGTGCGCTCGATCTCCTCGCGGGTGATCACCTGCGCCGGCAGCAGGCTGTCGGCGAGCGCGATGCTGGTGCGGGTGGCGGTGACCAGGACCTCGTCGAGGTCGGTGGCCGGGGACTGCGCGGACGCAGCGACGGGGACGATGGCGCAGGCAACGGCCAGCGACAGGACATGCAGGGGAAAACGGTGGTTCTTCAAGGCGGCTTCTCCATCGCGCGCACCCACGCACGCGGTGTCAGGGGCAGGAGTCGCGATGGGGAGGGATGACGCGGCCGCAAGGCGGACGTGCGCAGGGAAGTGCGCACGCCGGCATCGCCGCCGCGATGCCCTCCGCATCACAACCAGTGGACTCCAAGGCCGGTCTCCGGACTCGCGAGTGGCGGGGTGCGTGAGGCACCACGCCGGCCGACGCGCCTTCCCGTACGGCTCCCTGGGAGCCGCGCGCGCCCCGTGGGGACGCGCCTGGACAGTGGCGGATGCGCCGGTTCGACTCGCATACCGTTGCGGGGGCAGTGCCGGGTTGGCCGGCCGCCGTGCGTTGCACGTCGACCCGGTGTCACCGGCTTCCCGTTTCAACCCGTTGGCGCATGCCGCCGGGTCACCTCGAAGCGGGGCGATTGTATGCCAACCAAGGTGCCCGCCACCGCCGGCCGCGGATCAGGCGTGGTCCGGGGTGCCGATGAGGACGCGGGTCGAGGCATCGTCGGGCTCGCCTTCGGCGATCGCTGACGGGTCGTCCTGGACCATGATCGTCGTCGTCACCGGCGACGCCGCGGGCCGGTTGCGCGGCGGCGGCAGCCCGGCGATCGCGGCTTCGGCTTCACCCACGAGTTCGACCCGGCGGGCATCGGGCACCTCCTGCCAGTGGCAGTTCCGCAGCGCGCCTTCCAGCGAGTAGAGCAGGTTGAGGCTGGGCTTGAAGCCCGCGCGCTTGACGCGCATGAAGGCCTCCAGCGTGCCCGCCTCAGCCAGCGCTTCCGGCGTCTTGATGCCCACCTGTCGCAGCCACGCGGAGGATTTGGGGCCGATGTTGCGCATCTTGAGCGGCGGCGTGCTCACGCCGTGTCCGCCTGCTTGCGCACCGCGCCTGTGACCATGGTCATGCCAGCGATTCCACGAACACGCGCGCGATCTCCTCAAGTCCCTGCTGATCCATAACGTCGAAGCGGGCGGGAACCGGACTGTCGATGTCGAACACGCCTATAAAAGCGGGGCCGGTCAATGCGGGGCCGGTCAGCGTGGCATCACCGGCGGCGCCGCTGCGGAACAGCGGGACCACAAGCTCCGAGCGCGACGCCGCGTCGCAGGCAATGTGGTCGGGCACGTCGTGCACGTCGTCGACGCGCTGGGTCTGGCCGCTGCGCGCCGCCGCGCCGCAGACGCCGCGGTCGAGCGGGATGCGCACGCACGCCGGCTGGCCCTGGAACGGGCCCACCACGAGCTCCCGGCCGTCGAAGAAATAGAACCCCACCCAATTGAGCTCGGGCAGCGCGTGGTAGACCAGCGCGGTAAGGTTGGCGGCGTTGGCGACGCGGTCACGCTCGCCCGCGAGCAGGGCGCGCGCCTGCTCCGCGAGCTGTGTGTACTGGGCGGGCTTGTCGCCCGTGAGGTGCTGGGTCGCGATCATCACCGGAGTCTAGCAACCGCGGCCGCGGCGCCGCGCCCCAGCTGGCGGCGCGCGACGTCGGCCTCGCCGTGCCCCGAGGCGCCGCTTGGCGCTTGCGCCCGTCTCCCGGCGCTGACGCCCCGGTCTCAAGGCGGCGGGGCGCTTGCGGAGTGCGGCCCTTGCGGCGCGATCACGGTCCTCAGGCGCGCTGCGGGTGCGGCTGCGGTGGCAGCGGCCATGGATCGTCGCCACGTGCGTCGTCCACCACGGCTTCCCCCGCGCCATGGTCCTGCGCCAGGTACAGGTAGAACGCCGGCAGCACGAACAGGGTGAACGCGGTGCCGATGGTCATGCCCGACGCGATCACCATGCCCATCGAGAAACGCGAGGCGGCGCCCGGGCCATTGGCGATCAGCAGCGGGATCATCGCGAACACCAGCGCCGCGGTGGTCATCAGGATCGGCCGCAGCCGGACGCCGGTGGCCTGTTCGATCGCCTCGCGCTTGGACAGCCCCTGTTCGACCTGCAGCCTGTTGGCGAACTCGACGATCAGGATGCCGTGCTTGGAGATCACGCCGACCAGGGTCACGAGCCCGACCTGGGTGTAGATGTTGATGCTCATCCCCGGGAACATCTCGATGCCCTGGAAGCCCAGGATGCCGCTGGCCATCGCCAGCACGTTGAGCACCAGCAGCGCGCCGCAGATCGCCATCGGCACCGTGATCAGCATGATCAGCGCGTCGCGGAAGCTCTCGAACTGGGCCGACAGCACCAGGAAGATGATCACCAGCGCGAACAGCAGCGTGACCAGCATCGCGGAGCCTTCCTGCTTGAACTGCCGCGATTCGCCGGCGTAGTCGACGCTGTAGCCCTGCGGCAGCACCTCGCGCGCGGCGCCCTCCAGGATCGACAGCGCCTCGCCCTTGGACACGCCAGGACGCGGCGCGAACGTGATGCCGACCGCGTTGAGCTGCTGGAAGCGCTTCAGGGTCTGCGGCTGCGTGCTCTCGCCCAGCGTCACCAGCGTCGACAGCGGGATCAGGTCGCCGCCGCGGGTGCGGGTGTAGTAATGGTCGAGCTGGTCGGCGTTGAGCCGGTCGGCGCGCTGCACCTGCGGGATGACGCGGTAGGACCGGTTCTCCATCGCGAAGCGGTTGACGAAGCCGCCCGACAGCAGCGCCGACATGTCCGCCGACAGCGTGCGCATGTCGATGCCCAGCGACGCGGCCTTGTCGCGGTCGATGCGCACGTCGATGCGCGGCTTGTCGATCTTGAGGTCGCTGTCCAGGAAGATGAAGCGCTGGCTGGCGCGCGCGCGCTCCATGACCGCGTCGGACACCTCCTGCAGCTGCTGCAGCGAGCCGATGCCGCCGATGATGAACTCGCCGCCGCCGTCGCCGCCGGCGCTGGGCAACGCCGGCGGGATCAGCGCGAATACGTTGAGGCCGCTGACCTTGGCGATCTCCGGCTGCAGCGACTGTTCCAGCACCTGCTTGGTCGAGCGCTCGCGCTGGCTCCAGGGCTTCATCACGAAGCCGGCGATCGCTGTGTTGCTGGCCCCGCCGCCACCGCCGAAGCCGCCGTTGAACAGGAAGTGGTCGGCCACCTCCGGCACGTCGGCGACGATGCGGGTGATCTCCTCGGTATAGCCCTCGACGTAATCGAGCGTGGAGTAGGGATCGGCGCTGGCGATGCCGAAGATGAAGCCGTTGTCCTCCGCCGGCGCCGGCTCTTTCGGCGAGACGAGGTAAAGCCCGATGCACGCGGCGAACACGATCGCACCGAACACGGCGATCACGCCCTTGGTCTCGAGCGCGCCGTGCAGCCTGCGCTGGTAACCGTCCTGCAGCCACGAGAAGCGTGCGTCCAGCCACTGCTCCAGCCGACCCTTGCCGCCTGCGGCGTGCGGCTTGAGGATCGTCGCGCACATCATCGGGGTCAGCGTCAGCGCGATGATGCCCGACAGCAGCACCGCGCCGGCGAGGGTGAATGCGAACTCCGTGAACAGCACGCCGGTCAGCCCGCCCTGGAAACCGATCGGCAGGTACACCGCGACCAGGGTCGTGGTCATCGCCACCACCGGCCACGCCAGTTCGCGCGCGCCGGTGATGGCGGCATCGAACGGCGACATCCCCTCCTCGATGTGGCGGTGGATGTTCTCCAGCACGATGATGGCATCGTCGACCACGATGCCGATCGCCAGCACCATCGCCAGCAGCGTCAGCAGGTTGATGGTGAAGCCCATGAGCAGCATGAGGAACAGCGCGCCCACGAGCGACAGCGGTACCGTGACTGCGGGGATCAGCACGCTGCGCAGCGAACCGAGGAACAGGAAGATCACCACGATCACGATCACCACCGCCTCGACGATGGTGGTGATGACCTCGCTGATCGCGTCGCGGATCGCCTCGGTGCTGTCGTAGGGGATCGTGCCGGTGATGCCTTCCGGCAGCTGCGGGATGATCTCGGTGTCCCAGATCCCGCGCACCGCGGTGATGACGTCGAGCGAGTTCGCGTCCGGCGACACGTAGATCCCCATGAAGGTCGCCGCGTCGCCGTTGATGCGCACGGACGTGCCGTACGACTCCGATCCCAGCACCACGTCGGCCACGTCGCCGAGGCGCACGATGGCGCCTCCCTCCTCGCGCACCACCAGCCGTCGGAACTCCTCGGGCGTGCGCAGGTCGGTCTCGGCGGTGAGGTCGATCGCGACCATCGCGCCTTTGGTCGATCCCAGCGCTGACAGGACGTTGTTGGACTGCAGCGCCGCGTAGACCTCGCTCGCGGTGACATCGAGCGCGGTCATGCGGTCGGGCTTCATCCACACCCGCATCGCGAACGCGCCGGCGCCGAGGATTTCCGCGCGCTGCACGCCGGGGATGGTCGCGAGCTTGGGTTCGACCACGCGCGTCAGGTAGTCGGTGATCTGGTTGTTGTCGAGCAGTTCGCTGGCGAACGACACGTACATGGCCGCGATCTGTTCACCCTGCTGCAGGTCGATCACCGGGTCCTCGGACTCCATGGGCAGCTCGCCGCGCAGCTTGTTGACCTTGGCCGCGATCTGCGTCAAGGCCTCGTTTGGGTCCTGGTCCAGCCGGATGTAGGCCTGGATGGTGCTGATGCCCGCGGCGCTGGTGGAGGTGAGGTAGTCGATGCCCTCGGCGCTGGCCACCTCGCGCTCCAGCGGCGTGGTGACGAAGCCCTGCATCAGTTCGGCGTCGGCGCCGAAGTAGGTGGTCGAGATGTTGACCACGGCATTGCGCAGTTCCGGGTACTGGCGGACGTTGAGCTCGGAGAACGCGCGCAGCCCGAACAGCAGGATGAAGAGGCTCACGACGACCGCGAGCACCGGCTTGTTGACGAAGATGTCGGTGAATTTCATCGGTGGGACTCCCCCGGGCGCGTGCGACGCGGCGGGATGGGGTGTGGGGTCCGGGGCGCGCGCCAGGCGGGCGGCGGCGCGGGTCGGTCAGCGGTTCTCGGGCGTTGGCGTGGCGCTTGCGGTGGGCTGCACGGTGTCGTTGATGGTGACGACCGCATCGTTGCGCAGCTTGAGCAGGCCGCTGGTCGCGACCCGCTCGCCGGGCTTCAGGCCGTCGGTGACCGCGACCAGGTCGCCGCGGGTCGCACCGGTGCGGATGAAACGCTGCTTGACCACGAGGGTAGGGCCGGCGGGTGTGTCGTCCGGTCCTCGGCCTGCAGCTGCAGCGGCAGGCGGCGCACCAGCGGGGCTGACCGGTGCCTCCTGGATGACGTACACGGCATTGCCGTACGGATTGAAGCTGATCGCGGTCTGTGGGATGACGACCACGCTGCGTTCGCCGCCGAGGTCGAACCCGACCTTGGCGAACGTGCCCGGGCGCAGGTTGCTGTCGGGATTGGGCAGCGTGGCCTGTACGCGGAAGTTGCGTGTGCTGGTGTCGACCTGCGGTTCGAGCGCGGTGACGCGCCCGGCAAAGGTCTGTCCCGGCAGTGCGTCGACCGTGGCGCGGACCGGCATGCCCTCAAGCACCTGGCCCATGCGTTGCTCCGGGAGGCTGAAGTCGAGGTAGATCGGATCCATCGACTGCAGGCTCACGATCGGCTCCCCGGGCGCGACGTACTGCCCCAGGTTGACCCGGCGCAGCCCCAGGATGCCGTCGAACGGCGCACGGATGGTCTTCTGTGCGATCAGCGCACGCTGCGCCTCGACGGTGGCCAGCGTGCTGGCCGCGTCGGTGGCGCGCTGTTCCACCTCGGCCTGCGACACCAGCTGCTCGCGACCGAGCTCTCGCCAACGGTCGCGCTGGACGACGGCAAGCTTCGCGGCGGCTTCCAGCGCATTCAGTGTTGCCATTTCGGTGGCGGAGTTCAGGCGCACCAGCACCGTGCCGGAACGAACCGGCTGGCCGGCCTCGAACAGGATCGTGCTGACCACGCCACCAGCTTCGGTGGTGACGTCGGTGCCGTTGACGGCAACCAGCGTGCCGATGGCTTCTTCGCTGTCGCTCCAGCGTTCGGCGCGCGCGGTGAACGAGCTGATGCTGGCGGCGGGCTCCGGCATGTTGTCGAAGAAGTCGTTCATGCCGCGGTCCATGAACGCCTTGGCCGCAAATACGCCGCCGATGACCAGCGCGGTCAGCAGCAGCATCAGGAGCATGCGCTTGCCCGTGGACGGGCGACGGGCGGTGTCGTGTCTAGCCATGGGAAGGTCCAGGAGTCTTGAAAAGGTCGGAGGGGGTGAGCGGGCAGTCGCCGCCGAACACCGCGCGGCAGACGCGGTCGACCAGCGCAGCCAGGGCGATGTCATCGCCCGCGTCGGCCAGGGGCTGCCAGCCATAGCCGTTGAGCAGGTACTGCAGGTGCTTCAGGAGCAGGCGGTATGGCTCGCCGAAGCGGGTCTCGTCGATCAGCCCCTCCACCTGCACCAGCGCATGCATGCCCAGGCACAGGCTCCACGGCCCGATGCCGAGCGCAATGGGCGGGAGCGCGAATCCGGGGGGCAGGTCGCCGCAGGCGAGCGCCTCCTCGACGATGCCGTCGACCAGTGCGCAGCAGGGCTCGCCCGCGGCCAGCGCGCGGGCGCGACTGTCGGCAGATGCCGCCCGCCATACCACGTCGCTCCAGACGAACTGTTCGAGCCGGAAATGTTCCGGCTGCTCGCGCATGAGCATCAGGTCGGCGAGCGCGATCGCGATCATGCGCTCCCTGGTGGGTCCCTTCCACCGCGCGGCGCGCTCGAACAGCGCCTGGCGGCCCAGATGGTTGCGAGTGGCAAGCGCGACCAGCAGGTCCTCCTTGCTTGCGAAGTGCTGGTACAGCGTGCCGATCGCGTAGTCGGTGGCCTCCGCGATCCTGGCCATCTGCAGATTCAGCAGGCCGTCGCGCTGGATCAGGTCCTGCGCGGTATCGAGGAACCGTTGCTCACGGTCGGCCACGTCCCGCTGGCGGCGTTCGCGCGTACCCATTGCTGGATCCGGGGTGGTGGGGGCGGGATTTTGAATCAGATTCGGGTTTCGAGCAAGCATCAATCACAGCAGGTGTTCGCATCGGAGGGGCAGTGGGCGCGCCGCGAACTGCGGTGGACAGCGGAAGCACCTCGATGCCAGATAATATACCGGAGAGTATAGCAATGATCCCGCAGCAATGGTAACAGTCGCGCCCGCTGGTCGTATCCGTCCTAGCTACAGGCCCAACCCCGGGCGCACACAAAAAAACCCGGCAGCCTGGGGCTGCCGGGTCGGTCCCGCGCGGGGAGAGAGATCCGCGCACGCCGGTTGCCCGGCGGGGAGTACCGCTTACTTGCGCGACTTGCCGCTGGCGGCCTTGACCACCTCGTCGGCGCCGGCCTGGACGTTGGCGGCGGCGGACTCGAGGTGCGACTTGCCGAGCTGGGCGATGGCCTCGTTGGTCTTGACGGTGCGGCCCATCACTTCCTGGCCGGCGCTGATCGTGCGCTCGACGTTCTCGCGAATGACCTGCGCGCCCTTCGGCAGCACCGACTTCAGGCCGTCCATGTCGCGGACCTCGGCGAACTCGCTCCAGAACGCGAAGGCGGCGGCGGTGTTCTGCTCGAACGTGGACAGCTGCAGGCCGAAGACCTTCTCGGCGTTCTCGATCGCGAGGCGGTTGACCTGGGCGGCACTGTCGGCGAACTGGCGCTGGGCGTAGGCGAACTGCTCGTTGATGCTCTGGTACATGGCGGGTTCCTGCTGGTGTCCGGCAGGGGTTGCCGGTTTGTGCGGTGCAGCATAGCCATGTCGATGTTGCGACGCAACATCCATGTGCACTCAGCGCCCGGCTCGTTCAGGTTCAGCGGTCACGGAGGACAGCGGTCGTGTCGCCGACCTGGCGGTCGGCGGTGCGATGCCAGCGGGCGGGGGACGGCCAAGGGCCCTGGCGTGCGCCGCACCCGTCAGCTGGTGGGGTCGCCGGGCGTGGCGGGACCCCGGTAGCGGCTACCTGCGGTGCAGGTCTCGTGCACGATCACTTCCGCCAGGCCAGGCAGCGCAGGCTGCAGCTGCTCCCAGATCCAGACCGACAGCCGCTCGCTGGTCGGGTTCTCGAGCCCTGGCACGTCGTTGAGGTAATGGTGGTCCAGCCGGTCGTGGATCGGCGCGAACGCCGACTTGACGTCGGCGAAGTCCATCACCCAGCCGGTGTGCGGGTCGATATCGCCCGCGACGCGGATTTCGATCCGGAACGAATGTCCATGCAGCCGCGCGCATTTGTGGCCGGGGGGCACGTTGGGAAGCCGATGGGCGGCCTCGAGGGTGAAAATCTTGAAGATGTCCATCGCGGATCCGGGCGGCGCGCCATCGGACCTGGCGACGCGGGCGGCGATGGACGCTGGATGGTGGCTATGGGTGGACTCGAACCACCGACCCCAGCATTATGAGTGCTGTGCTCTAACCAGCTGAGCTACATAGCCGAACGGCCGACGGGCAGGGCCCGTCGGGGCGCGAATTGTCCCCGTCGACGCCGTTGCCGTCAATCGCGCGCGCTTGTCGCCCGCCCCCCTCCGTGGCAGAGTCGGGCGCAGTGGCGCAAGCCAATCGACGTCAGGAATCCGCATCGTGATCGATCCGGACGGTTTCCGGCCCAATGTCGGCATCGTGTTGATGCACTCCGCGGGACGCGTGTTCTGGGCGCGCCGGGTGCGTCGCGACGGCTGGCAGTTCCCGCAGGGTGGGATGAACACCGACGAGACCCCGGTCGAGGCGATGTACCGTGAGCTGCGCGAGGAGACCGGACTGTTGCCCGAGCATGTCAGTGTGCTGGGTGCGACGCCGGGCTGGCTGCGCTACCGCCTGCCGCCGCGCGCTGTTCGCCGCAGCGAGCGGCTGGTCTGCATCGGCCAGAAGCAGGTGTGGTTCCTGCTGCAGCTGGTGGGCGACGAGCGCCATTTCCAGCTCGACCTGACCGAGAAGCCCGAGTTCGACCACTGGCGCTGGGTCGACTTCTGGTACCCGCTGGACCATGTGGTCACGTTCAAGCGCGGTGTCTACGCCAGCGCGCTGCGCCACCTGGCCCCGTTTGCGCGGGAGGTCGCGGGGAATGAGGCGATCCCGGGCGTGACGGTGCCCGTTGCCGCGACGGGGCAGGCAGGGCGGCGGGCCGGTGCGTAGGGAATGCGAAAATGATTGACAATCATTCGCATCCATGTGGGAATGCACGCCTGACTCCGCCTCCTGGCCGCGCCCGTGTACGTCTGCATCTGCAATGGTGTTACCGAGCGCGACATTCGTGACGCCGCGGCGGCCGGCTGTCGCAGCCTGACCGAGCTGACGATGCGCACCGGTTACGGCGCGACCTGCGGCAGCTGCATTCCGACCGCCGCGGCCCTCGTTGGCGAGGTCATGCAGCACCCGCCGGTGATGGTGCTGGAACTGCCTCTGGTCGCCCATGCCGCCTGACGGCTGGCGTCCGCGCCCGAGGCGCGCGGGAATGCACTCGATTCGCGTTTCGTCAGTGTCCGGCGGCGCTCGCTAGAGTGGTGGCCATCCCCGCTCCGGATATCCCCATGAAAGGCGATCCCCAGGTCATCAAGTACCTCAACGAGGCGCTCTACAACGAGCTCACCGCGATCAACCAGTACTTCCTTCATGCCAAGATGCTGAAGAACTGGGGCATTCACGAACTCGCCAAATACGAGTACGAGGAATCGATCGATGAGATGAAGCATGCCGACAGGCTCGCCGACCGGATCCTGTTCCTCGAGGGGCTGCCGAACTTCCAGGCGCTGGGCAAGCTGAAGATCGGCGAGACACCGCGCGAGATCCTGGAGTGCGACCTGGCGCTCGAGCTCGAGGCGCTGCCGCTGCTGCGCACCGCGATCACCTATTGCGAGTCGGTCGACGATTACACCAGCAAGCGGCTGTTCAACGACATCCTCGACTCCGAGGAAGAGCACGTCGACTGGATCGAAACCCAGCTCGACCTGATCTCGCGCATCGGCGAACAGAACTACCTGCAGACGAGAATCGGCGACATCAAGGGGTGAAACCCGGGCTTTCGCGCCTCAGGCGCGCGGTGAGACGGCGCGCAGCGCCTGGTGGACACGCGAGAACTCGTTGGCGATCAGCGCCACCGCGACCGCCGGGCGGTCCAGCGAGCGTTCGCGCGCGCCCAGCTCCACGCGCCTGGCGGCGGCTGACAGCGACATCGCGCCGAGGTTCGCGCTCGACGACTTGAGCGAATGTGCCGCCTCGCGCAGCGCGTCGTAGTCCGGGCCAATCGCGGCATTTTCCAACGCCGCCACGATCCGCGGCGTGTCTTCCAGGAAAACGTCGATCAGCCGGTCGACCTCGTTGCCAAGCACGCTGCGCAGCTCATCGAGCACCTCGGGATCGATCACCGCCGGCTGCGGGGCGCGCTGTGTGGCCGGTGCAGGCGGTGGCGCTGCCCTGACCTGCGCGCGGTCGGCCCGCCGGACCGCCCCGGATGTACCCGCGGCAGGCGTCGCATGTGCCCCGGTCGCGGGGTCGATTGCCGCACGGACCGGCGCCGCCGCCACGTTCCACGTCGGGGCGTGGCGTAGCGCCGGAAGCGGCGCATCCACGGCCTCGGTCTCGGCCTCGGCCGTCGGCAGCGCGGCCGCTGCCTCAGGCACTGGCGTGGCGCGGACTGCCGTCGCGATCCTGTGGTCGTCGCCGGCAGGCTGACGCGCTGCGGCGACAGGCTCGTCGCCACCACCTGCCTCCAGGTGTGCGGCCTGCATCATCGCGTCGGCGTGGCGTTCCTGAGGCGGCGTCCACCAGCGGCTGAGGCAGCGCTCGAGCTCGCTGCGCGTCACCGGCTTGGGCAGGTAGTCATCCATGCCGGCATCGAGGCACTTCTGCCGGTCGCCGGCCATCGCGTTGGCGGTCATCGCGATGATGGGCAGGCGACGGCCGTCGGCGGCGGTCTCCTCGCCCTCGCGCCAGCGCTGGGTGGCGGTATAGCCGTCCATCACCGGCATCTGGCAGTCCATCAGCACGATGTCGTAGCGCGATGCCGACATCCGCATCAGCGCGGCTTCGCCGTTGCTGGCGGTGTCGCAGGTGATCCCCAGCACGCCGAGCAGGCGCTGCCCGACCATCAGGTTCACCGGGTTGTCCTCGACCAGCAGCACGCGCGCCGCGCGCACGCTGCCCGACGTGATCGGCTCCGGTCCCGGCGCCATTGCCGCGGCCTGCTGCGCGGCGTCGGGGTGCGGCGCCTGCGCGCCGGCCAGCGCCGCGCGCAGGTCGGCGTCGGGCACCTGCCGGCTCAGCAGGGTGACGCTGCGCTGCAATTCGTCGGGCACAGGGTCGTCTCCATACAGACAAACCAGCCGCAGCTGCCCGTAGACGCCGGGCCGGCCGAGGTTGCGATGCAGCGCGACCGCGGTGCTGCGCATGCCGGCGAGGTCCGCCAGTACCACGGAATACGCCCACGGCGCGCCCTGGTTGGCAGCGGTGCGCAGCCGGTCCAGCGCTTCCTGCGTGGTCTCGACCGCGCTGACGCGCAGGCCCCAGTTGGGAAGCAGCATCGACAGCCGCAGGCGCAGCCGCGGATCGGCGCTCAGCAGCAGCAGGCGGCCGCCGGTGGCCGTGTTCTCGTTGGACTGGATGTCGCCGTGTGCCTTCAGCAGCGGCACCTCGAACCAGAACGTGGCCCCGTGCCCGGGCTCGGACTCCACGCCGATGCGCCCGCCCATCAGGTCGACGATGCGCTTGGAGATCGCCAGCCCCAGGCCGGTGCCGCCGTAGAGCCGTGTAGTCGACGCATCGGCCTGGCTGAACGCCTGGAACAGCCGGCCGTGAGCGGCCTGGGCGATGCCGATGCCAGTGTCGCGGACCTCGAATCGCAGCTGGTGCTGGCCGGCGGTTTCGCCGATGCGCCGCACCATCACCGTCACTGAGCCGCGCTCGGTGAACTTGACCGCGTTGCTGATCAGGTTGCCGATCACCTGCCGCAGGCGCACCGGGTCGCCGCGCACCAGCAGGCGCACCGCCGGGTCCAGGTCGAGGTGCAGGCGCAGGCCCTTGCTTTGCGCAGGGCGCTCCATCAGCTGGATCACGCCCTCCAGCAGCTCGCGCAGGTTGAAGGTGGTGCTCTCCAGCTCGAGCTTGTCCGCCTCGAGTTTGGAGTAGTCGAGGATGTCGTCGACGATCCGCAGCATCTGCTGCGACGAGGTGTACGCCGTGCGCACCAGCTCGCCATGGTCGGGCGCCAGCTGCGCGTGCATCAGCAGGTCGAGCATCGGCACGATGCCATTGAGCGGTGTGCGGATCTCGTGGCTCATCGTCGCCAGGAACTCGCCCTTGGCCATCACCGCGGACTCGGCGGCCTGCTTGGCGTGTCGCAGCTGGGCCTCAAGCTGGGTGTGGCGGTCGAGCTCGCGCTGCAGCTCGCCGACCTCGGCCTCGCCGCGCCGGGCGCGCTCGTCGGCGTCGTCCATGGCGCGCTCGCGCTGGCGCATCGAGACCACCACGCCGGCAGCGCCGAACGCCGCCAGCAGCGCCAGCACCAGCGCGATCGCCTGCCACGGGCCAGCCATCCCCAGCCGGTCGACCACCAGCATCAGCGCCGCGCCCGCGGCGCCGCCCAGGGCGAGCCAGCGCAGCATCATCGCGGTGGGGTAAGCGGAGGTCGACATGTCAGAGCACCGAATGCTGGAAGTCGAAGTCGAGCCCGCCGGCGGCGCGCTGCACCAGGTTGCCCTGGATGAAGTCGACGCCACTCATCCACAGCGTCGCCGCCGCCTGCGGATCCTCGACCTGCTGGCCGATGACCTGCAGGCCCAGGCGATGGGCGCGCTCGATCGCCGCGCGCATCTCGTCGCGGACCGCGGGTTCGTCCAGCCGGCTGGAATAGCGCGCGGCAAGGCGCACGAAGCCAAGCGGCAGCTGCGCCAGCAGCGCATCGGACTCGACGCCGGCCTGGTACTGGCTGAGGCACAGCTGGATGCCGGCGGGCACCATCGCCGCGCAGAACTCCTTGAGCGCCAGCGCGTGGATCAACGCGTCGTCCTGGCGCACGTCCACGACCAGTGACGCGCCATCGATGTCGTGCTCGCCCAGCAGTTCGACCACCGTGGCCGCGTAGCGCTCGCGTGCCAGCGTGCGCGGCGACTGCGACACGAACAGCCGCACGGGGCGACTGGCGCGGCGCTCGGCCAGCACTGCCACCGCGAGCTTCAGCACCCGGAGGTCGATCTCGTGCAGCATGCCGGACGCTTCCGCCGCGGGCAGGATCTCCGCCGCGGTATGCAGCTCACCCTCGCCGTCGCGCATGCGCAGCAGCGTCTGGTACTGCGCCTCGTCGCCGCCGGCCACAGCCACCACCGGCTGGAACGCCAGCTCGAAGCGGTCGCCGGCGAAGGCGTCGTGGATCGCCTGCATTGCGTCGCCGTCGGCGTCCACCTCGACCGGTCGCTGGTAGGCGGCGATGCCGATTGCAGACGCGCGCGCGTCGCGCAGCGCCTGTTCCGCGGCCGCCAGCGCCGAGCTGGCGTCCACGAAGCCCAGCGACAGCCCCGCATACCCCACCAGCGTGCGCAGCCGTATGGTCTCGTCATGCACGCTGAAGGACTGCCGGCCGAGGCCGTCGCGCAGGCTGCGTGCCCGCTCGACAAGCTGGTCGTCGGAGACGTCACGGGAATAGACCACGAAGAAGTTGTCGCTGAGGCGCGATACCGGCGCATCGCCGGCGATGGTGGCGATCGCGCGCCCGGCGTCCGCGAGGACCGTTTCCAGGCCACCGTAACCGAAGCGGTCGCGCAGCGCGCCGATGCCTTCGATCTCGAGGAAGTGGATCGCGCCCGCCGTGGCGCCAGGCACCGCATCGGTGAGTAGACGCAGCATCGCGTGGCGTGTGAACAGGCCGGTGACCCGATGCCGGTCGGTGCCACTGCGCTGCTGCTGCAGCGCGCGCGCGCGCATGACGCGGCTCTGCACAGCGGCGATCAGGTGGCGCGGCCGTACCGGCTTGGCGAGGAAATCGTCGCCGCCGACTTCGAGCGCCTCGAGCTGCCGCTCGGGGTCGGTATCGCCGGTCAGGAACACGATCGGCGTATGCGCGAAGGCGCTGTGCTGGCGGATCTGGTTGGTCAGCTCGGTGCCGGACATGCCGGGCATGTGCAGGTCCATCAGCACCAGGTCGGGCGGCGCGGCGGTCATCGCCGCCATCATCTCGCTGGCCACCGAGACCACCGTGGTGGCCATCCCGGAGCCGGCGAGGATGCTCTCGGCGAACAGCGCCTGGCTGATGTCGTCCTCGACGATCAGCACGCGGTACGGCGCCTCGGCGCTGCCGTCGGCGGCCGGCGGCGGCACCACCGGTGGCAGCGGCGGCTCGGCGACCGGGAGATCGGCCGGCGCGGGTAGCGCTGGCGGCTCGGCGTCCGCGGCCCAGGCACGCCAGTACTGTGGCGGCGGATATTCCGCGCGCGTGGTCGCCGAGTCGCGCGAGGCGGGCCCTGGCGCGCGCGTCGACGCGGAACGGACAGCGTTGTTCGGCGGCGCTGGCACGGACGCGGATCTCCCTGTGGAGCCGCGAGTCTAGGTGCGCTCCCCCACCACAGACTACAACGAACGGCCGCTGCCGCGACGGCCCCCGGGCGTCAGCCGGCGGTGCGCGGAGGCAGCGGTGCGCGCAGGAACAGCCGCCGCCAGATCCACCACACCACCGCGGCGACCGACAGGCTGGCGGCGACCACCAGCACCAGAGCCAGCCACGGGTGGGCGAAGGCGAGCGCGAGCGCACCGACGACCGCCACGTCCTCTGTGATCGATGCCGTCCAGTTGCTCAGCGGTTCCGGCGAGGTGTTGACCAGCGCCCGTGCGCCCGCCTTCAGCAGATGGCTGGTCAGCGCGACTCCGGCGCCGGTGGCGAGCATCCCGCCGCCGAGCTCGCCGTCGGAGGACAGCGTCGCCGCGGCAAGGAACGCCCCGGCCGGCACCCGCGCCAGCGTCTGCATCAGGTCCCAGCCGGAGTCCACGCCAGGGATCTTGTCGGCGAAGAACTCGACGGCGGCCAGTACGCCGGACACGCCCAGCACCCATGGCGACGTGGTGATGTCGAGGGCCTGCGGCAGTTCCAGCCAGCCCATGGCGCCGGCGATGCCGACGCCGAAGACGGTCAGGTAGACGCGGATGCCGGCCAGCCACGCCAGCAGGATGCCGACCGCGAAGATGTGGGCTTCGGTCATGCGCTGCGCCTCCGCCGCGGGGGGCCCGCCGCACGCGCCCGAGTATAGAAGCGGGCATGGGTTGACGTCGCCGCAGAGGGGTCGCTATACCTCCGCGATGACCGACCACCCACCCACCCCCGAGGCAGCGCAGCCGGACGTTCCGGCTGCCGCTGCGCCCGTACCTGCCGGGGCCGCGGCGCCCGCAGGGCGCCCGCCGCCGCCCGGCGAGCACACGCGGCTGTTCTACGCGGCGCTGGCGCTGCTGCTGGC
>PPFU01003428.1_pt1 | contig 31830 bp, 25 predicted proteins | sample 1535991 | NCBI WGS metagenome assembly PPFU01 (sample SAMN04901290, study PRJNA319586) | Hypolithon metagenome, whole genome shotgun sequencing project. | isolation source: Antarctic Hypolithon | place: Antarctica: Miers Valley | collected 2014
CTGACCATGGCGATCAATCGAAGCCGCTGCTACGTCTGCGACAAGGGCGTCTCGCACGGCAACAACGTCTCGCACGCGAATAACAAGACACGTCGCGTGTGGCGCCCGAACCTTCAGGTCGCTCGCATCGTGGAAGAGGGCAAGACCATCAAGATCAAGGTCTGCACCCGCTGCCTGACGAGCGGCAAGATCCAGCGCGCCCCGCGCGGCGTCGCCGCCGCGACGGTCTGATCGCGACGGATCAGGGCGCGGGACGAGACCGCGAGACCGGAACGGCCTACCCGCCGTTCGGGTCCCGTGTCCCCAGTTCCTGAGCAGGGAGCCCTCCGGGCTCCCTTTTTCACACCCGGACCTCACGTGACCCAGCGTACCGCGCTCATTACCGGCATCACCGGCCAGGACGGTTCGTACCTCGCCGAGCTCCTCCTCGAGAAGGGGTATCGAGTCGTCGGCGTCGTCCGCCGCAGCTCGACGCACCACTTCGAGCGCATCGGTCACCTGCTCGACCAGGTCGAGCTCGTCTCGGCCGATCTTCTCGACCAGCACTCGCTCGTCGACGCGATCAAGGCCGCCGCGCCTGACGAGATCTACAACCTCGCCGCGCAGAGCTTCGTGCAGACCTCGTGGACACAGCCGGTGCTCACCGGCGAGTTCACCGCGCTCGGTGTGACGCGTGTGCTCGAGGCGGCACGCAAGGCGGCGCCGGAGGCGCGCGTCTATCAGGCGTCCTCGAGCGAGATGTTCGGTAAGGTGGTCGAGACGCCGCAGCGCGAATCGACGCCCTTCTATCCGCGGAGCCCGTACGGCGTGGCCAAGGTCTATGGACACTGGATCACGGTCAACTATCGCGAGAGCTACGGGATGTACGCCGTCTCGGGCATCCTCTTCAATCACGAGAGCCCGCGCCGCGGGCTGGAGTTCGTCACCCGCAAGGTCACCGATGCCGCCGTGCGCATCAAGCTCGGCCTGGCAACCGAGCTCCGGCTCGGCAACCTCGACTCGCGCCGCGACTGGGGCTTCGCTGGGGATTACGTCGACGCGATGTGGCGCATGCTGCAGCGCGACGAACCGGGCGACTACGTAATCGGGACGGGTGAGACCTGGTCCGTGCGCGAACTGGTCGACTTCGCCTTCCAGGCGGTCGATCTGGATTGGCAGCAGTACGTGCAACAGGACGCGCGCTTCTTCCGCCCGGCCGAGGTCGATCTGCTGGTCGCCGACCCGTCGCTGGCGGCGACGGATCTCGGGTGGACGCCGACAGTCAGCTTCCCGGAGCTCGTTCAGATGATGGTCGAGGCGGATATGGATCGGCTGCGTGACCGCCGCTGACACGCGGCGCCGCGCGCTGGTGACCGGCGCGGCAGGGTTCGTCGGCCAGTGGCTGACGGCCGCGCTGCTGCGCGACGGGTGGAGCGTGACCGGTGTCGCACTTGGCCCGCCGCACGATTCGGCGGTACTCACCCCGGCTGAACGGGCGCAGGTTCGCTGGATGATGGCCGATGTTCGCGATTCGGGCGCCATGGGCGAGGCGCTCGACGCCGCGCGGCCCGACGCGATCTTCCATCTCGCCGGTATCTCCTTCCTCCCCGCCGCCGACGCCGACCCGGGCGAGGCGTGCGATGTGAACGCGACAGCGGCGGCCCGGCTGCTCGCCCTGGTCGCACAGCGGCGCGCCAGAACATCGATTGACCCGAGCATCGTCATCGTGGGTTCAGGCGAGCAGTACGGCCGGCACGATGCGGCGGAGATGCCGCTCCCTGAGACGGCTGAGCAGCGGCCACTGAGCGTGTATGCGGCGACCAAGGCCGCCCAGGAGCTGTTCGCGCTGCAGAGCTGGCGCCGGGAGGGGCTCCGGGTGATGGCGGTGCGCCCGTTCAACCACACGGGAGCGGGGCAGGCGCCGCACTTTCTCCTGCCGGCGCTTGTCCGTCGGGCGCTGACGCTGCGGTCGGAGGGCGGCGACGCACTCTCGATCGGCAACATCACGCCCGTTCGGGATATCGCGCATGTGAGCGACGTCGTGCGCGCGTATATTCTTCTGGCCGAGCATGGCGCGCCCGGCGAGGCGTACAACGTCTGCACGGGGATCGGCCACTCCGTTGGTGAGATCGCGGAGCGGGTGCTCGCCCGCGTCGGAGTGCAGGCTGAGCTCGCCCCTGCCGAGACGTTGGCCCGCGCCGTGGATGTGCCGGTCCTCGTCGGGAGCGCCGCCAAACTAACCGCCGTGACCGGGTGGACGCCCGCCCGCACCCTCGATCACTGTATCGACGATCTGATAGATGCCGCGACGCACTGACATACATCGCATTCTGCTCGTCGGATCGGGCCCGATCGTCATCGGTCAGGGCGCGGAGTTCGACTACTCGGGAACTCAGGCTGCAAAGGCGCTGCATGAGGAGGGATACGAGGTGATCCTCGTGAACTCCAACCCCGCCACGATCATGACCGATCCGGAGTTCGCGGATCGCACCTACATCGAGCCGGTCACGCCGGAGTATCTGGAGCTGATCATCGAGAAGGAGCGACCTGACGCGATCCTCCCCACAATGGGCGGACAGACGGCGCTCAATGTCTCCCTCGCGCTCGCGGAGTCGGGCGTGCTGGCGAAGTACGGTGTGGAGCTGATCGGCGCCAAGGAGCGCGCGATCAAGGTGGCCGAGGATCGCGCCCTCTTCGCCGAGGCGATGGGTCGGATCGGCCTCGCGGTGCCCGAGGGGCGCGTCGCGCGATCGTGGGACGAGGCGCTGGAGGTCGTCGAGATGACGGGCTATCCGGCGATCATCCGCCCGTCCTTCACACTCGGCGGATCGGGCGGCGGCATCGCCTACAACCGTGAGGAGTACGAGGCGATCATCCGCCGCGGGCTCGATGAATCCCCGACGCACGACGTGCTGATCGAGCGTAGCGTACTCGGCTGGAAGGAGTACGAGCTCGAAGTGATGCGCGACTGCGCGGACAACGTGGTGATCGTCTGCTCGATCGAGAATCTGGATCCGATGGGCGTGCACACGGGAGACTCGATCACCGTCGCCCCGGCCATGACGCTCACCGATCGCGAGTACCAGCGGATGCGCGACGCGGCTGTCGCGGTGATTCGCGAGATCGGGGTGGAAGCGGGCGGGTGCAACATCCAGTTCGCGGTCAATCCCGAGAATGGCGACATGATCGTCATCGAGATGAACCCGCGTGTGTCGCGCTCCTCGGCGCTGGCTTCGAAGGCGACGGGATTCCCGATCGCACGCATCGGAGCCAAGCTCGCGGTCGGCATGACGCTCGACGAGATCCCGAACGACATCACGCGGACGACACCGGCCTCGTTCGAGCCGGTGCTCGACTATGTGGTGGTGAAGTGCCCGCGGTTCGCCTTCGAGAAGTTTGCGGGCGCCGACCCGCGCCTGACGACGCAGATGAAGTCCGTGGGCGAGTCGATGGCGATCGGTCGCACCTTCAAGGAAGCATTCCAGAAGGGGCTGCGCGCGCTCGAGACGGGCCGAACCGGCTGGGACGTCAGCGCGGTCCTCGACGACGACCGTCTGGCCGACGCGACGATGGAGACGCTGCGGGCCGGGCTGCGCCAGCCGACGCCAGAGCGGATCTTCCAGGTAAAGCGCGGCTTTCTCGCCGGCATGACGGCCGAGGAGCTCCACGAGTTGACGCGGATCGACCCGTGGTTCCTCGCTCAGCTCTCGGAACTCGTGGAGGCGGAGGCTGGTTACGCCGCGCTCGATGCGGTGGACGCCACCGCAATGCGTGCCATGAAGCGCATGGGTTTCTCGGATCGCCAGCTCGCTGCGGCACGCGGGGAGAGCGAGAACGAGGTTCGCGAGCGACGCTGGGCCATGGGCGTGCGGCCGTCGTACAAGATGGTCGATACCTGCGCGGGGGAGTTCCCGTCGGTCACGCCATATCTCTACTCGAGCTACGACGAGGAGAGCGAGGCGCCGCCGAGCGAACGTGAATCCATCATCATTCTCGGCTCGGGACCGAACCGGATCGGGCAGGGCGTCGAGTTCGACTACTGCTGCGTGCGCGCCGCGCTGGCGCTGCGCGAGCAGGGGTACGAGACGATCATGATCAATTCGAACCCCGAGACGGTCTCGACGGACTACGATACCTCGGACAAGCTCTACTTCGAGCCGCTGACCTTCGAGGATGTGCTCGAGATCGTCGAGCGCGAGCAGCCACTCGGTGTGATCGTGCAGCTCGGCGGTCAGACGCCGCTCAAGCTGGCTCGCCAGCTCGAGGCGGCGGGCGTCCCGATTCTGGGCACCTCGCCTGACGCGATCGACGTTGCCGAGGACCGTCAGCGCTTCGACGCGATCGCACGCAAGCTCGGCATCCAGCAGCCGGAGAACGGGATCGCGACCAGTGTGGAAGAGTCGGTCGTGATCGCGGGGCGCGTGGGCTTCCCCGTGCTGGTGCGACCGTCCTACGTCCTCGGCGGGCGTGCTATGGAGATCGTCTACGACGAGTCCGAGCTTCGCCGGTACTTCGCGCGCGCCGCACGAGTCTCGGAAGACAAGCCGGTGCTCATCGACCGCTTCCTGGAAGATGCGTACGAAGCCGACGTTGATGCCATCGCGGACGGCGAGCAGGTTGTGATCGGCGGGGTGATGCAGCACATCGAGGACGCGGGCATCCATTCGGGTGATTCGGCATGTGTGCTGCCGCCGTATCTCATCAGCGAGCGCGACGCGAACACGATGCGCGAGCACACGCGCGCGCTCGCTACGGCGCTCGGAGTGATCGGTCTCATCAACGTGCAGTTCGCGGTGAAGGACGGTACGGTCTACGTGCTCGAGGTGAATCCACGCGGTAGCCGGACCGTCCCGTTCGTGTCCAAGGCAATCGGCGTTTCACTCGCATCTGTCGCGGCTCGGGTAATGGCTGGCGAGACGCTGGCCGAGATCGGTTTCACGTCCGAGATCGTGCCGCCCTACGTCAGCGTGAAGGAAGCTGTCTTCCCGTTCAAGAAGTTCCGCGAGTTCGATCCGGTGCTCGGTCCCGAGATGCGCTCCACGGGCGAGGTGATGGGGATTGCCACCTCGTTTGGCGCCGCGTTTGCCAAGGCGCAGATCGCGGCCGAGAACGCGCTCCCGCTGGAGGGGAAGGTGTTTGTCACGGTCAACGATCGCGACAAGCCGGCGGTCGTGCCGATCGTGCGGCGCTTTCACGAGATGGGCTTCGGCATCATCGCCACGTCCGGAACCGCGCGCTACTTGCGCGGGCTGGGAATCCCTACGGAATCGGTCCTCAAGGTGCACGAGGGGCGTCCGCACGGTGTGGACCTCATCGTCAACGGCGAGGTTCACCTGCTGATCAACACGCCGTTGGGCAAGCACGCGCAGCGCGACGACTACACGATGCGACAGGCGGCGATCGCGAACCGTGTGCCGTACACCACCACGCTCTCGGCTGCTGGTGCCGCCTGCGACGCGATTCTCTCACTGCGGTCGCGCAAGGCGACGGTGCAGGCGGTGCAGGACTGGCACGCGATGCTTGGCGTGTCGCTGGCTCCTGCTCGTCCGCGGGTCGTCAGCACCGTCTGAGCAGGACGCCTGACGCCGGAGCCACACTCGGGCGCCAGGCAGTGCTTTCGCCGCCGTACCACTCCCCTCCGTGCACCCGCCTACTCCGAATGGCAGCTCCGTTCATCCACGAATCCGCGTACGTCGATGATGGCGCGGTGATCGGCGACGACACCAGGATCTGGCACTTCTGTCATGTCATGTCGGGTGCTCGGATCGGCGCGCGCTGCTCGCTCGGGCAGAACGTCGTCGTGATGAACGGCACGTCACTCGGCGACAACGTGAAGGTGCAGAACAACGTGTCGATCTACGAGGGCGTGGAGTTGGAGGACGACGTGTTCTGCGGGCCGTCCATGGTGTTCACCAACGTCGTGAATCCACGCAGTCACGTTTCACGCAAGCATGAGTACCGCCGCACCCTGGTTCGGCGCGGCGCATCGATCGGCGCGAACGCCACGATCGTCTGCGGCGTCACGCTGGGCGAATATGCGTTCGTCGGCGCAGGCACCGTGGTGATACGTGACATTCCCCCGTTCGGACTGGTGGTCGGCAACCCGGCCCGACAGATCGGCTGGATTTGCCAGTGCGGCGTTCGCCTGCCTGACGAAACTCATCCCGTGTGCGGCGAGTGCGGGACAGCCTTCGAACCAGCCGACGGGGGCGTTCGCATGGTCGAGCGGGGGATGGAGTCATGAGTGACCGAACGGCGAGCGCCGGCGGCGAGGTCCGGATCGCCCTGGTCGGATGCGGCCGCATCAGCCGCAACCATGTCGAAGCGGTCGCGCAGATCGAGGGGCTGCGGCTCACGGGCGCCTGCGACATCATCGAGGAGCGCGCACGTGAGGTGGGGCAGGCGGCCGGCATTCCGCACTTCACGAGCTACGAGACGATGCTCGCGGAGGTCGCTTGCGACGCCGTTGCGATCTGTACGCCGTCGGGACTGCACCCGCAGCACGGGATCACCGCGGCTGGCGCCGGGAAGCATGTCATCTCGGAGAAGCCAATGGCGATCACGCTATCCGCGGCCGACGATCTCGTGAAGGCGTGCGACGATGCCGGAGTCAAGCTGTTCGTCGTGAAGCAGAACCGGCTGAACCCGCCCATCCAGCTCCTGAAGCGCGCGCTCGACAAGGGGCGCTTCGGGCGTATCTATCTCGCGAACTGCACGGTGCGCTGGACCCGGCCGCAGGACTACTACGACCAGGCGCCGTGGCGTGGCACGTGGGAGTTCGACGGTGGTGCGTTCCTGAATCAGGCGTCTCACTACGTGGATCTGATCCAGTGGCTCGTGGGTCCGGTGGAGAGCGTGATCGCCAAGACCGCGACGCTCGCGCGGCGGATCGAGGCGGAAGATACGGGCGTGGCCGTGCTCAAGTTCCGAAGTGGGGCCCTCGGGACGATCGAAGTGACCATGCTGACCTACCCGAAGAACCTCGAAGGGTCAATCACGATCCTCGGCGAGACGGGGAGCGTCAAGATTGGCGGGAGTGCGGTCAACCGCGTCGAGCACTGGTCGTTCGCGGACTACGACGACGACGACAAGTTAGTGGAGGCCGCCAACACGTCGCCGCCCTCGGTCTATGGATTCGGCCATGTCGGGTACTACCGGAACGTGCTCGCGTCGCTCCGCGATGAGGCTCGCCCGGACACCGACGGTCGGGCCGGCCGCAAATCACTGGAGTTGGTGCTCGGCATTTACGAGTCCGCGCGCACCGGGCGCGAGGTCTCGATCCCGCTACAGACGCGGCGGTGACCGCAGGCTAGTGCGCCTCAGCCTGACGCGTACCCGCCGTCGTTGAGCCTGACGAGGACCGGTGCCGGTCCGTGCCAGGTGAGGACCGTGACCGCGGCCGGGAGCACCTCCAGCCGGCTCCACAAGTCGATCGGCGCGCCCAGCACGTAGGACACCAGCAGCCGGATCGGCTCCGCGTGGCTGACGATGACCACGTTTCCGCTCGGAAAGCGGGTGCGAAGTCGTCGCAGCCCGTCGACCATTCGGAGCTGCACCTCCAGCGCCAGCTCGCCGTTGGGCGGCCTGCTGAACGAGCGTGTGGTGTTGTACGCCTGCCACGCGGCGCCACTCGCGGGGTCCCGATCGAGATCGAGATCGGCGATACTCCGGCCGGTCCATTCTCCAGGCTCGAGCTCGGTCCAGGCCGAATCGGATTCCACCGTCAGCGCGCGCGGACGGGCGATCGCCTCAGCGGTCTGCCACGTTCGTTCGAGCGGGCTGGACACGACTGCGTCCAACGCGATCGCGCCGAGCCGCTCACCCACCCGTTCGGCCGCGGCGCGTCCGGCATCGGTCAGCTGCAGTCCGGGAGCACGGCCGGCGAGCACCCGGCCGATGGTCGCCGTCTCCGCATGCCTGACGACATAGAAGGTGGTCACGCGCGGCGGGGCGTCGCCGGGCACGTCGGTGCCCTGTCCGGGAGCACCGCCACCTGTGCGAGCCTTCCGACTTCGTCGCGGCCGAGTCGCTCGGGAAGCACATACCGCGTCACCATCGCCTCGGCGAATTCGGCGAACTCCTCGAGCACGATTGGCGGACTGGTGTGGTGCGGCAGCCGTCCGCGCGAGGGGGGCGTGAAGCAGAGCGTGAGGGTAATCTCGAACTCCGCGAGCGCCGCCATCTGTCGGTCGAACCAGGCGACCGCGTCGGGCCGGTGCCAGTCCGCCCAGCTGAGGCCAGTCCGGAGCTTGCGAACGCCCAGTCGACGGAGTGTCCGTACGGCGAGATCGAGGCGGTGATCCTCGAAGTGGAACCACTGGCAGAGGCCGAACGAGGGATCGAACCGCTCCAGTGCAAGCTTCGGTGTCCCATCTGCTCCGATAAGCCCCATATAGAAGTGGCGGTAGTAGGAGCTCCCCTCGCTCTCCCGGTGGCGCGTTGTCGCTCCCCACTCTGGCGGCAGATCGAACAGCGAGTACCAGAACGCACGATCGACGCGTCCGCGCAGCAGATCCTGCGTGCGTTCGAGGCCGAAGCGCTGAACCTCCTCAGCGCCGAAGCTCGATGCGCCGACCTCGGTAATCCAGATCGGCAGCGACGAGACGGCCTCGATCTCGGTGATGCGCACCGGCCACTCGTCGATCGGCCAGTGATTCCAATCGAGCGGGAAGCCATGCAGTGCGAGGACGTCCACATGATCGAGCACGCCCATGGTGCCCATGCGCTGCACGAAGAGCGGATCGATCGGCGAGATTCCACCCAGCACCACAGTGAGGTCGGGGCAGAGCGCATGGATGCGATCAGCAGCCCCTACCGTCATCTCGGCAAACAGCGCCCACTCGGGATCGGCCTGGAAGTCCCAGTGCGACAGGTTATTCGGTTCGTTCCACAGCTTGACGGCCTCGATCATCGCATCATCTGGTTCGGGACACTAAGAGGGAGGAACGCGTCAGGCGCTTCGCGGCCACGGGTCCGACGCGACACTGTCGACGTTCCGCCCAGCGCGTCCGAAGCGAGGCGGATCGTCGGCGCGGCCAATCGCCGAGTGCATCTCGGGGTCGACCGTGACACGTCGCCAGGCGACGCTCTCGTCAGGCTCGCACAGATACATCTCACGGCCAGGGTGGGAGAGAATCCGCAGCCCCGCCGAACGCAGCATCGCCTCGACGGCGGCATGGTTCGGAATCCACCAGTTAGTGGAATCTCCCGCGAACTCATGCTCCACGAACGCCATCTTCGGCCAGCCGGGGTGCAGGAAGTCCACGCGATCGGCAATGCCACGGCGGGCGGTCGTCAGGTCGAAGACGTCATTGCCGGGCATCGAGAGTGACTGAAAGACCAGCGTCCGCCGCACCGCACGAGCGACGATGTCGAGGGCGAGCAGCGGATAGCGGAGGTGATAGAAGACGCCCATGAAGAGCACGAGATCGAACGACGTTCCGAGGCGATGCACGTCGTACACGGGCATCTCGTGGAGCGTGATTCGGTCGGCGACGTCGAACTCCCGCGCCGCCCACGCCGCTTGTCGGAGGAACAGTGGCTCGATGTCGATGGCGGTCACATGCGCGCCGCGACGCGCCAGCTCGACGCTGTACAGTCCTGAATTGCATCCGATGTCGAGCGCGGTCCACCCCTCCAGATCCGCGGGGATCGACGGCGACAACGCCTGCCACATATCCGACGGGAAGTCGCCAAGCGGGTGATCCGGCGCTGTTTGTGCGCCATCGGGCAGGTGGAGGTTGTGAAACCAGGGTCCGAGCGCTTCGATCTCCCGGACGCGCTCCGCGCTGCCTGCCGACGCGTTTCTGTTCAGCAGATCCGTCATGGTGCGACGTGCTCCTCGGCCAGCCCGTGCGATGCCATCGACTCGACCCGGAACAAATCGAGCGATCCCCGTAGCTCGTCCACGTACCCCTCCAGCTCGGCGGCCCGATGCTCGGCGGTATGTTCGCTGAGTACCCGCTGGCGCGCGCGGAAGCCGATCCGGCGTGCGTCCTCCGGGTCCAGATCGTGGAGAGCGGCGAGTACATCGTCTGCCCCACGCGCGATGATGATCTCCTCGCCGGGTTCAAAGAGGGAGTCGAGCCCCTCCCACCAGTCGCTGATGATTGGCGTCCCGCAGGCCGCGGCCTCGAAGAGGCGTACGCTCGGTGACCAGCCCGCTGCGATCATGGCGGCGCGCGTGACGTTGAGCGTGAACCGCTGTGAGGCGTAGAAGGACGGATGCTCGTCCGGCGGCAGGTGCTCGACGCGCTCGACGTTTCCAGGCCACTCGAGATGCGCTGGGTACTGCGGCCCCGCCATGACGAACGCACCATGGGGCGCCTGACGAGCCGGATCCACGAGCAGCCGGTCGATGGTCGGCTGGCGGTCGGCGGAGTACGTCCCCATGTAGCCGAGGTCCCAACGCGGGGGAACGTCGATGAGACGGTACCGCGACGTATCGACCGCACAGTACAGCGGGCGGGCCACGCGAGCGCCGTACTTGCGCTCGAGAAGCTGCAGGGTGGGGCCGCCGGTGAACGACAGGTACATGTCGAAGCGGGGCACCGTCCGCCGTGCGAGATACTCCTCGTCACCGGCCGAGAGCTTGGCGAGGGTGATCGGGGTATCGATGTCGTAGAAGGCCGTCACGCCTCGCGTCGTCCGCGTCGCCCACTCCGCGATCGCCACGCCCTCCGGGACGTACGATCCGACGATCACGAGATCGGCGTTCCGGACCGCATCGCTGAAGCGCGCCCGCAGTGCGCCGATGGATGCGTACAGGCGCACGTCGCAGAAGTCGGGATGCGCGAGATCGCGATGCGCCGCATACCAGGGCACATCGCGCTCGAGGAAGAGAATCCTCCGGCCACGCTGTGAGAGCGCGCGCAGCAGCGCACGATAGGTCGTGGCATGCCCGTTCCCCCACGAGGAGGTGAGCGACAGCCCGATCACAACGACGTCCCAATTCCCGGTGTTCATGGACGAACCTCTTGCGGGTGTTCGGCGGTCGCGGCTGCCGGGACGAACGAATGGTCGCGAACGGTTCGGCGTGAGGCACGCTCGCCGAACAGCACCCGCTCGAGTTGCAGAGCACGGTGCGCATAGGTGTGCTCGGAAAGCACGCGCGCCAGCGCGGCCTGACCCATGGCCCGCGCGCGTCCGTCGTCGAGGGCACGCAGGTGCTCGGCGACCTGCGCCCCATCGTGCGCGACCAGTACCTCGACGTCCGGCTCTAGGAACTGCTCGATGCCGAGCCAGTAATCCGTGATGAGGCACGCGCCCGCGCCGGCCGCCTCGAACACGCGCGTCGCGGGCGAGAAGCCAAAGCGGGCCATGCTGTCACGCGTGACGTTCAGGACTGCGCGGGCCGAACAGTTGAATGCGTTGTGCTCGTGGGTGTAGACGTGGCCGATCGGCTGCACGTTCGGCGGCATCGTCTTGTCCGCCCACCCACTCCCGCCGATCAGCAACCGGTGCTCGGGCGCGAGCGCGGCCGCACGCAGGAAGAACTCCTCGACACGCGCCTCACGATCCGGGAGGCGATTACCAAGGAATCCCAGATCACACTCGAACCGCGCGACCCGCTCAGTCGGATGATGCGTCTGGGGGTCGAGTGCGTTGTAGATGGGGATGCATTCGCGCGCGCCGAGCGCCATGTATCCGTCGATCACTGGCTGACCGCCGCCGTATGTGAGCACCAGATCGTAGTTCGGCACGAGCGCGGCGAACGGATCGCTCGCATCGTTGGCGACGCGGTCCAGTGTTGCGGGCGCGTCCACATCCCAGAACACGACGAGCGACTCCGGCCGGCGCAGCGCGAGGATCTCACGCTCGAGGAAGTCGTCCAGTACCCCGACACCACTCGCCTTGACGATCAGGTCGGCACCCGATGCACGTTCGAGCATCTGCGCGGCCGACGCTTCCGTCGGCGCGTAGACGACGATGCTCGCCCAATCCGGATCCGCAATATCGCGATGCTGCTGGCGATCGAACGCGTCCGGCTCGTAAAAGATCACGCGGTGCCCGCGCTCGTGAAGCGCGCGGATAATCCCGCGATAATAGGTCGCCGCGCCGTTCCAGTAGGCGGAGACGAGGCTGGAGCCGAAGAACGCAATGCGAAGGGGCGCCGTCATGCCGTCAGGGGTTGAAGGGAGGCACGAGCGCGCGGCCGAAGCTGTTGGACGATGTCCAGCAGCTCATCGACCCGGTGAGCGCAGGTGTGTCGCGCGAGGATCGTCCGCAGGCCGTGTTCGGCAAGGGAGCGGGCGAGTGCAGGCTCGGCGATCACAGCCGCCAGCTGTCGCTGCATCTCCGCGCCGTCGCGTGCGACGAGGTAATCGTCACCAGGCGTGAACAGCCGCTCTGCATCGTCCCACGGAGCCGAGACGAGCGGGATCCCGCACGCCAGCGCCTCGAAGACGCGAATCGTCGGGATACCCGGAAGTGCGGCGACATAGGGTCGGCGCGGCACATGCATCGTCACCCGGTGCCGCGCGAACACTTCGGGCGCGCGAATGTTCGGGAGCCACCCTGCATAGCGAATGCTCGCCCGCGCCAGGGCCTCGCGCGCCTGTGCGGGATAGCGCACCCCGTACACCGTCGCGCTAATGCCGAGCCGCTGTACCGGCTCGATGAGAAACTCGCGCAGTTCGCGATCGCGCTCGTCGTCGCCCCAGTTGCCGACCCAGACGAAGTCATCCGATGGCGTCCGATCGGGATCGGGCTTGAAGAGCCGGACATCGGCGGCCTCGTGCCAGGTCCAGACCTGTTCGGCCCAGCCGCGGTCCCGATAGACGTCGCGAATCACCGAGCCGAAGGCCAGGATGCCATCGTAGTTGCGGAGGTCGTAGCGCGCGATCTCGTCCGGCGCAGTGGCGGCGCGATGATGCGTGTCGTGGAAGAGCAGTTTATATGAGGCGGTGGCGGCGCGATGCTCACCGATGCGCCGAACGAGCTCCGGCTCGTTCCACTCGTGTACCAGTACGACGTCGGCGCCGTCGAGGATCCGGTCCAGATCGACGGATTCCAGCGCGTACAGCTCGCTATCCAGCTCCAAGTACGCAGCGCGATATCCATGCAACGCCGCCTCACCCTGCTCGGCGACGAGATTCGCCGCGCTCCAGCCGTCCACGGGCTCCAGGACAGTGACCCAATGCCCACGTGCAAGCAGCTCGCGCGCGACGCCGCGCAGGAAGTGCGCGTTGCCATGGTTCCAGTCGGAACGGAGCGAGTGGTAGAAGAGGACGAATCGCATCGGTCGTGGAGAAGTCACGCAGCCGTCGCCGCTCTGAGCCTGACGTGATCAGAGTCGACACCGCGCGCACGGAGTACCGAGTAGGCCGCGAGATATCGATGCGTCATCACCTCGGGCGTGAGGCGTACCGCACGCCGCATGGCGGCTCCGGCCAGCGTTGCGAGCGCCGCAGGCCGTTCGGTGAGCTCGACGATAGTGCGCGCCAGCGCGGGCGCATCGTCTGGCGGTACGAATCGCGCGGCGCCGTCCCAGCTCTCGCGGAGCGAGGGAATGTCGCCGAGCACGAGCGGGCACCCCGCAAGGGCCGCTTCAAGCGGCGCGAGGCCGAACGGCTCATAGCGCGCCGGGTGCACGAAGAGCGCGGCGCGGCGGAGCAGGGTGGCGACCCCGACGGACGTCAGGCGGCCGAGGAGGTGGACGCCCGTCCCGCTCCAGCCTTCGCCGTTCGGCGCACGTTCGTCGCCAGCGACGAGCACCGGCCAGGGAAGCTGCGGTGCGACGGCGGCCACTGTCGCCAGCCCCTTCGCTTCATCCCAGATGCGGCCCACGGCCGCGATAATCGGCTCCTTCAGTGGACGCGGTCCATCGAGCGGGAGCCGGCGGCCGTTGGAGATGACGCGGGATCGGCGAGGAACGCCGTACTCCCGGCTCAGGTCCGACAGCATCGCTCTAGTCGGGGCAACAACGAGCGTCGCGGCTGCGAGCCCGGCGGAAACCCGGCTCCGATACTCTCCCCAGTGTGCTGGTGCTGGCGTGCGATGGACTGCTGCCCACCACGAGCAGACGCAGGAGTGCGCCACGACCAACACGGGGACGGGCCACGGGAGTGCGGCGTGTACATACCCGTTCAGATGGACCAGCGCGGCGTCGACCTCGGTCGCGAGGCGCAGGAGCCAGTCGCCGGACGCGTCCACGTCACGCCAGGGGTCTTCCTGCCACTCGAGGCGGAAGTCACCAATGTGCAGCGTGAGACCGGCGATCGCGGTGGCTTGGCCCTGCTGCTCGGCCGATGGTCGTGGGCCCATGGTCGCGAGCGCGACCTGCACATCGTGACGTGCGAGGCCGCGCGCGAGTTCGAGCGCGTAGCTCCACACACCGCCCACCGCGTCCGCGGTCATGAGGATTCGCATGGTCGGGCGCCTAACGCCCGTAGATCGCGTCGAGCACCGCGGCCACGTCGCCGACACGTTCCACCTCAGCGTCGTAGCGCTGCCCATCCGCGAGCGCCTGCGCCCACCCGGCGATCGCGCGCCCGCCCCAGTCGTCCGGCGGATCTGCCAGCCGTACGCTCGTCGTCCCGCTGAAACGGTCAGCGACGAAATCATAAAACGAACCGCCGACGTTCCGCATCGCGGCCCCACCCTCCGCACCGTAGAACGCCGCGCCGATCACCGCGTCGGCGCCCGCCGCGAGATGCCACGAGCAGGCGATGCGCACCGTGGCGCCGGACTCCAGATCGATCCGCGCCTCGGCGTAGTCCTCGACCGTTGCCGTCGCGTGTTCGAGCGGCTGGCCGCCAGCGAACAGACGCGAGGTGACGGATCGGACCCGCGCCTCAGGCATCGTCCAGAGCGCCAGGTCCACCAGATGCACGCCGAGATCCATCACGCAGCCGCCGCCCGACAGGGTAGGGTCGCGATACCAGGGTTTGTCCGGACCATATGCGTTATGGAACACGAGATCCGCAGCGTATGGTGCCCCGAGCTCGCCGCGCTGCACCGCGTCGCGCACCGACCGCGCGGCGTCCGTGAATCGATAACTCAGATCGACCGCCAGCAGCGTGTCCGCTCGGCGGGCTGCGTCGATCACGCGGCGGGTCTCGCGCTCGGTTCGGCCTAACGGCTTCTGGCAGAACACCGCGATGCCGCGTTCCAGCGCCGCTTCGGCCTGCGCCGCGTGTAGCGCGCTGGGCGTCGCGATCACCACGCCATCGACATCCTGGTCGAGCAGTGATTCGAAATCGTCGACCGGCGCGCATCCCGCTACCTCGCCCGCAACGAGTTCGGCGGCGGCGGGGTCCGCGTCGCTGACGTACGCCGCCTCGATGCATCCGCTCGCGACTGCAGCCGCCATGCGATGACGGCCGATCCACCCCACGCCGAGGAATCCGATTCGCGGAGGCGTCGCGGTTCTCACGTGAGCACCAACGCTTTCAGGAAGCCGTCGGGGCGCTGCTGTGCCAGTGTGAACGCCTCGCCAACCTCGTCCAACGAGTAGCGATGCGTGTAGAGCGGCGTCGGATCGAGCCGGCCGGCGGCGATCTCCGCGAAGGCGTGCTGCATGCCGGCAGCGTACTCGCCAATGTCGCGTTCGTGGGCGTTCACCACGTCGAGGCCGCGCCAGTTCCACCGCTGTACATCGACGGTGCGCGGGCCGTCCTGATGGAAGCCTGCGATGACGAGCCGGCCACGCACCCGCACGAGACGTCCGGCGAGCGTCAGCGGCGCTTCCAACCCGACGCACTCGATGGCGCGGTCGCACCCCTCGCCGCCGGTGAGTCGCTCGACCGCCTGCTCCACGCGGTCGGCATCGTCGAGTTCGATGGTGTGATCGGCGCCGAATGCACGCGCGACCTCCAGGGCGAAAGGGCGGCGCGAGATCGCGATGACTCTCGCACCGGCATTCGCGCACAGCCGCACGAGGATGGCACCGAGGAAGCCGATCCCGACGACGGCAACCGTCTGCCCCGGCTCGATCGACGAGCGGCGGACGACGTTCATCGCGCACCCGAGTGGTTCACCCGGGACCGGCTGCCCGGCGAGCAGCTCCGGAACGGCGACGATCCCAGCCGCGGGCGCGACATCCCATTCCGCAAAGGCGCGTTGCGAGATTGCCGCCACGCGCGTGCCGATTGCGGGGCCGGTGACTCCGGGGCCGAGCGCGGCAACGGCGCCCCACCCTTCGTGCCCGGGCGAGCCCGCCTCGCGCGGATAGTCGAACCAGGGGCGCCCTTCCCATACCGGAAGACTCGATGCGCATACGCCCGAGCCTTCCAGCCTGACGAGAATCTCGCCCGGCCCCGCCGTCGGGACCTCGCCGTCGGCCACGTGCGCCGCGCAGGGTCCGCTCAGCACCGCCACCCGCATCGTGGTGGGGAGTTGCCCGTCGACCCGGGGCGAGACTGCGGCCGCCGCCTGGGTCATCGCGGAAGCTGGCCGTGCATCTGGCCAGCCCCGGTCTTCCCGTTCCCGCCCACCGCGCCGGCGAGCGGCACGACGTCTGACAGCCCATCAACGTGATCCCGTGTCGTTTTCGCGCGGCCACCGACGAAGGCGGCGAGCCAGCGATGCAAGGCCGACATCCCCTCCGCCACGCCGACGCGCTGGCGCCAGCCTGTCACCGTCGCGAAGGCGCGCGTGTCGGAGACGTAGTAGCGCTGGTCGCCGGTGCGCCACGCCTCGAACGTGACGTCAGGCCGGCGCAGTCCGAGAGCCGGGATCGTGTCGATCACGTCCAGCAGACTCACGGCCTGGCCGGGACCGCCGCCGATGTTGAATGCGCGGCCGGTGACTGCCTGACGATTGCCGTCCAGGGCGAGGAACGCCTCGACGAGGTCGTCGATGAACAGGACATCGCGCACCTGCCGGCCGTCACCATAGATGACGACCGGCTCGCCCGCGAGTGCACGGAGAAGGAAGTGGGCGACCCACCCCTGATCCTCGGTGCCCATCTGGCGCGGTCCATAGATGCAGCTCATGCGGAAGACGACCGCCGGCAGCCCATAGGAGTGCGCGTAGTCGAGCACGTACTGATCCGCGGCCCCCTTGGAGCATCCGTAGGGAGTGTGGAACTCGAGCGGACGCCCTTCGTCGACGCCCCACCGGCTGATCGTCGGATTGGCAGGCTGGTAGCGGCCTGCCTCACGACGCAGCGTCAGATCGTCGAGCGCGCCGTACACCTTGTTCGTGGACGTGAGCACCACCATCGGCGGGCGCTCGGCGGTGCGCGCGGCTTCCAGCACGTTGAGGGTGCCACGGGCGTTCACCTCGAAGTCCGTGACCGGGTCGTCGAGACTCGTGGTGACGGCCACCTGTGCGGCGAAGTGGAAGATCCGCCCGGCGCCGCGCGCCGCCGTCCGGACCACGCTGGCATCCCGCACGTCGCCCACGATCACCTCGAGCGCGTCGTGCTGATCGCGCAGCCAGGCGAGGTTTCGCTCAACGCCGGGGCGCGAGAGGTTGTCGAGAATCATGACCCTATGCCCGTCGCCGAGCAGTCGGTGCGCGAGGTTGGAGCCCACGAAACCGGCGCCGCCGGTGATCAGCACGGCGCGCTCGGCGCTGTCGGAGTCGGGCGCGACGGAGCCGAGCGATGTGCCGACGTTGGTGGCGGTCATACGGTCAGCCCCCGGCGTTCGAGTTCGGCGCCGGCTTCCGCCACGCGATCCTCCGCTTGCTGGCCGGCGAGCCACTCCGCGAGTTCGAGCAGTCCGGCATCCATCGGCACTGCGGGCGCGAAGCCGAGCGTGCGTCGAGCCGCGGAGATGTCGGCGAAACAGTGGCGGATGTCGCCCACGCGGAACCGGCCGCTGATTTCGGGCGTGATGTGCGGCTTGCCAACGATGCGGCTGAGTTCGACGGCGAGCTCCGAGATCGACACACTCTCCCCGCTGCCAATGTTGAACACGTTGCCCGCGGCCGCGGGGGTCTCGAGCGCGAGGCGGCACGCCGTGGCGACATCGCGCACGTGGACGAAGTCGCGGCGCTGCTCGCCATCCTCGAAGATCGCCGGGGGCCGGTCGTTCAGGAGCCTCGACCCGAAGATCGCGAGGACGCCGGTGTACGGGTTCGACAGCGCCTGGTGCGGTCCGTAGACGTTGAAGAAGCGCAGGGCGACGGTCGGGAGGTTGTAGGCCTGACCGACCAGGAGCGCGAGGCGCTCCTGGTCGTATTTGTTTAGCGCGTAGACGGATGACAGGGATGGCGTCTTGGACTCCGGCGTGGCGACTGGCGTCAGCGGCAGTCCATCGGCGTCGACGGGATCCCAGCTACCCCGGCGGATCTGATCGAGCGGCCGGGCCGCATCAGCGACGAGTTCGCCGCGGCGGTCGCGGTAGAGGCCCTCGCCGTAGATGCTCATGCTCGACGCGACGACGAGGCTTCCAACCGGGCGCTCGACAAGCGCCTCCATGAGCACGGCGGTTCCGAGTGTGTTGGTCGAGGTGTAGCGGGCGATCTCATACATGCTCTGCCCGACGCCGACGGCCGCAGCCAGATGGATGACGGCGTCAACGCCATCCAGTGCGCGCCGGACATCGGCGGCCTCCCGAATGTCGCCGATGTGGAGTTCCACCTCCGGTGCCAGATACGACGGCCGGTTCGCTCCCTCGCCGTGCACCTGCGGGTCGAGAATGTCGAGGGCGCGAACTTCGTAGCCGTGCCGGAGGAGCTCGTCGGCGACGTGGGCGCCTATAAAGCCCGCACCACCTGTGACCAGAACGCGTTTCGCCATAGCAGTTCGATTTCCGAAGAATGACCACACCGGGAAGACGAGCGGCACTGTCCGGGGCTCGAGCTCTGTCCGCGGATGCCTGCCGGGCGGGGTTGAACCGGCACTCGTTCAGCAACACTCCTGCCGGACGGCCCGCGACTCCCGGGAAACCGTTGGTTGGGTCCGGTCATGGCCCCGCACGCGACGTGGCGCCGGCACGACGAACGGAATGGCGGGCCGTGGGACAGGGGTGCGGGGGGAAGTGTCGATGGCGACGCGGCGGCTCGCCCCGGGGCGCACGTTGACTTGACTCCCGCCCCCCGGCAACTTTCGCGGGCTCGTCCGGCGTTCCTCAGCGTCGGCGCCGTGCGCCTCCTGCGTCCACAGCCATGCCCGTTCCCCTGCTCGACCTCCGTGCGCAGCACGCGACGATCAAGAACGATGTGATCGCAGCCATGCTCCAGGTCGTCGAGGATCAGAAGTTCATTCTTGGCGATACGGTGTCGCAGTTCGAGTGCGCCGTCGCCGGCGTCTCGCACTCGCGCTACGCGATCGGCTGCGCCAACGGGACCGACGCCTTGCTCCTCGCCCTCCGCGCGCTTGACGTCGGCCGGGACGACGAGGTGGTCACCACCCCGTTCACTTTCTTCGCGACGGCCGGGACGATCCACAACGTCGGCGCGCGCCCGGTGTTCGTGGACATCGAGCCGCGAACCTTCAACATCGCCCCGGAGGCGGCCGCCGCCGCCGTCACGGACCGGACGCGCGCCATCATCCCGGTCGATCTGTTCGGCCAGATGGCGCCGATCGAACGCCTGCGCGCGTTGGCGCCGGATGTCCCGCTGATCGAGGACGCCGCCCAGTCCATCGGGGCGCGGCGTCGGATCGACAGCGAATGGAAGATGGCGGGCGAACCGGCCACGATCGGGACGTTCAGCTTCTTCCCCTCGAAGAACCTGGGCGGATACGGCGACGGGGGGATGATCGTCACCCAGGACGAAGCGCTGTTCCACCGGCTGATGCGGCTGCGGACGCACGGGAGCGTGCGCAGCTATTTTCATGAGGAAGTTGGGTACAACAGCCGTCTGGATGCACTGCAGGCGGCCGTGCTGCACGCCAAGTTGCCGCATCTGGCGGAGTGGAGTGCGCAGCGCAGGGCGAACGCGGCCTTTTACGACGCGGCTCTGGCCGACGTGGCGGAGGTTGTGACGCCGTACGTCGACCCGGAGAACGAATCGATCTACAACCAGTACACGATCCGCGCCGACCGCCGGGACGCGCTGCAGGCCCATCTGCAGGCGAATGGGATCGGCACGGCGATCTACTACCCGCTCCCGCTACACCTCCAGCCCTGCTTCGCCTACCTCGGCTATCGGGAGGGGAGTTGCCCCGAGGCCGAGCGCGCGGCCGGCGAGGTGCTGTCGCTGCCGATCTTTCCGGAACTGACCCAGTCCCACCTCGATGAAGTCGTGTCGGCGGTGCGGGCTTTTTATGGACGCTGACACTACCGACATGACCGCTACCGATCGCTCACCCAACGAACGCTTCCAGCACCAGGCGCTACTCACCAAGTTCGCCGACCGGTCCGCGACGATCGTCGTGGTCGGACTTGGCTACGTGGGGCTCCCGTTGGCGATGGAGCTGGCGGAGGCCGGGTTCACCGTCGTCGGCTACGACGTCAGCACCCGCGTCGTCGATCTGATCAACAGCGGCGAATCGCACATCCAGGACGTGCCGTCAGACACGATCGCGCGACTGGTCACGTCGGGCAAGCTGTCCGCCACGACCGACGAGTCGTGCATGCGCCGCGCCGATGCGATCTCGATCGCCGTGCCGACGCCGCTCTCCAAGACGCGCGACCCCGACATGACGTATGTGCTCTCGGCCGTCGACGCCGTGGCGCGTCAGGCGCACGCCGGGCTGCTCGTCGTGCTCGAGAGCACCACGTATCCTGGCACCACCCGGGATCTGATCGTCCCGCGGATCGAAGAGGCCGGGCTCACGGTCGGCGTGGATGTGTTCGTGGCGTTCAGCCCCGAGCGGGTGGATCCCGGAAACCCGGTCTGGCACACGAAGAACACGCCCAAGGTCGTCGGCGGCATCACCGCCGCCTGCACCGAAGTCGCGACGGCGCTCTATTCGGCGACGATCGATACGGTGGTGCCGGTGAGCACGACGGAGTGCGCGGAACTGGTCAAGCTCCTCGAGAACACGTTCCGCGCTGTGAACATCGCAATGGCGAACGAAATGTCGATCGTCTGCGACAAGCTTGGCGTCGATGTGTGGGAAGTGATCGACGCCGCCGCGACGAAGCCCTTCGGCTTCATGAAGTTCACGCCGGGCCCAGGAATCGGCGGTCACTGCATCCCCCTCGATCCGCACTATCTCGCGTGGAAGATGCGGACGTTGAACTACAAAACGCGCTTCATCGATCTCGCGAGCGAGATCAACAGCGCGATGCCTGACGTGGTTGCGGGGAAGGTCGCGCGCGCACTGAACGACGTGCGCAAGGCGGTGAACGGGAGCAGGGTGCTCGTGCTCGGCGTTGCCTACAAGAAGAATATCAACGACATGCGCGAGAGCCCCGCGTTGGACGTGATCCGTCTCCTCGAGGAACGCGGCGCCGAGGTGGTCTACCATGACCCGTTCATTCCTTCCTTCCGCGAGGGCGACCACTTCATGGAAGGGGTGGAACTGACCGACGCCGAACTCCAGCGTGCCGACGCCGTGGTCATCGTGACCGATCACGATGGCATCGACTATCAGCATGTGCTCGATGTCGCCGACGTGGTGGTGGACACGCGCAACGCCACGGCCCGGACACTTCCATCGCATGCGCGGCTGGTCGCGCTGTCGGCGCCGCGTACGGCCGCAGCGGGGGTCTAACGGGCCGCTGTCCCGCCGGCGTTCGCTGCTGGCGGCGACGCCCGTGCCCGCGATTTGCACACCATTCGAACAGGTCAACCTGGTACTGCCGGTGCGGTCGGAGGGGATCAGTTCCCCCTCGACCGCACTCTTCTTCTGGAGATCACGTGAACGTCACAGTCATCGGAACGGGATACGTTGGTTTGGTCGCCGGCGCCTGTCTGGCCGAAACGGGGAACGATGTCCGCTGTGCGGATCTCGACGCGACGAAGATTGCCCGATTGCAGCAGAACGACATCCCGATCTACGAGCCGGGCCTCGACACGCTCGTCGAGCGAAACCAGAGCGAGGGGCGGCTCCACTTCACGACGGACGTCCCGGCCGCTGTGAATGGCGCCGAGGTCATCATCATTGCCGTCGGGACCCCGCCTGACGAGGACGGCTCGGCGGATCTGCGGCACGTGCTCGCGGCGTCCCGGACCATCGGCGCCAACCTGACGAACGAGAGCGTCATCGTCACGAAGTCCACCGTGCCGGTCGGGACCGCGGCCAAGATCGACGAGGTCCTCGGCTCGGTCGCCACGCATCCGTATCACGTCTGCAGCAACCCGGAGTTCCTCAAGGAAGGCGACGCCGTCAAAGATTTCCTCTACCCCGACCGGGTGATCATTGGGGCGGCGACTGAGCACGCGCGCAGCGTTCTGACCGAGCTGTATGCGCCGTTCGTGCGCACGGGCAAGCCAATCATCTTCATGGACGTTCCCTCGGCGGAACTGACGAAGTACGCGGCGAACGCCATGCTCGCCACGCGGATCTCATTCATGAACGAGATCGCGCTACTCTGCGAGCGCACCGGCGCGAACGTCGATCTGGTGCGGAAGGGAATCGGCAGCGATCCGCGCATCGGCTCGTCGTTCCTTTTTCCGGGCGCGGGCTATGGCGGATCGTGCTTCCCGAAGGATGTGAAAGCGCTCATCCGCACGGGGCACGACGTCAATGCGAGCGTCGACATTCTCTCGTCGGTCGAGGCGGTCAACGAGCGGCAGAAGCGGAGGCTGTTCGAGAAGGTCTCCACGGCGATCGGTGATCTGAACGGCGCGCACGTCGCGATCTGGGGACTGGCCTTCAAGCCGAACACGGACGATCTGCGTGAGGCGCCCGCACTCGTACTCATCGATCAACTGCTCGCGGCCGGAGCGACGGTGTGCGCCCACGATCCCGTCGCCATGCCCGAAGCGAAGCATCGCTACGGCGACCGGATTCACTTCGCCGACGTGAACTATGATGCGCTCGCTGGCGCAGACGCTCTGGTCGTGGTCACCGAGTGGAACGCGTACCGGAATCCGGACTTTACCCGCATCAAGACGACGTTGCGCCGCCCTGTTCTGATCGATGGACGTAACCTGTACGATCCGGTCAAGATGCACCGCATCGGGTTCACCTACGATTCGTTCGGGCGGCTGAGACCGTGAGAATCCTCATCACGGGCGCTGCGGGGTTCCTCGGATCGCACCTGTGCGATCGCTTCATGAAGGATGGGCACTCCGTCGTTGGGCTCGACAACTTCATCACAGGCTCGCCGGACAACATCGCGCATCTGATCGGGAATCCGCGCTTCGAGTTCGTGCAACACAACATCTCGCAGTTCACCTATGTCGCTGGTGATATCGACGGGGTGCTGCACTTTGCCAGTCCGGCCAGCCCGATCGACTATCTCGAGCATCCGATCCCAACGCTCAAGGTCGGGTCGCTGGGCACGCATAACGCCCTCGGACTTGCGCTTGCGAAGAATGCCCGCTTCATGCTCGCGTCGACATCCGAGGTGTACGGGGACCCGCTCGTCCACCCTCAGCCGGAGGACTACTGGGGAAATGTGAACCCGGTCGGGCCGCGCGGCGTGTACGATGAGGCGAAGCGGTTCGCCGAAGCGATCACGATGGCGTACCATCGCGCGCACGGCCTCGATACGCGCATCGTGCGCATCTTCAACACCTATGGCCCGCGCATGCGCCCCTTCGATGGCCGGGTGGTCTCCAACTTCATCGTGCAGGCGATCCTGGGCCGCCCACTGACGCTGTATGGAGACGGATCCCAGACGCGCAGCTTCTGCTACGTCGAGGACGAGGTCGAGGGGCTGTACCGCCTGTTCGAGCGCGGGGACGCCAACCCGACCAACATCGGGAACCCGGTGGAATTCACCGTCCGGCAGCTGGCCGAGTTGGTCCTCGAGCTGACCGGAGCGACATCGGAGATCGCGTCGCTGCCATTGCCTGAGGACGACCCCAAGGTGCGGCAGCCGGACATCACGCGGGCGCGGCAGTGGCTCGGCTGGGAGCCCAAGGTCGAGTTGCGCGAGGGGTTGGTGCGGACGATCGCCTACTTCCGCGGCCTCCACGACCAGGGCAGGATCGCGGTCTGACGTCGACGCTCGGGCGCGCTCCGTGGCCCGGCCTCGGCGTGTGGTCCCGACGAATTTCCCGCCGGCGACCGCTCCCCACTGAACAGATCGCCGCCAGGCGAGTAATATAGGCGCAATGCGACTGAGACCTTCCGTGGCCGCGGCCACGTTCCTGTGCTGCGCGCTGATGTCTGCGTGCGCCTCGTTCCGACCTGCTCGAATCCCGGTGGGCGCGCCTCTCTATGAGGCGAGCCTCGCCCAGTTCGAACGTGGCAAGTGGGGCAACGCGATCCAGGGCTTCGAGCGGCTGACGCTCGAGCTTCCGATGCGCGACAGCCTGCTGCCGCGCTCCCACTACTACCTCGGCCGCGCTCGGGGGCGGAGCGGCGATCACCTGCTCGCCGCCCAGAGCTTTACGCGCCTCGTCACCACGTTCCCGGATGACACGCTCGCCGACGACGCGCTGTTCGAGGCGGGGGCGGCGTACGGGCGTCTCTGGCGCAAGCCCGAGCTGGACCCGCAGTACGGTGAGTCGGCGCTCGAGACGTTTCGGACGCTCCTCTCGGAGTATCCGAACAGCCCCCGCGCCCCCGACGCTCAGCGCGCGATCGATGAACTGCAGGAGATGCGGGCGAGCAAGGATTTCGAGACTGGCGAGTACTATTTCCGTCGTCGGCTGTACGACTCGTCGATCATCTACTTCCTCGATGTGGCCGAGCGCTACCCCGACACCGAGGCCGCGCGCCGCGCCTCGCTCCGGATGCTCGAGGCCTACCGCCGGATCGACTACGCCGAAGAGGCACGGGAAGTGTGCCTCTCGTTGCGGGCTCGCTACCCGGACGGCCGGGAGGTTCGGTCCGCCTGCCCGGCGGAAGCGCCGCCCCCGCCGACTGGCGCGACGCCCCCGCCCCCGCCGGGCTGAGCTGCGCGGGTGAGCGCACGAATCGGGGTGTTCGGCGGAACCTTCGATCCGCCGCACGTGGGACACCTGCTCGCGGTCAGCGACGCGGCCGAGGCGCTCGATCTCGACCTCGTCCTCTGGGTTCCGGCGGCCACTCAGCCGTTCAAGCGTCAGGCGAAGTCGTCGCCGTCGGCAGACCGGCTGGCCATGGTCCGGTTGCTCGTCGCGGACGATGCCCGGTTCGCCGTCGACCCCCTCGAAATCGAGCGGGCGGGGTTATCTTACACGGTTGACACGTTGGTCGCGCTGCGGGCCCGGTATCCGGACGCGGCGCTCGTGTTGCTCGTCGGCGCCGACGCGGCGCTGGCGGTGGACCGGTGGAAGGACTCTGCACGAGTGCAGCAACTGGCCGAGCTGGTGGTCCTGCGGCGAGGCGGGGAGCCGTTCGTTTTCCCCGGCCAGGTGCGCGGCAGATCGCTGGAGAGCCGTCGAGTGGACGTGTCGGCGACCGAGATCCGCGAGCGAGTGCAGCGAGGGGCATCGATCCACGGTTTCGTACCCGAGTCCGTCGCCGCGTATATCGCGCGCGCGGGATTGTACCGATAGAGGAAGAATGCTGAAACGCCTGATCAACAACGTCTTCGGATCGCGCCATGAACGCGAGCGCAAGCGCATCCAGCCGATCGTCGACGCGATCAATGCGCACTACGAGCGACTGCATACCATCAGCGAGGACGAGCTGCGCGGGCAGACCGCCAAGTTCCGCGCGACGCTGACCGCGCGAACCTCGGAGCTCGAGGGGCAGATCGCGGAGCTGAAGGCGCGGAAGCATGACGCGACCGACCTCGCCGAGCGCGAATCGATCGACGTCGAGCTCGGCGGCCACGACGGTCAGGGCGGACTCGAATCGCAGCTCCGGACCGCGATCAGCGAGACGCTCGACGAACTGCTGCCCGAGGCGTTCGCGACCGTTCGTGAGGCGTGCCGCCGGCTCGTCGACGTGGACGTCGACGTCACCGGCCAGCAGCTGCGCTGGGACATGGTCCCGTATGATGTCCAGCTCATGGGCGGGATCGAGCTGCACCTCGGTCGCATCTCGGAGATGGCAACTGGTGAGGGCAAGACGCTCGTCGCCACGCTCCCCCTCTATCTGAACGCGCTGCCCGGACGTGGCGTGCACCTGGTTACCGTCAACTCGTACCTCGCCCGCCGAGACTCCGAGTGGATGGGGCACGTCTATCGGTACCTCGGCCTGACGGTCGGCTGCCTGGACGTGACGGAAGCCGGCACGCCGCAGCGGCGTGAGGCGTACGGCTGCGACATCACGTACGGCACGAACAACGAATACGGCTTCGACTATCTGCGCGACAACATGGTCACCTCGCTGGACCAGCGGGTACAGCGCAGCCACATCTACGCGATTGTCGACGAAGTCGATTCCGTGCTGGTCGACGAGGCCCGGACGCCGCTGATCATCTCGGGGCCCGTCGGCAACGAGAGCGACGGCCGCTATCGCGAGTTCAACAGCAACATCGCGCAGCTCGTGCGCCGCCAGACGGAGATGGCCAACATGCTGGTGGCCGAAGGCGAACGCGCGATGGCTGCTGGCGACACGGCCACCGCGGGGCTGCAGTTCTACAAGTCGCAGCTGGGCGCACCGAAGAACAAGCGCCTCATGAAGGTCATGCAGGAGACAGGCAACAAGCAGCTCGTGCAGCGCACCGAGCTCGAACATCTCGCCGACCGCAAGCTGCCCGCCTCCAAGCAGCAGTTCCGCGACATCGAAGCCGAGCTGCTCTACGTGCTCGACGAGCGCGGGCACTCCGTGTACCTCACCGACAAGGGCGTCGACTTCCTCTCGCCCGACAGTCCCGACGAGTTCGTCCTTCCCGACATCGCGACGATCGTCCACCAGGTGGAGCACGATGAGGATCTCGAGCCGCAAGCCAAGCTCGATGCGCGTCGCGAGATTGAAATCGAGTACGCGGCGAAGAGCGAAAAGCTCAACATCGTGCACCAGCTGCTACGGGCGCACGCGCTGTACGAGCGCGACGTGAACTATGTCGTGCAGGACGCGCAGGTGCTGATCGTCGACGAGTACACGGGCCGCACGATGCCGGGCCGCCGGTGGAGCGAGGGACTGCATCAGGCGGTGGAGGCCAAGGAAGGCGTTCAGGTGAAGGGCGAGACGCAGACGCTCGCGACCATCACCATTCAGAACTACTTCCGCATGTACGAGAAGCTCGCCGGGATGACGGGCACCGCTGAGACGGAAGAGAACGAGTTCCATCAGATCTACACGCTCGACGTCTCGGTCATTCCGACGAATCGGGCGATCATCCGCGACGATCGTCAGGACCTCGTTTTCAAGACCCGCCGCGAGAAGTACAACGCGATCTCGGACGAGGTAAAGCGGCTCCACGGCCTCGCGTACCCGGTGCTCGTCGGGACCACGAGCGTCGAAGCGTCCGAGACGCTGTCGCGCATGTTCACGCGCGCCGGCATCAAGCACAACGTCCTCAACGCGAAATACCACCAGCGTGAGGCAGAAATCGTCGCGGGTGCCGGTCAGGAAGGCGCCGTGACGATCGCCACGAACATGGCCGGCCGCGGAACGGACATCAAGCTCGGCGGCGACGTGCGCAATGCGAAGCCGTCCACCGTCGTCGATCCGGATGGCAAGGAGATCGAGGTCGAGGAGATCGGCGGCCTGCACATCATCGGCTCCGAGCGCCACGAGTCACGACGCATCGATCGGCAGCTGCGCGGGCGCGCCGGCCGTCAGGGCGATCCCGGTTCGTCGCAGTTCTTCCTCTCGCTGGAAGACGACCTGATGCGGCTGTTCGGGTCCGACCGCATCGCCAAGCTGATGGATCGGCTCGGTGCCGAGGATGGCGAGGTGTTGACGCACCCGCTGATCACGCGATCCATCGAGCAGGCACAGAAGCGCGTCGAGCTGCAGAACTTCCAGTCGCGCAAGCGGCTGCTGGACTACGACGACGTGATGAACCAGCAGCGCGAGGTGATCTACAACCTCCGCGCGTTTGCGCTCGACGGGGGCGAGGAGCTCAAAGGCGAGGCGCTCAAGATGGTCGAGCGCGCAATGGCCCGTCGGGTCGAGACGAATCTCGTGTCGTTCGAGTCGCCGGAGGACTACGATCTCGCGCTGCTGCAGCAGGATCTCCTGATGCATTACATGCTGCAGGTGCCCGAACTGGCGCCGGACCATGCACGTCCGGGGACGATTCCGGAGATCCAGGAGTACGTGGTTGCGGCTGCGCGTTCGGCGTTCTCCACCAAGCTCACCGAACTCGACACGTACCCCGGGCTCGACGGCGGGCAGATCCTCGCCTACGTCATGCTCGCGGTGCTCGACGAGAAGTGGAAGGACCACCTGTATGATCTCGATCAGCTCCGGGCGGCGATCACCTATCGCGCGTGGGGCCAGAAGGATCCGCTAGTGGAGTACAAGCAGGAGGCGTTCTCGATGTTCGAGGACCTCGTACACGATCTCGCCACGACGCTATCCGAGCGGTTCCTGCGCCTGCAGGTGCGCGTGGATGCGCCGCCCGCTCCGCCACCGTCCATGCTCGAGGCCCCGCAGCCGGGCAACGGGCGCCCCCGGTCCACGCGCCGGTACAATGCGCTCGGAATTCTGGAGGACGTGCCGGAGAGGGTCGCGGCGGAGGAGACCGATTCCGAGGCGATGGCACCGGCCGCGGCTGCCCGGGGTGGGAGCGACACGAGCGAGGATGGCGCCGAGACCGCTCCGGTTGCGCGGGCCGAAGTGGTCGGGCTCAAGAAGCCGCAGCCGATGAATGCCCCCCAGGCCGACTGGTCGAACGTGGGGCGCAACGATCCGTGCCCGTGCGGATCTGGCAAGAAGTACAAGAAGTGCCACGGCGTGAATAGCTGATCGATTCAGCGGGCACTTCACCCAGGACGGTCTCGCTCGCGCGAGGCCGTCCTGTTGTCGTTCCGCTCGGCCCGAATCGCGCCGAGCGGCCTGGCGGCGGAACGGTGCCGGGAATCGTGAAATCGTCGCCAGCTTGCGCTCTCCTGCCGGCCGTGTGGCCGGCCGCGTCCGATCTCGGGAGGTGCGCATGTCTGCAGAAGCTGGCGATGGACTCACCAAAGCACTTAGAATTCACGAGTTACCGCGTTCCGAACGTCCACGCGAGCGACTTCGGGCGCTCGGTGCCACCAGTCTCAGCACGTCCGAGCTGCTGGCGATCCTGGTCGGGAGCGGGAGCGCCGGTCGGACCACGCTGGATGTGGCCGGCGCGGTAATGGCGACCTGCGGCGGGTCGCTCCGGCGGCTTGCGCAACGGCCGGTCGCATCGCTTACGGCCACGTTGGGGGTCGGCTTCGCACGTGCCGTGACGATTCACGCCGCGCTCGAACTTGGTCGGCGGCTCGCGGGAGAGGCGCGGGAGGACGGAGCACCGCTGCGCTGTCCGCGGGATGTCTTTCTCGCGTACGCCCCGCGGCTGGAGGACATGCCGGTCGAGGAGTTCCATGTCGCGGTGCTAGACGCCCAACATCGACTCGAGCGGGATGTCACGATCACGCGCGGGATTCTCAACTCCTCGCTCGTGCATCCGCGCGAAGTATTCCGGGAGGCGATCGCCGAGCGTGCGGCGGCGATCATTCTCGTGCACAACCACCCGAGCGGCGATCCCACGCCGTCGGCAGACGACCGGGCGGTGACCGCGCAGCTCGTGGCGGCGGGACGATTGCTGGACATCCCCGTACACGATCATGTGATCGTGGGGCGGGGTCGATATCTGAGCTTCGCGGAGGCAGGGCTGTTGTGACGACGGTAGCGCTGAACGAGATGATACCCGGCTGGAGCTCCGAGGGCGAGCCCGCGAACGAGCGGCTCGACCCGGAGTTCGTCGCGCGCGCATATCGCTTCAGCGAGATCGCGCACGCTGGACAGAAGCGGAAATCCGGGGAGAACTACATCTCGCACAGCGTCGAGGTGGCGCGGATCCTGGCCGAGCTTGGGTTGGACACGGTCACCGTCGCCGCCGGCTTGCTGCACGACGTGGTCGAGGATACGACCGCGACGCTCGACGACATCGACCAGGAGTTCGGGAGCGAGATCGCGTCGATCGTCGACGGGGTAACGAAGATCGGCAACCTCCCACTCACGACGTCGGCGCAGGACCGCCAGGTCGAAAACTATCGCAAGCTGCTGCTGGCGATCGCGAAGGACGCACGGGTCATCATCATCAAGCTGGCCGACCGCCTGCACAACATGCGGACGCTCGACTGGCTGCCGGACGAGAAGAAGCGGCGAATCGCGCAGGAGACGCGCGACATCTATGCGCCGTTGGCGCATCGCTTCGGCATGGCGAAGCTGCGCTGGGAGCTCGAAGATCTGGCGTTCAAACATCTCGAACCCGACGACTATAAGACGCTGGCCAAGCTCGTCGTGCAGCGGCGCGGGGAGCGCGAGGGGCTCATCTCGCAACTTCGCGATCCGATCGAGCGCGAGCTGAAGCGCTCCGGGATCACCGAGGTGGACGTTACCGGCCGGCCGAAGCATCTCTGGTCGATCTTCAAGAAGATGAAGAAGCGCGACCGGCCGTATGAGGACATCTACGATCTCCTCGCGATCCGGGTGCTCGTCAGCTCGGTGCCGGACTGCTATCACGCGCTCGGCGTCATCCATGAAGGGTGGACGCCGCTGCAGGAGCGCATCAAGGATTACATCGCACAGCCGAAGTCGAACGGTTATCAGTCGCTGCACACCACGGTGTTCGGGCCGGGGCGGCAGCTGTTCGAGGTGCAGATCCGCACGCGCGAGATGCACCGCACGGCGGAGCTGGGTATTGCCGCACACTGGCGCTATAAGGAAGGCGTTCCGGGGAAGCCTGACGAGGTGGACCGGCATCTCGCCTGGTTCCGCCAGGTGCTGGAGCTCCAGCTCGACACCAAGACGCCTGACGAGTTCCTGGAGTTCCTGAAGCTCGACCTCTATCAGGACGAGATCTTCATCTTCACGCCCACGGGCGACGTCATCCAGCTGCCGAAGGGCGCGACGCCGCTCGATTTCGCGTACGCGGTTCATACCGAGGTGGGTACGCACTGTCAGGGCGCCAAGGTCAACGGCCGCATCGCGCCGCTGCATCGTGAGCTCAAGAACTCGGACACGGTCGAGATCCTGACGTCGCCAAACGCGAAGCCGAACCGCGACTGGATGGCGCACGTCCGGACGAGCCGCGCGCGGCACAAGATCCGCCAGTGGCTCAAGCAGGAGGAGCAGCGGACGTCGGCGAAGGTGGGGCGGGAGATCCTCGAGCGCGAGGTTCGCCGCCGGCGGATGAGCAAGCCGGACGACGCGGCGCTCGAGGCGGTCGCGAAGGCGCTCCACCTGAGCGACGCGCACCATCTGATCGCGTCGATCGGCCAAGGCGACACGAACGTGCTGCAGGTGCTCAAGCTGCTGCAGCCGGAGGTGGAGCACGCGCCGGAGCCGACCTCCAAGCCGAGCGCGTTCGAGCGGCTGGTGGAGCGAATGCGCGGCGGCTCACGTGGCGTCCGCATCCAGGGCGCGGACGGGCTGATGGTGCGGTACGCGCAGTGTTGCCAGCCGGTGCCGGGCGACCCGGTGGTCGGCTACGTCACACGCGGGCGCGGAGTGAGCATCCACCGGGCGGACTGTCCGAACCTCCTCTATCTGGCCCACGAGCCGGAGCGCCGGCTCGATATCGACTGGCAGGAGATGCAGGGTGAGCGGTTCATCGTGCGGCTCGCCCTCGAGGGGTACGACCGGCGCGGACTGTACGCCGATGTGGCTGCGGCCATGAGTGGCACCGGCACCGATATCAAGAGCATGGAGCTCAAGACGATCGACGGGAAGGTGCTCGGCGCCGCCCTGGTCGAGGTCGAGAACCTGGCGCACCTGAACCGGATCATGAAATCGGCGCGGCGGGTAAAGGGCATCACGGACGTGGCCCGCCGCGAGCATCTGACCGGCGAGGCGTGACGTTGAGGCGTTGGGGCGGG
>PPFU01001508.1_pt1 | contig 31827 bp, 32 predicted proteins | sample 1535991 | NCBI WGS metagenome assembly PPFU01 (sample SAMN04901290, study PRJNA319586) | Hypolithon metagenome, whole genome shotgun sequencing project. | isolation source: Antarctic Hypolithon | place: Antarctica: Miers Valley | collected 2014
CGGCTACCGGGACGACGCCTACTTCTTCCTGAAGATCCCGGCCGCCTTCCCCGGACTTGGGTGAAGAACCAATAAAAAGCCCCGCAGGCAGGGGGGGCCGGCGGGGCTGGGAATGGGGCTCGGGGAGAAGCCTGACATTCCAGCGATCATCTCCAGGGGAGGGAGGTGATCTGCGGCAGACGTTGCATCCGCCGCCGGGCAATCAGAACACCGCGTACATGGATGATCCGTGAAGGGTGGAGTTAATAATCTGTTGGGTTCAGCGCACGTTTACCGCGCCGTGGGAGTGACGTCCTATGGCGGTCAATGCGCTTCATCCCAGTTGTTGCCGACGCCGCTGTCGACCACCAGCGGAACGCGGAGTTCCGCTGCCGCGACCATCCGTGACGACACGCCCGAGACCAGCTCGTCGACGAAGCCTTCGTCGACCTCGAACACCAGCTCGTCGTGCACCTGCATCACCATCAGTGCGCGCCCCGCATGGCCCTCCAGCCAGCCGTGGATCGTCGCCATCGCGCGCTTGATGATGTCCGCGGCGGTGCCCTGCATCGGGGCGTTGATGGCGGCGCGCTCGGCGCCGGCGCGCAACCCGGGATTGCGCGCGTCGATGTTGTCGAGGTAGAGGCGGCGGCCGAACACCGTTTCGACGTAGCCCTGCTCGCGCGCCTGCTGCCGCGTGCGGTCCATGAATCCACGCACGCCGGGATAGCGCGCGAAGTACAGCGCCACGTAGTCCTGCGCCTCGCCGCGCGAGATGGCGAGGTTGCGCGCCAGGCCGAAGGCACTCATGCCGTACATCAGACCGAAGTTGATCGCCTTGGCCGCGCGCCGCTCGTTGACCGTGACCTCGGCCAGCGGACGCGCGAAGACCTCGGCCGCCGTCGCGCGGTGTACGTCGACGCCCGACGCGAATGCGCCCAGCAGCCCGGCGTCCTGCGACAGGTGGGCCATGATCCGCAGCTCGATCTGCGAGTAGTCGCAGGCGACGATGCGCCGACCCTCGGGCGCAACGAAGGCCTCTCGGATGCGGCGGCCGTCCGCGGTGCGGATCGGGATGTTCTGCAGGTTGGGATCGCTCGACGACAGTCGACCGGTGGCCGCGCCCGCCTGGTGGTAGCTGGTGTGCACGCGGCCGGTCGACGGGTGGACCATGTCGGGCAGCTTGTCGGTATACGTGCTGCGCAGCTTGGCGAGGCCGCGGTAGTCGAGTATCACGCGCGGCAGTTCGTGCTGGTCGGCGATCGCCTCCAGCGCCTCCTCGTTGGTCGACGGCTGCCCGGACGGGGTCTTGACCAGCGCCGGCAGCTTCAGCTCGTCGAACAGCAGCGCGCCCAGCTGCTTCGGCGAGTCGAGGTTGAAGCTGCGCCCTGCGAGCTCGGTCGCGCGTAGCTGGTACACCAGCATCCGGCGCGCGAGGTCCGCGCCCTGGCGGCGCAGCTCGTCGCCGTCGATCATCACGCCGTTGGCCTCGATGCGCTCCAGCACCGGCACCAGCGGCATCTCGATGTCGCGGTAGACCTGCGCCAACGCCGGCTCTGCCGCTAGCCGCGCGGACAGCGCGCGGTGCAGGCGCAGGGTCACGTCGGCGTCCTCGGCGGCGTACGGCGTGGCGTCGTCCAGCGCCACCTGCGAGAACAGGATCTGCTTCGCGCCCTTGCCGGCGACGTCGGCGTACCTGATCGTGTCGTAGCCCAGGTAGCGCTTCGCCAGCGAGTCCATGTCGTGGCGGCTGCCGGTGGCGTTGAGCACGAAGCTCTCGAGCATGGTGTCGTCGTCGTAGCCGGCGACGGCGACGCCGTGGCGGCGCAGCACGTGCAGGTCGTACTTGCCGTGCTGCCCGACCTTGCGCAGCGCGGGGTCTTCGAACAGCGCGCGCAGCACGTCCAGCACCTCGGCCATCGGCAGCTGCGCCGGTGCCCCGGGATAGACGTGCGCCACCGGGATGTAGGCCGCATCGCCCACCTCCGCGCAGACGCTGATGCCGACCAGGTTGGCCTGCATCGGGTCCAGCGAGTCGGTCTCGGTGTCGAACGCGAATGCGCCCGCGTGCCGCAGCCGCGCGGCCCAGGCATCGAGGCGCTCGCGCGTCAGCACGGTCTCGTGGCGTCCGGGCGCGGCCAGTGCCGGGTCGAGGCCGTCGACCGGCACCGGCGCGGCGCGTGCATGGCCCGCGGCGGTCGCGCGCAGCCCGGCGCGGTCGGCCGCGGCGTCGCCGCCGTCGAGATCCTTCAGCGCCTGGGTGAATCCGTAGCGCTGGTACAGCACCCGCAGCCTGTCGGCGTGCTGGTCGCGCAGCGCCAGGCCGGTGGGCGCGACGTCCAGCGGCACGTCGGTGCGGATGGTGGCCAGCGTGCGGTTGAGCGGCAGCCGGTCCAGCGCCTCGCGCAGGTTGTCGCCGACCTTGCCCCTGATGTCGGCGGCGTGCGCGATGACGCCATCGAGCGAACCGTGCGCGGCCAGCCACTTGGCCGCGGTCTTCGGTCCGCACTTGTCGACACCGGGGATGTTGTCGACGCTGTCGCCCATCAGCGCCAGCAGGTCGACGATCAGCGCCGGCGGCACGCCGAACTTGTCGACCACCGCGTCGTCGCTATCCAGCCGGCTGCCGGTCATGGTGTTGACCAGCGCGATCGCACCGGTACCGTCACCGCCCGCGCGCACCAGCTGCGCGAAATCCTTGTCGCCGGTGGAGATGGTGACGTCGATGCCGGCAGCGGACGCCTGCAGCGCCAGCGTGCCGATGACATCGTCGGCCTCGACGCCGGCCACGCGCAGGATCGGCATGCCCAGCGCCTCGACGATCTCGCACATCGGCTGCAGCTGGGCGCGCAGCTCGTCGGGCATCGGCGGGCGGTTGGCCTTGTAGTCGGCATAGAGGTCGTCGCGGAACGTGCGCCCCGGCGCGTCGACCACGAAGGCGACGTGATCGGGCCGCTCCTTCAGCGTCGAGCGCAGCATGTTGACCACGCCGAACAGCGCGCCGGTGGGTTCGCCCTGCGGGTTGGTCAGCGGCGGCAGCGCGTGGAAAGCGCGGTAGACGTAGGAGGAACCGTCGATCAGCACAAGGCGGGTCATGGCGGGATTCTACGTGCCTCCACCGCGTCGCCGCCGCGCCTCACCCGGTGCCCCGGCCCCGCGCGGCATACTCCACCGCCGCCGCCGGAGTACGTCCATGCATGCCCCCCATGCCCTGCTGTCCGCCGTCTTCGCCGGCGCCATCCTCGCGGCCACGGGCTGCGCGACCCTGGGCGCCGATCCGGAGCTGCCGGCGGACGCGGTGGAAACCACCCGCACCGAGCCCAACGGCGACGTCATCACCGAATACCGCGTCGCCGGGCAGCTGCGCGCGCTGAAGGTTACGCCGTCCCGTGGCGCTACCTATTACCTCTACGACCGCAACGGCGACGGCGTGGTCGACCGAGAGCGCGACGGCGTGCAACCGGTGTACTTCAAGCTGTTCGGCTGGGACTGAGCGCACGCGCCGCGCACCCCTTCCACGTCGCTCCTTCCCGCCGCGATCCGCATGCCCGGCCCGGGGTGGTTAGCATGTGCCGCGCCCGACGTCCCTCCCGCCACCGATGACCGCGATGCCGCTGCGTGACGCCTTCAAGCCACTGCTGACGACCTGGCTCACCGGACTGCTGGCGGTGCTGCCGCTGGTGCTGACCGTGGTGCTTGTGGGCTGGGTGGTCGGACTAGTCAACCGGGTACTGGGGCCCAGCAGCCTGTTCGGCCGCACCTTCACCGTCTTCGGCGAACCCTTCGCCGCGCGCCCGATGCTGGCGTATCTGGTCGGCACCTTGCTGGTCATGGTGCTGATCTACGTGCTGGGGCTGCTCGTGCGCTCACGGCTCAAGAAGCCGGCCGCGCTGCTGGTGGACAGGACCCTGCGCCGTATCCCGCTGGTCGGCAGCGTGTATTCGCTGGCAGAGCGCTTCGTGTCGGTGATCGGCATACGGCAGGAGGCCGATATCGCGACGATGCGGCCGGCGTGGTGCTTCTTTGGCGGCGACGGCGCCGCGGTGCTGGGCCTGCTGCCGAATCCGGAACCGATCGAGATCGACGGTCGCATGTACCTGACCGTGCTGGTCCCCACCGCGCCGGTGCCGGTCGGGGGCGGGCTGCTGTACCTGCCGGTGGCGTGGGTGAAGCCCGCGGACTTCGGCATCGACACGCTGACCAGCGTCTACCTGTCGATGGGCATCACGCCGCCACGGAGACCGCGCGGTCCCCCGCGGCACGTGCCACCGGCACGCTGAATCCGCGCTGGCGGGATCGCGGGCGATCACCGGGGATCCCGCGGGGACACGCGGCGGGCGATGCTAGACTCCGCGTCCCCGTGGGGAGTAGCCGGCTACCTCGTCAGGTGAGGAAGCGTCCGCGTCAACATGCTCGGCCGTCGAATCGGCCGTGGCGCGGGATACCGTCCAGGTTGGCAAGACCATCGGCGAACAGGCGCAACACGCATCGTGGGCGCGCCTGTCCGTCGAACGTCGCCAAGCCCCCGCGGACCCGCCATGCACCCCCTCTCGATCCTCCTGCTCGGTATCGCGATGTCGAGCGATGCGTTTGCCGCCGCCGTCGGCAAGGGCGCGGCGATGCGCAAACCGCGCTTCCTTGAGGCGCTGCGCGTTGGCGCCATCTTCGGCACCATCGAGGCGACCACCCCGGTCATCGGCTGGGCGCTGGGGCTGGGCGCCGCGGCCTACATCACCGCGTGGGACCACTGGATCGCCTTCGTGCTGCTCGGCGCACTCGGCCTGCGGATGATCCGCGAGGGTGCGCGCGGCCTGCGCGGCCGCGGTCGCGACGATGTCGTCGCCATGGATGGGCATGGCGCCGCAGCGTCGCCGCACGGACATGGCTTCTGGGCGCTGGCCGCGACCGGCTTCGCCACCAGCATCGACGCGATGGCGGTGGGCGTGGGGCTGGCGTTCCTCGATGTCAACATCGTCGTGGTTGCGGCGACGATCGGCGCGTGCACGCTGGTGATGGTCACCTGCGGCATCCTGCTGGGCCGGGTGCTGGGCACGCTCGCTGGCCAGCGCGCGGAGATCGGCGGCGGCGTGCTGCTGATCGCGATCGGCTCGGTGATCCTCTATGAACACCTGTCGCGTGGTGCATGGCCCGGCCTCGCATAGCGTTGGTCTTCGCATGCGATGTGTGGAAGCATCGAAACCGGCCCGTGTGCGGCCGGGAGACTGACGGCGATGCCGGAGCGCGAGCGCAGGACCAGCGAGGAACACACTGCGGCCCTTTTGCGACAAGGGCTGACCGCCGCGCAGCTGCGCGCGCTGGAGACGCTGGAGCAGTTCCAGTGGACGCTGGCCTTCGTGCGCCGACCGATGTTCCAGGACCCGCTGCCTGTCGTCACCGACCGCAGCGGCGAGCGCCGCGCGGTGCTGCGTCCCGACGGGACGCTGGATGAGTCGCCGGGGCTGCAGCTGCGCGGCTAGCCGCGCGGTTCGACGGATCGATGGACGCTGCGTCCCATCGCGCACGACCGGCGACTGTTTGCGCGACGACCGCTGTTTCACCGCGGTCATTGCACACTGCCCGCCCGAACCGCGACACACGATCGCGCGCGAGCTGAAGGGCCTGCAGGACATCGTGTCGATGTCTGTCACCCACTGGCTGATGGCCGATGACGGCTGGAACTTCGCGCCAGCCGACGGCGTGGTACCGGACGACGTCAACGGCGTCGAAGCGATCTGGCAGCTGTACGCGAAGAGCGACGCCGGCTACAGCGGGCGGGCGACGGTGCCGGTGCCGGTGCTGTGGGACAAGCAGCGCCAGTGCATCGTCAGCAACGAGTCCGCGGACATCCTGCGCATGTTCAACAGTGCCTTCGACGGGGTCGGGGCAGCCCCCGGCGACCTGTACCCGCAGGCGCTGCGCGGAGAGATCGACGCCCTCAACGCGCGGATCTACGACACGCTCAACAACGGCGTGTACAAGGCGGGCTTCGCCACGTCCCAGCACGCGTACGACGACGCGGTGCAGAAGGTGTTCGCGACGCTGGACTGGCTGGAGGGCCTGCTCGCCGACCGCACGACGCTGTGCGGCGACGCGCTCACCGAGGCCGACTGGCGGCTGTTCACCACGCTGCTGCGCTTCGATGCCGTCTACCACGGCCACTTCAAGTGCAACCTGCGACGCGTTGTGGACTACCCGGCGCTGATGGCCTACACGCGGCGGCTGTACCAGCAGCCCGGCGTGCGCGGGACGGTCGACTTCGCGCACATCAAGCGCCACTACTACCAGAGCCACCGCCACATCAATCCCACCGGCATCGTGCCCGCGGGCCCCGACATCGACTTCTCCGCACCGCCGGGCGCCTGACGCCATCCCCGGTCAAGCGCGCGCAGGCAGTGGAACGCCCGTTCCGGCGCCGGCGCGACAAAAGCGCATACTCGGGCTCCCCCAGACGGATGTGTCTCGTGCACAACCACGTGGAGTTCTTCAAGCTGCACCTCGTCGACGGCCAGAGCATCGGTCCCGACGCGCTGCGCGTGCTGTGGTCGCGTGCCTGCGAGACCAGCGACGTCAGCGTCGGCCGGCAGGCGCGGCGCACCACCTACGGCATGAAGGACGTCTACTCGCTGTCCGCCTCGCCGCGGCTGCGCGACCAGCCCACGATCGAATCACGGCTGAAGATGCTGCTGCTGGAATCGCGGCTCACGGCATCGGTCACCGCGGTCCATGTGTAGCCGCCCGCGCGCGGCCTGCGGCGGCGCTCCCCGGGAGGATCGCCGTGGGCTATGACATCGGCATCGGCCTGTGCATGTCCGCGGATGCGGGTGTCGTCGCGGTCAAGCTCGACAGCGCGATGGTCAGCAAGCTGGTGCCCGGGCGCGGATGGAAACGCTCGGGCACCAGCCTGCTGCGGTTCGCGCCGGCCGTGGTCAGCGACCGTCGGCCGCCGCGCGCCGGCGAGGAGGTCTACCTCGCGCGCGAGTCCATCGAGCGCCACCCGCAGGCCGAGCTCGACCTCGACGGCGACGGGCACCTGGTGGCGGTCGACCTGCGCCGGCTGCTGGACGGGCTGGACCCGGAGACCCGGCCGCAGACGCCGGTCAACCGCAACAAGCGTTGACGCAAAAGGGCGTCGACGGCACGCCACGGCCGGCGCGCAGCCCCTGTCACGGGATGGCACACGCGTCCGCCCTGTCAACGCGGCGCCGACTCCACCGCGCGTGCGTCCTTGCGGAACACCACCACGTGTTGCCATGGCAGCGTCTCGGCGGTGCGCTCCCAGCGCAGCGCGTGACGCCCGGCTTCGCGCCGGATCTGCAGCTCGGTCATCCTGTGCAGCGGCTTGATCGGCACCGCCGGATCCTCCGCGCGATACTCCACGAACACCAGACGACCGCCCGGCTTCAGCGCGCGCACCACCCGCTGCAGCATCTCGTGCGGGTATTCGAGCTCGTGGTACACGTCGACCATCAGCGCAAGGTCGATCGATGCCGGCGCCAGCCCGGGGTCATCCACCTCGCCCTGCACCGCGACCACCCGCGACATCCCCGGCTGCCGCGCCAGTGCCTGCAGCCGCGCCACCATCTGCGGCTGCACGTCGACCGCGTAGACGCGGCCCCTGGCGCCCACCAGCGGCGCGATCCGTCGCGCGTGGTAGCCGGTGCCCGCGCCGATGTCGGCAACCGCCATGCCGGGGGTCAACCGCAGTTCGCGCAGCAGCAGGCTCCCGCGCTCCTCGCGTTCGCGCTCTTCGCGCTCGAGCCAATCGGCACCCTGCCAGCCCATGATCCGCGAGATCTCGCGGCCCTCGTAGGTCTTGCCGATGCCATCCGCGGTCGGCGCGATGCGGCCGTAACCAGCCGCAGCGTCCCGGGTCGATGCAGCCGCGGCGGGCCGCTGGCGATCCTGCGCCGCGCCCACCGGGCAGGACACCAGCGTGGCGGACAGCAGGAGGGTCGCGAAGGTTCGCTGCAGCATGTCGCACCTCGAAGACGGAGGGATTCCACACCAGCCCACCGCCGACCTGGTCGGGTTGGATCATCCGGGAATGCGCCGGAGATACGGTCGCCGCCGGCCGCTGGACGCGTCGCCAGCCCCCTGACGCCACGCCGTGCGCGCTCAGGCAGTGCTGCCCGCCGCCCACCCCTGCGGGCGCCGCGCATAGAGACCGCTGTCGAACATGTACCGGTGCTTGCGGTACACCAGAGCCTCGACCTCGTCCGTGAGTTCGGCCTCCACACCGCCCGCATAGCCGGTGGCGTTGGCGTGCGGGAACGGGAACGCCGCGTCGGGTGTCAGGAAAGGCGCGACCACGCGCGGGAAGTCCTCCGCCAGTGTTTCGTAGCGCAGCAGCGCGAGGTTGCGGGGCAGCCCGCCGTCGACCAGGAAATAGCCTTCCTGCGGCGTGTGCCTGCGGTGGTATCCCGCGCGCGCGACGAAGTCGCTCAGGTCACCCGACGTGCGCTCCAGCAGTCCCGGGTTGTGGCGCTCGCGTTCGCGCACCGCGGGCAGTTTCATGTACTGGTAGTGCGAGTACTCCAGCGTGTAGGGATGGCGGATGACGGCCACCACGCGCTCGAAGTCCGCGAGCGTCCTGCCGTCGATGGCGTGCACGTACGCCAGCGCCTCGGGCAGCGTGCAGTGGCGCTTGATGTCGGTACGCGCCTGCATGCCCGCGATGCCCAGCGGCGCCAGCTCGCGGTCGGCGTCGGCGTGGCAGTTCCACGCCGGCCCCTGCAGGTTGCGCAGCAGGAACTCCGAGCAGCTAGAGCCACCGGTCTTGCCGATGTGGATGAACATCATCGCTTCGTTGAAGATCATCGCGTGTGCCGCGCCGTCAGGCGGGCTGCAGGTTGGCGTAGGCCATCACCAGCCACTTGCTGCCCACGTCGGCGAAGTTGACCTGCACGCGCGCATGCGCGCCGGCGCCCTCGATGTCGGTGACCACGCCGCCACCAAACCTGGCGTGGGTGACGTTCTGGCCCAGGCGCACGCCCGGCGACTCCTCGACCAGCGCATGCCCGTGGACGCGACGCGGCGCGTGCGCGAACACCGAGCGCATCGCCTGCGCCTGCGCCTGCGCCTTCGGCCGCACCTCGTGCAGCAGCGCCGGCGGGATCTCGCGCAGGAACCGCGAGGGCAGCCCGAACATGTCCTGCCCGTGCAGGCGTCGCGACTCGGCGTGGCACAGCACCAGCTTCTGGCGCGCGCGGGTGATGCCCACGTACGCCAGCCGCCGCTCCTCCTCCATCCGCCCGGCCTCGTCGGCCGATCGGCCGTTGGGGAACAGGCCCTCCTCCATGCCCGGCAGGAACACCAGCGGGAACTCCAGCCCCTTGGCGCTGTGCAGGGTCATCAGCTGCACGCCGTCCTCGCCGGCCTGGGTCTGGCCCTCTCCCGCCTCGAGTGCGGCATAGGCGAGGAACGCGACCAGCTCGCCGAGCGCTGCCTCGCCGTCGTCGGCCTGCGCCTTGTCGTCGCCGTGCACGAACCGCGACGCCACCGACACCAGTTCGTCGAGGTTGTCGACGCGCGAGTCCACCGCGCCCTTCGACTCCCGGTCGTAGTGCTCGCGCAGGCCCGACCGCACCAGCACGTGGTCGACCTTGTCCTGCAGCGTCAGCGCCGCGACCTCGGCGCCGATCGCCTCCAGCAGCGCGTGGAACGCCGCGAGTGCGTTGCGCGCGCGCGCCGCCAGCGCGCCCTTGCGCGACACCCGCAACGAGGCTTCCCACAGCGACACCGCGTCGGTGCGCGCGCGCCGGCGCACCTCGTCGAGCGTGCGCTCGCCGATGCCGCGCGTGGGCGTATTCACCGCGCGCTCGAACGCGGCGTCGTCGGCGCGATTGCCGACCAGCCGCAGGTAGGCGAGCGTGTCCTTGATCTCGGCGCGCTCGAAGAAGCGCACGCCGCCGTAGACCCGGTACGGGATCTGCTCGCCGACCAGCACCTCCTCGAACGCGCGCGACTGCGCGTTGCTGCGGTACAGGATCGCGCAGTCGCCGTGGCTGCCGCCGTCGCGCACCCACTGGCCGATCCGGTCGACCACGTAGCGCGCCTCGTCGATCTCGTTGTAGGCGGCGAAGACGTCGACCGGGTCGCCGCCGCCGGCGTCGGTCCACAGCTTCTTGCCCAGCCGGCCCGGGTTGTGCGCGATGACCGCGTTGGCGGCGTCGAGGATGTTGGAGGTGGAGCGGTAGTTCTGCTCCAGCCGGACGGTGTCTGCACCGGGGAAGTCGCGCAGGAACGCCTGCACGTTCTCGACCTTGGCGCCGCGCCAGCCGTAGATCGCCTGGTCGTCGTCGCCGACCGCGAACACCTGGCCGCTGCCTCCATCGGCATCGCTGCCGGCGAGCACGCGCACGAACGCGTACTGGATGGAATTCGTGTCCTGGAACTCGTCCACCAGCACTTGGCCGAAGCGCTGCCGGTAGTGCGCCAGCAGCGCGGCGTTGTCGCGCAGCAGCTCGTGCGCGCGCAGCAGGATCTCGGCGAAGTCGACCAGGCCCGCGCGGTCGCAGCGCTCCTGGTACAGCGTGTAGGCGCGCAGCATCACGTCGGCCCACTCGTCGTTGCCGTCGCGGCCGCCCGCGGCGATGTGCTGCGGCCGGCGGCCCTCGTCCTTCTGCGCGTTGATCCACCACGCGATCTGGCGCGGCGGGAAGCGCGCGTCGTCGACCTCGAGCTGCTGCACCACCCGCTTGACCAGCCGCAGCTGGTCGTCGCTGTCGAGGATCTGGAACGCTTCGGGCAGCTTCGCGTCCTGCCAGTGCAGCCGCAGCAGGCGGTGCGCCAGCCCGTGGAAGGTCCCGATCCACAGCCCGCGCCCGCCGCCGGGCCCTGACTGCCGCAGCAGCGCGTCGGCGCGGTGGCGCATCTCGCCGGCGGCCTTGTTGGTGAACGTCACCGCGAAGATGCCGTGCAGCGGAACGCCGAAGACCTCGTGCAGCCACGCGACGCGGTGGGTCAGGACGCGGGTCTTGCCCGAGCCGGCGCCGGCCAGCACCAGGTAGTGCCCCGGAGGCGCCGACACGGCCTGGCGCTGTGCCTCGTTGAGGCCATCTAGCAGGTGGGAAACATCCATCGGCGGATTTTACGCGACCGCCATCGCGGCCCACCGGGCCACGTGCCTGCGCCTGCCGGCGCGGCTGGCCGCCGGAATGCTGGATGGCCGTACCGTCGGGGTCCTAGACTGCGGGGCCGAGATCGCGGAGCCGGACCATGATCGACCTCTACTACTGGCCCACCCCCAACGGCCACAAGGTCACCCTGCTGCTGGAAGAGGCCGGCATCGAGTACGCCCTCCAGCCCGTCGACATCGGCAAGGGCGCCCAGTTCGAACCGGCGTTCCTTACGGTGTCGTCCAACAACAAAATGCCGGCGATCGTCGACCACGCGCCCGCCGGCGGCGGCGCAGCGGTCAGCGTGTTCGAATCGGGCGCGATCCTGCTGTACCTGGCCGAGAAGCACGGCGCGTTCCTGCCCGCCGATCCGCGCGACCGCATCACGGTGCTGGAGTGGCTGTTCTGGCAGATGGCCGGCCTCGGTCCGATGACCGGCCAGTACGGGCACTTCCACGTCTATGCCCCCGAACCGATTCCCTACGCCCGCGACCGCTACCGCAACGAGGTCGAGCGCCTGCTCGGCGTGCTCGACCACCGCCTGCAGGGACGCGACTTCATTGCCGGCGACGACTACACGATCGCCGACATGGCCTGCTACCCGTGGATCGACCCCTACACCACGGCGCGGGTCGACCTGTCGCACTACCCCGACCTGCAGCGCTGGCGTGCGGCGATCGCCGCGCGCCCGGCGACGGGTCGCGCCTACGCGCGGGCGAGGGAGGTCAACCCGGACGCCGGCAGGCCGCTCGACGACGAAGCGAAGCGGCAGCTGTTTGGCCAGGGGCGGCGCTGAGCGCCACGATCCGTCGGCCTCCCCCTTGCGCGGGCGCGATCCCGTGCCACGCACGGCGTGCTTCAATCCGCCCCACGCCAACGCGCCCGCGATCACCGCCGGGCCGGGCCCTCGCCACTGGACACCCCTCATGCTGCAACGCGTTGCCGCCGCCCTGATGACCACCGCCCTGTCCGCCGCCGTGCTGTCCAGCGCCTTCGCCGCCACACCGGCGAATGGCGGCCGCGGCCTGACGCTGGAAGCGATCACCGGCGACGCCGCGCTGTCGGGGCCGACGCTGACGCGTCCCCAGGTCGCGCCCGATGGTTCCCGCGTGACCTTTCTGCGCGGTCGCGATGACGACCGCAACCGCATGGACCTGTGGTCGTTCGACGTCGCCGGCGGCGAGGCGTCAATGCTGGTCGACTCGGCGCTGCTACAGCCGGGCGGCGAAACCCTCAGCGACGCCGAGAAGGCGCGTCGCGAGCGCCAGCGTATCGCCGGGCTGTCGGGCATCGTCGACTACCAGTGGTCGCCAGATGGCCGCGCGCTGCTGTTCCCGTTGGGCGGCGAGCTCTACCTGTTCCACCTCGACGGCAGCGGGGCAGCCGCCGTGCGTCAGCTCACCGACGGCGGGGGCTTCGCGACCGACCCCAAGGTTTCGCCGCGTGGCGGCTTCGTCAGCTTCATCCGCGACCGCGATCTCTGGGTCGTCGACCTCGCCACCGGCCGTGAGCGCCGGCTGACCCGCGACGCCAGCGACACCATCGGCAATGGCGTCGCGGAGTTCGTCGCCGACGAGGAAATGGACCGCCACACCGGCTACTGGTGGGCACCGGACGACTCCGCGATCGCCTACGCCCGCATCGACGAATCGCCGGTGCCGGTCCAGCGCCGCTACGAGGTCTATCCGGACCGCACCGAAATCGTCGAGCAGCGCTATCCCGCCGCCGGCGACCCCAACGTGCGCATCACCCTGCACGTGGTGTCGCCGCGCGGCGGCGCGGCGCGGCAGGTCGACCTTGGCGCGGAGCAGGACATTTACCTCGCCCGCGTCGACTGGCGCGACCCGCAGCGGCTGACGTTCCAGCGCCAGTCGCGCGACCAGCGCCGGCTGGAGCTGGTCGAAACCACCCTCGCCGATGGCCGCCAGCGAACGCTGGCCACCGAGACCTCGGCGACATGGGTGCCGCTGCACAACGACCTGCGGTTCCTGGCCAACGGCCGCTTCCTGTGGTCGTCGGAGCGCGACGGGTTCGCGCACCTCTATGTCGCCAGCGAGGACGGCGCGTCCATGACGCAGCTGACGCGCGGTACGTGGCCGGTGGATCGCGTCGCCGCGGTCGACGAAGCGCTGGGACGGGTGTACTTCACTGCCGGTCGCGACTCCCCGACCCAGTCGGCGCTGTACGCGGTGTCGCTGGCCGGCGGCGACATTGTGCCGCTGTCCACGGCGGCGGGCAGCCGCTCGGTCGTATTCGCGCGCAACGCCAGCGTCTATGTCGACAGCTGGTCGAATACCACCACGCCGCCACAGGTCGCGTTGCATCGTGCCGACGGCACGCGCATCGCGTCGCTGGTCGACAATGCGCTCGACGCTCCCACGCACCCCTACGCGCCGTACCGCGACGCGCACCGCCCGACGGAGTTCGGCACGCTGGCCGCGGCCGACGGGCAGACCCCGCTGCACTACAGCCTGGTGAAGCCACCGGGCTTCGATCCGTCGCGGCGCTATCCGGTCGTGGCCTACGTCTATGGCGGCCCGGCAGCGCAGACGGTGACCGACGCCTGGCCAGGGCGGGCGGACGCGTTCTTCAACCAGTACCTCGCGCAGCAGGGCTACGTGGTGTTCTCGCTCGACAACCGCGGCACCCCGCGGCGCGGCGCCGCGTTCGGCGGCGCGCTGTACGGCCGCCAGGGCACGGTCGAGGTCGACGACCAGCGCCGCGGCGTGGCCTGGCTGCGCGCGCAGCCGTGGGTGGACGGCGACCGTATCGGCGTCCACGGGTGGTCCAACGGCGGCTACATGGCGCTGATGCTGCTGGCGCGTGCCCCGGACGACTACGCCTGCGGCGTTGCCGGCGCCCCGGTCGCGGACTGGGCGCTGTACGACACCCACTACACCGAGCGCTACATGGACCTGCCCGATGCCAACATCGAGGGCTACCGGCAGGCCAGCGTGTTCACGCACCTGGACGGGATCCGTCCCGGCGCGCTGCTGCTGGTACATGGGATGGCCGACGACAACGTGCTGTTCTCGAACTCGACGAAGCTCATGAGCGAGCTGCAGCGCCGCGGGACACCATTTGAACTGATGACCTACCCCGGCGCCAAGCATGGGCTGCGCGGCAGCGACGCGCTGCACCGCTACCGGCTGGCCGAGGCATTCCTGCGCCGCTGCCTGGCGCCCTGAGCGGGCTTTCCCGCCGGGGCGAAACTGCGCGCGACGCAGCGCACCGATGTCAGGTCACGCGCGCCAGCATGCGGGCGTTGCCGATCAGGCGCGCCCAGCGTGTGCCGATATCACCCCAGCAGACGTAGGCCGCCTCGACCGCGATCCGCCCCAGGGACACGGCGTGCCATTGCAGGCGTGGCTCCGCCGCGCAGACCTCGGCATGCAGCCCCAGCTGGCGCGCGTACAGCGCGCAGCGCGCCAGGTGGTAGCGGCTGCTGAGCAGCGTCACCCGGCCGTCGAGCTGGCCGGCGCGCAGCAGGTCGCGCGCGTTGCGCAGGTTCTGCAGCGTGTCGCGCGACTGGGTATCGAGCATCAGCGGCACGTGGCCGCCGATCCCCAGCGCCAGCAGCCCTCGGCGCGCGAGTTCGGCCTCGGTCGGAACGTCAGGCGGCCCACCGCCGAGCAGCAGGACGCGCCGGTCCGGACGCTGGTGCCACAGCGCCGCGCCACGCGCCACGCGGGCGTCGAATTCGGCGTCGCGTTCGCCGCCCGGCGCATGCTTGCCGAACAGCAGCACGCAGTCGCCGCTGCTGGAATCGCAGGGGGCGTTGCGCGCCACCCGAAGCACGTGGACGAAGTACGCCACGTACACGAGGCCGAGGCTGACCACGCAGGCAGCGCCCGCGACCGCCAGCGTGTGCAGCACGTCGCGGTCGACCATCAGCGAGCGGCGGTGGGCTTTTCGGCTTGGGACCATGAGCTCCATTACGTGGAATCCTGGCTGAAGGACGCGGAAACGGCGCGTTGCAGCGCCGCGCCGGGCGGCTGGCGATATGACCGGCGCCGTTATACTCGGTACCCTTGCCGCCTGCCTGGCCACCGGTTTGTCGTCCCCGCACCCGCTGTCCCCCATGCCGGCTATTGCCATCCGCGCCTATACCGCGACCACCGCGGTCGGCCGGGGCCGCGACGCGCAGGCCTCGGCCCTCGACGCGCGCCGCGGTGGCCTCCGCCGCAACGACTTCGGGCCCACCCCGCTGGACACCTGGATCGGTCGCGTCGACGGCCTGGAGGACGCCTCCGCCGCGCTGCCGCCTGCATTGGCGTCGTGGGAGTGCCGCAACAACCGGCTTGCCTGGCTGGCCCTGCAGCACGACGGGTTGCTCGACGCGGTCGCGGCGGTGCGCGACCGCCATGGCGCGGATCGCGTGGCGGTCGTGCTCGGCACCTCAACCGCCAGCATCGGCGAGAGCGAGGATGCCTACGCGCACCTGCAGGCCGACGGCGAAGGCCGCGGCTGCTTCCCCGACGACATGGCGCGCCCGCTGGTACACACGCCGCACTCGCTGGGCGGGTTTGTGCAGGCCGCGACCGGACTGCGCGGGCCGTGCACCACGGTGGCAACCGCATGCTCGTCCAGCGCCAAGGTCTTTGCGCAGGCCGCGCGGCTGATCCAGTGCGGGCTGGTCGATGCGGCGCTGGTCGGTGGCGTGGATACCCTGTGCGGCAGCGTGCTGTTCGGCTTCAACGCGCTGGGCCTGGTGTCTGCCGTGCCGTGCCGTCCATTCGATCCGGCGCGCGACGGGCTGTCGCTGGGCGAGGCCGGAGGTTTTGCGGTGCTCGAGCGGGCGCTGCCGGGCGGGACCGGCCTGCAGCTGCGCGGCTACGGCGAGTCCAGCGATGCCCACCACATGTCGGCGCCGCATCCCGAGGGACTGGGCGCGGGGCTGGCGATGCGCGACGCGCTGGCGCGCGCCGGTATCGCCGCGGACGAGGTCGGCTACCTCAACCTGCACGGCACCGCGACTCCGGTCAACGACGCCGTCGAGGCACGCGCCATCGCCGAGCTGTTCCCCGATGGCCTGCACGCCAGCTCGACCAAGGGCTGGACGGGGCACACGCTGGGTGCGGCCGGCATCGTCGAGTCGGTGTTCACACTGCTGGCGCTGCGCGACGGGGTGCTGCCCGGCACCCTGCACAGCACGGTCCGTGACCCCGCTTGCGGGCCGCAGGTGCGGTTCGACAACGCGCGCGCGCCTGGCATCCGCTACGCGATGAACAACTCCTTCGGCTTCGGCGGCAACAACAGCTCGCTGGTGTTCGGACGCGCATGAGGCCCTCCGCATGAACACCCTGTCGGCCTGCATCGAGGGCATCGGTTTCTGGGGCGACGGACTGCCGGGCTGGCAGTCCGCGCGCGCGTTCGCCCGCGGCGGACCGCTGGCCGCCGATGCCCCTGCCAAGCCTACGCCGCAGCTGCTGGCCGCCAACGAGCGCCGGCGCGCGCCGGCGTCTGTCGCGGTGGCGCTCGACGTCGCGCTCGCGGCCTGCGCCGACGCCGGTCGCGAACCGGCGGCGCTGCCGTCGGTGTTCGCGTCGACGCACGGCGACCTCGCGATCACCGACTACATGTGCGCGACCCTGGTCGACGATCCACGCGCGATCTCGCCAACAAAGTTCCACAACTCGGTGCACAACGCCGCCGCGGGCTACTGGACCATCGGCGCCGGCTGCGTGCAGCCCGCGACCGCGATCAGCGCATACCAGGCGACCTTCGCGCAGGGCCTGGTCGAAGCGCTGGTGCAGGTGGCCACCGGCAGCGAGGCGGTGCTGCTGGTCGCCTACGACACGCCGTCGACCGGCCCCCTTGGTCAGGTGTCCCGCAGCGAAGGCCTGCTCGGCGCGGCGCTGGTGCTGTCGTCGTGCGAGCGCGGCGGCATCCGCATCCGCGCCACGCTGGTGGACGGCGAAGCGCGCGCGACCGGTGGCCGCCTTGCGGGCCATGCGGCGGGAAACGCGATGTCACCCATGCTGCCGCTGTTCGACGCGCTAGCGCACGACGCCGATCTCGCGCTGCTGCATGCCGGCCCCGGGCGCATGCTGCGACTGGAGTTCGCCCATGAATGAGTCGCCTCGGCTGGGCCTCGATGACGTCGCGGTGGTGATCCCGGCGCTCAACGAGGCGCTGCGGATCCGCGACGTGGTCGAGGGCGCCCTGGCGCACTGCGCGCGCGTGATCGTCATCGACGATGGCTCCGACGACGACACTTCGGCGCGGATCGCCGACCTGCCGGTGACGCTGTTGCGCCACCCCGCGCGCATGGGCAAGGGTGCGTCACTGCGCGACGGGTTCGCCGAGGCCGCGCGCCAGGGCGTGCGCGCGGTGGTGACGATGGACGGCGACGGCCAGCACGCCGCGGCCGACATCCCGCGGCTGGTGGCCGCGGCCAACCGCCACCCGGGCGCGCTGGTAGTCGGTGCGCGGCTGCGCAAGCGCGCATCGCAGCCGCAGTACCGCCGCATCGGCAACGAGTTCGGCGACTGGGGCATCGGCTGGGCCTGCGGCCTCCGCGTCATCGACAGCCAGAGCGGGCAGCGCCTGTACCCGGCATCCGTGTTCACGCTGCGCGACGTCGTCGGCGAAGGCTTCGCGTACGAGGCGCAGATGATGATCTCCGCGGCGCGTCGCGCAGGTGCCGGCATCGTCGCGGTCCCGATCGAGTCGCGCTACGCCGGCGCCGGGGAGCCGGCACAGTTCCGCAAGAGCCATTTCCGCCTCGGCCGCGACCTGTGGGCCATCATCGTCCACGTCGGCGGTGAGATCGTGGCCAACGGCGATCCCCTGCGCGAGTACCTGCGCGCGCGCCGGACCCGGCCGCTGGTCGATGACGCCGACGTCGCGTTGGCGGTCAGCAACGCTGCGACGGAGCACGTCGCCCACACCGGAGAACCACGATGACCGCCCAACGGCAGCACGAGGTCGCGATCCTCGGTGGCGGCCTCGCCGGGCTGACGCTGGCGATCCAGCTCAAGCAGCGCGACCCCGCCATCGATGTCGCAGTGATCGAGCGGCGCGCACATCCGGTGCGCGAAGCCGCGTTCAAGGTCGGCGAATCGACGGTGGAGATCGGGGCGCACTACCTCGCCGACGTGCTGGGCTTCCGCGACCACCTCGACGCCGAGCAGATCCGCAAGTTCGGCTTCCGCTTCTTCTTCAGTGAGGGCCAGCAGGACATCGACCGCTGCACCGAGCTGGGCGTCAGCACGCTGCTGCCGACACCGTCGTGGCAGATCGACCGCGGGCGCTTCGAGAACTTCCTTGGCGAGGAGGCGCGCAGGCTGGGCGTGCATTTCCGCGACGGCGCCACGGTGCGCACGATTACCATGGGTGGCGGCGACGCGATGCACCGGGTCGACTACGTGCACGGCGGTGAGGCTGCCACCGTCACCACGCGCTGGCTGGTCGACGCCTCCGGTCGCGCCGGCCTGCTCAAGCGCAAGCTCGACCTGGCGCAGGACAACGCGCACGACGCCAACGCGGTCTGGTGGCGCGTCGACGGCCACATCGACCCCAACCAGTGGTCCGACGACCCGCAATGGCTGTCGCGGTGCACGCCGCCCGACCGCTGGCGGTCGACCAACCACATGTGCGGCCCCGGCTACTGGTTCTGGCTGATCCCGCTGTCGTCGGGTGCGCATTCGCTGGGCATCGTCTGCGACGCGAAGATGCATCCGCTGGAGACGATGAACACCCACGACAAGGCACTGGCGTGGCTGCGCGAGCACCAGCCACGGGTCGCGGACACGGTGTCGAAGCCCGAACACGGGCTGCAGGACTTCCTGTTCTTCCGCCACTTCTCGCACGGCTGCAAGCAGGTGTTCTCCGGCGACCGCTGGGCGCTGACCGGCGAGTCGGGCGTGTTCCTCGACCCGTTCTATTCACCGGGCACCGACTTCATCGCGATGTCCAATACCTTCATCTGCGACCTGGTCGGGAAGGACCGCGCCGGGCGCCAGTTCGCGCCGTACGCGGAGATCTACCAGCAGCTGTACTTCTCGTTCTACGAGAACACGCTCACGCTGTACCAGGACCAGTACCCGCTGTTCGGCGACGCGCAGGTGATGCCGGTCAAGGTGATCTGGGACTACACGTACTACTGGGCACTGCTGGCGCCACTGTTCATGGGCGGCCGGCTGACCGACATCGCGCTGCTCGGGCGCATGCGCCCCGATTTCGTGCGCGGCAGCGCGCTCAACGTCTCGATGCAGGCCCTGCTGCGCGACTGGGGCCAGCGCAACAACGCGCCGCAGCCCCCGGACGCGCGGCTGCTGGACCAGCACGGGATCGACTGGTTCCACGAGATGAACCGCGCGTTGTCGGACGTGCTCGACGACGACGCCTTCGCCGCGCGTATCGCGGCCAACGTCGACCGGATGGGGTGGCTGGCCACGGAGATGCTGCGCCGCGCGCGGGACACGCATCCGGCGATCGACGACCACGGGCTGGAGGCGCTGCTGGCCGGGGCTGCGGACACGCCTGCGGCAGCGTCGCTGGCACCGCACTGGTACGCCGCGGCGGCCTGACCCGGCGCCACGCCACGATCCCGGCGTCGCCTGCCTGATGCCGGTGCTCCGGCGGCGGCATCACCGCGCGGCGCCCCATCCCACCGGCAGCGCGTGTCTGAAGCGGAAGCGCCGGCGTCGCCTGGACGGCGTTGCACGGGGCCGGCCCGCGCGGTGGCCGGTCAGCGCGTTGGAGGCAGCTGCACCGGCTGCGGTGAATGCCCAGCAGGCGGTGGGTTGGGGACATGGATCGCGATGCCGGTGGCGTACTTCTGCCGCGGACTGATGTTGACCCCGACGCCGGCGCTGCTGAAGCTGCTGCCGCCGACGCGACCGCCGCCGAGCCCGACGCTGGCCCCGCCACCGCCGTCACGGTCGCCGGCGCCCTGGAACAGCACACCGTTGGCGCCAAGTTTCGCGGCTTCGGCGCGCAGCTTGGCCAGCACCGCGTCGGTCTTGTTCTGCTCGCCGTAGGTCAGCGCGCCGCTGCTGGTCTGCAGCACCGCGATCTCCTCGAAACCACCGGGCGGCGGCCCGTAGTAGATCCGCACCTGCGACGGGTCGATCGGCGCGCGCGGGGTGCCGGTGAGCATGTGCGAGCTGGCGCACGCCGACAGCAGCAGCGCCGCGGCGACCGGCAGCAACAGGCGCAGGGAAGGAATCTGGGACATGGCGGGTGTTCCATGGGCAGGAGCCCCCATGCTCCGCCCGCCCGAATGAATCCCCCGTCACGCGCCGCGGCGTCGCCGCCCTCAGCCCATTCCGCCATTGACCCCGATCACCTGCCCGGTGACATAACCGGCGTCGCGGCCGCACAGGAACGCGACCACCGCCGCGACCTCCTCCGGACTGCCGGCGCGCCCCGCGGGCACCAGCGCCTTGATCGTTCCGGCCGGGAACGCCGCGGCGGCCATGTTGCCGGCGATCACACCCGGGGCCACCACGTTGACGGTGATCCCGCGGCTGGCCATCTCGCGGGCGAGCGACTTCGATGCCCCGTGCAACCCGGCCTTGGCCGCGGCGTAGTTGGTCTGGCCGCGGTTGCCGAGCACCGCGGCCACCGACGACACGCTGACGATGCGCCCCCAGCGCGTGCGCGCCATCGGCAGCAGCAGCGGCTGGGTGACGTGGAAGAACCCGTTGAGCGACACATCGATCACCCGGGTCCACTGCGCGGCCGACATGCCGGCCATCGCCGCGTCGTCGTGGATGCCGGCATTGTTGATCACGACCTGGATCGGTCCGTCGGCCAGCAGGCCGTCGATCGCGGCGCGCGCGGCGTCGCCGTCGGCGACGTCGAAGGCCACGGACCTCGCACGGCCGCCTGCAGCGCGGATGGCCGCCACGACCGCGTCGGCGCGCGCCAGCTGGCTGTTGGCGTGGACGATCACGTCGAGGCCGTCGGCGGCCAGGCGCGCGCAGATCGCGCCGCCAAGGTCGCCGCTGCCGCCGGTGACAAGCGCGCGGGTGGGTGTGATCGACATGCGGTGATTATCCCGCAGCGCCGCGGGGATCGCGCCCTTCGCCTGCCCGCGTCTCAGCGGCCGCCGTCGCGGGCGCCGTCGCAACAGGCGTCGGCCCCAGCACCACCGCGGCGCGGCCTTCCGCCAGCAGCGTGCCGCGGTGGCGGATCTCGAACGCGTACTGCTGGCTCGTCGGCGACTCGGCCAGCACCCACGCTTCGCCATCGAGCGCGCCCGGGAGGCCGTCGATATGCGCGACGTGCAGCGCGACGCCGCGCAACGCGACCAGCATGCCCGGCTGCGCGCCCCCGCAGGCCGCGCGCAGCCCGCCGTGCACCGCCATCGCCTGCGCACCGTACTCGCACAGGTGCAGCGCCCGCAGGCGGCCGCCGGACCGCAGCGGATGCGCGTGGTCGCGGTGGTTGTCGGCGCGCAGCCGCAGGCGCGTGGCGTCGTGGTCGACGACGGCGTCCCAGAGGCACATCGCGCCCTGGTGCGGGACCAGCGACAGGATCCGCAGACGGTCGATCATCGGGGCTCCGGCGGCACTGGGGAGCGTGCCATGCGCATGGCGTCACCGTGGCGTGAGTACAGCAGCGACAGCACGAAGTTGGACAGCACGCCGATCGCCACCGTGCTGCCGATCGCACGCAGCACCGGGATCGACGACAGCGCCAGCAGCCCGAACACCAGCAGCGTCATCAGGCTGCACACCAGCACCGCGTGCAGCGTGCGCAGCTGGTCGCCACGGTCGTCGCCGGCGTGTTCGAAGAACAGCGCGTAATCCAGCCCGAGGCCGGCGGCGAGGATCAGCGCTACCAGATGGAAGAGCGTCAGCTCCACGCCCGCCGCGCGCAGCACCGCCAGGATCACCAGCGTCGTCAGTGCCATCGGCACCAGCACGCGCGCCACCCGCGACGGCGTCCGCAGCGCGTACCACACGGTCGCCGACAGCAACAGCGCCGCCGCCGCCAGCGCCCACAGCACGCGCTGCCGGTATTCCGCCACCAGCGACTCGGAGGCGTCCTTCATGTCCAGCAGCGCAGCGCCATCCGCGGTGGCGGCGGCCGCCGCCGCCGCAACGTCCTTCAGGCCGGTCAGCGACACCAGCGCGGTGGCACCCGCGCCGTCGCCCGCGAGCAGCAGCCCGTCCACGCGCGTCGCCAGCGGCGTACCGCGGAGGTCGACCGCGGTCAGTGGTGGCGCCGCGCGCGCGCGCGCCACGTCATCCAAGAACGGGGCGAAGACGTCGGCACGGAACGGGCTGCCGACCAGCGCGGCGGCAAGGGCATCGCGCAGCGTCGCGGCGTCCGGCAGCGCCCGCTGCCGCGCGCGCTGGGTCGCGACGCTGGGCAGGTAACGCGCGGCGAGGTCGTAGTCCGCCACGGCGCCCCGCGCCACCAGTGTGTCGAGCCCAGGCCGCAACGCCTCGCTGGCGCGCAGCGCGGCATCGCTGTCAGTCGCGCGCACGACCATCACGTAGCGCACGTCGGGCGCGCCCAACGCGTCGCGCAGCACCGCATCCTGCGCCAGCGCCGCGGGTGCCACCGGCGTGAGTTTCGACAGGTCGTTCTGCCAGAACGCGCCCGGCGCCAGTGCCACCACCGCGAGGCAAGCGGCGGCGAGCACCGCCAGCGACCAGCGCGGCCGCGGCAGCCGGGCGATGCCGCGCCACAGTGCCTGCAGCCGCGCGCCATCGGCGACGTCGCGTGCGTCCGGATCGACCAGCGCCGGCAGCAGGAAGCGGGTGGCGAGCGCGGCCGTCGCCAGGCCCGCGATCGTGAACACCGCCAGCTGCTGCAGGCCGTCGACGCCCGAGAACAGGAACGTGAGGTACGCGATGCAGGTCGCGACCACGCCGGTGGCCAGCGTCGGCCACAGCGCGCGTACGTTGGCCCACGGCGACACGCCGGCGCGCTGGTGGCTGAAGAAATGGATCGGGTAGTCCTGCACCACGCCGATGAGGGTGAAGCCGAAGGCCACGGTGATGCCGTGCACGCCCTCGAACAGCAGCGCGACCGCGCCCAGCCCCGCCAGCCCGGCGCTGGCGAGCGGTAACACCCCCATGAGCGGCATCTTCCAGCTGCGGTAGGCCACCAGCAGCAGCAGCACCAGGCCGATACCGTCGAACATGCCGATCAGCTGGGCCTCGCGCGCGGTGGTACCCCCGATCTCGACCGAAAACGCCCCAGGCCCGGTCATCACCATCGCGCTGCCCGTTGCCGCGCGCACCTGCGCGAACGCAGCCTGCATCGCGTCATAGGCGGCCTGCTGCCCGGTCGGGTCGAAGCCGGCGGCGCGCGTCTGCGCGACCAGCAGCGCGCGCGTGCCGGCGCGGTCGAACCACACGCCATGCAGCCGCCGCGGCGCGGTCGCCGGCTCCCAGCCTTCCGCCAGCCGCAGGGTTTCCAGGGTGGGATCGGACGGCAGCAGGGGCTCGATGAGTGCCGCGGCGGGTGAGCCCAGGTCCTGCAGTCGCTCTTTCAGCTGCGCGCGAAGGTAGGCCGCGTCCAGCGGCTGCGCGTCGAGCGTCGGCGACAGCAGGTAGCGGTACGGACGCAGCCGCTCGGGGATGGCGTCGAGCCCGGCATCGGCACCGTTGGCGACAAAGGCGAAGCGCGCGTCGCCGTCGAGCGCGGCATGCATTGCCTGCGACTGCCGCGCCAGCACCTCGGGCGGCGCGCCCGACAATCCCACCAGCAGCAGCCGCGACCCCGGCCCTTCGCCGAGTTCGTCGATCAGCAGCTTCTGCGCCGGGGTGCGCGCGTCGGGCATGAAGCGGCGCAGGTCGCCGCTCATTTCCAGCCGCTGCGACACGCCCCAGCCGATTGCGACCAGCAGCGCGAGCCACGCGAGCGCCGCGGCGAGACGGACGCGCGCGCTCACCGCGGTGCGCCGCGCGGGCGGCGGGCAGCGGCGTGGCGGCCGTCCATCAGCGCGCGGGGACGCCGCCGCACAGCCGCGCGAGCGTCGCGCCATCGACGACGCCCGCGGCCTGCTGCGCCGCACCGGCGAGCAGGGTACGCTGCACCTCCCCGCCGGCGGGCCGCGTTTCGATGCAGCGCAGCTCGGCGCCGCGTCCGTGCAGCAGCACCTCGTGCACCTTTGCCGCCAGCGCGGGATCGCGCGGCACCAGTGTCACGTGCCAGTCGCCGCGGGTGCCGTCGGCGCGGATGCGGTAGGTGCGCTCCACCGCCGCGAGGTCGCCGGCCAGCAGTGCACCGAAGCTCGCCTGCAGCCCGGCCAGCTCCGGCACGCGAGACAGCGAGAAGCGTCGCGGCGTGCGCCCGGCGCGCGCGATCGTCGCCTCCCCTGCGCGGATGGTGGTGGTCTCGACATAGGGCGCGGTGACCCGGCGCACGAAGGTCGCCGCGTCCGGGCGCACGTACTCGCCCTCGATGCGCAGCGGCGTCTTCAGCAGCGTCGAATCGCGCACCTCGACGAACGGCGTGCGCGTCGGCGTGGGCCGGCGCAGGCGCTCGATGATCCAGCGGGCCTCGACGACAGCCGCACGCGGCTCAGGCGCCGGTTGCGCGCCCGATGCCCAGGGCGTCGCCAGCGCCAGCGCCAGCAGCACCGCCCGGGGTCGCAGGGGGACCATCGTGCGCGACCGCGCCGTCGAGGTTGGAGGGGCGGCTGCCCTGTTCCCAGAAGTCATAGAAGTTGAACCAGTTGAAGGGCGCATTGCGCACGAAATGTTCCAGCCGGGTGGCATAGCAACCGATCAGCGCCGGCACCGCGGTCGCGCGCTCGCGGCGCGGGATCGACAGGCCGTCGCTGAAGGATTCGAACACGAGGTCGTAGCGGGCGCCGCCGCGGTAAAGGCCGAATGCCAGCGTCACCGGCACCTTGAGCACCGCCGCGATCAGCCAAGGGGCCACCGGGAACGCGGCCGGCGCACCCAGGAACGGCACCGACACCGACGGTTCGCCGGGCTGCACGCGGTCGACCAGCAGCGCCACCATCGCACCGGCCTGGGTCGCGCGCTGGATCTCCAGCACGATCGTCGGCCCGTCCTGCCCGGCGTCGATGATGTTCGCCGCCATCGCCGGGTCCAGTGCCTCCAGCAGCTGGGTCACCGCGGGGCTGTGGCCCTTGTCGAGCACCACCCGGACCTGGAACTCCGGGCGCTGACGCGCCAGCACGCGCAGCACCTCGAAGCTGCCGAGGTGCGAGCCGAACAGCAGTACCCCGCGGCCCGGTGCCAGCTGCGCATGCAGCCCGTCGAGGCCAGTGGCGGTGACATCGAAGCCACGCGTGTCCTCACTGAGCAGGAACACGCGGTCGAGCACGGTGCACGAGAAGGTGTGGATATGGCGCAGCACGTCGCGCCAGCCGGCCGGGCGGCCGAGCGCGCGCGCGAGGTAGGCGAGGGAGTCGCGTCGCTCGGCGCGACGGCGCAGCATGAAGTACGCCGCGACCGGCCACAGCAGGGAGCGCGCGAGGCGCCTGCCACCCAGCCGGGTCACGGTATAGAGCGCGCGCACTGCCAGCGGTCCACCGCCTTCGCGGCGCTGCTTCCACGCCGCGCTCATGCCGCCGTATCCGTGGATGCGTCGGCGGCCACGACCTCGCCACTGGCGACGAGGGTGTCGCCGCGCAGCACCCGGAAGCGCCAGCGCGGCCCGGTGCCGTCGAGCACCACGGTCGCCACCTCGCCCGGCAGCAGCGGCTGCAGGAACTTGACCTGCGGCATCCGCAGCGCGCCGGTGGCGCCATGAGCGGCCTCGACCGCCGCGACGACGTGGTCGAGGACGACGACGCCAGGCACCACCGGATTCCCCGGAAAATGCCCCGCCAGGCACGGATGCGCGGCGTCGACGACGAAATCCATGCCGCGATCAGCTCGCGCGGCGCAGCATCGAGACGACCGCCGCGTGCGCGTCGCGCGCGAGCTGCTGGCGCTCGGCCGGCACGCCGTCCACGCGCACCGGCAGCGGGGTTCCGATGCGCACGCGGATCGGCCCGGGCCGCGCGCGGAAGAACCCGTCCACCGGCAGCACGTCGCCGGTGCCTACCAGCGCGACCGGCACGACCTGCGCGTCGGCATCGATCGCCGACTGGAAGGCGCCGCCCTTGAACGGCGCGACCGCGCCGCTGCGGCTGCGCGTGCCTTCCGGAAACAGGCACAGGGTGGCACCACCGCGCAGCAGGGCGGCGGCCTGGCGGCGCAGCAGCGCACCGGCGCGACGGCTGTCGCGCTCAATGAACAGCATGCCGGTGGCACGGGCGTACCAGCCCACGAAGGGCACGCGTCGCATCTCCTGCTTCAGCAGAAAATGCAGCGGCACGGGCACCGCGTCGAACAGCGCGCAGATGTCGATCATCGACTGGTGGTTGGCGACCACCAGGTGCGGCCGCGACCAGTCCACGCGGTCCAGTCCCTCAACGATGACGTCCGAGCCCCACAGCAGGCCCGGAGACCAGCAGCGCGACGCCATCCGCAGAGCCAGAGCGCGGTCCCGGGACAGCACCATCACCATCAGCGCGACCACGATCCAGCCCGCTGTCCACAGCATCGTGTAGGTGAACTGCAGGCCATGCCAGACATGGCGGATCGCACCGCCGGCGAGCGAGGTCGCCGAGACCCCGTCCGTTGTCGACGACGCCGTGTCGATGTTGTCCGCATGCCGTTCCATGGCGCGCAGCATACCGAAGCCCGCCGGCCGGCCCGATCCCTTTTACCCACCCCGCGGGTGCAGTAAAACCCCTGTTCAGCGCAGGAACCCGCGCCAGAATGCCGGCCCCAGACCGGCCATCTTGCGCGCGAAATCCAGGAAGTTGCGGTCCTTGCCGGGGAACCTCTTCTGACGGTAGCGGAACTCGAGCGCGAAGAAGCCGCCGACGATGCCGTAGTTCAGCAGGTTGGCGCACCATGACCACTGTTCTCGGGTGACAGACACCGGCGCCACGATGCCCACACTGTCCAGCAGCCCGCCCGGCCGTGCGACGAGGGCCAGCACCAGGTTGAGCAGCGCCAGTCCGCCCAGCACCAGCGCCCACGCCGCGCTGAGCGCTCGTGTGTAGCGCCGCAGATCATCGGGCACCTCGGCGATCGGTACCCGCTCGATCGCGGCGACGATGCGCGTGATCAGTGCGCCATGCGGGGAGCGCAGGCTGCGCGCGAACCACCACGAGATGACCGCGATGAACACCACCGGCACCAGCAGCAGCGGCAGCGACGCGTGGCCGTGCGCGTACAGCCACCAGCAAGCGCCCAGCGACAGCGGCAGTGTCGCCAGCGCCCACATGCGGCGCGCCGCGAGTCCGGCGGCAAGCATCATCGCCACCAGCGCCAGCAGCGCTCCCAATGCGTAAAGGTCGTCGCCGCTCGCGCTCGCGAGGTGAGCGAGCACGCCGTAGGCCAGCGCCAGCAGCGCCTCGATGACGAAGATCATGGCAACGGGGGCCGGGGCGCCGGCGCTCGCGCGGCGCTCAGGCCTTGTGCTGCTCGACGTACGTCGACAGCGCGCGCAGCGACGCGAAGATGCGCTGGTTGTCGTCGTTGTCGGAGCGCAGCTGGAAGGCGTAGCGCTTGCTGATCGCCAACGACAGCTCCAGCGCGTCGATGGAGTCCAGCCCCAGCCCGCTGTTGAACAGCGGCGCGTCGGGATCGATCGAGGCGGCGTCGACGTCGTCGAGGTTCAGGCTCTCGACCAGCAGGTCGGCGAGTTCGCGTTCGGCGGGGGTCTGCGTGGACATGCGGTGCTGGGTTCCGTGGGGCTGTGTGCGCCGCCGCCGCGGAGCGCGCGCGCGCGGGCTGCGCGTCAGCCGCGGGCGGCAGGCTATGATTCGCGCCCCCGGATGATCGCATGGGCCTGCAGCGACCGCGAATGTCGACTTGCGCCGACCACCCCGAACGTTCCTCGCCCGCGTCCGCGGGGTTCCGCGTCGCGGTCGGGGCGACGGTGGCATGAGCGTGCCAGTGTCCGGCGCCCGCGCGGCATGCCTGCAGGTGGGCTACGCCCGCGACGTCTCGCCGGCGGCACTGCTGTCCGACGATACGCTGGCGGTGTTCGGCTTCGGCGACGGTGCCCCGGCGCTCGACGACCCGCGCTACCTGCGCGTGCCGCTGCAGCCGTTCTGCGCGGACGGCGTGGCGCCCTTCGAGGTGTGGCGCGCGAATGCCGGCGTGCGCCATGGCCGCGACGGTGCCATCCGCTGGTCCACCGACGGCGCGCTGCTGTTCGGCGCGATCGAGATCCAAGAAGGCGACGACGGCATCGAAGGCGCCGCGCGTCGCGTCTACGAGGCGCTGGTGGCCTTTACCCGCGGCAGCAGCCTGCCGCACCTGCTGCGGGTGTGGAACTACCTCGACGCGATCACGCTCGGCGACGGCGATGCCGAACGCTACCGTGCGTTTTGCGTCGGCCGCGCGCGCGGACTCGGCGACTTCGATGCGCACGCGCTGCCGGCGGCGACCGCCATCGGCCGCTGCGATGACGCCCGCACCATCCAGGTGTACTGGCTGGCGGCGCGCGTGCCCGGCACCGCGGTGGAAAACCCGCGCCAGGTCAGCGCCTATCGCTACCCGCGCCAGTACGGCCTGCAGTCGCCAAGCTTCGCGCGCGCGATGCTGCCGCCGCCAGGCTCGGCGATGCCGCTGCTGCTCTCTGGCACCGCGAGCGTCGTCGGCCATGCCTCGCAGCACGCCGGCGAACTGCTGGCGCAGCTCGACGAGACCTTCGCCAACTTCGACAGCCTGCTGGCTTCTGCGCGGCGCTACGCGCCGACACTGCCAGCGGCGTTCGGCGCGGGCACGCGGCTCAAGGTCTATGTGCGCGACCGCGACGACCTGCCGCTGGTGGCCGAGGCGCTCGTGCGGCGCTTCGGCGACGACGTGCCAAGGCTGCTGCTGCATGCCGTGATCTGTCGGCGAGAGCTCGCGGTCGAGATCGACGGCGTCCACGGCTGACCGCGCCGCCGGCAGCCGTCGGCAGTCGCCTCGAAGGCCGCGCGGAACGCTGCGTGCCAGCGCGGGATGGCGCACCATTGCCGGGTGCAATCACACATGGGAGACGCGAGAAGGGACTGATCAGCCTGCTGTGGGGCCTGCTGGCGATGGCGTGGATGGTGGTCGCGCTGGTGCCGCTGCTGGGCTGGGGCAACTGGTTCCTGATCCCTTTCGCCGCGGTCGGCGCAATGATCGCCGCGGTCGGGATCGCGCTGACGGCCACGGGGCGCCGCGGCCGTGCCATGGCCGGGCTGGCGCTGAACGTGGTCGTGATGGTGGTTGCGGTCGTGCGCCTGGGCATTGGCGGCGGCATCGTCTGAGACACGCCATGGGATTGGCTGCGCGAGGCGCATCACGCGCATGTCGTCGCGGGGGGCCTGACCGGATCGCGACGTTCGCGATGCTGGGTGACCTGATGACACCCCGGCAGCGGACCCCGCCATGTCGCTCGTGGTGCGGCGCACCATTGAGTCACCTCCCATTCCGGAGCATGCTCGGGTTACGGACAGGGGGACCTGTCCGTCTTTACGCTTGTTCTTTTTTCAGGACCCAAGGCGGGTGGCTGTTCGGCCATCGTCCCTGCGTGTCCCATTCCGAGGATCGTCACGATGACTAAGTGCACCACTCCATGGCTGCTGCTGGCGGGCTTGACCGTCGGCTTCGCGGCGCAGGCCGGCGAGGCCACCACGGCCGACACGGCCCCCGTCTACTTCAACGGCGTCACCGTTGCCATCGACCCCGCGACCGGCCGCTTGCGCGCGCCGACGCCGGCCGAGCAGGCCGCGCTGCGCCGCAACGCGCCCAAGGCCGCCCGCGGTCCGTCCGCGTCCGGCATGCCGCGCAACCAGGCGGAAGCCAACAAGACTATCCGCCGGCTTGCCGACGGCAGCGTCATGGCGCTGGTTCCCGAGGACCTGATGAGCCAGGTCGTGGCCGTGCAGAGGCCCGATGGCACCATCCAGATCCAGCACATCGGCCCGGACGGCCAGATCGTCGACGACCACAGCGAAGGGGAAATCAAGTGAAGAAGACCCTCCTCGCCTGCGCGATCGCGATCGCGAGCATCGGTTCGGCCTCGGCCGCGACGATCATCCCCGTCAACCTCAACGCCCCCGGCGTCGGGCTCAACGACCCCACCGCCGCGGCGCCCGTCGGCCTCAATCCCGGCACCACCGTCGGCGAACAGCGCCGCATCGCGTACCAGTTTGCGGCCGACCTATGGGGTGCGGTGCTCGAGAGCGACGTCGACATCCGCGTCAACGCGCAGTTCACCCCGCTGAGCTGCACCGCCACCGGCGGCGTGCTCGGCTCGGCCGGCGCCACCACGGTCCACGCCAACTTCACCAACTCGGTGCCCGACACCTGGTACGGCGCAGCGCTCGCCAACTCCCTTGCCGGCAGCGACCTCGCCCCGGCGACCAACGACATCAACAGCAACTTCAACGCCAACCTCGGCTCGCCGGGCTGCCTCGAGAACTCGGGCTGGTACTACGGCCTCGACGGCAACACGCCGGCCGGCCGCATCAACTTCCTCGACGTGGTGATGCACGAGATCGGCCACGGCCTGAACTTCCAGGGCTTCTACAATTCCACGACTGCTGCGCCGTTCGGCACCCCGCCCAACCAGTTCCCGGACATCTACTCGCGCAACGTGTTCGACAACGCCAGCAGCATGACGTGGGTCGAGATGACCAACGAGGGCCGCCTGGCCGCGCGCGTTGGTGAGCAGCTCGTGTGGACGGGCGCGGAGGTGACCGGCGAGGTTCCCGACGCGCTCGCCCAGCTTCGCCGCCTGTTCGTCGCGGGCGGGCTGACCGCCAGCTACGACTTCGGCACCGCCGCGTTCGGCGCCCCAGCGACGGAGTTCAATTTCAGTGGCGCCATCGTCGCCGTCAACGACGGGTCGGCCGCCCCGACCCAGGGTTGCGTCGCATCGCCCGCTGGCGCGTACGCGGGGCGCATCGCCCTCGTCGACCGCGGCACGTGCTCGTTCGGCATCAAGGCGCGGTTCGCGCAGGATGCCGGCGCGATCGGCGTCATCGTCGCCAACAACGCACCGGGCGCGGCGCCGGGCCTGGCGGGAGACCCCTCGGTCAACCCGACCATCCCGACGATCAGCGTCGCGCAGCCTGACGGGGCCGCGATCCGCGCGGCACTGGGTTCGACGGTGACCGCATCGATCCAGAACGTGCCGGGCCAGTTCGCCGGTGCCGATTCGCAGGGCCGGGCGCGCATCAATGCACCGGCCACGTTCGCGCCTGGTTCGTCGTTCTCGCACTTCGACGTCAGCCATTTCCCCAACGCGCTGATGGAGCCGAGCATCAACCAGGACCTCGATGGCAACCTGCGTCTCGACCTGACGCCGTCGCTGTATGCCGACATGGGCTGGGTGCTGAACGACGGCAACGCGGTCACGCGCGGCCGCTGCAACACCGGCGTGCCGGTCTTGACTGGGACCATCCCGGGCCTAATCGGTGGCGCCAACCTGCAGGCAGCCGACAAGCTGTGCCGCACGAACGCGAAGAACAAGGCGCAGAACGCGTCTTGCCTCGTGCCGTTCGTCAGCGTGCTGAGGAGCATCAACGCGATCCCGGCAAGTGCCGAGGGCTCCCTCGCCAGCTGCTCGCGTTGATCGACGGACCACTGACCCACTGACCCACTGATCGACTGATCGACTGATCTTGCGATCCAGCCGGCGCCCTTCCGGGGCGCCGTCTTTTTTTTGGGTTCCTCACCCAAGTCCGGGGAAGGCGGCCGGGATCTTCAGGAAGAAGTAGGCGTCGTCCCGGTAGCCGTAGGCC
>PPFU01002255.1_pt1 | contig 31747 bp, 22 predicted proteins | sample 1535991 | NCBI WGS metagenome assembly PPFU01 (sample SAMN04901290, study PRJNA319586) | Hypolithon metagenome, whole genome shotgun sequencing project. | isolation source: Antarctic Hypolithon | place: Antarctica: Miers Valley | collected 2014
GGCGCCCCTTCGCCCGCTTGACCCATCGTTCCGCTTTGTGCAGTATCGCCGGCGTCAAGTTCGCCGGCGACGCCCCCGTGAGGGGCAAGAATACCTGCACCGCTGCGACCCGCCCGACGATGCCTGCGTGAGCTAGAGCCGGGCGTCGGCAAGGATGGCCGCGCGCAGCTCGGCGATGCCCATGCCCTTTTCGGCGCTGGTTACGTGCAGTTGCGGGTAGGCAGCGGGGTGCCGGCGCGCCTCGGCCGCCACCCGCGCCTCGATCGCCGCCAGCTCGCTCGCCTTGATCTTGTCCGCCTTGGTCAGCACCAGCCGATAGCCGACCGCCGCCTCGTCCAGCATCGTCATCATCTCAGCATCGGGTGGCTTGATGCCGTGGCGGCTGTCGATCAGCACCAGCGTCCGGCGCAGCACCGCGCGGCCACGCAGGAAGGTGCGCACCAGCGCCTTCCAGCGCTGGACCACCTTCACCGGCGCCTTGGCAAAGCCGTAGCCGGGCATGTCGACCAGCCGCATCAGGGTGGGCTCGCCGATCTCGAAGAAGTTCAGCTCCTGCGTCCGGCCCGGTGTTACCGAGGTGCGCGCGATCGCCTTGCGTCCGGTAATCGCATTGAGAAGCGAGCTCTTGCCCACGTTTGAGCGGCCCGCAAAGGCGATTTCCGGAAAGTCGGGCTCGGGCAGGAACTGCAGCTGCGGGGCGGAGAGCAGGAACTCCACCCGGCCGGAGAACAGCCGGCGCGCTTCCTCGGCCAGCTCGGCCCAGTCCGCGGCCGGGTCCTCGGAGCCGGGCCTCTCGGCGATCCCCTCACCCTGCTCCGCTTCGTTCCGCTCGGCGCCCTCGTCGATCACCGCCACGTGCCTAGCTCTTGGCTTCGCGCTCGGCGGCGGCGCGCGCGCGGTCCTCGCGCTCCTTATCGGCCAGTGCCTTAAGCTGCGGGTGCTTGGAATAGAGGTATTTCTGCTGCGCCAGCGTGAGGATGTTGGAGGTGATCCAGTACAGCAGCAGCCCCGCAGCAAACGGCGCCATCACGAACATCAGCAGCCACGGCATGATCATAAACACCTGCTGCTGCACCGGGTCCATCGCCGCCGGGTTAAGCTTGAATTGCAGCCACATGGTCACGCCCAACAGCACCGCCAGCACGCCGATCGCCAGGAAACTGGGTGGGGAGAACGGAAGCAGGCCAAACAGGTTGAGGATCGTCGCCGGGTCGCGCGCGGAGAGATCCTCCAGCCACAGCACAAACGGCTTGTGGCGCATCTCGATCGCTATCAGCAGCACCTTGTACAGCGCGAAGAAGATCGGGATCTGCAGGAAGATCGGCAGGCACCCGGCCAGCGGGTTGACCTTCTCGTCCTTGTACAGCTTGGCCATCTCCTGTTGGAGCTTGGGCTTGTCCTCCTTGTGCCGTTCCTGCAGCGCCTTCATCTTGGGCTGCACCGCGCGCAACTGCGCCATCGAGGCGAATTGCCGCTGCGCGATGGGGAACATCAGCGCGCGGATCACCACCGTCAACAGAATGATCGCGACGCCGAAATTGCCGACTGCTTCGTACAGGGTGAGCAGCAGCCAGAAGATCGGCTTCATGAACCAGCGGAACCAGCCCCAATCGATCGCCAGGCCGAAATTGTCGATCCCGGCGGCCTCGTAGGCGTCCAGCACCTCGCTCTCCTTGGCGCCCGCGAAGAGCCGCGTGGTGCGCGTGGCCTGCATGCCCGAGGCGATGATAACCGGGTCGTACAGCAGATCGGCGCGATAGGTCCCGCCGCCCAGTGCGCGGAATTCGCCCTGGCTGCGCGCGCCCTGCTGCGGGATCAGCGCGGAGAACCAGTAAATGTCGGTGAAGCCGAGCCAGCCCGTGGTGCCCTCCGGAACGACGGTGCCGCCCTCGTCCACATCGTCGTAATCCCAGCCGAAATCGATCGAGCCTGAATAGGCGCCGATCGGGCCGGAATGGACGTTCCAGGTGTCCGGATCGGCGGTGCGGCTGGTGCGGTTGATGAAGGCATAGGGGCGTAGCGCCACCGGGCCGCCGGCGCTGTTGGCCACGCTCTGCTCGATTGTGATCATGTAATCGGCATCGATGCCGAAGCGGTTGGTGAACACCTGCCCCTGCCCGTTATCCCACTGCAGCACCACCGGTTGGCCGGGGGCGAGCGGGCCACCCTGCGCCCGCCACACAGTGTTGGCGTCCGGGGTCACAACACCCTCGCCCACCCAGCCGAACTGCGCGAATTGCTGCACCGGGGTGCCGGCGGGGGCGAACCACCGGATCGGGCCGGATTCCCGCTCGACCGTCTGCTGGTGGCGCTTGAGCACCAGATCGTCGATCCGCGCGCCTGTCGGATTGATCGAGCCGGCAACGGCGGGCGCGTCGATCCGCACGCGGCCCGGTGCCGCCAGTTCGCCGGCCATGTCGCGCACCATGGCCTGCGTGGCGCCCGGCGCGATCTCGCCGCCGCCCGCCTCCAGCGCCGCGCGCCGCATCGGCGAATCGACCCGTTCCGCCTGCTCGACGGTGGCCTGTTGCGGGTAGAAGCGGCTCATCACCAGGTCGAAGCCGAGCAGCAGCGCGAGGCTCAGCACGACGGCGATGATCAGATTGCGCTGATTGTCCAACTCAAGATGCTTCCGTCAAATATCGGGTGTAAATATTGGCCGTGGATGGGCTGGCCCGGATGGTGGCATTGCGGCTTCAGGGCACCGGATCGTAGCCGTGTCCCCCCCAGGGGTGGCAGCGCAATAGCCGCGTTGCGGCGAGCCATCCACCCTTGATCGCACCGTGCCGCTCCAGCGCCTCGATTGCGTACTGGCTGCACGAGGGCTGGAACCGGCAGGTGGGCGGCAGGATACGCGACGGGCCAAGTTGCCAGCCCCGTGCGATGAGCACCAACAGGCGGCTCACGGCCGGCCGGCCTTGTGCTGGTTCTCGCCGCTTGGCGGCTGCCGCCGATCGTTGGTGAATTTGCGCCGGCGGGGTGGATCACCCCTACCGGCCGCGGCGCGGGCCAAGGCGGCGGCGAGTTCGTCGGCAAGCGCAGTGAAATCGCGCTCGATCCCGCCGTCCCGGCCGATCAGCACATGGTCATGATCGGGCAGGCCAAGATCAGGCAAAGCGGCCCGCAGCAACTCGCGGAAGCGGCGCTTCATGCGGTTGCGCACCACGGCGTTGCCAATCTTCTTGGTCACGGTGATGCCGAAACGCTTGCCCAGTCCGTTATTCGGCCGCGCGAGCAGCACAAAACCGGGGCGGGCCACCCGCAGGCCGCGATTGGCGCTGAGGAAATCGGCCCGGCGCTGAATGACCCGAAGCGCCATCGTCTCAGGATGCTCGCGCCGACAGGCTGCCACCAGCGGCACTCCGAAAAGAACCTCGCCGGATCGAAGCAGGCCTGTTCAGCGGGATCCCGGCGGGACGCACGTCACGGGTCCGACCAATCGTCGAACAACACTCAATAACCGGCGGGCCGAACAGCCCAGGCAGATCAGGCGCAGAGTTTCTTGCGGCCGCGGCGGCGGCGCATGCGCAGCACCATGCGGCCGCCCGGGGTGGCCTTGCGCGCGAAGAAGCCGTGGCGGCGAGCCCGCACCAGGTTGCTCGGCTGAAAAGTGCGCTTCATCGTAATATCCCAATGGCTCTGCGGGCCCGGGCCGCCGGGCGCCAAACGAAAACGGGCCGCTGGCAAGGGCGGCCTCATAGGGGCGCGCGCTTACCGGCCTTGCTTTTGCGTGTCAAGGATCGGGGGCCGCTGACGGGGCTGGCCCATGGTGTCGGCCAGAGTGCCGGCAGGGTGCTGGCGATGCCCCGCAGCCTGCGCTATCGGCGCCAGCGAAGGGGAATGCACGCGTGGTCGCACTGGTTTCGACGGTGGCCTATCTGGGGCTGGAGGCGCGCCGGGTGGAGGTGCAATGCCAGCTCGCCGCCGGAATTCCGCGCTTCACCATCGTGGGCCTGCCGGACAAGGCAGTCGGCGAGAGCCGCGAGCGGGTACAGGCGGCGCTCAGCGCGATGGGCCTTTCGCTGCCGCCCAAGCGCATCACCATCAACCTCTCGCCGGCCGATCTGCCCAAGGAAGGCTCGCATTACGATCTGCCGGTGGCGCTCGCGCTGCTCGCGGCGATGGGCGTCACCGATGCCGAGCAGCTGGTCGACTGGGTAGCGGTGGGCGAGCTGGCGCTTGACGGCCGGGTGGTCGCCTCGCCCGGCGTCCTGCTCGCCGCGCTGCATGCGAGCGAGGCGGAGAAGGGCCTGATTTGCCCCGCCACGCAAGGGGCCGAGGCGCGGTGGGCGAGCGGTGTGCCGTTGCTCGCCGCGCCCAATCTCGTGGCGCTGCTGGCCCACCTGAAGGGCACCCGGCCTCTGCCGGAGCCCCCGCCCGGCACGGTCGAACAGACGCCGCCGGGTGCGGACCTGCGGCAGGTCAAGGGCCAGGAAAGCGCCCGCCGCGCGCTGGAGATCGCCGCTGCCGGGGGGCACAATCTGCTGATGTGCGGGCCGCCGGGCGCGGGCAAGTCGCTGCTCGCCAGCTGCCTGCCCGGCATCCTCCCGCCGCTCGCGCCGGCCGAGGCGCTGGAGGTGAGCATGATCGCCTCGGTCGCGGGCACGCTGGAGGGCGGGCGGATCAGCCGCGCGCGCCCGTTTCGCGCGCCGCACCATTCGGCCAGCATGGCCGCGCTCACCGGCGGTGGCATCCGCGCCCGGCCGGGCGAGGTCAGCATGGCGCATCTGGGCGTGCTGTTCCTCGACGAATTGCCGGAGTTCCAGCGCGCGGTGCTCGATTCGCTGCGCCAGCCGCTGGAAACAGGGCGGGTGGATGTTGCGCGCGCCAATGCGCATGTCAGCTACCCCGCGCGGGTGCAGTTGGTGGCAGCGATGAACCCGTGCCGCTGCGGCCACCTTGGCGATCCGGCGCTGGCCTGTTCGCGCGCGCCCAAATGCGCGGCCGATTACCAGAGCAAGGTTTCAGGCCCGCTGCTCGACCGGATCGACCTGCATGTCGAGGTTGATCCGGTGCGCGCCGCCGATCTCCATCTTCCCCCGCCCGCCGAGGGCAGCGCCGAGGTGGCGGCACGGGTGGCCGCGGCCCGGCGCCGGCAGACCCCCCGAGGCGTGCGCTCCAATGCCGAGCTGGAGGGCGATGCGCTCGATCGCCATGCCACGCCCGATGCGGCCGGCCGCGCGCTGCTGCTGCAGGCGGCCGAGGCGATGCGTCTCTCGGCTCGCGGCTACACGCGGGTGCTGCGGGTGGCGCGAACCATCGCCGATCTGGCCGCCGTGCCCGAGGTGGGGCGCATTCATGTGGCCGAGGCGCTCAGCTATCGCCGGCAGGCGCCCCATGCCTGAGCGCCCGCCTGAGCGCAGCGCTTCGCCTCCAGAGGTGCAGGAGGGCACTACCGGCCTCAGCGGCATTCCCAAGGCGGCGCACCTGCCCGGCGCGATCCTGCTGGCGGCGATTTGGGCGGCGTGGCTGTGGCACCTGCCCGGCGGCATGGTCCAGTGGGGCCTCTCGGCCGCCACACTCGCGGCCGGGCGGTTCGATACCATTGCGCTGCACATGTTCGCCCATGCGGGGCTGGTGCATATCGGCTTCAACTCGGTGGTGCTGTTCGGGCTGGCCGGCCCGCTGGTGACCTATATGGGCGCGCCGCCGGCGAGCTGGCTGCGCTTCTACCTGTTCTATGCGATCGCCGGGCTCGCCGGCGCGGCGCTGTACCTGGCGATGCACCCGGCCGGGAACGTGCCGATGGTCGGCGCATCGGGCGCTATCTCAGGGCTGATCGGGCTGGTCTCCCGCCTGTCGGACCGAAACGGCGGGCTGGTCCCGCTGTTCTCGTCCGAGATGGGGCGGCGGGTGTGGCATTTCGCGCGCGCCAACCTGTGGCTGGTGCTGCTGTTCGCGGGAGCGATGTTCCTGCTGGGCGGCGGCGGCGGCATCGCCTGGGAGGCCCATCTGGGCGGCTTCCTCGTCGGCCTGCTCGGCGCCCGGCTGGTGCTGGTCGATGCCCGCGAGTGAGGCCCGCCGCAGCTGCTCCTGATCCTCAGGCGAGCAGTCCTTCGTCGATCAGCCGCTGCTCCAGCCCTTCCGCGCCGGTGAACAAATGCGTGTGCCAGCCGCGGGCGGCGGCGGCATCGATGTTCTCCTGCTTATCGTCGGTGAACAGCAGCGCCTCGTTCGGCAGGCCGAAGCGGCGCTCGGCGATGGCGTAGAACGCCGGGTCGGGCTTGAGGCACTTTTCGTCGCCCGAGACCACAATCTCCCTGAAATGCCGCAGCCGGGGCTCGCTGGCGAAATAGCGCCGCCAGAACTCGGCGCCGAAATTGGTCAGCGCGAACAGCGGCACGCCGCGCTGCGCCAGCCGCTCCACCAGCGCATAGGTGCCGGGGACCGGGTGCGGCAGGCTCTCGACGAAGCGCTCGCGATAGGCATCGATCAGCGGCGCTTGAGCGGGATAAAGCGCCTTCAGCTCGGGTAGCATGTCATCGAGCGGGCGCCCGGCATCGTGCTGGTAGTGCCATTGTTCGGTGACGACATTGGCCAGGAACCAGTCGAGCTGGTCCGGATCGTCAATCAGCTTGGCGAACAGGTGGCGCAGGTCCCACTCGACCAGCACCCGGCCGACATCGAACACGACCGCCTGCGGCCGTGCCTGTTCGCCCTCGCCCTGCTTCACCGGCAAACGCCGAAGATCAGCCCTGGCGGGCCTTGAAGCGGCGGTTGGTCTTGTTGATCACATAGGTGCGGCCACGGCGACGGATCACGCGATTGTCGCGGTGGCGGTCCTTGAGCGACTTGAGACTGTTGCGGATCTTCATGGCGGCTCTTCTCAAAAAGAATGCGGCACCGCCAGGATGAACCCCGGTGCCGCACTTGCAAGCGGCGCCCCTAACGGCGGGCCCCTCCCAAGTCAAGTTAACGGCGATCAGCCTTCGGGGCGAATTTCGGCCAGCTTGCGCTCCCAGGCGAGCGCATGGCGGACGATTTCGTCGAGCTCGGCGTGCTGCGGCTCCCAGGGCAGAGTGGAGCGGATGCGCGAAGGGTTGGAGACCAGCGAATCCGGGTCGCCCGCGCGGCGCGGCGCGATCACGCGCTCGATCCGCATATTGGTCACCCGGTCCACCGCATCGAGCACCTCGAGCACCGAGAAGCCGCGCCCGTAGCCGCAATTCATCGTCAGCGAACGCTCGGGCTGCGCCACCAGCGCCTCCAGCGCCAATACATGCGCGGCGGCCAGATCGCTCACATGGATGTAGTCGCGCACCCCCGTGCCATCGGGCGTGGCGTAATCGGTGCCGAACACGTTGACGCGGGCCCGCTTGCCCAGCGCCGCTTCCACCGCCACCTTGATCAGATGGGTGGCCCCGGCGGTCGACTGGCCGCTGCGCCCCTGCGGATCGGCCCCCGCGACGTTGAAATAGCGCAGAACGCAGAAATTGAGCGGGTGGGCGGCCGCAGTATCGGCCAGCATTCGCTCGGTCATCAGCTTGGACCAGCCGTAGGGGTTGATCGGCTCTTTCGGCCCATCCTCGCTCACCGGCGATTGCTCGGGGATGCCGTAGGTGGCCGCGGTGCTCGAGAAGATGAAGTGCGGCACGCCGGCCTTCACCGCCGCCTCGATCAGCGCGCGGCTCTTAACCGTGTTGTTGTAATAATATTTGAGCGGGTCGGTCACCGATTCGGGCACGATGATCGAGCCCGCGAAATGCATGATCGCACCCTTACCGGCGCCCATCCCCTGTTCCGCGAAGATCCGCGCGAGCAGCGCGGCATCCTCGATATCGCCTTCATACAGCGTCACGCCTTCGGGCACTGCGAAGCGGAAGCCGGTGGTCAGATTGTCGATCACCACCACCGGCCATCCCCGGTCAAGCAATGCGAGCACCGCGTGACTGCCGATATAGCCGGCGCCGCCGGTGACGAGAACAGGAGTGGGTTCGCTCATGGCGGCGCTGCACAATAGATGCGCGCAGGATGCAACCTCCTTTCGCCCGCCGTTCAGGAACTGGCCACAGCAGCTTGCCTAGAAGTTCGATGCAACTCCTTTGGCTTACGTGAGTTTTTGCTTCATGAACCGCGCCCTCCCCCTCCTCGCTGCCCTTGTGGCCGTCCCACTTGCCGGCTGTGCCAGCACCTATGTCTCGCCCGTCGAGGTCACCCGCTTCGTGGGCGAGAGCCCCGCGCGGCTCGGCAGCGGCACGATTCTCGTGCGCGCGGCCCCGGGCGAGGCAGGCGGCAGCCTCGAGTTCGCCGCCTACGAGCAGGCCGTCTCGGCCGAACTGGCGCGGCTGGGTTACAATGTGGTGGGCAGCACCGGCGGCAATGCCGGACAGGTGGCAGAACTGCGCGTGGCGCGCGAGGCGGAGCAGCCGCTGTTGGGCCAGCGCTCGCCAGTCAATGTCGGCGTCGGCGGCTCGACCGGCAGCTACGGTTCGGGCTTGGGCGTGGGCGTCGGCATCAACCTTGGCGGTGGGCGCCCGCGCGAAACGGTCGATACCTTCATGGGCGTGATCATCCGCGACAATGCCACCGGGCAAGCCTTGTGGGAGGGGCGGGCCAATTTCTCCGCCAGCGTGAATAGCGAATATGCGGATCGGCAGGCGGCCGCGGCGCGGCTGGCCGATGCGCTGTTCGCGGGCTTCCCCGGCGAGTCGGGAGAGACTATCGAGGTCAAATGACTGACCTTTCGCCTGACATCATCATCGATTCCGCCTTCGATTCCGGAAATATTGTAGTCGAGCGGATCGAAGGCGCCACCGCTACCCTGCGCATCCGGCGCGACGCGCATTCCGAGTTCGCCCAGTGGTTCCACTTCCGCGTAGCCGGCACCGCCGGGCGCGAACTGGAGCTGAAGATCATCGGCCTGAACGAATCGGCCTATCCGCCGGGCTGGCCAAATTACCGCGCCTGCGTCTCCGAAGACCGGGCTTGGTGGGGCCGCGCGGAGACCGCCTTCGACAAGGACCAGGCCGGCGGCACGCTGACCATCCGCCATGCGCCGGACGGCGATCTCGCCTGGTTTGCCTATTTCGCGCCCTATTCGCTGGAACGGCACCACGATCTCGTCTCCGAAGCGGCCGCGAGCGAGGGGGTGGACTATCGCTGCCTTGGCCATTCGCTCGACGGGCGCCCGATCGACTGCCTGGAAGTGGGCGAAGGCGATCTGCCGGTGTGGCTCTACGCCCGCCAGCATCCGGGGGAGACGATGGCCGAATGGTGGATGGAGGGCGCTCTGGAAGCGCTGTGCGATCCGGCCGACCCCGTGGCGCGGGTGCTGCGGCAGAAGTGCCGAATCTACCTCGTGCCCAATTGCAACCCGGATGGTTCGTTTCGTGGGCACCTGCGCACCAACGCCGCGGGCACCAACCTCAACCGCGAATGGCACGAGCCGAGCGCGCAACGCTCGCCCGAGGTGCTGGCGATCCGCAATGCGATGGATCGTTCCGGCGTGCGCTTCGCGATGGACGTGCATGGCGACGAGGCGATCCCGTACAATTTCCTCGCCGGGTTCGACGGCATCCCGTCTTTCACCCCGGCGCTAGGGGAGGAATTCACCCGCTACCGCACGATCCTCGCCCGCCGCAGCCCCGATTTCCAAACCGCGCGCGGCTATCCCGCGGCACCGTCGGGCAAGGCCAACCTCTCGATGAGCACCAACCAGCTCGCCGAGCGCTACGGCGCCTGCGCGATGACACTGGAGATGCCGTTTAAGGACAATGACGACCTGCCCGACCCTGATCAGGGCTGGAGCCCGGAGCGCTGCAAGCTGCTGGCGCGCGACTGCCTCGCTGCACTGGTCGAGTGGCTCGAAGACTAGAGCGATAGCGCCACGTAGACTGGCGTTCCCGCGAAGATGGCCGCCGCTTCCAGCGGCTCGCCGGACCCTTCGCCGGTCCCTTCGGGTCCAAGGATCTGCGTGTCCTCCCACCAGTCGGCCGGGGGCACCGTCTCGACCCCGTCGAGCAGCGCCGGGGCGCAGCGGATGGCGATGGCGCAGGTGAGAGTCTTCCCCTCTTGGGCTCGGGTGTAAGCGATGACGCTCTCGGCGCGGGCGCCCTTCACCTCCAGCGGTTCATAAGCGCCCTGCACGAAAAGATCGGGCTGCTCGCGTCGCAAACCGAGCAATTGGCGGGTCAGCGCCAGCTTCGGGTGCTCGCCAGTGCCAAGCAGATCGATGCGGCGGGTGTAATCGACCGGGCGGCGGTTGTCCGGATCGACGAGGCTGTAATCCTCCAGTTCGCACCCTTGATAAGTGTCGGGGATGCCGGGGACGGTGAGTTTGAGCGCCACCTGGGCCAATACATTGGCCATGCAAGCGCCCTGCAAGCGGCCGAGAAAGGCGTGCACCGCATCCAGAAACGGGCCGGATTCGCCCGGATCGAGCAGCTTTTCGACCATCTCGGCGCAAATGCGCTCATAGGCCTCATCGGGCGATTCCCATGAGGAGCGCAGCTTGGCCTCGCGCAGCGCCTTGTCCTGCCAGGCGACGATCCGTGCGGCGAAGTCCTTCAGCCCCTCGGCATCGCCGGGCAGCAGGGCTTCGGGCCAGGCGCCGAGCAGGGTCTGGTAGAACATGTAGCGATCGGCCGGATGCACGCCGCTGCGCTCTCCGCCCGCCAGCCAGTCCCAACCGGTGATCTCCGCGCGCCATTCCTCGGGCAGGCCGCTCAGCACTGCGAGCCTCGCGCGCACATCCTCGCCCCGCTTGTGATCGTGCGTGGCGGTGGCCAGCATCGAGCCGGGAAAGTCGCGTGCGCGCACTTCGCAGCCGCGGTGGAACTGCTCGATCGGCTGCGTGAGCAGCCCCGCGTTGAAGCCCACGTCGTTGCGGCTGAGCAGGCGACCATAGCGGTAGAAGGCGGTGTCCTCCACCGCCTTGGCAGCGATCGGCGCGGTCAGCTGCTGGAAACGGCGGCGCGCGGTCTGCAACAGCGGATCGCCGGCGCTGGGCTCCATCAGCCAGTCGAGCACCTGTTCCACCACCTCCTGCTCGCCCGGCGGCGAATGGAGCGTGACCGCCGCGCGCACCGCATCGAGCATGGCGGGCTGGCTCGGCGCCTCGTCCTCGGGGCGGTAGGTGCGGTACACCGGGAACACCCACAGCAGCCGTTCCAGCGCGCGGCGCAGCATGCCCGAGGTCCAGCCGCGGCTTTCCGGACGGGAGGCGGCGAACGTGGCGAACAGCTCGGCGCAACCGCGGAACTGGCCATCGAAGCTCCACGAAAGCAGCTGCTGGCGGGCGAGCAGCTCTTCCTGGTGGTAGCTGAGCGTGCGGCCGGAGAAATCGTGCCACAGCTGAGTCAAAGACTCCTCGCCGGCGGGATCATGCAGCAGGGCGGAGACCTCCTCCATGAAATCGTAGCCGCTGGTGCCATCGGTCTGCCAGCTTTCGGGCAGGCGCTCGCCGGGGCCGAGGATCTTCTCGACCACGATATAGGCAGGGCCCGGGGGCGTATCGGCGGGGCGCTCGATCGCGTCCAAGCGGCCGCGTAGGGTGCGCAGATAGCCGCCCGGGTCCGCCAGCCCGTCGACATGGTCGATCCGCACGCCGTCGATCAGCCCTTCGCCATAGAGCTGGAAGACGAGCGCATGGGTCTCCCCGAACACGGCGGAATCTTCCTGGCGCAGGCCGGCGAGTTCGCTGATGGTGAAGAAGCGGCGCCAGTTCAGCTCGTCATCCGCGGTGCGCCACCAGCCGAGCTGGTAATGCTGGCGCTCGAGCAGCGCGGCGAGGCCGTCGCGGTCGCCTTCGGCGGGAAGGTTGGCGTGATCTTCAGGGCGGATCGGGAGGTCGTGCTCGTTGTAGATGGAGAGGTACGGCTCGGGCTCGCGGCGGATGGCGATGTCGCCGGCGGCAAGCGTGTCTTCGAGGCGGGCGCCGAGGATCGGCAGCAGCGGCTTGGCGCTCCAGTCGATGTCGAAAAAGCGGGCGTAGGGGCTGGCCTCGCCGTGGCGCAGCACGTGGTTCCACCAGGCGTTCTCGTTGCCGGCCACGCCCATGTGGTTGGGCACGATATCGATGATCAGGCCCATGCCCTTCGCCCGCAAAGTGGCCACCAGGCTGCGCAGCGCCGCCTCGCCGCCGAGTTCGGGATTAACCGCAGTAGGATCGATCACGTCGTAGCCATGCGCCGAGCCCGGCCGCGCGGTGGTGATCGGCGAGGCATAGACGTGGCTGATGCCCAGATCCGCCAGATAGGGCACAACGGCCTCGGCCGCGCTGAAGGGGAACCCTTCGTGCAGTTGCAGGCGATAGGTGGCGTGGGGGGTCACTCGGGGGCTTTCATCTGGCGGGCTTTCGTGATCGCCTGGGTGCGGCGGAGAACTTCCGGCCGGGCGAGCAGCTCTTCGAGCGGAGCGGGCAGGCGGCGGCGCCAGTTGGGGTGCTCGTCCATCGTGCCCGGCAAATTGGGCTGTTCTTCGAGGCCGAGCAGGTCTTCCAGCGGGAGGATCGCCAGATCGCAAGGGGAGCAGCCGACATGCGCGGCGGCGGCCTCCAGCACCGGCCAGACATCGTGTTCGGCCGGCTGCGCGCCGGATGCCGCGCCCGAGGCGCACAGCGCCCGCCACAGGCTGGTGCGGTCTTCCTGCCGCTGGCGGCGGTCCTCGCCCTCGCTGTCGGCGCCAGAGCGGCCGAGCTTCCACGCCCAGTCGATATCGCGCCCGCGCCACCAGCCCGCGACCGTCGCCAGATCATGCGTGCCGCTGAGCGCGATGGCCGAGCGGCGCCATTCGTCCGGCGGGGCGAAGCCGCTGTGCGCGTCGCGCTCGAACCAAAGCACGTTCATGCCGTAGACGCCGCGATCCGCCAGCTTGGGGCGCAGCCCCTCGGGCACTGTACCGAGGTCCTCGCCGATTACGATGGCCTGCGCTCGGTGCGATTCGATGGCGAGGATGCGCAGCAGATCGTCCAGCGGATAGGTGAGGTAAGCGCCCGCCGAGGAGGGCGAGCCGTGCGGGATGATCCACAGCCGGCGGAGACCCAGCATGTGATCGATGCGAATGCCCCCCGCATGATCGAGCGCGGCGCGCAAAGTGCCGATGAAGCCGGCGAAACCCGTGCGGCGCAGCGCCAGCGGGGCGAAGGAGGTGATGCCCCAATCCTGCCCCTTGGGGCCCAGCGGATCGGGCGGCGCGCCGATCGAGAGGCCGGAGAGCAGGTCGTCCGGGCGGCTCCAGGCGTGGCTGCCGCCGCTATCCATCCCCACCGCGAGATCGGAGATGAGGCCAATCGACATGCCGGCATCTTTCGCTACCGTCTGCGCCGCATCGAGGCTGGCCTTGGCGAGCCATTGGGCGAACAGGTGGAACTCTATTTCGTCGGCGTGCTCGGCGGCAAAGCGCCGCACGGCCGGGCCGTCGGGATCGTGGAATTCGGGCGGCCAGCCTTGCCAGCCGCGCGCGCCGGTCTCGAAAAAATGCGCGTGCAGCGCGTCGAAGATGGCGTGGTGCTGCAGCTGCGGGCCGGCCTTGGCGCAATAGTCGGCCACCTGCTGCTTCACCGCCTCGCTGCGGGTAGCAAAGGCGCTGCGCAGAGCGGCGAGGCGGGCGGGGATCGCCTGCTCCCAATCGACCAGCTCCTGCGGCGAGCCGGGCGCGGGCTCGGCGCCGATCAGCCGCGGATCCGCGTAGAGGATGTTGAGGAACAGCCGACTGGAGGGCGCATAGGGGCTGAAGCGGGTGACATCGGCCGGAAAGAGAGCATGCGCCGGGCTGATGGCGAGCGCATCGGCGCCGGCCGCGGCGAGCGCGCGCGCGGCCCCGGCCAGCGTGCCGAAATCGCCGAAATCGTTGGCGGCAGGATTGCGCAGCGAGGGGATCTGCGCGGCGGCGCCCCACAGGCGGGTGGGTCCTGCGCGGCCGGGCAGGAGATCGGCAATGGAGAGGCAGCGCGGGGGCGCGATGGCGAGCGTGAGGTCGCGCTTGCCCAGCTTGAGTGTGTGGTAGCCTGACTGGTCGAGCGCGGCGGTGGCGAGGCGCCAGTGCTCGCCCTCGGGGTGCAGGGCGAGCTGGAGGACGGTGCCGTCCTCCAGCGTCAGCGCGGCGCTCGAAGGCAGCGCACGATCGATGGCAGGAAGGCGGAGATCCTCGCCCATGTCGAGCGAGAGGAAGTTGGTATCGCGCTCCTCCTCACGCTGGCGGGCAAGGCTTTGGCTGATCGCCGCCTCGCTTTCGGCACCGTAGCCGAGCGCGGCGAGGACCCGGGCGAGATCCTCGTCGGCCACGCGGTGCGGGCGGCCCTCGGCATCCGACCAATCGGGTTGAAGGCCGGCGGCACTGGCGAGCTGGTGCAGCGGGCTCATCGGGCAGACCTCATGGCGCGATCCAGGCAGCGAAGCTGGCGGGCTGGCCGGGCTCGCCCAGCGCGAACAGCGGCTGGCTTTCAGAATCGGGAAAGGTTACCGCCGCGTCTCCGAGGTTGAGCGCGATGCCGAGCGTGGCGCCATCGGACAGGCGCCAGCGGGCCGCCACCGCGCCGCTGTTCGGCTCTTCGAGCACCTGTGCGCCTGCTCCCTGCGCACCGGCAAGCCGGGGGACGATGTGCTGGTGGCGCAGGGCGAGAAGCTCGGCGTAGAAGTGCCGCCAATCCGCGGCGTGCTCGCCGGGTTCTGGGCGAGAGGCGGTAAAGTTTTCGGGCGCATTGGGATCGGGGATGGTCTTGCGCACCGCGGGGTCGGTGAAGGCGGAGAAATGGGCGAATTCCTTCCGGCGCCCCTCGCGCACCGCATCGGCCAGCTCGTCGTGGAATTCGGTGAAGAACAGGAACGGCGCGGTGCTGCCCTCCTCCTCGCCCATGAACAGCAGCGGGATCTGCGGGCACAGCAGCAGCAGCGCGGTGGCGGCGCGCAATTTACCGGGGTCGGCCAGCCGGATGAGCCGCTCGCCCATGGCGCGGTTGCCGATCTGGTCGTGGTTCTGGAGGAACGATACGAAGGCGGTCGCAGGCAAATGGCCGCTGGGCTTGCCCCGTTCGCGGGTCCCGCAGCGCTCGCCCTGGAACACGAAGCCCTCCGCCAGGCAGCGGGCCAGCCGGGCGGTGGTGTCTCCTTCGGCGAAGGCGGCATAATAGCCCTCGTCCTCGCCGGTGAGCAGGACGTGCAGCGTGTTGTGGAAATCATCGTTCCATTGCGCGGAATAGAGCCCCGGCGCGAGGCGATCGGCATCGTTGTGCTCGTTTTCCAGCACCAGGTGCAGGTGGCGGCCGGGGAGCCGCTCGCGCAGTTCGGTGGCCATCGCATCGAGGAAGGCGTCGTCGTCGATGGCGTGCACCGCATCGAAGCGCAGGCCATCGAAGTGGTAATCGGTGAGCCACATTAGCGCATTGTCGATGAAGAAGCGGCGCACCGGCTCGCGGCTCACGGCCACCGCGCCGCCCCAGGGGGTGTCCTTCTCCGCGTCGAAGAAGGCCGAGGCATAGGCGCCGAGGTAATTCCCGTCGGGTCCGAAATGGTTGTACACCACGTCGAGCAGCACCATCAGGCCCAGTTCGTGCGCGCGATCGACCAGTTCCCGCAGCTCGTCCGGGGTGCCGTAATCTTCGGCGGGGGCATAGGGCAACACGCCGTCATAGCCCCAGTTGCGCGTGCCCGGCACGGCGGCGACCGGCATCAGCTGGATCGCGGTGATGCCCAGCCCCGCCCAGCCCGCCAGCCGCCCGATCACGCCGGGATAGCCGCCAAGCACGCCGGCATGGACCTCCATCACCACCGCTTCTTCCCACGGGCGGCCGCACCAGGCCTCGCTACGCCAGCGGTAGGCGGCAGGGTCAACAAGGACGCTCCAGCCGTGCGGTCCGCCCGATTGCGCGCGCGACGCGGGATCGGCCACGGCGAGATCCTCATCGAGGCGGAAGCGGTAGAGCGCGCCGGGCTGAGCCAATGATTCGGCGGTGAACCAACCCGCCGACCCGCGCTCCATCACAAGCGGGGCGCCCTCAGCCAGTTCGAGCGTGACCTGCTCGCGGTCGGGCGCCCACAGGCGGAAGCGGGCGCGGCCCTCGCCCAGGATCTGCGGCCCCCATTGCATTTCGGGCGCCATCTCCTGCGCCATCTCAGTCCACCCGCCCGACGCCGAACACCAGCACCACCGCATGCGGCTGCACCTCCACCGTCTCGCCGATCTCGCGCTCGGGCGCGAGCGGATCGGCGCTGTCGATCACCAGCCGGCGTTCAAGCACCGGCGGCGGCAGTGTGAAAGTCAGCGGGATGGACGAAGCGTTGAGCAGGGTGGAAACCACCTCCAGCGTGCCATCCTCCTTGCGCCACACGCGCCGCATAATCAGCGCGCGGCCTTCGGGATTGTGCCAGTCGGCCTCGGTCAGGTGTTGGCCGCGCTCGTCGAACCAGTCGATGTCGAGGATTCCGGGCGCCACCTCCACCTCGCCATGCAGGAAGCGGGTGGCGCCCAGCAGCGGATGGTTGCGGCGCACCGCCGAGAGGCGGCGCACGAAATCCGACATCGCATGGCCGCGCTCGCTTTCGAGGCGCTTCCAGTCGAACCAGCTGATCTCGTTGTCCTGGCAATAGGCGTTGTTGTTGCCGCGCTGTGTGCGGCCGAACTCGTCGCCCCCCAGCAGCATCGGCGTGCCGAGCGAGGCGAACAGGGTGGTCAGCATCGAGCGCATGATCCGCTCGCGGAGTTCGATCGTGGGCAGATCGTCGGTCGGTCCCTCGACGCCCCAGTTGCGTGAGTGGTCGTTCGAATGGCCGTCCCGATTGTCTTCGCCATTGGCGAAATTGTGCTTGTGATCGTAACTGACCGTATCGTTCAGGGTGAAGCCGTCATGCGCGGTGACGAAGTTGATGCTGGCCCACGGTCGCCGGGCGCGCCGGTCAAACAGATCGGCCGAGCCGGCGATGCGGTTGGCGAACTCGGCCCGCATGCCGCTGTCGCCGTGCCAGTAGCGGCGGGTGGCATCGCGGAACTTGTCGTTCCATTCGGCGAAGCCGGGCGGATGGTTGCCCAGCTGGTAGCCGCCCGGGCCGATATCCCACGGCTCGCTGATCAGCTTGAGCTGGCACAGCACCGGATCCTGCCGCAGCACGTCGAAAAAGCCGCTGCGCGGATCAAAGCCGTTGTTGCCGTCGCGCCCCAGCGTGACGCCCAGATCGAAACGGAAGCCATCGACATGGTAGCTCTGCGCCCAGTGGCGCAGGCTGTCCGCCACCATCTGCAGCACGCGCGGATGGCTGAGATCGAGCGTGTTGCCGGTGCCGGTATCGTTCACGCAATAGCGGGGGTTGCCCTGCACCAGCCGGTAATAGCTACAATTGTCGAGCCCGCGCAGGTTGAAGGTGGGGCCCAGCTCGCTGCCTTCGGCGGTGTGGTTGTAGACCACGTCGAGAATCACCTCGATCCCGGCAGCGTGCAGCCGGCGGATGGCGATCCGCAGCTCGTCGCCGCTGCTGCCGGCCATGTAGCGCTGCTCGGGCGCGAAGAAGCTCAGCGTGTTGTAGCCCCAGTAATTCGCCAGCCCCAGCTCCTGCAGTCGGCGATCCTGCACGAAGGCGTGGATCGGCAGCAATTCGAGCGTGGTGATGCCGATCCGCTGGAGATGCGCGATCACCTTGGGATGCGCCAGCGCGGCGTAGGTGCCCCGCTCGCGCCGGGGAACCTCCTCCAGCAGTTTGGTGAGGCCCTTTACATGCGCCTCGTAGATCACCGTATCGGACCAGGGCACGTTGGGCCGCTCGTCGCCCGTCCAGTCAAATCCGTCGGAGGTCACTTCCGATTTGGGCATCGCCGGGGCAGAGTCGCGCCGGTCGAAGCTCAGGTCTCGGCGGGGGGAGCGGATGCGGTAGGAATGCAGCGCATCGGTCCAGCGCACCTCGCCGGCCAGCTTCTTGGCATAGGGATCGAGCAGCAGCTTGTTGGGGTTGAAGCGATGGCCCTGCTCGGGCCTCCACGGCCCATGCGCGCGAAAGCCGTAGAGCAGGCCCGGGCGGGCGTAGGGCAGGTAGCCGTGCCACACCTCGTCGGTCCATTCGGGCAGTTCGAGACAGGCGATCTCCTGCCGGCCGGTGGGATCGAACAGGCACAGGTCGATCCGGTCGGCATTGGCCGAGAACACGGCGAAATTGACGCCCAGCCCGTCGAAACTGGCGCCGAGCGGATAGGGCGAACCGGGTTCGAGCCGGTCGGGGATGCCGTTCAAGCCCGTGTTCCTTCGGGGCGGAGCAGGATGGCTCCAAGGGGGGGGAGGGTCAGCACCGCCGAATGCGGCTGGCCGTGGCAGGGTTCATCCGAAGCCTCGATCGCGCCGCCATTGCCGGTGTTGCTGCCGCCATAGGGCGCGGCATCGGTGTTGAGGATCTCGCGCCAGCTGCCCCCCTGCGGCAGGCCGATGCGGTAGTGATGCTGCGGCTCGGGCGTGAGGTTGAGCACAACGGCAATTGGTGCACTGCTACCCGCGCTCCCGGCCTGCCGCACAAAGGCGTAGACCGAATTGGCCGCATCGTCGGGCACCAGCCAGTAAAAGCCGCCCGGCTCGCAATCCATCGCATGCAGCGCGGGCTCGCGCGCGTAGAGCCGGTTGAGATCGCGCAGCAGCATCTGCACCCCGGCATGGCGTGGCTGTTCCAGCAGGTACCAGGGCAGCGCCTCGTCATGATTCCACTCGCTCGGCATGGCCAGCTCGCAGCCCATGAACAGCAGCTTCTTGCCCGGGTGGGTCCACATGAAGGCGTAATAGGCGCGCAGATTGGCCAGCTTGCGCCACTCGTCGCCCGGCATCTTGGCCAGCAGCGAGCCCTTGCCATGCACCACCTCGTCGTGGCTGATCGGCAGCATGTATTTTTCCGAATAGGCGTAGACCATCGGGAAGCTGAGATCGCCGTGATGCCAGCGGCGGTGGACCGGCTCGCGCTCCACATATTGCAGCGTGTCGTGCATCCAGCCCATGTTCCACTTGAAATCGAACCCCAGCCCGCCCTCTTCCACGGGCGCGGAAACGCCGGGCCAGGCGGTCGATTCCTCGGCGATGGTCATGGCGCCGGGGCAGCGGCGGTGGATCAGCGAGTTCATGTGCTTGAGGAACTCGACCGATTCGAGGTTCTCGCGCCCGCCGTGGACGTTGGGCACCCACTCGCCGTGCTTGCGGCTGTAATCGCGGTACAGCATCGAGGCGACCGCATCCACGCGCAGCCCGTCGATGTGGAACGCCTCCAGCCACCACACCGCGGAGGCGAGCAGGAAGCCCGAGACCTCGCGCCGGCCCAGGTTGTAGATCAGCGTGTTCCAGTCCTGGTGGAAGCCCTCGCGCGGATCGGCATGTTCGTACAGATGCGTGCCGTCGAAGGTGGCGAGGCCGTGCGCGTCGGTTGGGAAGTGCGCGGGCACCCAATCGAGGATCACGCCGATCCCCGCTCGGTGGCAGGCATCGACGAAGCCGGCGAAATCTTCCGGCCGGCCGAAGCGCGCACTGGGGGCGAACTGGCCGAGCGGCTGGTAGCCCCAGCTGCCGCCGAACGGGTGCTCCATGATCGGCAGCAGCTCCACATGGGTGAAGCCCATGTCGGCCACATAGGGCACCAGCTTTTCGGCCAGCCCCGTCCAGTCGAGCGTGGCGCCGATGACATGCGCGCCCTCGCCCTCGGGTTTCATCCACGACCCGGCATGCACCTCGTAGACGGAGATCGGCGCATCGGGAGCATGGCGGCGAGCGCGCTCCTCCATCCAGTCGCCATCGGTCCAGCGGAACTCGGGCTTGGCGGCCACGATCGAGGCGGTGGCGGGCGGCCCCTCGGTGGCGCGGGCGAGCGGATCGGCCTTCTGCACGATGCCACCATCAGCGCCCGCAATCTCGAACTTGTAGCGCGCACCGGGGGTGAGCCGGGGCACGAACAGCTCCCAAATGCCCGAACCGTGCCTCAGCCGCATCGGATGGCGGCGCCCGTCCCACAGGTTGAAATCGCCCACGACGCTAACCCGGCGCGCATTGGGCGCCCAGACGCTGAAGGCGACGCCCGAGACCCCGTCGATCTCCTGCGGCTGCGCGCCGAACACGCGGGCCAGTTCGTAATGCTGGCCTTCCTTGAACAGGTGCAGGTCGAAATCCGAAAGGATCAGGCCAAAGGAATAGGGGTCTTCGGTCTCCTGCACGGTCGCCTCGGCGCCATGCTCACCCGGCCAGCTGATCCGCAGCCGGTAGGGGCCCGGCCTGGCGAGCCGTCCGGCGAAAATGCCGGGGGAAAGCTCCTCCAGCGTGGCGAGCGGCTGTCCGCCACTCTCGGTCGAGCGGGCAACCAGCTCCACCTTCTGCGCGCCGGGCTGGAAGGTGCGCACGACCAACCCCTCCCCCTCCTCGTGCGGGCCGAGGAAGGCGAAGGGATCATCGAGCCGACCTTCGAGCATGGCGGCGGCGGTGCCGAGCGTAGCGGCGTGGGCGTTCATGAGCGGTCTCCGGATGCGGGCGCGGCAGCGGGCGGTTCACCCCTGGGCGAGAGCAGCTCGCGCGCCGCGCGGGCGAGGCCGCGAGCGGGCACGCCGATCCAGTCGGGGCGGTTGGCGCCTTCGTAGCTGACCTCGTAAGCGGCCTTCTCGAGCACGAACAGGCAGAGCAGCGGGTCGGCCGCCTGCTCGCCGTGATAGCCCTCGAGGAAGCTGGCGATGGCGCGGCGGCGGAACATCTCGGCCCCTTCCTCCGCGCGCTCCTCCCAGGAATCGGCACCGGCCGGGCGGCTGGCTTCCGCCATGGCGGCGGCATAGTCGAAGCTGCGCACCATTCCGGCGACGTCGCGCGCCGGCAGGTCCTTGGCCCGGCGCTCGGCCAGCGGGCGGGTGGGCTCGCCCTCGAAATCAATGATCATTACGTCGCTGCCGGAGACCAGCACCTGCCCCAGGTGCAGATCGCCATGGATGCGGGTGCGCTGCCCGCCGACTGCGCTCTTCGCCAACTCGGCGATCTTGCCGGCAATTGCATCGCGGCTGGCGGCAATCTCGCGGGCATGCTCGGCGGCCTTTTCGTCCAGCGAGGCGCCCTCGAGGCGGCCCAGCGCCCGGTCGAACTCGGCGGTGATCCGCTCGCCCAGTGCCTGCGCATCATCGGCGCTCATCCGCTCGGGCGCGAAGGCCGGATCCTCGCTCTCTTGCGCAAGAACGCTGTGCATCTCGGCCAGGCGGCGGCCCAGATTCGCGGCGAAGTTCTCGTAATTGGAGAAGCTCCAGTCGATATCGGTGGCGAGCCGCTCCAGCGCGTGCAGCGTCCACTGCCAGCCGTCGCCCTGGTTGTAGACGAAGGCCTGCGCCAGCATCAGCAGCGTTTCTTCGCCATCCTCTTCCACCCGCTTCACGGTGCCCAGCACCGGCGGCACATTGGCAAAGCCGTTGTCGGCCAGGTAGCGCACCATCTCGGCATCGGGATGGATGCCGGGCGTCACCTTGCGCAGCAGCTTCAGCACCGCGGCTTGGCCGATCGCCATGGTGGAGTTCGATTGCTCGGCCGCGAGCCATTCCGGTTCGGCCTCGGGGTCGAGATCGAAGCGATCGGTGCTTTCGAAACGCAGGGTTCCGCCCTCGGTCGGAACGGTGGTGCCCTGTTGCATGCCGGTCAGCACCGAACGGGCGAAGGCCGCCAGCGCAAAGCCGTCTGTCAGCAGGCCCACCGTGCGGCCACGGCGCACGCGGGCGATGGCGAGGTTGGAGGCAAACGGGCCGTGCCGCTCGCCTTCCCAGGCAATGCCCAGCGGCAGCGTATAGACCGCCGAGCCGCTCTTGGTGGCCACCTCGATCTCGCCCAGCAGCAGGTCCTCGACCTCGGGCAGCGCGGTCAGCCGCAGCACGCGGACCGAATCCACGCTCTCATCCTTTGCGCCAAACCAGCGGCGCTGCGCGACATAGGCGGGCAGCGCCTCGCCCTCCAGCGCGCGCCGGTTCTCGCGCACCGCGACATCGGCGAGGTGCGGGCGGATGACGAAGGTCTGTCGCTCCACCTCCAGCGCCGGGGCGCCCGAGGCCCATTCGGGCGCGCTGGTGTCCGCGGTCAGCTCGAACCACAGGAAGCCGTAGGGCGGCAGGGTGAGCAGATAGGGCAGCTGGCCGATCGCGGGGAAGGCCTCTCCGCCGGAAAGCTCCACCGGGGTCAGGCCCTCGAACTCGTGCAAATCCAGCTCCACCGCCTGCGCATTGCGGCCGAGATTGGCAACGCACAGCATCGTCTCGCCCTCATGCTGGCGCACATAGGCCAGCACCCGGCGGTTGGCCGGGCGCAGGAAGGTCTGCGTGCCACGCCCGAAGGCGCGATGCTGCTTCCTCACCGCCAGCATCCGCTTGACCCAGTTGAGCAGGGAGTGCCGGTCGCGCTCCTGCGCTTCCACGTTCACCGCAGAAAAGCCATAGAGCGGGTCCTGGATCGGCGGCAGCGTCAGGCTGGCCGGGTCCGCGCGGGAAAAGCCGCCATTGCGATCGGGCGACCATTGCATGGGCGTGCGCACGCCGTCGCGATCGCCCAGGAAAATGTTGTCCCCCATGCCGATCTCGTCGCCATAATAGAGCACGGGTGTGCCGGGCATGGTGAGCAGCATCGCATTCATCAGCTCGATCCGCCGACGGTCCCGCTCCATCAGCGGGGCGAGGCGGCGGCGGATGCCGAGATTGATCCGCGCGCGCTTGTCAGCGGCGTAGGTGTTCCACAGGTAATCGCGCTCGGCGTCGGTCACCATTTCGAGCGTCAGTTCGTCATGGTTGCGCAGGAAGATCGCCCATTGCGCATCCGGCGGGATCGCCGGCGTCTGGCGCATGATGTCAGTGATCGGGAAGCGATCCTCCTGCGCCAGCGCCATGTACATGCGCGGCATCAGCGGGAAGTGGAACGCCATGTGGCATTCCTCAGTAATGTCGTCGCGATGGCCGAAGTATTGCTGCGTGTCCTCGGGCCACATATTGGCCTCCGCCAGCAGCATCTTGCCCTCATAGGCCGCGTCCAGATCGCGGCGGATGGCTTTGAGCACCTCGTGCGTTTCGGGCAGGTTTTCGTTGGAGGTGCCGTCGCGCTCGATCAGATAGGGGATCGCATCGAGCCGCAGCCCGTCCACCCCGGCATCCAGCCAGAAGTGCATCACCTCCAGCACGCGCGCCAGCGCCTCGGGATTGTCGAAGTTGAGATCGGGCTGATGCGAGTAGAAGCGGTGCCAGAAATAGGCGCCGGCCTCATCGTCCCAGGTCCAGTTCGACTTCTCGGTGTCGAGGAAGATGATCCGCGTGCCCGAATAGAGCTTGTCGTCGTCCGACCAGACATACAGCTCGCGCTCAGGGCTGCCCGGCGGCGCCTTGCGTGCCGCCTGGAACCAGGGGTGTTGGTCGGAGGTGTGGTTGATCACCAGTTCGGTGATGACGCGCAGGCCGCGTTCGTGCGCCGCATCGATGAAGGCGCGCGCCTCTTCGATGGTGCCGTAATCCTCGCTGACGTTGCAATATTCGGCAATGTCATAGCCATCGTCGCGCCGCGGGCTCGGGTAGAACGGCAGCAGCCACACCGCGGTGACGCCCAGATCGGCGATGTAATCCAGCTTGCTCATCAGCCCGGCGAAATCGCCGATGCCATCGCCATTCGCGTCGAAAAAGCTCTTGACATGAAGCTGGTAGATCACCGCATCCTTGTACCAATATGGATCGTTGGCATCGGTGATCATCGCGTCTGCGGTGGTGGCGTCCGCAGCGGCGGTGGGGTGGGCGAGTTCGTTCATGCAGCTTCTCCCGGAACGCTGAGGCGCCAGATGCGATAGGGCTCGGCCGGGTCGAGGCGGATCTGCTGGTGCTTGCCCTGCAGATCGAAGTGGCCACCCCCGGCGAGATCCTCCACCGCGATGGTGGCATCGTCGCTGAGGCCGAACTGGTACAGCGGCAGTTCGTAGGCGCAATCCTGTGCGTGGTGCGGATCGAGATTGACCATCACCATGATCATCTCGGCCAGCGTCTCGCCCACCTCCTCCATGGCCGCCGCTTCGGGCTTGCCGTACCAGATCACCTGATCGTTATGCGCATTGTAGAAGCGGGTGTTGAGGTGGGTCTGCAACGCCGGATGCGCGCGGCGCAGGCGGTTGAGCAGCGTCACATCCTCCACGATATCGCCCGGCGCGCGGGGCCGGTAGGGGCGCACCTCGTATTTCTCGGAATCGAGATATTCCTCCTTGCCGGGCGCCATCGGCGTCGCCTCGCACAGCTCGAAACCGGAATAGACGCCCCACAGGCCCGACAATGTCGCCGCCAGCACCGCGCGGATGCGGTGCGCCGGCCGCCCACCGGTCTGCAGGAAGTGCGGGTTGATATCGGGCGTGTTGACGAAGAAGTGCGGACGATAGAAGTCGCGCGGCGCGGTGGTGGTCAGCTCGGTGATATATTCGATCAATTCAGCCTTGCCGTCGCGCCAGGTGAAATAGGTATAGCTCTGCGAAAAGCCCACCTTGGCCAGCCGGTACATCATCGTGGGCCGGGTGAAGGCTTCGGACAGGAAGATCACCTCCGGATGCACCCGGCGCACCTCGCCGATCATCCATTCCCAAAACGGCAGCGGCTTGGTGTGCGGATTGTCGACGCGGAAGGTCTTCACCCCATGCCGCACCCACAGCAGCACCACATCGCGCAGGCCCTCCCACAGGCCGGGCACCGCATCCGGCGCATAGAAATCGACATTGACGATGTCCTGGTACTTCTTGGGCGGGTTCTCGGCATATTTCATGCTGCCGTCGGGCCGCCAGGCGAACCAGCCAGGGTGCTCCTTCAGCCACGGATGGTCGGGCGCACACTGGATCGCAAAATCGAGCGCAATTTCCAGGCCGTGCTGGTGTGCGGCCTCCACCAGCGCCGCGAAATCGGCGAAGCTGCCCAGTTCGGGGTGCAGCGCATCGTGCCCGCCCTCCGCACCGCCGATGGCATAGGGGCTGCCCGGATCGTCCGGGCCAGGCGTCAACGTGTTGTTGGGCCCCTTGCGGTTGCGGGTGCCGATCGGGTGGATCGGCGGAAAATACAGCGTGTCGAAGCCCATGTCGCGCACATGCGGCAGCACGCCGATCACGTCGGCAAAGGTGCCGTGGCGCGCCTTGTCATCGGTGATGGAACGCGGGAACAGCTCGTACCAGCTGGAAAAGCGCGCCTCGATCCGCTCGGCATCGATCTGCTGGATCTGCGAATGGCACAGATGCGGACGATCGTCGGCCAGCGCCATCAGTTCGGCCAGTTCGTCGGAAAGCAGCAGGCGCACGCTGTCATCCTCGCTGGCGCGTTCGAGCCCGGCGAGCACCCCGCGCAGCGCCTCGCGCCGCTCGCCCTCCAGCCGCTCGATCGCCGCGCCCACCAGCTGGCGCCCCTCGGCGCGATCCACCGGCTGCGCCACGCCGGCATCCACCTTCTTGCGGAAATCGCGCCGATAGCCCCCGAAGCGATCCAGCCAGCCCTCCACCGCGAACACATGGCGGCCCATGCGCGAGAGCTTGAAACGCGCCTGCCAGCGATCGTTCGCCAGCGGCTCCATTCGCACGCGGCTCCACTGCCGCTCGTCGGCCGGGCGCCACAGCAGCTCGGCGGCGAGCTGCTCGTGCCCGTCCGCATAGACGGTCGCGGCCACGCTCACCACATCGCCGACCACGCGCTTTACCGCGAAATCGCCGCCCTCCACGCTGGGGGAGAGCGCCTCGATCACCAGCCGCGGGCGCTCATCGAGCGCGGGCACCGGGTCGCGCGGCGGGTGCCGGCCGGAGGGCAGCGCGGCGATCGGCCGCGCCCGGCGCAGCGCGATGGTGCGCACCTCGCCCGGCTGCAACAATGTGGGGGCGAGCGAAGCGGTGAACTCAGCACCCACTTGCGAGAGCGTGCCCGCGTCCAGAGGCTGTTCGCTCCCGCTATTGTTGATCGCCACCAGCTCGGCGCTGCCCGCCCCGCGCAGTTCGGGGCCGTGCGGTCGCAGCAGCGCGGTGACGGGCGAGCCCGAGGCGGAGAGGCGGTGAAGCGGACCCGCCCGGTCCTTGTCCGGGCCGCCTTCCCCGCTCACCGGTTCGCTCCACGAGGGCAGCTCGCCGGTGCGTGCCAGATCCAGCGCCATCCGCTGGGGCACGATCACCCCCTCGCCCAGCGCGGCCGCGGCCTTGAGGCGGGTGGCGAGCGCGGCCGGATCGGCGGGCTCGGCGCTCAGCTCGTTCAGCACGGGTGCCCCGGTGGCCAGCGCCGCCAACTCCTCGGCCAACCACGGGGCCGAACAATCCCACCAGGCAAAGGAGGAGACCAGATAATCGCACCCGGCGCGGCCCAGTTCGGCCAGCCCCGCCCGGTCGGCACCCGGCGGCCCGGCGATGAACAGCATCTGGGTCCCTTCGCCGCGCAGCTGCGTGGCCAGCGCCTTCAGCAGCCCAGCCGGCACCCGCGCGCCCGGCGCGATGCGGCACCCCGCCACCCCGGCATCGGCGAGCGAGGCCAGCTGCTCGGCCAGTTCCTCGACGAACAGCGCGCGGTGCTCTTCCATGCCGAAGCGGGCGATCGCCTCTCCGGTGGCGGGCATCGCGGTGCGCGGATCGATCGGGCCATCGGTGTCGCCGGTGCGGCGCAGCGCAAAGGCCTCGGGCTGGCGCTCGACCAGCGGGTGCCCGAGCGGAAAGCGCGCGGGATCGGCCTCGACGACCAGCACCAGACCGGCCGCCCGTGCTGCCTGCGCCAGATCAGCCAGCTGCCCCTGCTCCGGCCCGTCAGGCCACAATCGATGGGGGGCGATCAGCGCATCGAAACCAGCTTCGCGGAGCGCCTCTAGCCTGGCACCGTCCGGCCAGCTGGCGGGGGCGGCGGCATCGAGTGCGCAGAACAGGCGGAGCGGGCGGGGGGGCAAGGGCAATTCTCCCGTCATCGCGGACCGGGGCCGCGAAAAGGTCAATGGTCGGGTTCAATTCTCCAACACGCGGGTCTCGCGCATCGTTCCGACGCGGCGAACACAGCCCCATACAGCGCTCACCCGCTGCGAACCAGCGGCGGATGTGGGCCGAAAACGCCCGCCAGCCCGCCCTCCGCTCAGCCGCGCTGCGTACCTTCCGCCGCCATGTCCGCAATGCCGGTCGGCGTGGCGTGTTCGGAGCCGGCCGCGCCGCCCGGCGCAGCACTCTTGGCCAAGGCAGCCTCCTCGCGCGCATCGGCGAATTCGGCCCGCGCCTGCTGCCAGTGCTCGTCCTCACGGCCTTCGGGGAAGCCCTCGTTCTGCCAGATCTCATAGGCCCGCTCGCGGATGTGCCTGTGCAGATGGTCGTGCAAATGCTCGTTCGGCTTGTCGTCCATGCCAATCTCCCTCTCGGCGCACCGACGCGCTCCATGCCAGAACGGGGCAGCACCGCGAGGGGTCCGAATTTGCGGAATGTCGATCGCCCTTGATCCCCGGCCGCCGACCCGCCACCTGCTTTCCCTTGGACAAGACGACGGACGGGACGAGACACATGGCCACCCACACCACCCGCATGCTGATCATCGGCTCGGGCCCAGCGGGGCTGACCGCGGCGATCTATGGCGCGCGCGCGGGGATGGAGCCGATCGTGGTGCAGGGCCTCCAGCCGGGCGGCCAGCTGACCATCACCACCGATGTCGAGAACTACCCCGGCTTCCGCGACGTGGTCCAGGGCCCGTGGCTGATGCAGGAGATGCAGGCGCAGGCCGAACATGTCGGCACGCGGACGGTGTGGGACACGATCATGGAGATCGATCTCGAAAGCGGCCCGCCGTTCCGTGCCAGGGGCGACAGCGGGGACGAATATATCGGCGATGTGCTGGTGATCGCCACCGGGGCGCAGGCCAAATGGCTCGGCGTGCCCGGCGAGGAGGCGCTCGGCGGCAAGGGCGTCTCGGCCTGCGCCACCTGCGACGGCTTCTTCTATCGCGGCAAGACGGTGGCGGTGATCGGCGGTGGCAACACCGCGGTGGAGGAGGCGCTGTACCTCACCCACCACGCCACCGAAGTGACGCTCATCCATCGCCGGGGCGAGCTGCGGGCCGAGAAAATCCTGCAAGACCGGCTGTTCGCCCACCCCAAGATTAATGTGCTGTGGAACAAGCGCGTGGAGGCGTTCCTCGGCGATCCGGGGGCGGGCGGGCTAAGCGCGCTGCAGCTGGCCGATATGCAGACGCTCGAAATTAGCGAATTTCCCGTTAACGGTGCTTTCGTCGCCATCGGCCACGCGCCCTCCACCGCGCTGTTCAAAGGCCGGCTGGAAATGGACGCAAACGGCTATCTGGTGGTCGAGCCCGGCACGCCCAAGACCAGCCGCCCCGGCGTGTTCGCCTGCGGCGACGTGATGGACCACACCTATCGCCAGGCGGTGACCGCGGCGGGCACCGGCTGCATGGCCGCGCTCGATGCCGAACGCTTCCTCGCCACGTTCGAATATCTGCAGGGCGAGCAGGCACAGGCGGCGGAATAGGCTCGGCGGGCAAGGCTGGCGGTTTTCAAATGCTTGAGCGGCCCGCGACGGCCTCGCGCCCCCTTGATCCGCCGCCCGGCGCGCGCCATGCGCCAGCGATGATCGACCGCTCCGCAATGCGCGCCGCCTATCGCCAGGACGAAGCCGCCTGCATCGCCGACCGGCTGCAACATACCGCCCCCGCCGCGAGCGTCCATCCCGAAGCCGCCGCGCTCGCCGTGCGGTTGGTAGAGGGTGCGCGGGCGCGCAACGCCAGCGGGCTCGATGCCTTCCTCCACTCCTACGGGCTCGGCACCGAGGAGGGCATCGCGCTGATGTGCCTCGCCGAAGCGCTGCTGCGCGTGCCCGATGTCGAGACCGCCGATGCGCTGATCCACGACAAGCTGGCCGGCATCGACTGGGCCGAGCACCTGGGCACCTCCGGCTCCACCTTCGTCAACGCCGCCACCTTCTCGCTGATGCTGACCGGCGAGGTGCTGCGTGGTGGCACCCGCGCGGAGGCGGGGCTGGCCAACAGCCTGCGCCGGGCAGTCGGCCGGCTGGGCGAGCCGGTGATCCGCCAGGCCACGCTGCAGGCGATGCGCATCCTCGGCGGCCAGTTCGTGTTCGGCCGCACGATCGACGAGGCCCTGAAGCGCGCCGCGCCCGAGCAGCGCCGCGGCCTCACCCACAGCTTCGACATGCTGGGCGAAGCGGCGATGACCTTCGCCGATGCCGAGCGCTATCGCGCCAGCTACGAAGGCGCGATCCGCCGGCTGGCGCAGGAGGCCCGCGCACAGGGCGGCGGGGTGCGCGAGGTGGCGGGCATCTCGGTCAAGCTCTCGGCGCTCTACCCGCGCTACGACGTGCTCCACGCCGATGCGGCCAAGGCGGCGCTGGTGCCGATCCTGCGCGAGCTGGCGGCGGCGGCGAGCGCGGCCGACATCCACTTTACCGTGGATGCCGAAGAGGCCGAGCGGCTGGAATTGAGCCTAGACATCATCGAGGCGCTGGTGACCGAGGATGCCCTGTTTGCACGCCCCGATGGCACCCGTTGGGAGGGCTTTGGGCTGGCGGTGCAAGCCTATTCCAAACGCGCTGTGCCGCTATGCGACTGGGTTGCAAACCTCGCCAAAAGCCATGGCCGGCGGCTGATGGTGCGGCTGGTCAAGGGCGCCTATTGGGACAGCGAGATCAAGGCCAGCCAGGTCGGCGGCCATTCGGACTACCCCGTCTTTACCCGCAAGCTGGCGACCGACGTCTCCTACCTCGCCTGCGCCGCCCGGCTGCTGGCGGCGCCCGAAGCGATCTACCCCGCCTTCGCCACCCACAACGCCTACACCATCGCCGCCATCGAGGCGCTCGCGCGCCTTCCACGGGCCTCAAGTAGCGAAGCGGTAGGCCCACCAGAGCGCTTCGAATTCCAGAGGCTGCACGGCATGGGCGAAGACGTCTATGCCGCTCTCGCTGCCGAGGGCCATCCCCGCCGGGTGCGGGTCTATGCGCCAGTGGGCGGGCACAAGGACCTGCTCGCCTATCTCGTCCGGCGGCTGCTGGAAAACGGCGCCAACAGCTCCTTCGTCAACCGCATGGCCGATGCCGGAGTGCCCGCGGCCGAGCTGGCGGGCAACCCGATGGCCGAGCTCGCGGCCACCGAGCCCAAGCGCAACCCCGCCATTCCGCTGCCCGCGAACATTTACCCCAACCGCCGAAACAGCGCCGGGATCGATTTCGCCGATCCGCTGGTCCGCGAGCCGCTGATTACTAAGCTGAAGGCACTGGCAACACGCGATTGGGCCGCCACTCCGACCTTCCTGGCGGGGGAAGGTGGCAAGCCGCAGGTGATCCGCTCGCCGCCGGACGGGCGCCCGGTCGGGCGGGTGCTGCAAGCCAGCCGTGAGGACATCGACCTGATGCTTGCCCGCGCGGAGGCTGCGCAGCCGGGCTGGGACGCGCTCGGCGGCCCGGAGCGCGCCGCGCTGCTCGCCAAGGCGGCGGATCTGTTCGAGGCGCATTCCGCCGAAATCCTCAGCCTGTGCATCCGCGAGGCGGGCAAGACGCTGCCCGATGCGGTGCTGGAGCTGCGCGAGGCGGTCGATTTCCTGCGCTATTATGCCTGCGAAGCGCAGACCCTCTTCGCCGCGCCGCAGCCGCTGCCCGGCCCCACCGGCGAGCAGAACCTGCTGCGGCTGCACGGGCGCGGCGTGTTCGCCACCATCTCGCCGTGGAACTTTCCGCTGGCGATCTTCATCGGCCCCGCGGCGGCGGCGCTGGCGGCGGGCAATTGCGTCGTCGCCAAGCCGGCCGGGCAGACGCCGCTGATCGCCGCGCTGGCGGTGAAGCTGTGCCACGAGGCCGGCATCCCCGCCGAGGTGCTGCAACTCGCGCCGGGCGATGGGCGGGTGGGCGCGGCGCTCACCTCCGACCGGCGAGTCGCCGGAGTGGCCTTCACCGGCTCCACCGCCACCGCGCACGCGATCAACCGCAGCCTCGCGGCGCGCGAGGGCCCGATCGGCCTGCTGATCGCCGAGACCGGCGGGCAGAACGCCCTGATCGTCGATTCCAGCGCCCTGCCCGAGCAGGTGACCCGCGACGTGATCGCCAGCGCCTTCCAGAGCGCCGGCCAGCGCTGCAGCGCGCTGCGCGTGCTGTATCTGCAGGAGGACATCGCCAAGGGCACGCTGGCGATGATCCGCGGCGCCTTCGAAGCGCTGGAAATCGGCGACCCTGCCCAACTGGCCACCGATGTGGGCCCGGTGATCGACGCCGACGCGAAGGCCTCGCTCGAGGCGCATCTCGCGGCGATGCGCGCCGCGGGCCGCCGCGTGTGGCAGCGGGATCTGCCGGCGGGCTGCGCGGTGGGCCATTTCGTCGCCCCGGCGATCGTCGAGATCTGCGCCATCGGCGATCTGGAGGCGGAGAATTTTGGCCCCGTGCTGCATGTCGCGCGCTTCCCGGCGGGCGGGCTGGAACGGGTGATCGAGCAGATCAACTCGGTCGGCTTCGGGCTGACCCTGGGGCTGCACAGCCGGATCGACGCGGTGCGCCGGCTGGTCGAGGCGCGCGCGCGGGTGGGCAATCTCTACGTCAACCGCAACCAGATCGGCGCGGTGGTCGGCAGCCAGCCGTTCGGCGGCGAGGGCCTCTCGGGCACCGGCCCCAAGGCCGGCGGCCCGCACTACGTCACCCGTTTCGCCACGGAGAGAGTGACGACGATCGACACCACCGCCGCCGGCGGCAATGCGTCGCTGCTGGCCGGAGGTTAACACGGGTTTGCTGCGCGGCCTGCCCTACAAGCTTCTCGAGCACCCGATTTTCTGTTTAGCTAGTGGATAGAGCCTGACGGTTGAGTCCGATTAGGGATTCCCCCCAAGGGGTTGGCGTGCGAGTCG
>PPFU01003397.1_pt1 | contig 31437 bp, 24 predicted proteins | sample 1535991 | NCBI WGS metagenome assembly PPFU01 (sample SAMN04901290, study PRJNA319586) | Hypolithon metagenome, whole genome shotgun sequencing project. | isolation source: Antarctic Hypolithon | place: Antarctica: Miers Valley | collected 2014
CCTATCTACCGGATGCTGATGGCCCCACGCTTGCCACCCGCGTCTGCATGTACACCATGACGCCCGACGAGCATTTCGTGGTAGACCTGATGCCGCAGCAGCCCCGGGTGGTGATAGGCGCAGGCTTCAGCGGGCACGGGTTCAAGTTTGCCTCTGCCATAGGGGAAGCCCTCGCCGACCTTGCCGTGGAAGAAAAGACGCCGCTGCCGGTAGAATTTCTCGGGCTAAACCGCTTTGCTTGAGCGTAGCGCGCATCACGTGGCTCAGGGCGTTCCTCCGGGCACAGGCTGTGGCTGGTTCGATGCATCGAGCCAGTAGACGAGATAGGGAATGTTGTAGATGTGCGTCCACCCGAAGATGCGGAGGCCGTTCGAGATGCGCCAGATAGGGCCGAAGCCGCCGCCGCCGTCTCCGCCGGGCAGGTGGCTTACCCCTTCATACGCCCGCCTGAGTTCGCCCTGCGTCATCGTCTCGAAAGCCCGGTCGGGCAGCGCGTCTGTCTGCAGCGCGGTGGCACGCTCGACAGCGGTGCGCAAAAAGCTCGCGTCGCCGGTAAACTCGTAGCCCAGCAGAAGTGGGTGGATAGAAGCCAGAAACGACTCCATCTCGTGGTTGAGCGGCGGGTTGTCGCGCACAAAGCGGGCATGCTCGACGAGTGCTGCGCGGATAGCCGGATCTCCCGTCATCTGCAACACCTTCGACAGCCCATGCGACACGTAGGCCTGCGAGTACCCGTACCGGTCCATCACCAGGTTGCCGCCCTGCTCCTGCTGCAGGCGCAGCATCAGCGCCACCCGGTCGGCAACCTCAGCGCCATAGCGTGGGTCTTTGGTGGCATCCCACACCTCGGCGAGGTTCCAGACCGACAGGTAGAGGCGGCGGCCCCGCAGGTCGTGATCGCCCCAGATGCGCTTGAGGTACGTGTCAGCCGTTTGCCGGGCCACGTCCAGCGCGCGGTGGTCGGCGGCGAGGTAGTAGTCGGCAATCCAGCCTTGCACCCACACGTGCGCGCTCAGCAGCGACGACCACTGCTGCCAGCCGTGGCGCCTGCCGATGCCGAGGTAAGGCGTGCCTTCTTCCTGCCGCTCCGACGTAAAAAAGTCGACGGGCGAGTTGGTGTCGCCCTGGTACGGGCGCGGAGCAGGCCAGTGGATGTTGTCCACGTCCATCGCGTGCCGGCTCGCAGCCTGCGCGGTGAGAAAGTGGTCGCGGTCGCCGGTGCGCATAAACTGGAGCCACCACATGAAGTCTGCTGCCGGCTCATTGTTGAGCCACACCATCCAGTCGTTTCCCACGTAGTAAGCCTTGCCGTCGCCATAGTTGAAAAGTCCGTACCACGGCTCCCAGTTCTGGTTAAAGCGCCACCAGTCAAATTTGTATTCCAGACCCCGCTCGTATGTCGCAACCTCCTCGCTATCAGAAGCAGGGGCGAGGTGGCCATATACCTCACTGGCGGTATACCACGCGGGCGGCGCGTGCGCCACGGGCGGGTCGAGCACGTAGGCGAGCGTCTGCTGCGTGGTTTCGAGCGGCTCGGAAGCAGGTAGAAAGTGGAAGACGAGTTCAGACGTACTGGCCAGGCCCTGCGCGAAATTGCCCATCATACCCGCGTCCATCCGGTCGGCGGAAAAGCGGGTAAACCGCATCGGATCAGCGCTGGCAGGCCAGATCGACGCCGTCAGGAGCGAGTCGGAAGTGGTGATGGCGAGGGCAGACGGGAACGCTTCGAGAAAGTGACGCATGCCCACAGCCACGCCGCGCCGGCCGTCGGTGCAGCGCAACCAGCCGCTGGCGCGGTCTGACTGCACCAGTGTTTCGCCGTCGGCGGTGACACGCGCAGTAAACGGGTCGATACGGGCCTCGGGGCCGCTGTTGGGCTCGGGGTACTGCGTGGTACCGTACACCTCGGGTCCCTCCTGCACCACGCGGAACGCATCGCGCACCTGCTGCCGAGCCACGCGCGCGGTGCCATCGGCCCACCACTCGCCTTCCTGGTAGCCCGCGGCGCAGTCGAGCGGCCCCTGCAGGTAGTGCTTGAGGTTGAGCCCCACCCCGGCGATCTGGTCTTCGGGCTGCGTCCAGCGCGGGTCGCCAAGGCGGGCCGACTCGTCGATGAGGAGGGTGTCCTGCGTGGCGATGTCCACGTGCTCGGCACTGGTGCGCGGATACTGGTCGGGGACGCCGGTATACGTAAACGTGTGCAGCACGCGAACGAAAGGCTTGCCCGCGTACGCGTGGATACGCATCACGAAAGGCGCCGGGTTGTTGTCTGCGCGCCCGTAGCGGTACGTCCCCTCGACGCGCACGATGGTGTGGAGCGGACCCGAACCGCGCTCTTTGAACGTCTGCTCTACTACCACTCCCGACGGATCGAGGCCGGCGGTGTCGAGCAGGTCGAGAAAGGTGCCGCGCGACTGCGGGCTGCCCGCAATGCGGTCGCTTTCGGTAAAGCCATCTCCTTCTGCATCAAAATCCACCTGGTCGAGAAAGCCGGCCGCTTCGCCCAGCGGGATGCGCAGGCGAAGCGGCCCTGTCGTGATCTCGGCATAGCCCCGCTCGCGCTGGTTGTTGACCAGCGTGGCGCGTGGCCCCGCATACGCCATGCGGCGCACCTCTGGCCCATACTCGACGGTGTAGCGGCTGCCTTCACCTGTAAAGAAAAAGACCCAGATCCACTTGATGCTTGCGCTGGCGGGCTGCCACGTCGTCACCTGCGTGATCTGCGACGGGATCTCGCGTCCCTGCACGTCCAACACGCGCACGTGATCAGGCGAGAACAGCGTGCCCACAGGAAAGGGTAGCCCCATCGTGACCGGTGCCCCCGGCGTGGCATGCGCCACCTCGATAGGGATGCGGTCTGCAGCACGGGCAGACAAGGTACACGCAGCAAGCAGGAGAGCAGAGCAAAAAGCAGCACGCACAGGCATTAACGGTATTCAGGGTTTTGCTGCATCACGTCTGGCGCGGTGTCGATCTCGCGCTGGGGGATGGGAAAGAGTGTTTTCACCTGCGTGGTGCCCAGGCTTTGCAGCTCGTTGGCTACCACCAGGTTTTCGCGGCCAAAGCGGCGCAGATCGAACCAGCGGTGGTTTTCAAAGGCCAGCTCTACCCGGCGCTCGTGCAGCAGCTTGTCTTCGAACGAGCCTGGCGTGGCGGCGCTGATAGGGGCAAGCCCGGCGCGCGCGCGCACCTGGTTGATGAAATTGTAGGATTCGCCGCCCTCGCCGAGCGCCTCAGCCAGCATCAGCAGCACATCGGCATAGCGGAACACGATAAAGTCGTTGTCGGCGTCGTTGGGGGCAAAAGGTACGCTGTTGTACTTTTTCACCCAGCGTCCTGGCACCTGCTGCCCGGCGTTGTTGCGAAACGTGGTATCCATCGAAACCGCGAAGCGCGCATCACCCGGCTCGTAGGCCGCCACCATGTTGAGCGTGGGGCGGTTGCGGTAAGCCCCGCTGACCTGCAACTCGGGCGAGAAGGTGGTGGTGAGCGGGTTGCCCTCGCCGATGCCGCCCTGCTTGAAGTGCACGGCAAAAATGGTCTCGTCATTAAGCGCGCTCGGGCCGTTCCAGAGCGCGGCGTAGCTGTCGAGCAGGCGGTGCGGGCTGGTGTTGACGATGTTGCGCAGCACCGTGGCGGCTTCCTGCCGCTCACCGGTCATGAGCAGCACCTTGGCCAAAAGCGTAGAGGCGGCCCACCTGGTGGCGCGGCCCCGCTGCCCCGCCGGGTACGAGGGCGGCAACAGATCCTGCGCGCGGCGCAGGTCGGTTTTGAGCTGTGCAAACACCTCGCTCGGCGGCACCTGATTGATAGCCTGGTTAGGCGACGTCGTCTCGTCCAGGATAAGGGTGATGTTGCCGTACGCCATGGTCAGGTTGTAGAAGAACAGCGACCGCAGAAACAGGGCCTCTCCTTCAAACTGCTGCCGCAAAGCCGCAGGCATGGTGATGTCATTCAGGCGGGCCAGGATCAGGTTGGCGCGGGCGACGCCCTTGTAAGAATCCGTCCAGGCGCGCTGCACGATCTCGCTGGTAGGCAGCTCTTTAAACTCGTTGACGGCGGCAAGCGCTGCCGAGAGGCCCGTCACGTCTGGCCCCTGGTCGGTGTTGTCCGACCGCATCTCCATGAGCATCCAGTAGTCGCCGCCATAGGTGCCGCCAAGCTGGAGCGCATCGTAGGTGCCGTTGATGGCGATCTCGAAGTCTTTCGGGTCGTCGAAAAAGGACGCCGCGTTGCGCTGCGACTCGGGCGCGAGCAAGGTGAAATCGTCGCCGCATCCTGCAACAGCGCCTGCAAAAGCAAGCACCGTGAACAGGCAAAGGGTAAAACGTGTCATGGCAGTAGAAAGAGTAAGAGGATGCCCCGCAAAAGGGGCTTGTGCTGAAAAAGGCACAGCAGGACTCAGAAGGTCAGGTTCAGCCCTACCGTCCAGGTAGAGGCCAGCGGGTACGCCCCGTAATCCTCGCCCGGCGTGAGTGAGGACTGCGATTGGTTGTTGACCTCGGGGTTGAAGCCCAGGTAGTCGGTAGAGGTAAACAGGTTGGAGCCTGTCACGTACATGCGCGCCATCTGGAAACGTCCTCCCAGCGCGCCACCCAGGCGCGTTCCGTTGAGCGTGTAACCCAGCGTCACATTGCGCAGCCGGATGTACGAGCCGTCTTCGACCTGGTAGGAAGACTCGCGGTGGTTGTTGCCGTGGAGGGCGCTCTGGCGGTCGGCGCGGGGCGTCTTGCCGTCGCCGGGCTCGTCGGGCGAGATCCAGCGGTTGTTGTAGACCGCGTAGCTGTTGAAGTTGGCCTCGCCGTTGTTGAGGTGGCGCGCGGTCAGGTTGAGTACCTCGTTGCCCTGCACCCCCTGCACAAACACGTTGACGTCAAAGCCGCGGTAGCGGACGGTGTTGGTGATGCCAAAGGTGTAGTCGGGAAAGTAATTGCCCGTCACCGTGCGGTCAGCGGCGTTGATGATGCCGTCGCCGTTGATGTCTTTAAACTTGAAGTCGCCCGGTTTCGGTGCCGGTGCCTGCGTATCGCGCGGGCTGGCGGCGATTTCCGCTTCGCTCTGGTAGATGCCTTCTACCACCCAGCCGTAGTAGCTGCCGATAGGATCGCCTACGCGGGTAATGTGGCGCAGCCCGGCGCCGCCAACAGCCAGAATGGGCGCATCGTCCGGCCCCAGCGCCAGCACCTCGTTCTGGTTAGAGGCGATGTTGAAGTCGGTCGTCCACTCGAACCGTTTGCTCACGAGGTTGCGCGAGGTAAGCGAAAACTCGAAGCCAGTGTTGCGCACCTCGCCGATGTTGGTCAGCGCCGAGGTAAAGCCGAGTGCGGCAGGCACGTTGACGTTGAGCAGCAGGTCGGAGGTGAGGCTGTGGTAGTACTCGGCTGTGAAATACATCCGGTCGCGCCACAGCGCCATATCGACGCCGAAGTTGGCCTGCCGCGTCGTCTCCCACGTCAGGTCGGCGTTGCCAAGTGTGACTGGTACCACGCCGCTGACGACGTTCCCATCGATAATATAGTTGCCCTGGTCGAGTAGGGCGATAGAGCCGTAGTTGGGAATAAGAAAGTTGCCCGTGACGCCGTAGGAGGCGCGCAGCTTGAGTTCGTTGATGGCGTCGATGCGGAAGAACGGCTCTTCCGCCACGCGCCATCCAACCGAAACAGAAGGGAAAACGCCTGTCTGGTTCTGACGTCCAAAGCGCGACGAGCGGTCGCTGCGAACCGTGGCGGTAAGCAGGTAGCGGTCGCGGAAGCTATAGTTGGCGCGGCTCAGAAACGACGCCAGCGACCAGGCTTCGCGCACGCTCGTCCCGCCTGTCACCTGGCCACCGCTGACCGTCCGCACCTCGTCATCAGGGAAGTTCTGCGCGATCACCTCGCGGTAGTCGAACTGCTCTTTCTGGGCCGTATAGCCTACGATGGCCGAAAGGGTGTGCTCGCGGGCAAACGTGGCATCGTAGGAGAGCGTGTTTTCCACTACCCAGTTAAAGCTGCGCGACGAGCTCGCCTGCGCGCGTGGCTCGCCTACCGTAGCAGTGCGGAAAAGCAGCGTCGAGGCCTGGTAGTACGAGCGCGTGTAATCTGACAGGTCAGCGCCAAAGAGCAGCTTGTAGCGGAAGCCGTTCCACAGGTCTACCTCGCCAAAGGCGCTACCGATGGTGCGGTGGTTATCGAGCGTCTCGTCGATAGCGTCGATAATGGCAATCGGGTTGCTGGCACTCGTGGTGCCGCCGCCCAGGTATCCCTGGTTATTGCGCTGGTTGGGCGTGCCGTCCTCGTTGTACGGGTTCACCGTAGGCGAGTGCACGAGCGCCGAGTACACGATGCCCGGCGGGGTCGCGAAGTAAGGAGAACTGGCCGGCAGGCGATTCTGCTGCGTCAGCGCGGTGCTCAGGTTGGTGCCCACGCGCAACCAGGGATACAGCGCCGACGCAAGGTTGACGCGGCCGGTGTAGCGGCTGAAACCCGACCGGCGGATGATGCCTTCCTGGTTTAGGTAGCCGCCCGACAGGTAAAACGTGGTGTTGCCCCCACCCCCTCCGATAGATAGGTTGGAGCTTACCATGGGCGCGGTGCGCAGGATGACGTCCAGCCAGTCGGTGTCGGTGCCGTCCCAGGTAACAAAGCTTTCCGGGATGAGCACGTTACCGTCGTTAGGACGACCCGCGTTCGTGGCCGGGTTGTACTGCGGGTTGAAGTTGGGGCTTGCAGGATCGAGCGGGTTGTAGCGTTGCAGGTAGTTGTTGTTGCGCGCATCCTGCGTGTAGGAAATAAGCTCCTGCGCGTTCATCAGGTCGGGGCGGTTGGCAGCCTGCTGTATCCCCACGTACGAGTCGTACCGAATAGTGGGGCGCTGGTTGGCGCGGCCTTTCTTTGTGGTGATGAGCACTACCCCGTTTGAACCGCGAGAGCCGTAGATGGCAGCCGAAGAGGCGTCTTTGAGCACCTCGATAGATTCGATGTCAGCAGGGTTGATGGTCGCGAGAGGGTTGGCTGGCGGCGGCTGGAATGCACCCCTCTGCCCGGCCAGATCACCCTGGATAGACACGTTGCGCGTTGCCGGGAAGCCGTCTATCACGTAGAGCGGCTCGTTGCCTGCCGTTACCGATCCTACGCCGCGCACGCGCACCGTAGGCGTGGCGCCGGGCTCGCCGCTGGGCTCCTGCACCGTCACGCCAGGCAATTGCCCGGCCAGACCGCCCTCGAAGCTCGTAATCGGGATCTCCTCCAGCTTTGTAGCCGAGATAGACGAGATTGAGCCGGTGACGAGGGTGCGCTGCTGCGTACCGTAGCCTACCACCACCACCTCGTCAAGCAACTCGACGTTGGGAGCAAGGGTCACGTTTACCGTCGTGCGCCCCTCAATGGGCACTTCGCGGAACAGGTAGCCCACATACGAGAACAGCAGCGTGTCCCGGCCCGAAGGCGCGGAAAGCTGGTAACGCCCGTTCGTGTCCGTGGCAGTGCCTATAGCGGTGCCCTTGACCACGACATTGACGCCGGGCAGCGTTTCTCCCGTCCCGATGTCGGTTACCGTCCCGGTTACCGTGTGGGTAGACTGGGCGTAGGACACAAGCGGTAGTGCGGCTGTCAGGCATAGCGCCAGCGCAACCCGCCGCAGCGTGGGTATCATGGTGTGATAGCGTTCAAGCATAATGTCACCTCGGTGGAAAGGATGGAAAAGGTCAAAAGCACGGCGGATTTCAGCGCGCCGGGAGCATCGGAAACAGCACCGGGATTTCCTCTGGACGCGGCTGGTAGCCATACTCGCACAGTTCGAACGCCTCGGCATGCTGCACATTCTGGGCGGTTTCCTGGCCGTACCAACGGGCCAGAGACGCGCGCCAGTCGGCCGGAATCGTGCGCGAAGCCCAGCGCGCGCGCAGCCAGTCCAGCCGCTCCTGCGGATCGGTGGGCACGCCTTCGAGGGTACGGTTGCCCGTCGTCCATGGCAGCCATTCAAACATCTGCGACTCGTGCGAAGCCAGCGCCCGCATCTTTTTGTCGAGGGTGGCATCAATGCTTACCACCACATCAGGCGAGAATGGGTTGGGCTTCTGAAAGCCGTCGCTCATGTAGAAAAACACCGGGTTGCGGTCGAGCGGCGGCGTGTCAGGCGTGACGTTGGGCACGATGACGAGGTAAGCCGCGTCCTGCACCACGATGCCAGCGTTGCGGTGATCGGGGTGGTAGTCGTTAGGGCGCAGCGCAAAGACGATGTCGGCGTTCCAGTTGCGGATGGCGCGGATAACCTGGTGCCGCACTTCGAGGGTGGGAATCAGCTCGGCGTCGTGGTTGTCGAGTACGGTGTACTCGTCGATGCCGAGGGCTTGCCCGGCTGCCCGGCCCTCGGCGCGCCGCCGGTTCCCCAGCGCACCGCCGCCCTGCGACTGGTGACCTGCGTCGCCGTTGGTAAGGGAAAGCACTTTTACCCGGTGCCCCAGCTCGGCATAGCGCGCCAGCGTACCGCCCATCTTGGCGTCACAATCGTCGGGGTGGGCCTCGACGCAGATCACATTAAGGGGCCGGTCGAAAGCGAGGTTCTGGCCTGTCGCAGGGGTGGAAAGCAACAGGGCCGTAGTAAAAAGCAGGAGGAGCCTCATTCTGGTGGTGGGTTAGCGTGAGAGGAAAGAGATCAGCGGGCAGGCGCCCCCTCGGGATGGTGGGAAAAAGGCGCAGCAGCAGGGCCGAGCAGCAACGCGGCAGCACCCAGCAGGCCGCCGTTTTCGAGCGCCGAAACGGTGATGTGCAGACTAGCTACCGACCGCTGGTAAGCAAATCCGTGCAGCGCGGCGTGCATGCTTTCGCGGAAAAAGGGATAGGCGTGCCGCACCGACCCGCCCAGCACGATGCGGTCGGGGTCGGCGGCGTAGAGTATGGCGCAGAGGGCATGCCCGAGATGGCTACCGAAGGTTTCCCACAGCCCAAGTGCGCGGGTATCGCCTTGCCGGGCGAGGGTGAACGCGGCCGCGGCGGTAGTACCGTGGTGGCGTTCGAAAAACTGACCCGAGCAGTAGTGCTCATAGATGCTGTCGCGGTAAGGCAGCATCCCAAACTCGCCTGCGCCGCAATGCGCACCGGCCAGCAAACGGCCCTCACTTACGATACCACCGGCAAAGCCTGTCCCCAGAATCAGCCCTACAAACGTGTGCGCTCCGTGCCCGGCGCCGTAGTGGTACTCGCCCAGCGCAAAGCAGTTAGCGTCGTTGTTGACCACGGCAGGCAAACTATAGCGTGCTTCCAGCAGCGCTTTGAGGGGCACCTCTTTCCACGAGGGGATATTCTGCACATCGTAGACCACCCCTGTCTGCGCCGCTACCACGCTGGGAACGCCCACGCCCACCCCTGCTGCATCATCAGGCATCACCTCGTCCACTACGCGGTACAGGGTCTCCAGCACCTCGTCTTCCGTTCCCTGCGCCGGCACACGGGCGGTAACCTGCTTACCCAGTATTCCCTCTCGCACCACTGCTGCCCGGACGTTTGTGGCGCCCAGGTCTACACCTATAATGGGCGGCGCTGTACCGGCAGGCCTCGTCATGTTTCGTGTGGAATATCAACCGCGCGCTTTTTGCCCAGTGCAAACGTCTGGTTGGTGACCAGCGGTTTGGCCCAGAAGCCGATAGACAGGATGTAGGCAAAGGTCAGATACAGCACCATCATGCCGCCCCGGAGGCCGAACACGTCGCCCAGGGCGCCCACGATAAACGGGACGATCGCGCCGCCGGCGATGCCTGTCACCAGGATGCCAGAAAACGCGCCGTGGTGCCCGGAAACAGAGTTGAGCGCCAGCGAGAACACGACCGACCACATCACGGAGATAAAAAAGCCTACGGCAGGAAAGGCCCACAGCGCCGTCTCGCCCGAGCCAAAGAGCGCGACAGACAGGCACACGTACGTGGCTATCGTGAAGCCGATTAGCACCCGGCGACTGTCGATAAACTTGAGCCCCAGCAGCCCCAGCAGCGTACCGGCGGTCATCATGCCCCAGAAGTACGAAACGGTGCGCGCGCCGGTGGTTTGCGGGTCGTAGCCGTGGTAGGTCTCCAGAAACTGGGATATCCAGTTGCCCACGCCCTGCTCGGAGCCGACGTACATGAAGATGCCCAGGAAGTAGAGCCACACGAGCGGCTTTTTCAGCAGCGCCGCATACGCACCCTTCTCGCCTACGCGCTCGTCGGCGGTACGGGCGACCCGGGAAAACGGCGTCACGCCGATGACGACGATCATCAGCAGCGCCAGCAGCGCCGACAGCCAGTACACCGACAGCCACGGCAGATTGGCCGGCACCAGTTGCGCCATCAGCGCCGTGAGCCCGGTATGCCCGGCGGGATCTTTGGCCAGCTCTACCACGAAGTACGAGTAGATAAGCGGGCTCAGAAACGAGGCGAGCCCGAAAAAGAGCTGCCCCAGCACCGAGTTAAACGCGAAGTGCTCTTCGCCGCCGGCCTCGCGCAGGAGCGGGTTGATCGCCACCTGCAGGGCCGCCATCCCGGAGCCGATCACGAAAAGCGACACGATAGCTACGAGGTAGTTGGCGAAAAAGGCCAGCGCCAGCGCACCTGCGGCGGCAATCCCGAAGGAAAGCATCATGGTGGCCTTCTCGCCCGCCCGCTCGACCAGCACGCCCGCCGGGATGGACATCACCCCGTAGGCGATGAAAAACGCGAAGGGCAGTAGCCCGGCGAGGGTCAGGCTGAGGTTGAAGTCTTCCCGGAACGCCGGAATAAGCGCATTGATAATGTTGGTCAAAAACGAGATGACGAAAAACGTCACCAGGACGAGAACAACAAGATCACGGCGTCGCCTCATGCGCAGGGCTCTATTGGGTGCCGCAGAGGATACAAACAAACGGGAATGTTAACAAGACATTAAGAAGGTGCCTGCAGAGAGGTGAGGCGGTCTTTCCAAAGGCCTGTCCTCTTTCCGGCCCCTTCGGCTTCGCTCAGGGCGGGCACTTCGGCCATGCTCACGGCAGGCTCCTGAAAACCGCTCCTGCAGAGCCTGCCCCGCTATCAACAGGGCGCTCTTTGGCAAGAAAGGGGTGTTGTTCGGCGGCTTCCCCGACCCAGCGCCACCAGCCGTCTTTTTCATTCCTGCCCAACCATAAACACGGCATTGGCGAAAAGCAGCTTGCCGCCTTCCCAGAAGCCCCGGAAAAGGGGGCTGTCGAGCAGGTACACCACCTGGCCGCGGCCTTTCTCCTCGACGCCGTAGAGCAGCACATCCTGCAGGCGTGCCTGTGCGTTGGCACCGGCGAAGCCGCTTATCCGCGCGTCCTGCCGCACCACGCCTACGTTCCATCCCTCCGGGAGAAAGTTGTACGCCGCCCCTGACCGCACCAGCGCAAAAGTGGTTTCTGGGTAGCCGAAAGCGAGCGGATGGGTGGCATCAAGCTGTACCCGGTAGACCGCGCCGGGCGTCTCGTCCATGATGCTGCGGCGGACGCGGGTGCCGTACGGCTGCAACCGTGCTTCAACAGAATCGTCGGGGGCCGCGGCGGGGGTGGCTTTCAACCCGAAGCCGTCTTTGCCCGCCAGAAAACGCGCGGCCCCTTCCAGCGCCACCAGCCGACCGCCCCGCCGTACCCACGCGTGTACGGCCTGCAGCGCCTCAGAGCTCAGCACGCGGCCATAGCTTCCCGAAGGCAGCACGAGCACGTCGTACTCCGCCAGTGCATCCGGGGTAAAGTCGCCCATGTCCACGAGCGTCACCGGGTAGCCCAGCTGCTGGTCGAAAAAGTGCCACACCTCGCCCACCGAGAGCGACGAGAGCCCTTCGCCCGCGAGCACCATCACCCGGGGCGCTTCGAGGTAGGCCACCGAGCGCGCGCCAAAGTCCGAGCCCTGCGTGGCGTATCCGCTGGCGACGGGGTACAGCGGCTGTTCGTGCCGCCGCGCCGCTTCTTGAACGATCTCGTCGAATCGTTCACCGAGGCGCGCGTTGTCGGTGCGGGTGATCACGAGCGTACCCGGCCCGTAGGAGGTTTCTGCTATGGAAAAAGGCTCGGTAGCCGCCCGCACGCGGATGCCGTGGCGCAGCAGATCGGCCAGCAGGCGCGCATCGGCCATGCCTTCCCATGCAGTCAGGTAGGCGTAAGGGCGCGCAATGGACGGCGGGGTAACGCGGGTTTCGGCGTACGGACGCGTGTCTACGGGACGGCGCAGCGCGGCGGCGTCGAGGTTGTACGCGTATGGCAGCGCCCACGCGGTAATGTCGTACGTCAGCGTATCGGGCAGCACCGCGCTGGGTTCAAAGAGCACCTGAACCAGCGTCCCGTTGGGCTGCGCCGCCGGCACCACCAGGTCTCCTGCCTCAACGGTCACCCGGCCCTCGGCGCCGCTGCGGTACTGGAAGCCTTCTGCCGTGCTACGCCCCGCTGCCTGCCCATACCGGATGTTGTTGGCATCGAGCAGCCTGGTGAGCGCGCGCAGCCTGTCGGCGCCGTTGGCGGCAGAGACGACATAGGCAGCATAGGGCGCGCCTTCTGCGCGGCGGGCCCGGGCGAAATACGCGCGGAACTGGTCAAGCGTCTCGGCCCGGTTTTCAGCGGTAACGGCCACGGTGTTGAGACTTGTCGCAAAGTGGTTGGCGATGCGCTGCGCGAGGGTGAGCGTGTCTCCTGCCGACGTTTCGATGGCAAGCCCGGCCCGGCCCGATCCCCCCTGCTCGTAGGTCATCCCGATAGCGCCGTTGTAGGTCGGCCACGTATCGCCGTAGGACGGATAGAAAAGGTCGAACACCTCGCGGGTAAAGTAGAGGCGGCTGGCGGCGTCGAACGTCTGCACGTTGCGCTGGCCGATGCGCGTCTGCAGTTCGCGCTGCCACGGGGTGATAACAGCGTGGAACGGCTCGGCAGCGGGGGCGAAGTAGTACGGTGCATCCACGCCCTGCTCGTGGAAATCGGCATGGACGTGCGGCATCCACTGCTGGTAGAGGCGGGCGCGCTGCTGCGTCTCGATCTGCGTCTGCCACGCCCAGTCGCGGTTGAGGTCGAAGTAGTAGTGGTTGGCGCGTCCGCCGGGCCATGTTTCGGCATGTTCGCGGGCCAGCGGCTCGGGGTTGGGCTGCGCGCCGACGCGCTGCTTGTACCCCTGCACATAACGCTCGCGCCCATCTGGGTTGAGCATGGGGTCGAGGATGACCACGGTGTTCTCCAGCCACGCCTGCGCCTGCGCGTTGTCTGGATCGGTGAGGGCGTGGAGCGTGGGCATGAACGCCTCGCTGGAGACGGCCTCGTTGCCGTGCACGTTGTACGAAAGCCACACAATGGCGGGCGCATCCTCCAGCACAGGGCCGTCGCGCAGCCCGGTAAGCGCGAGGTTGCTCTGCTGAATAGCTTCCAGCCGCGCCATGTTGCGCGCTGACGCTACCACCACCACTACCAGCGGACGCCCTTCGTATGTCACGCCGTAAGGCACGACGAGGGCGCGCGGCGATGCTTCGGCTACCGCCTCGGCGTAGGCGAGGATTCGGTGGTGCTGGGTAAACTGCGTCCCGAGCGGGTATCCCAGAAACGCTTCCGGGGTGGGCTGGGCGGCAAGCGGCAGCGCTAGAACAGACAGGACAAGCAGCAGGCAGAAACGCATACAGGCAGGGGTTAGGTCGGAACTGCAAGATAGCCAGACGTGCGCCCGGGGTGTTACCCCCCAGCGCAGTAGATGCGCGTGTGCGCAGCGGGAAAAACCAGGCCTCGCAGAAACGTCACGCCTTATCGCTACCCCGCAGGTCACGGGCTTTTAGCTGGATCGAGCGCTGGCCCCGGAACGTGTTCTCGTCCACGGTAAAGACCAGTTCGAGCGGCGTGCCCTCCCGCTGGCTTTTAAGCAGGGTGGTGAGGTGCTTGCCCATGCGGAAGGCGATCACGTCGCGCGCCTCGCCCTGGCCCGACTTCTGCCGCACGGCAAACTTGAGATGCGCCCCCTCGCGCCCTACCGCTTTAGGCTGGCCGACAATCTCAAGGTCTTCGGCCTGAAAAACCGGGGTCAGATTTGTCGGGCCGTGCGGCGCAAACTGGCGCAGCACCGCCCAGAAGCGGTCGTCCAGTTCGCCGAGGTCGAGCAGGGCGTCCACGTCGGTGGTGGGTTCCATGAGTTCAGGCGTGGCGGCGTTGCCCACCGCCTCGTCAAAGCGGCGCTGAAAGGCCGGCACGTTTTCTTCCTTGAGGGTCAGGCCTGCGGCGTAGTCATGGCCGCCGAAATTGTCGAGCAGGTCGCCGCACGCTTTGAGCGCGTTGTATATGCTGATGCCATGGATAGAGCGCGCCGAGCCTTTGACGTACCCGCCCACCGAACACATCATGATAGAGGGCCGGTAATACTTTTCCACCATGCGGCTCGCTACAATGCCGATCACGCCCAGGTGCCAGTCCGGCCGGTAAAGCACAACCGAGTTCTCGGCCCACGCGCTGAGCTGCTTCTCGGCCATCTTCGATGCTTCTTGCTGCGTTTCCTGGTCGAGGTCGCGGCGCTTCTGGTTGATTTCTTCGAGATCGAGCGCCAGTTGAAAGGCCTCCTCTGAACTCTCGGTAAGCAGTAATTCCACCGCCCGGCCCGCATCGCCCATGCGCCCGGCTGCGTTGATACGCGGCCCGAGGGTAAAAACGATGTTTTCCGTCGTGGCCGTAGTCAGGTCGGTGCGGCACATATCGGCAAGGTGGGCCAGGCCAACGCGGGGGCTATGGCGCAGCCGCTCGACGCCTGCCGCCATCAGGTCGCGGTTTTCGCCGTAGAGCGGCACAATGTCTGCCGCCGTCGAAACAGCCACGAGATCGAGGTAGGGCAGCGCCTCATCGACGCTGCGCCCCATCACGGTGAGCACGGCCTGCACGAGTTTATAGCCAATCCCACAGCCCGAAAGCTCCTTGAAAGGATAGGGGCAGTCGGGCCGCTTGGGGTCGAGCACGGCGTACGCGTCGGGAATGGGGCCGTCTACCTTGTGGTGGTCGCAGATGACGAGGTCGAGCCCGATCTGTCGGGCATAGAGCGCCTCAGCGATGGCGGTGACGCCACAGTCGAGGGCAACCACGAGGGTAGCACCCTGCGCCCGGGCCCAGTCGAGCCCGGCGTTGCAGAGGCCGTAGCCGTGCTTGAACCGGTTGGGCACGAAATACGACGCCTTGACGCCCTGGGTGCGCAGAAAATGGGTAAAGAGGGCGGTGGATGTCGTCCCGTCCACGTCGTAATCGCCATACACCACCACCCGCTCGCCCTGCTGGATGGCCGCTGCTACGCGGGCGGCGGCTTTGTCCATGTCTTTCATGGAGAAGGGATCGTGCAGCGCCTGGACAGAGGGGCGGAAAAAGCGGCGGGCATCCTCGAACGACGCTATCCCTCGCAGCACCAGCGCGCGCGCCAGCGGGAGAGGCAGATCGTTGAGTTCGCGCGCCAGCCTGTCCACGCTGCCGGCATCGGAGACCGGGCGTAGGGACCAGCGAGGCGTCATCGGAATTGGGCGTATTAACTAATTGCTACCCAACTCAGCTTTTGCAAAAGCGGTTTCAATCCTGTAACGCGGGGCCTTCCACACGCAGCGCTCGATTTCCTCTACGTAACGGGCCGGGCCCTGCGCCACCCAGTCGCGAAAGCCAGGCAGCCCGCGGTAGGTGGCGGCCGCGCCGAGCAGCAGGCTCAGGTCGAACGTGTCTGCGTAGACGCCTGCGCCGCACGCCTGCGCATCAAGCGCATTGCACTGCTGCTCGAAATGGCCTTCGATGGGCACCATAAGAGCAGGCTTGCTCAGATACAGTGCCTCGCACACTGACTCGAAGCCGGCGGTGCACACGAGGCCGTGACACCGCGCCATCTTCTCGATAAACGTGTCGCCGTTGATCTGGTGGAACGTGAGCGAAGGGGTTTCCACGACCACTTCGGGGGCGCCGGGCGCGTCGCGGAAGCAGCATATAGGCGTATCAGGGTGTGCAGCGCTCCAGGCGCGCACCTCCTCCGCATAGCCCGCGTTGAGCAGGTAGACAAGCAGGGAACCCTCGTCCCGGTCTGCAGGCTGCGACAGCACCGAGGCGCGCAGCAGCGGCGGCATCACACGCAGATCCGGCTGCCCGGGCAGCGCAGGGGCAGGGTAGAACGACAGCGCCAGCCGCCGCACAGCGCCGAGGGCGGTCAGCCGGGTGTAGTGCTGCGCTGCCGCCCGGTCTACCCCCTGTCCATCAGGAAAGGGATAGGCGGGATGGTGGAAAAAGTACTGGTGCCCCACGCATACCACGGGCACAGACGGGCGGCGCACAAACGTGTGCACCCCGCCCAGAAGGGTGTAGAAGTTGACGATGAGATGGGGCCGGTAGCGGGCCATGGCACTGTCGAGCACAGCCAGCGACCGCCCCATTGCAGGCAAGCGGCGGAGCGCCTCTCCTAAAGTAGCGCCTATGTTGATGCCCCGCCCGCCGTGGTGGAAACCGGGCTCGTCGAACATTTCCACCGGTGCCGCCAGCGCTTCTGCAAAAAAGGCAGGCAGCACACGCCGGGGGTTGCTGCCTACGCAGGCCGCCGCTACCTCGTGACCTGCCTCGCGCAGCACCGCCGCCAGCGCAATAGCCTGCGTCAGGTGCCCCCGGCCTTCGCCCTGTACGATGAATAGAACCCGGAGGGGATGCGACATAGGGCAGGCAGGTTGGCTACCGGGAAGGCGTTTCGGATTGCAGATCCTCCATCAACATAAACAGTCTGCCCGTTGCCGGCACGAAAACGTTGCCGCCTGTGGTGTGGTGAAAAGCTGAAGGGGACCGGCGCTTCAGCTTTCCACCGCCAGCGCCACCACCCCGGCAGGTAAACTGTCGCCCGACGGTGGAAGGTGGCCTGCGGTGGCCCACGTCAGAATTTCCAGCCTGCCGTCGAAGTGCTCGACCAGGGCGGTGCAGCTTTCCACCCAGTCGCCGCAGTTGAGGTACTGCACGCCGCCGACCTCGCGGATCTCGGCATGGTGAATGTGGCCGCACACGACGCCATCTACCTCGCAGCGCTGCGCCTCTCCTGCTACAGCCTCTCCGAAATCGCCGATATACTGCACGGCTTTTTTGGCTTTGCCCTTCAGGTACGCCGACAGCGACCAGTAGGGCAGGCCCAGCCGGTAGCGCACCCGGTTGAAATGCTGGTTCAGGTTCAGCACCACCAGGTAGGCCCAGCCCCCCAGCTTCGAGATCCACTGCGCGTGCCGCACCACGCCGTCGAACTCGTCGCCGTGGAGCACGAGCAGCTGCCGCCCATCTGCCGTGGTGTGGATCGCGCGGGGGCGCACGTCTATGCCGCCAAAGTGCATGCCCGTAAAGCCGCGCGCGAAATCGTCGTGGTTGCCGGGTATGTAGATCACCTCTGCGCCCTTGCGCACTTTGCGCAGCAGCTTTTGCACGACATCGTTGTGGGCCTGCCCCCAGAACCACGACCGGCTCAGCGCCCAGCCGTCAAACACGTCGCCGACGAGGTACCAGTGCTCGGCTTCGTGGTGGCGCAGAAAATCGAGCAGGCATTCGGCCTTGGCCTCTTTCGTTCCAAGGTGGAAGTCGGAGATCCAGATGGCGCGGTACAGGTGCGGTTCCATAGGCCCCGGTTTTGTTGGAGGCAGGATACCAGCCCTCTGTTACCGGGGCTTTACGGGCGTATCAACATTGCATTACGCCAGCGCGGCCAGAACGCTTCAGGCACCGGGCGCGCCAGGTAAGGTCATGCCCCACGCCGTGCGCAGCCGCTGGATAAAGGTTTCCTCTCCCGCAACCACGGTCCCGTCAGCCCGGGCAATGCGCCCGAGGTCGTCCACGATGCTGCGCTGCACATCGGGAGAGAGCGAGGTGCCAAGCGACTCTATAGCCTTTTCGATGCGCGTTTTTGACGGATCGTTGAGGTACGTCAGTTTGGCATCGCGCAAGACGTGCTCCAGCAGCGCCGGGTCGCGGTCGGGCTGCCACCGGTAGAGGCGCGCCACGATCTCCCGCTCTTCGGCACCGGCGAGGTCGGCATCGGCCCCGTAGGCGAGCCCGAGGTAGAGCAGCGCCAGGTCGTGCAACTGGCCCAGAGGAATGGTATTGCTCATGACGGATACGCGGAAGGCAGGCAGCGCTGCCGGGGATGAAAGGCCGTACGTAACGGGGCGCGAAAAGGATTGTTCAGGGACAAAAGATGCACCCTGCTTTCGTGGAACTCAATAGCAGATTGGTTTTATTATGCGTATCTGGTCTCTGTTCTTTCAATTCTCCTGTTTATCCAACGCGCTACCGCCATGTTACACCGCACGATCGCAGTCGGCCTTGTAGGGCTACTCAGCCTTGCTTTCACCAGCACCATCGAGCCGCTCGCCATTGGCAGCCAGGCACCGATGACGGATTACGCCATGACCTCTACGGCGGGCGAGCAGCTCACCCTGGCAGAGGTGGCAGGCAAAAATGGCCTGCTCGTCGTCTTCTCGTGTAACACGTGCCCCTACGTGCTTGCCTGGGAAAACCGCTACAACGCTATCGCCGCTGAAGCCAAAAAGCTGGGCATCGGGGCGGTACTCGTCAACCCGAACGAAGCGCAGCGCAGCGGCGAGGATTCGATGGAGGCGATGCGCCGGCACGCAGCGTCGCGGAGTTACACGATGCCCTATGTGGTGGACCAGGACCACCAGCTTGCCGATGCGTTTGGCGCTACGCGCACCCCGGACGTGTTTCTCTTCAACGCCGACCTGAAGCTGGTCTACCGCGGCGCCATTGACGACAATGCGCAGAACGCCGAGGCCGTAGCCCACACCTACCTGATGGACGCACTCAGGGCTACGGCAGCAGGCGAGGCTATCGAAAAGACCGTGACACGTTCTATCGGCTGCACCATCAAGCGGCTGGGCTGAGCATCGGGGCTGACTGACTTTATAGTCGCACTCTTACGGTAATACCAGATGAGCGCGCTTGCATCGGGCAGGCGCGCTCATTTTCTTGCTGAACGGCCTTTCTCACCCCCTATGCTTCTCTTCCAGCCTATTCTGCCGGCCCCTGCGCCGCTGGTATTCCTGACCACGCTGCGGCAGGCGCAGCGCCTCTCCTCCGAGGTGCTCGTGGCCGACGCCCGGAAGCTGCAAGGGCTGCGCCCCACCCCGATCGGGTTTTCCGTAGACGATGCACCCGCCGGGGCGTACCTCAACCTGCGCCCGTATGCGCCTCCGTTCCGGGTCAAGGCCGCGGGCGGCTACGTGGTACGCGCAGGGCAGGGGCAACCCGACGTGCTTCTCATCCGCCGGCGCGGCGTGTGGGACCTGCCCAAAGGCAAACGCGACAAGGGCGAGACGATGGCGGCATGCGCCGCGCGCGAGGTGCGCGAAGAGCTGGGCATAACGGATGTACACGTGGTGCAGCCCCTGGGCCAGACGCAGCATGGCTACCTTGAAAAAGGCCGGTTTGCCGTTAAAAAGACCCGGTGGTTTCTCATGACTACAACGGCCACGGCATTCTCCCCGCAGGCCGAGGAGGACATAGACGACGTTGCCTGGGTGCCGTGGGCGGAGGCCGGGCAGCGCCTGCACTTCGAGACGTTGCAGGCGCATCACGCCCTTGTAGGCGCTATCGTTACCGCTGTATTCCAGCAGTGAGGCAGCCCAGACGCGCACCGACGCGTTGCACGCGCACACTCATTCTAACGCACCCTTTTCTATCATGGCCTCTGCTCCTCACTTTATCGAACCGCTTGCCCGGGTAGGCTACGCTGCCAAAGGAATCGTCTACAGTGTCGTGGGCCTCCTCGCCGTGCAGGCGGCAACCCGCGCCGGTGGCGGTAACGAGGGGCCGCGCGGTGCCATCACCGCTATCGGCTCACAGCCTTGGGGGCAAATCCTGCTGGGACTGATGGCGCTGGGCCTGCTCGCCTACGCCGCCTACCGGTTTGCTTCTGCCATCTATGACCCTGAAGATGGAAGCGACGGGGCTTTTTCGTATGTGCGACGCATCGGCTATGCAGTAAGCGGAATCGTGTACCTGGGGCTGGCTTTCTTCGCCGGAAAGCGCGCCCTCGGCGGCGGTGGCGGGGGCAGCGGCAACGGTGCCGAGTCATGGACAGCCACGCTTCTGCAGCAACCTCTGGGGCAGTGGCTCGTCGCCATCGTGGGGCTCATCATTATCGGGGTAGGGCTTTACCAGTTCAAAAAGGCGTACGAGGCCTCGTTTATGGACCACTACCGCCTGCGCGAGATGAGCGCTAACGAGCGCACCTGGGCCAAGCGGCTGGGCCAGATGGGACTGAGCGCGCGCGGCGTCACGTTCAGCCTTATCGGTTTCTTTTTCCTCCAGGCTGCGTGGCAGTCCGATTCGAGCGAGGCGGGCGGCCTGGGCGAAGCGCTGGACTCGCTCGCCACTACTACAGGCGGTCCTTATGTACTGGGACTAGTCGCGGTCGGCTTTGTCGCGTACGGCCTCTACTGCTTTTCGCACGCGCGCTACCGCGAGATTAAAGTCGCCCACTCATGAGCCGTACAGCGCTCGTGGCAGGTGCTACCGGCCTCGTGGGCAGCCAGCTCGTAGCGCAACTGCTGGCAGGCGACGCGTACGCGCAGGTGGTCACGGTAGGGCGCCGCGCGCCTGCCCGCAGCCACCCGCGCCTGACGCACCACGAGGTGTCTTTTCCTCAGCTCGAAAAAGCGCGCGCGCACCTCAGGGCCGACGATGTGTTCTGCGCGCTGGGCGCGACCATCAAAAAGGCCGGGTCGAAAGAGGCGTTCCAGGAGGTAGACCTCGAGTACCCGAAAAAGCTGGCCCGTCTTACCCGCCTCGAAGGCGCGTCCCAGTTTCTACTCGTCTCCGCGATGGGGGCCAATCCGCATTCTTTCGTCTTTTACAACAGGGTGAAAGGCGAAGCCGAGCGCGCCGTGGGTATCGAGCCGTTTGCAGGTGTTTACCTGTTCCGCCCTTCCCTGCTGCTGGGCGAGCGCGACGAGAGGCGCAAGGGCGAGCGCTTTCTCCAGGCAATCCTGAAGCCTGTCGCCCCGCTGATGGTCGGCCCCCTCGCCAACACGCGCCCTATCGAGGCGGCTACCGTTGCCCAGGCCATGCTGGAAGTAGCGCGGGCAGCACCGGGCGGCCTCAGCGTATACGACCCACGCGCGATGCGGCGTATCGTGGCAGGAGGCGACGAGGCGTACGAGGCGCTGCATGCCTCGCCCCGTCCGCGCTGAGCTTACGACAGAGATGCCAGCAGCCATCGTCAAGTACTTCTACGAAGAGCCGGTCGCGCTCGAGGTGCTCGTGCCCGACGCCGACGCTGCAGCGCGGCCCCGCGCCACGCTCGAGAGCCTGCTTTTCCCGCCGGCGCGCTACTACCGCGGCTACCTCGCCGGGCGCGACGCAGCCGAGCAGGTGGGCCTTACCGCAGTAGCATCCGAGAGCTGGCTGCCCGGGCTGGAAGCCACGCTGGGCCCGGATCACTGGCACGTGCTTACGGGCGCGGGCACGCTCGAACCGACGTTCTTGGCCGCTGCGCTGTCTGATCTCTCGGCTACCAGCGGGCTGTTTCAATCGACCGGCGCGCTCGATGTGCAACAGACCATCGCCGCGGCGCACCCGGACCGGCGGCGGGCGCTGCCGTTTCTCCGCGTTCTCCTCGACGCAGGCGTCACCGTTTTGCTGCCCGAAAAAGCGGCCGCAGCGTTCGACCTCACCTTGTTCGCACCTTTTCCCGTGCAGGCATCGCTGCTGGCGGCGTGGCGCGCGCGCAGTGCGCCCGGCGTGCGGCGCTTTGTGGCCCCTTACCAGCGCATGCGCGCCGAGCACCGTTTCTACTTTGAAACGTGGCAACTCGACACCCTTCCCGACTATGTCGAAGAGGCCTGAGCCTATGTCTGTTTATCCCGTTCTCATGCACCGCTGCCTTGCCCTCGCCCGCCGCGGCGCGGGGCAGGTAAGCCCCAACCCGCTGGTAGGCTGCGTGCTCGCCGACGATAACGGGCATGTGCTGGGCGAAGGCTGGCACGCGCGCTACGGCGGTGCCCACGCCGAGCCCGCTGCTATTGCCGATGCCGTGGCACGCCATGGCGAACAGGTGCTGAAAAAGGCCACCCTGTACGTAAACCTCGAACCATGCGCGCACTGGGGCAAAACACCCCCCTGCGCTGATCTCATCATCGAAAAAGGCATTCGGCGCGTGGTCGTGGGAATGACCGATCCCTTTCCCCGTGTTGATGGCAAAGGCATCGAAAAGCTACAGCAGGCAGGAGTCGAAGTCGTCGTGGACGTGGAAGCGCAGGCGTGCCGGCGGCTGAATGAGGCCTTTGTGCACCACGTGCAGACAGAGAGGCCGCTGGTATCGCTTAAAGTGGCGCAGACGCTCGATGGTTTTGTGGCCACGCGCACCGGCGACAGCCGCTGGGTGACGGCAGAGACTGCGCGCGCGCGCGTCCATGCCTGGCGTGCCACTGCCGATGCGGTGCTCATAGGCAGCGGTACCGCCCTCGCCGACAACCCCGCGCTCACCGTGCGCCACACCACCGAACTCGAAGCACCTATCTCGGTGCGGCAACCGCTGCGGGTCGTGCTCGACCGCGCGGGCGCGCTGCCGCCTACCCTCGGGCTTTTCACCGATAGCTACGCCAGGCGCACCGTCGCCATCGTCGCGCCCGGTGCCGAGCCGCTCTATGGCACCGCGCTGCGCGCGCAGGGTGGCACCGTACTCACCATTCCCCTTGCAGGCAACCACCTCGACCTCAGCGCACTGCTCGTCGCTCTCGGTGGCGGAAAGGGTGGAATCGTGGTGCAATCGCTGCTCGTGGAGGCAGGCCCCGGCCTCGCCTCTGCGCTACTGGAAGCTGATCTGGTAGACCGCTACCACTGCTTTATCGCACCAAAGGTGCTGGGCGACGGCCTGCCCGCGCTCCGGTTGCCTGGCCCCGCTACAATGGCAGAGACGCGCACCTGGGCTGCACACACGTGGGAAACCGTGGGCGACGACATGCTATTCACCGGCTATCGCCACGCGCTGTAGCCTTTTGCCATGTTTACCGGAATCATCGAAGCCATCGGCACTATCCGCGCGGTGCACGCGCGCGGAGACGGACGCCTTTTTACCGTTAGTGCCCCTTTCGCCTCTGCGCTTCGCGTAGACGAGAGCGTGTCCGTCAGCGGGGCGTGCATGACGGTGGTAGCGCAAGACGACGACACGTTTTCGTTTGTGACGGTAGAGGAGTCGCTGGCGAAGACTACCCTGGGCACCCTGGAGGTAGGCGGAAAGGTAAACCTGGAACGCGCCGTGCGCCTGGGCAACCGGCTGGACGGGCACGTGGTGCAGGGCCATGTAGACACTACCGGCACCCTCTCAAAACACGAGAGGCTGTCATCTTCGTGGCTTTTCGAGATCGCCTATCCCGCCGCTTTTGCCGCTAACCTCATCCCCGTGGGCTCTATCGCCGTGGATGGCATCAGCCTGACGGTGGCGCGGCTCGAGAAAGACACGTTCACCGTTTCCATCATCCCGCACACATACGAGAAAACGACGGCGCAAATGTGGAAACCGGGGCAGCGGGTAAACCTGGAGTTCGACCTGATGGGCAAATACGCGCTCCGCGCCCGCGAGGTGAGCAGAGCCTATCAGTAGCGCCTACTCGCAGTACGCCTGGTAAACGAACCTGCGCGCGGGCAGGTGCACCGCGCAGAGGCGGCCAAATTGCGGTCGCAGGTGATATACACAGCCTGTATCGATCATGAGCAGCTGTTCCCGGTTGATGGGATCGCTGTGGGGCGTGTGCCCGCACACTACCGGCTTTTCCCACGCCAGCTTGCCTGCGCTGAGGTGGCTGCGCTCCCACAGGTAGACGTTTTCATCGTCTTCGTCCATATTGGCGGCGACGGTAAGGTGAGGCAAGAGGCCCGCGTGCACGAAGAAAAAATCGTCGTGGTCGGCATAAAGCTCTGTCTGGCGCAGAAAGTCCACATGCGCCGGAGGAATGGCTACCTGCCCGTCCGGGCGCAGGTACGACCCCAGCGTTTGCTTACCCCCGTTGATGCTCCACAAGTCACCGGCAGGCGAGCCATTGATGTCTACCCCGTCGAGATAGGCCAGCATCATCGCCTCGTGGTTGCCACGCAGAAACGTACACCGGCAGCGCGCGCGCAGGTCTATCAACAGGTCGATGACGCCTTTAGAGTCCGGCCCGCGGTCGATGTAGTCGCCCACAAAAACGAGGTGGGTGTCTTTTTGCGGGTCAAGCCTGCCCAGTAGTGCGCGCAGCGTTTTCGCGCACCCGTGCACGTCCCCGATGGCGATACAGTTCATGGTTACCGGGTGTCGAGCCGGGGCATGCCTACGAGTCCACGCCCCGTTTTGCGGATGCGGCCTTCCTGCAAAAGCTGGATCAGGATGCTGTCGAGGATGCCGTTGATGAAAATGCCGCTCTTGGGCGTCGAGTAGCGCTTGGCGATTTCGATCACCTCGTTGATAGACACTTTGGGCGGGATGTCCTCAAACGTCATCATCTCTACAATGGCCATGCGCAGCAGCAGCCGATCCACGAGCGCGATGCGGCCGATTTCCCAGTTGGCCGTGTGCTGCCCGATAAGTTCGTCAACCTCTTCCATACGGTCGAGAGTGCGCAGAAAGAGGCTCTCTGCAAACTTGAGCCCCTGCGGGTCTTCAACCTGCGGCTTGAGGACGTTTTTAAGTACCTCTTCTGCCGGGCCGCCGCCCTGTTCAAATGCGTAGAGCGCCTGCATCACGCGTTCTCTGACCTCACGCCTCGTGCTCATGCTGAAACCGGATTGCTGGCGCGCGATCCTGCGCCGGGAAAGGAATTTTGGAAAGCATCGTTGTATGGCGGTGGAGGCGCAGAGTTCTTCGGCAGAGAAGCTTCACGCCTCTTTCGCAGGTGTTGCGAATGATAGGCCTGATTCGTAGCGTGCGGTCTGCTTTCTCAAGCCTATGCCCGCCACACCTGACCCCCGTTCTACACCGCTACTGCTGGCTGCGCTGTGCCTGAGTGCGGGCATCGTGCTGGCTACGTGGGCAGGCACGGCAGCAGGATGGGGTCTGGCGTTTTTCGGCGCGCTGGCAGTAGCGGCAGTGCTGGGGCTGGTCGCGCGCCGCGTGGCACCCTTGACGGCAACGCTGTGGCAAACGCTCGCGCTGCTGGGCTGCCTGGTACTGGCAGGTGGACTCAGGATGGCCTCGTTCGCGACGCCCCCGCCCACACATATTTCTCGGCTGCTCTTACCCGATGCGCAGGCAAGCGCCGACGTCGCCATCGAGGGCACCGTGGCAACCACACCACTCGTGGGCCGCACGCTGCGCACTTCTTTCCGCCTTAAAACCACCCATCTCCTCCTGCCCGATACCGCGCTGTCCGGCACAGGAATGGTGCAGGTAACGCTGGCACAATCGGCCTGGCGCGACACCATCTCGTACGCGGTGCTGCAGCAGGGTGACCGGGTAGCGCTGCGTGGCACCCTGCGGCGGCCTCCGCTGCGCCGCAACCCGGCTGATTTCGACTACGGCTCGTTTCTCCGGCGGCAAGGCGTTTTCGCCACCCTTACCGTGCGCGACTCGGCCGACGTGGAACTGGTAGCGCCTTCTACGCACCCGTTTACGCGCAGCCTCAGCCGGGCACGCACTTACCTCGGTACCGTGCTTGACGCCTACATCTCGTCTACCACAGGGCGGCAGGTGATGCGCGCGCTCGTGCTGGGCGACCGCACGCTGCTCGACGCGGACGTGCGCGAGCAGTTTGCCCAGACTGGTTTAATGCATCTGCTTGCCGTTTCGGGCCTGCATGTGCTGCTGGTGGGGATGGTCGTCTTTGTGCTATTGCGGCCTTTCCTGCTGCGGCTGGGCGTGCCCCGGCGCGGGGCCGAGATCGGGCGGGCCGTGCTGACGATGGCGCTGCTGACAGGTTATGCCATCATCACTGGCGGGAGTCCCTCGGTGGTGCGCGCCGTCGTGATGGCGGCTATATATATAGGAGGCGTGGTGCTGGAGCGGCCCGCCTCGTCCATGAACAGCCTGGGTGCAGCGGCGTGCATCCTTCTTGTTGCGCGCCCGGCGATGCTGTTCGAGCCTGGCTTCCAGCTGTCGTTTGCCGCGGTGGCAGGCCTGGTGCTGCTGCCCGTTGTGGTGCAGCCTTATCTGCCCGAGCGGCGGCACCGGCTGCGCTACTGGGTTGCCACGTCGTTTGTCGCCTCGCTGGCTGCCACCATTGCCACGGCCCCTATCCTGCTGTACCACTTTGGCAGGCTGCCGCTGGCCGGACTGGTGCTCAACTTTGCCGCCATTTTCGTCACGATGGCCAGTTTTGCCGCCGCGCTGCTGCTGTGCCTGGTGGCGTGGTGGCCTGCAGCAGCAATGCTTTTAGGCACCACGGCCGATTACGGCGCGCGGCTGCTGGTGTACCTGGCGCAGGTAGGGGATCGGCACCTGGCGTGGCTGGCGTACGATGGCTATGTGACAAATTGGTGGGCGCTGGCCGCCCTCGCTACTGCAGTGCTGATGCTGGCGCTGTGGCCGTACCCGCGCGTGCGCTTTAAAGTGCTGTCGCTTGCGCTCGCCCTCACCGCAGCGGGCGTGTGGATGGGCATTGCCGCGGGCAGCCACCGTCCCTACCTGGAGATCGTCTTCCTCGATGTTGGACAAGGTGACGCGGCGCTGGTAAGCCTTCCTGGCGGCAAACACGTGCTTGTAGATGCAGGCCTGCGCGACGGCTTTACGGACGCGGGCAGCCGCACCATTCTGCCCCACCTGCGGCGCATGGGCATCGACAGGCTCGATGCTGTCATTATCACCCATCCCCATGCCGATCACCTTGGCGGGCTGCCGGTTCTACTGCAATCGGTTGCAATAGAGCGCGTGCTCGACAATGGCGCCCACTACCCGTCTGCGCTCTACGCCGAAACCCATTTCTGGCTCGATACGCTGGGCGTTGCGCGCCGCGCCCTCCAGGCAGGCGACACGCTCGCCCTCGATCCGGCTGTTGCGTTTACCGTCCTCGCGCCACAGGAGACGGTAGCCAGTCCTTCCAATACCAACGACGCCTCGGTCGTGCTGCGGATTGCCTATGGTGCCACTTCTTTTCTCTTTGCCGGCGATGCGGAGACGTTTTCTGAAAACGCCATGGTGGCGCGCTACGATACGCTGCTGCGCAGCACCGTGGTAAAAGTGGGCCACCACGGCTCTATAACCAGCAGCACCCCGGCGTTCGTCGCGCACGTGCAACCTGCATGGGCCGTTGTGAGCGTGGCGCAGGCCAACGTTTACAGGCTCCCCTCCGATACCGTGCTGGCACGGTGGCAACGCGCCGGTGCAACGGTGCATCTTACCCGCGATGCCGGCGCGCTGTGGCTCCGGAGCAACGGAGCGCAGGTAAAGGCCGTCCCGTGGAAGCGGTAACCTTGATGCCCTCTCAGTGAAACAGGAACAGCGGCTGTTGTGCGTCGCGCAGTAGCGTAGCCGTGGTAGAGCCGAATGCAAGCTGCCTCCACTTCGATACCGCATGGGCGCCCATCACGATAGCGTGTGAGCGTGTCTGCACGGCCTGCGCGCGGATCTGCTCTGCAGGCTTGCCGCTTATCGCCACCGCCATCACCGCAAAGCCGTGGGCCTCGAGATACGTCTGGGCCTGCTGCAGGTGCAAGTCGGCTTCGGGCTTGCCGTCGGCGCTTTCGAAAATAGTGAAGAGGTTAATAGCCACACCGGGCCCAAAAGGCTTGAGTTGGGCAAATGCGTGCAAGGTGCGGGCCGCCGTTTCAGACCCGTCGTAGGCCACCAGCACGCGGTCTACCTGCACGTGTGAGCCTGTAACAGTGAGGACGGGGCAGGAAGACTCTTTGACGACATGAACGAGCGTCATGGTGCGATCCTCGGGGTGACCGTAGAAAAAGTGAGGCTCACGCCCTACCACAATCAGGTCATGCGATTTAGACTCCTCGTTGATGCGGCGAAACGGAACCCCTTCTTCCACCGCGTTCCGATAGTCTACCCCGCTGCCGGACATAGCCTGCCCAAACGATGTGATGAGGTCGTGGGCTTTAGCCCGCGTTTCTTCGGTAAGACGTTCACGCAGCTTCTCGGCGTAGTACAGGCTTCCGATACCGCCGCCTCGTGCTCCTTCGGCGATCCCCTCGGTATCTACCACGGCAAGGCCGGTGACGAGGGCATCGTGCTGACGAGCCATCTCGGTAGCATAGCGGGTGGCTACCGGGGTGTCGGCGTCGGGGTCGAGGGGGACGAGAATGCGTTTGATCATCGGTGCAGGAGTTGGTGGTCAAAAGGTACAGGATCGCTCTCCAGGATGCCAGATGCGTTTGCACGTTGAACGCCCGCGTTTCTTTTCTATCTATTACAGTTTTCTTTTTAAAAAGAAAATAGAAGAGGTAGTAGAGCGTGTGGAAATGTGGACCTTCACGTTGTGCACAGGGCCTGTTGGCCTGTGTGGACCACCAGGCTACTTGTACACCATGCTGTCCACAATCAGAGCCGCGATTTTTGTCGCTGGAGAGGGTGCCACGCCTGTTTTGCCTTACTTATGCACCTATCCACAGTTGTCCACACACAAACAGGTCTGTAACAAGTATTACGGTCCACAGCGGTCCACACCGTGGAAAACCCGAGACCAATTGTGGACCACAAGCGGGTTATCAACGGCGGGGATAAATACCGCTGCGGTCCACAAAGCACTGCCGCGGTTATCCACACGTTGCCCACGGTGTGGATAACATCTGTGCAGAAGCATGAGCAGGGTATTAAAACCGCCTTTTAAATACCGTAAAGGGCACATTGGCGTAATCTTCTTATGTGTAACAGACTGCTTACACCCATTTGCTGTGTGGATAACACAGAAAAGCCGCCCGTACTGCGCGTACAGGCGGCTTTCCAAAGAGGAGAACAGGCGATGTAAAAGCTTCCAGCGTCAGGAAGGCTTTCCGAGCAGACTGAACATTTGCACTTTGTAGTCTTCCACGCCAGGCTGGTCGAACGGGTTGACGCCCAGCAGGTAGCCACTCACGCCCACGGCGTGCTCGAAAAAGTAGAGCGCTTCGCCCAGCGTTCCCGGCGTCAGGCGGTCGAGCCAGAGCGTCATTGCCGGCACGCCGCCCGCCACGTGCGCCTGCAGCGTGCCCTCGTACGCGTTGCGGTTGATCTCGGTAAACGACTTGCCCACGAGGTAGTCGAGCCCGTCGAGGTTGGACGGGGCGGATGGGGCGGCGAGTGATCCGCCATCGTCTTCGAGCATCAGAAACGTTTCCACGAGCGTGCGCTGCCCCTGTTGCACGTACTGCCCGAGCGAGTGCAGGTCGGTGGAATACTGCACGCCCACGGGAAACAGGCCGGTGTGTTCTTTGCCCTCGCTCTCGCCGAATAGCTGCTGCCACCAGCTGCCGATGGCGCGCAGGCGCGGCTCGAAAACAGCGAGCAACTCGACTTTCTTGCCGCTGTCGAGTAGGGCTTTGCGCACGGCGGCGTAATCGAGCGCGGGGTTGCCCTCTGCCTCTCGGTAGCGGCGGCACAGGTCGGCCGCGCCGTAGAACAGCGCCCGTATGTCGATGCCCGCCACGGCGATAGGCAGCAGCCCGACAGGCGTAAGCACGGAAAAGCGCCCGCCCACGTCGGGGGGGATGACGTATTTCTTGTAGCCCCGCTCGTTTCGCAGCGTCTCAAGCGCGCCCCGGTCGGGATCGGTCGTGACGATGATGCGGCGGTCGGCGTCGTCGAAGCGGGCTTCCATCCAGGTGCGGAGCACGCGGAAGGCGAGGGCGGGCTCCAGCGTGGTGCCGCTTTTAGAGATCACGTTGACGAAAACCGATCTGCCTTCAAGCGAGGCGAGCAACTCGCTGAGGTAGCGGCCGCTCATGTGGTGGCCGGCAAAGACGATCTCGGGGCCGCTGCCGCCGAAATACGGACGGAGCGCTTCGATGACGGCCTGCGCACCCAGGTACGAGCCGCCAATGCCTATGCAGACGAGCACATCGGCCTTTTCGCGGATACGCTCGGAGGTTTGGACAAGGTCTTCGAGCAGGGCGTCGTCGGGCGAGAGCAGCAGCCGTCGCCAGCCGAGGGCGTCACCGCCCGCGCCCGAACCGTCGAGCAGCGTCTGGTGCGCGCGCAGCGTGTCGGGGCGCAGCGCGTCGAGCGCGCCAGGGTTGAGAAAGTCGAGGGCAGGCTGGTAGTCGAGGCGGATCATGAGCAGGCGGTAGATGGCGGAAAAGGCCAAAACGCCCGTTCACATTCCGATGTGCCCGTTTCCCGCGTATCGAACGTACAGGCTGCCCCGGAGGCCTGCCACCGACTACCCGCACCTGCAACCCAGTTCAGAGACGGGACAGGGCGGCAGGCTACTATTCGGTAGCTGCCGGCATCCGGTCGGCTTCGACGCGGCCATCTACGAGTTCCACGACGCGCGTGCCATAGGCCGCCCAGCGATCCGAGTGCGTCACGTGAACGATGGTCACGCCTTCCTCGTGGAGTTCGCGCAGCGCCTGCATCACCTCCTCGCCCTGCCGCGCGTGCAGGTTGCCCGTCGGCTCGTCGGCGAGGATGAGGCGCGGCGCGATGACGAGCGCGCGGGCCACGCCCACGAGTTGCTGCTGCCCACCCGAGAGTTGGTTCGGGAAGAGGTCGCGCTTGGCCGCCAGCCCGAACCTATCGAGCATCGTCGCCACGCGCCCCTGCCGCTCGCCCTTTGCCACCTTGCTGTAAAGCAGCGGCGCCTCGATGTTTTCGTACACCGTCAGGTCTTCGATAAGATGGTAGGCCTGAAAGACGAAACCGATCTCGCTGCGGTGCAGCGCCGTGCGCTCGCGCTCCGAGAAACCGGCCGTATCGCGTCCATCGAAGCGATACGTGCCGCTCGTGGGCGCGTCGAGCAGGCCGAGGATATGAAGCAGCGTGCTCTTGCCCGCGCCGCTCGGCCCCATGATGGAGATGAATTCGCCCGCCTCGATGGCGAGCGAGACGCCGCGCAGCGTGAAGACCTGGTTGCCGCCCTGCCGGTGTGCGCGGGAGATGTTTTCGAGTTCGATAAGAGCCATGGTTTTCAGAAGTAATAAAAGAAACGTAGGGGCGCAATGAATTGCGCCCAAGCCAATGAATTGCGCCCAATGCAGCCGCCGATGTCCACAAGACCATGGTATCCGCGCGCCGCGCGCGCAATGGGCGGATGATCCTCGGGGCGCTGGAGGCGCTCAGCAGCGGGCTGGCAAGGGGCGAAACCACAGAGGGCGAATAGCAGGCAGAATCTCATCGGGCAGAATTGGGGTGGGCGCGGCGCGCGGTTATTCGCTGCGCAGCGACTTCACGGGGTCGGCGGTGGCGGCGCGGAAGGCGTGATAACTCACCGTCAGCAGCGCCACGAGCAGCGCCACCACGCCCGCGAGCAGGAAGACGCCGGGGCCGAGCGCGATGCGGTAGGCGAAGCTTTCGAGCCAGTTGCCCATGAGGAAATACGCTACGGGCGCAGCGAGAACGAAGGCGATGAGCACGAGCCGGGCAAAATCCTTCGA
>PPFU01005411.1_pt1 | contig 31134 bp, 35 predicted proteins | sample 1535991 | NCBI WGS metagenome assembly PPFU01 (sample SAMN04901290, study PRJNA319586) | Hypolithon metagenome, whole genome shotgun sequencing project. | isolation source: Antarctic Hypolithon | place: Antarctica: Miers Valley | collected 2014
AGCGCCCGCAGCTCGATCTGGTGGCGACGCTCTCGGCGGGCGATGGCTTCGCCGCCATGCTGCGCCGCGCCGGGGCCAGCGGGGCGGACGCAGACGCGGTGACCCGGATGATCGCCGCGACCACGCCGCTCGCAGGACTAGCGCCCGGCACCAAGGTCGATCTTACGCTCGGCCGCCGGCTTGGGCCGGGGGTGCCGCGCCCGCTCGATGCGCTGGCCTTCCGCGCCCGGTTCGATCTCGCGCTGGCAGTCGAGCGGCGCGGGGGCGCGCTGGTGCTCGATCCGCAGCCGATCCGCGTCGATCGGACCCCCTTGCGGATCCGCGGCACCGTCGGCGAGGGGCTCTACCGCTCGGCCCGCGCCGCCGGTGCACCAGCAGGCGCGGTGCAGCAATATCTGCGCACGATCGCCACCGATCTCAACGGCCTCGCCGCGGGCGACGAGTTCGACATCGTGCTCGAATATCGCCGCGCCGCGACCGGGGAGGCGGAGGCGGGGCAGCTGCTTTATGCGGGCATCCTGCGCGACGGAAAGCTGCGCCGGCAGATGCTGCGCTGGGGCAAGGAAGGGCGGTTTTACGACGCTGCGGGGGTGGGCGAATTGCGCGAGGGGCTGCTGGCCCCGGTGCCCGGTTCGATCACCTCGCGCTATGGCATGCGCCGCCACCCGATCCTCGGCATAAGGCGGATGCATTCGGGTCTCGATTTCCGCGCCCCGAGCGGCACGCCGATCTACGCCGTCTCTGATGGGCGGGTCGAGTTCGCAGGCCGCAACGGCGGCTACGGCAATTTCGTGCGCCTCGCCCATGGCGGGGGGCTGGGAACAGGCTATGCGCATATGAGCCGCATCGCCGTCCGGCCGGGCGAGCAGGTGCGGCGCGGACAGGTGATCGGCCATGTCGGCTCGACCGGGCTCTCGACCGGGCCGCACCTTCATTACGAAATGTATCGCGGCGGCCGCAAGATCGACCCCTCCTCGGTCAGCTTCGTTACCCGCGCGCAGCTTTCGGGCGCCGAACTCGCCGCCTTCCGCGCCCGCCTCGCGGCGCTGCTGGCGGTGGAGCCGGGCGCGGCGCTCAGGCCGCTGGCGGGCGCCGCAGATGCAGACGCCGAGCCAGCACGCGAGATAGACCGGGTGTTGCGCCGCGAACAGGTGCGGTGAGCGCGGGCTGCTGCTGGGGTTTGAAGCCGGGATTTGGAGCCGGCGGGTCGGCATCCGGGTGCGAAGCGGACATTGTCCTATCGCTCCTGACGCCCACGATACGCGCAGCTGCCGCAGCTTGATGTCGATTTGAACTGACGGCACCGCAATCAGTATAAGTGGCCGCCTGGCGTTGAGTTCTGCTACTTGGCTCAACGGCTGGGTGTGTCAACGATATTAAATCAAAATAAAAAGCGAGTCGCTCCGATCTCCCCTTTGATGTCTGTTTGGACATGCTTCTGAGCCAACCACACGGAGTGACTTGATGAATAAAAGTACACTTTCACCCCTCGTATTGCTCCTTGCCTCGCTCACGGCGATGGGGGCAGCCGGACCAGCATCAGCTGTGACGACGCTGGATTTCAGCGGCAGCATTTGCGGCTCCGCAGGCGATCAGCCGTGCAGTGACAACTCACCAATCGGCCAGAGTTATGGCGATAGCGCGGCCGTGGACGTTTCCTATCGGGCGGCAAATACTGCTACTGGAGCAACCTCTGAGGACATACTAAGGTACTGGACGACAAACTACGGTGACCTCGAGGGAGTCGTCTGGGGCGGCTCCGGGCCTACTGGCACGTTTTCGGAGATAACGTTCGCAGCGCGGACAGGGTTTGAAGTTACGTTGCTTGGGTTCGAGTCCGGCTGTTATTTGAACATCGCGACCTGTCAAACTGCTCCATTTAGCATTTTGGAGATCGGCGGAAGCACCGTCGCGTCGGGAACCTTGGTAAACCCGGTCAATGGCCACGACACAGAACTCTTCAACCTGCCTTTCTCTGGTTCCGGTTACATCTTGAGATGGGGACCTGACGGGTATGATACCGGACTGGACAACATCTCCTTCGACAGCCGTCCGATGGCCCCGATGGGTGTCGTTCCAGAGCCCAGCACCTGGGCCATGATGCTGTTTGGCTTTGGGGCCCTCGGCCTCACCATGCGCCGGCGTCGGGGCAACGGACGTATTGGTGCCCGCTACGCCCTCTAAGCTGCGCGACATTCAAAGGAAAGACGGCGGCTTCGGTCGCCGTTTTCTTTTGTGCTCGAGCGAACTTGGTGCCCTGCGATGTCCCAAACTCGTTTCGAAATGGATGCTGCGGGCCCGGTCCGCTTGCGAGCTGCGGCGTAGCTCATGCGGTTCGCAAGAGTCTCCTCGAAGTCTTTCCGCCTTCGAACCCATGAGCGGTCGCGCTTGGGCCACCCCTTTGCGATTGAAAGCTTGGACGCATTTGCTGATCAAAATCAGCCGAACTCGGTCCCTTTGGTCCTTCGGCCTATCCACCTAGCGAAGTAAGCTGACCGGGCGATGTTGGCTCGCCAGCGAACGCCCGCTCTCGCGATATGATCAGGCCAGCCACAATAGCTCCGCCGCCCCCCGATTGCCCCGCCCCCCCTTTTGCGGCAGATGTTGCCGCCATGGACCGCGTCTTTCCCGCCACTCGCCTGCGCCGTACGCGCGCTTCCGACTGGAGCCGCGCGTTGCACCGCGAAACCATCCTCACGCCGGCGGATCTCATCTGGCCACTGTTCGTCACCGAGGGGCGCGGGGTGGAGGAGCCGGTGGCGGCGCTGCCGGGCGTCTCGCGCTGGTCGGTGGATGGCATCGCCGCGCGGGCGAAGGAGGCAGCGGCGCTGGGCATCAAGTGCATCGCGCTGTTTCCCAACACGCCTGCGGAGGCGCGCAGCGAGGGCGGGGCCGAGGCGGTCAATCCCGACAACCTCATGTGCCGCGCAATCCGGGCAGTGCGCGATGCGTGCGGCGACGGGATCGGCGTGCTGACCGACGTGGCGCTCGACCCCTATACCACGCACGGGCAGGACGGGCTGGTCGATGCGGCGGGCCGCGTGGTGAATGACGATACGGTAAAGGTGCTGGTGGAACAGGCGCTGGTGCAGGCTGCGGCGGGCGCCGACATCGTCGCGCCGTCCGACATGATGGACGGGCGCGTCGGCGCCATCCGCACCGGGCTGGAGGCGGCCGGGCACCAAAACGTGCAGATCATGGCCTATGCCGCCAAGTTCGCCAGCGCGTTCTACGGCCCATTCCGCGCGGCGGTGGGCTCGGGCGACCGGCTGAAGGGCGACAAGAAGGGCTACCAGATGGACCCGGCCAATGCCGAGGAGGCGCTGCACGAGGTGGCGCTGGACATTGCCGAGGGCGCGGACAGCGTGATGGTCAAGCCGGGCCTCGCCTATCTCGACATCATCTGGCGGGTGAAGCAGCGTTTCGGCGTGCCCGTATTCGCTTACCAGGTGAGCGGCGAATACGCGCTGATCGAGGTGGGCGCGGCGGCCGGCGTGGGCGACCGGGACGCGCTGCTGATGGAGAAGCTGGTCGCCTTCAAGCGTGCGGGCTGCACCGGCATCCTCACCTATCATGCCCCCGTCGCGGCGCGGTTACTCGGCGGATGAGCGCGGCTGACATCGAAGCCGGCTTCCGGCTCGCCACCGAGCGCCTCACCTTGCGCGATTGGCGCGAGGACGATTGGCCGCGCTTCTTTCGCCACACCAACACCCCGGAAGTGATGCGCTGGCTCGGCGGGGTGATGGACGCGCGGCAGCAGGCCGATTTCACCCGCCGGATAGAAGCCTGCCGCGCCGCTCACGGCCATTGCTTCTGGGCCGTCGAGCGCGACAATGATGGCGGCCATCTCGCAGGCCAGGTCCTGGGGTTCTGCGGCCTCAAGCGCGCCGATGCCCCCGGCTCGCCGCTGGCGGGGGAGGTCGAGATCGGCTGGCGACTGCGCGAGGACGCCTGGGGCCACGGATACGCTCACGAGGCTGCCCGGGCGGCGCTCGAGGCGGGTTTCGAAACGTTCGGCGCGGCGCGGATCGTGGCGCTGACCGTCATCGGCAATACCCCGAGCATTCGCCTGATGGAGCGTCTGGGAATGGAGCGCCGGCCCGATCTCGACCACCAGGACCTGCGTTACGGCACCATGCTGCGCGATGCCATCGTGCATGTGACCGATCGCGCGCGATGGGCGCGGCAGCGTGCGTGACATCGTGCTCGAGACGCCGCGCCTCGCTCTGAGGGTGCCGCGTCCCGGTGATGAGGCGGTTCAGTTCCGCCTGCTCAACACCCATTCGGTGATGGCGCGGCTGGGCGGGGTCAAGACGCTCGAGCATATCGCCATGCGCCATGACCAGGCACGCGAGAGCTTCGTCAAGGAGCGCTTCGGCTTCATGATGATGATCGAGCGCGAAACCGGCGAGATAGTGGGCCATTGCGGGCTCAAGCGCGTCATCAACGCGCTCGCTAAGAATGTCGGCGATCACGAGATCGGCTGGCTGGTGCGCGAGGATCGCTGGCGGCGCGGCTATGCGTGGGAGGCGATGCTGGCGGTCATCGACTGGGCCTTCGGGACGATCGGCGCGCCCTATGTGGTGGCGCTCACCAGCCAGTCGAACGTCGCCAGCTGGCGGCTGATGGAGAAGCTCGGCATGGAACGGCGCCGCGACCTCGACTTTTCCGATCCCGCCTTTCCGGCCGAGGACAATCCGACGATCCTGTACTCGCTCACCGCCGAGGCGTGGCGCGCGCATCGCGTCGGCCCGCCGGAGCCGGGGCGGTGACGCCGCTCGCCGATCCGCAAGCCGCTTTCCCCTGGGCGAGAATCCTCGAATTCGAGGGCAAGCTGCCGCTTATCGACGAGACGGCCTTCGTCGCCCCTGGTGCGGCGGTGATCGGCGACGTCACCATCGGCCCGCAGGCAAGCATATGGTACAATTGCGTGCTCAGGGGCGACATCCACCGGATCGAGGTGGGCGCGCGCTCGAACGTGCAGGATGGCTCGGTCCTCCACGTGGAAGGCCCGCGGCCCGATACCGAGGGTTGCCCCACGATAATCGGCGAGGAATGCGTGATCGGGCACATGGCCGTGGTCCACGGCGCGGTGCTCGAGGACCGCGCCTTCGTCGGCATGGGCGCGGTGGCGATGGACGCCTGCGTCATCGGCCGGGCTGCGATGCTGGGGGCGGGCGCGCTGCTTTCGCCGGGCAAGCGGATCCCAGAGCGCGAGATCTGGGTCGGGCGGCCGGCCAAGCGGCTGAAGGAGCAAAGCGAGGAACAGGTGGAGAAGATCCGCTTCCAGACGACCCGCTACTGTCGCCTGGCGGAGCGGCACCTGGCGGCTTTGCGGCAGACTGGGCGAGGGTAAGGGAGGCGGGCCGAGAGCGCCGCAGACAGGCGCTCGCTGGCCGGTTCCGGCCGGTCGCCTGCCTTCTCCAAAGGCGCCTCCCGGAGCCGAGCGACGCATGGCGGCGATGCCGGGGCGGCGGGAAGCTGGCGGGTCCTCTCCGGTGGGGCAGCGGGAGGGTTCGCGCGAGCGCGCTTCCTGCGCCGATGCGCGCATCAGCAGGGCGATCAGGACCATGCGGCTTCCCTGGTCCAGCCCGGTTCCGAAACGCTCCCGGCATCAGGTCGGCCCGCGGCTCCTCGAAGGCACGTGCCTGGCCGCTCCCGAGGTCGCGGTCAGGCACCCCCCGGGTCACGAACGGCGGCATGCGGCCGAGCCGCCCGGGTCAGGCGATGCCGGGTTGCGCTTGCCCCGGTTCCATTCGCCGGGCCTGCCGCCTCCTGCCTCGCAGCACGCCGCCGACCAGGCCGAAACCCATGAGCATCATCGCCCAGCTCTGCGGCTCGGGCACCGCGGTCAGGAAGCCCCTGATCTCGCCGCCGGGGTAGGTGGTCGAGTGGATGTTGAAATACGCGGTCTGGCTTTGCAGGCCCGCCAACAGGGCATCCTGCGCGCCCTCGATCGTCCCGCCCCCGGGTCCGGCGAGGAAGCCGGCAGTGTAGGTCGTGCTCTGGCTCAGATCGAGCACCATTGAGTAGGAGCCGCTGGACAGCCCCACCGGGAAAGCCGGCAACGTGCCGGGGGTGACGGCCACTCCGGCCGTTCCGGGCGAGGCGACGCAGCAATGGATGTGGGCGACCGTGGTCATGCCCGACAGGCCCGACCAGCCGGCCTCGATCCCCAATGTGCGGGCGGTGGTGTCGAACACAGCCTGGACATTGCCTGTCCCGGTCGCTCCCATGGCTTCGGGCTCGAGCGGACTGGCAAAAACGTAGGTTGCAGCGGATGCGGGCGAAGCGATCGCCAGCGCGGCTATCGAGAACGCGATCGGGGCAAGAATGGTACGCATGCGGATCTCCTCGTTCGGAGCCCTCCCGCAGACGCAGCGTAGGGCTCTTCTTGCTTGAGGTAAACAGGCATGGGGAGCGATGACGAGCGGCAGCGATATTGGCAAAAGGGGGCGTTCCTCGAGTCGCCGTCGCCTGGTGCAACGGCCGGGCCAGGCAGTCCCAGCGCCGATCATCGGCTGTCCACCTTCGACTGACCGTACACCATGGTGCTGGTCGCGCCCGGATCTACGTCGCGTCGGGCCCCTCGCCAGGCGACGGGTTCTCGAAGGCGCGCGCCGGATCGCTGAGGAGATCGCGCTGCGGGGCCAGCCGCTCGCCGCGATTGCGCTCGACTGCCGCGGCGGGCGGCGCGTTCGGCGCCACCACCCGCCAGATGATGCCCCCGGTATCGTCGCTCACCAGCAGCGCGCCGGTCGGGTCCCATTCGACCCAGGTCGGGCGGCCATAGGTCTCGCCATCGCCGGTGAGGAAGGGCTCGAGCACCTGGCGCGGCTTGCCGGTGGGATTGCCGCGCTCGTCGAACGGCACGAACACGACGTCGTAGCCCGCCAGCGGCGAGCGGTTCCACGAGCCGTGCCGGGCGATGAACGCGCCGCCGCCGAAATTGGGCCCCATCCGCGCGCCCTCCTCGGTGAACACGAGGCCGAGCGCCGCGACATGGGTCCCCAGCGCATATTCGGGCGTGCGCGTATATTCGGTTAGGAAGGCGGGCATCGGCGCCTCGACCCGCTCATCGACGACCTCGTCCCAGTAGAGCCACGGCCAGCCGTAATGGACGCCGATGGGCACGTTGGTGAGGTAATCGGGCACGAGGTCGGAACCGAGCATGTCGCGCTCGTTGACCGTGGTCCACAATTCGTCGGTCCACGGGTTCCAGGCGAGGCCATTGGGATTGCGCAGGCCCGCGCCATAGATGCGGGCCTCGCCAGTTTCCAGATTGAGCTCGTGGATCGCCGCGCGGCCCTCCTCGATGGCCATCCCCTGCTCGCCGATATTCGACGCCGAGCCGACCGCCACGTAAAGCCGCGTCCCCTCCTCGTTGAGGATCAGGTTGCGCATCCAGTGATTGCCCGCGGGCGGCAGGTCGAGCAGCTTCTCGGGCGTGCCGGTCAGCGAAGTATCGCCCAGCTCGTAAGCGAAGCGCAGCACCGCGTCGTGATTGGCGACGTAGAGCATCCCGTCATGCCAGGCGAGGCCCGAGGGCGAGGCGAGGTCGTCGGTGAGGGTGAATTGCCGTTCGGCGGTCCCATCGCGGTCCTCGTCGCGCAGCAGCACGATCGCATCGGGCGAGGGCCCTGCGGCGCCGGCCCTGGCGAACAGCCGCCCCGCGACGAAGCCGCGGATCCGGTCGATGATGCGCGCGATGATGCCCCGCTCGCCGGCCTCCTGCGGCGGCGCGGCGGGCGGACGGTTGGTGAGCGTCACCAGCACGTCGCCATTGGGCAGCGCGTAGATCACCCGCGGGTGATCGAGCCCTTGCGCGAAGCGGTTGACCTCGAGCCCCTCGGCGGCCTCCGGCGCGGCGCCTTCGGGCCAGCCGAGCGGTTCGGCGATCCCGATCGTAGGGAACCATTCCGGTTCGGGCTCACCGATAACCGGATCGGTTCCCGTAGTCTGCTCGAGCGTCAGTTCGGCGGTGTCGGGGCGGGTCATCCACCACAACCCGAGCGCGAGTGCCGCGACCACGAGGATGATGGCGATGAGAGACTTCTTGATCAGCGACATACCAAGCGAGATAGGCAGAAGCGCGCTTTGCGGCAATCGGATTAGCGGCTAGGACCGGGCGCGATGTTCGACTTCACGCCCGATCCCGCGCTGCCCAAGGCCGAACTCTACCGTGAGCTGATCGCCGCCGCCGAGGCGCTGACCGCGGACGAGCGCGATGCGGTGGCCAACATGGCCAACTTGGCGGCGCTGCTGAAGCTCTGCCTGGCCGAGTGCAACTGGACCGGTTTCTACCGCGTGATCGAGGGCGAACTGGTGCTGGGCCCGTTCTGCGGGCGCCCGGCGTGCATCCGCATCGCGTGGGGCCAAGGCGTGTGCGGCACGGCGGCGGCGAGCGGGGAAAGCCAGCTGGTGCCCGACGTGCACGCCTTCTCAGGCCACATCGCCTGTGATGGGGCGACGCGCTCGGAACTCGTGGTGCCGGTATGGCGAGATGGCGCGGTGGTCGCGCTCATCGACTGCGACAGCGAGCGGCTGGCGCGCTTCGACGAGGACGACCGCGAGGGGCTCGAAGCCTTCGCCGCGGCGATCGCCGAGCGGATCTGAGGAGCCCGTCCCGGTCTCGTTGATATAACCATTTTGGTTATCCCGGCGATGCCTGTTCGGAGCGCAAAGACCGCCCGGTTCGTTTAGATCTCGCGTCCGGTCAGGCGCTGGCAGATGAGGTCGAGATGGTCGAGCGTGCGGTAGCGCACCGTCACCGTGCCCGAACCCTTGCCCGCATCGGCCGAAATGCGCACTGTCAGGCCGAGGAAATCCTCCAGCTGCCGTTCCACCGCGGCGATGTCGGCATCTTCCTGCGGATCGGCCGAACGCGACGTGCGCTCGCGGCTCGCCTTCTCGGGCTTCGCCAGCCGCTCGACCTCGCGCACGCTCAGCCCGGTCCTGACCGCGCGCTCGGCGAGCGCCTCCGCGTCGTCATGGCCGATCAACGCCCGCGCGTGCCCCTGGTCGAGCCGGCCCGCCTCGAGGTGATCGAGAATGGGCTCGGGCAAGGCAAGGAGACGCTGGAGATTGGCGACATGGCTGCGCGACTTGTCGACCAGCTTGGCAATCTGCTCCTGCGTCATCCCCTCCTCGTCCGCGAGGCGGCGATAGGCGCGCGCCTCCTCGACGATGCTCAGATCCTCGCGCTGGAGGTTCTCGATCAGCGCCAGCGCGGTGACCTCGCGATCCTCGAGCTCGCGCACCAGCGCAGGGATCTCGTGCAGCTGAGCCATTTGCGCCGCGCGCCAGCGGCGCTCGCCCGCAACCAGCTGGAAGCGGCCACCGGCGAGCGGGCGCACGATGACCGGCTGGATCACCCCGCGCTGGGCGATGGAGGCAGCAAGCTCGGCCAGGGCATCCTCGTCGAACCGGCGGCGCGGCTGATCGGGATGCGGCAGGATCGCGGCGACCGGCAGGCTGGCGAGACCGGGCGCGGCCTTGACCGGGGCAATGCCGGCACTGCCGCGCACAGCTTCGGCCCGCCCGCCGCCAGTCCCGCCCCGCGCATCGAGCCGCACCACCGGCTCCTCGTGGCGCATCTCGCTCATCAACGCGCCGAGACCGCGCCCAAGCTTGCGCCGCGGCGCCGCCTCCTTGCTCGCGTTCTCGTTGATCTCACCGCTCATGCCGCCCTCCTCTCGCCCGGCAAACGCCCTTCGAGCTCACTCGCGAGATCGATATAGGCGCGGCTGCCCATGCAATGTGCGTCATAAACCAGCGCCGGCACGCCGTGGCTGGGCGCTTCAGACAACCGCACGTTGCGCGGGATCACCACCTCGAACACCAGCGTCCCGAGACACTCGCGAACGTCGTCGGCGACCTGATCGGTCAGCCGGTTGCGCCGGTCGAACATGGTCAGCACGATGCCGATGATGCCGAGCTCGGGATTGAAGCGCTGCTGGACCTCGTCGACCGTGCGCAACAGCTGGCTGAGCCCTTCGAGCGCGAAGAATTCGCATTGCAGCGGGACGAGCAAGGTATCGGCGGCGGCCAGCGCGTTGAGCGTGAGCAGGCCCAGCGACGGCGGGCAATCGATGAAGCAGATGTCGTGCGCATGGTGGTTGTCGAGCGCACGCCCGAGACGCGCGGTGCGCTCCGCCATCCCCACCAGCTCGACTTCCGCGCCGCTGAGGTCGATCGTCGCGGGCACCAGATCGAGCCGTTCGAGGCGCGAGGGAACCGTGCATTCGGCCAGCGAAGCCCCATCAATCAGCAGATCATAGCTGGTCATGGGACGATGAGCGGCGTCGATGCCCAGGCCGGTCGAAGCATTGCCCTGCGGATCGAGGTCGATCAGCAGCGTGCGCCAGCCCGCCCGCGCCATGGCAGCGGCGATGTTGATTGCAGTGGTGGTCTTGCCCACCCCGCCCTTCTGGTTGGCGATCGCGATGCAGATCATGGATCCGGCGGCCTCCCGCGTCCGACTATGATGCCTGATTCCGGGCCGGTGAGCGATTGTTTCACGTGAAACACTGCGCGGCGCGGGGGATCGAGCTTCGCCAGTTCCTCCCATGCCGAGCGCCCCTTGGGCAACAGCCAAAGCGTTTCCGAGGTGGAAAAGCGCGTGGACAAGTCGATTAATCGGCTGATTGGCGCAAATGCGCGGGCGGAGATAACGTCTGCGGGAAAGGAGTCCACTCGTTCGAGCCGCTGCGGGAAGACCGTGCACTGCGCCATGTCGAGCTGTTCGACCATCCGGGTGAGCCACTCCGCCCGTTTCCGACGCGATTCGACCAGCGTCACGGCGAAGGAAGGCCGCGCGATGGCAATGATGAGCCCCGGGAAACCGGCACCGGTCCCGAGATCAAGCCAGGCGAGTGTTTCACGTGAAACATGGTCGAGCAGTTGCACGCTATCGGCAACATGGCGTTGCCAGATCTTCGTCAAGGAACTTGTGGCGATCAGGTTCTGCCGCTCCGCCTCCTGACCGAGGAACGCAACGAACTGCTCGAGCCGGTTCATGGCACGGTCGTCGATTCGCTCGCGGCAGAACGCTTTGGCCGCGTCCTCGCTCCCGATCATGCCGCCTGCTTGCCGTGACGGCGGGCATGAACCAGCAGGGCAGCCAGAGCCGCGGGCGTGATGCCGCGCACCCTCTCGGCGGCGCCAAGATCGGGCGGAGCGGCGATCTGGAGCCGATCAATCATCTCATTCGAGAGCCCTGGCACAGCATGGTAAGGGAAATCCGGCGCAAGCGGAACGGCGGCGCTGGTTCGCTGCTTGCGCAATTCGGCCTGCTGGCGCTCGACATACGGGCGATAAAGCGCGTCATCGGCCATTTCATTGGCGAGATCGGGGTCGGCCGAGGGATCAAGGCCGGTCGACCGCCTTTCCTCTCGCTCCCGGAACCAGCGCTGACGCTCGTCGCCGACGCAGCCCGCTGCAATTCCCAGGCCGGTGAGCCGCGTTGCGGCGTTGTTCGCGCGAAGTTGCAGGCGAAACTCGGCCCGGGCGGTTAGCATCCGGTAGGGCTCCGTCACGCCATGCAGGGTCAGGTCGTCAACCATGACGGCGAGGTAGGAATTGGCCCGATCAAGCGGCACGGGGAATGTTTCACGTGAAACACTTGCCGCATGGAGCCCGGCAACCAGCCCTTGCGCGGCGGCCTCCTCGTAGCCAGTCGTGCCGTTAATCTGGCCCGCGCAATAAAGGCCGGGAATGAAGCGCAACTGCAGGTCGGGCCCGAGCGCTCGCGGATCGATATGATCGTATTCGACCGCGTATCCGGGGAGGGCCATGTCCACCGCTTCCAGGCCGCTTATGGTTCGCAGCATGGCCTGTTGGGCCTCGACCGGCAGCGAAGTGCTGATCCCGTTGGGATAGACCAGCGGATCATCGAGCCCCTCGGGTTCGAGGAAGATCTGATGGCCGTCGCGATCGGCGAAGCGGTGGGTCTTGTCCTCGATGGACGGGCAATAGCGAGGGCCCAGCGCGTCCACTGCCCCACTGAACAGCGGCGAGAGGTGCAGGTTCTCGGCGATGATCGCGTGCGTGCGCGGATTAGTGCGGGTGATGGCGCAGGCGAGCTGCGGATTGATGCGACGCGCGGTCAGCGGGGACATCGTCCAGGGAGCAGCATCAGAGGCCTGCGTCTCTAGCGCGGCCCAGTCGATGGTGCGTCCGTCGAGACGGGGCGGGGTGCCGGTCTTGAGGCGCGCCATCGGCAGGTCGCAGGCGCGCAGCTGCTCGGCAAGCCGGTGGGCGGATTGCTCGCCCGCACGGCCGCCGTCGATCCGCTCGACGCCGCGGAACATCCGACCGCCGAGGAACGTGCCGGTGCACAGGATGACCACTTCGGAGGCGATCGCGGTCCCGTCGGCGAGCGTGATCCCGGCGATCCGCCCGCCGTGCAGGCGTAGTTCGGCTGCCTCTCCCTCGATCAGCGTGAGATTGGCTTGCCGCTTCAGCATCGCCTGGATGGCACGGCGGAACAGCTTGCGATCGGCCTGCACGCGCGGGCCGTGGACCGCGCTGCCCTTGGAGCGGTTGAGCATGCGGTAATGGATCGCCGCCGCATCCGCCGCGCGCCCGATCAGGCCATCGAGCGCGTCGACCTCGCGAACCAGGTGGCCCTTGCCGATCCCGCCGATCGCCGGGTTGCAGCTCATCGCGCCGATTTTGGTCAGGTCAAACGAGACGAGCCCCGTGCGCACGCCCATCCGCGCAGCGACGGCCGCCGCTTCGCAGCCGGCATGGCCGCCGCCGATCACGAGAATGTCGAACCGCTTCATCGGGAGCCGCAGATACGGTGTCCGGAGGAAAGCGTCAAAGCCGCCGATGTTTCACGTGAAACATTTCACTTGCCGATGCAGAACCGGGCGAAGAGTGTATCGAGAACGTCTTCGGTCGCTGTCCGCCCGACAAGTCGATCGAACGCGCTCCGCACCGCACGCAAGCGTTCGGAGACCAGCAGCAGGTCTTGCTCCCCCATCGCAGCGTGCAGATCCGACGCCGCCTCGGCGAGATGAGCTCGCTGGCGCTTGCCGAGGGCCGCGGCGCTGGGGCCGGGCATGAGGCTGCGTGCGGTCGTGGCCAGGTCGGTGACGAGCTCGGCCAGTCCTTCGCCGTTGAGCGCCGAAACGCGATGCCGGGGGGCCCGTTTGGCGCTGCGCTCCACCCGGTCGCATTGCGCGTCGATCTCCCATGCTCCTGCGGGTCCCGCAGCTTCCTGGCCGAGCCACAGGACGAGATCGGCGCGGGCGACCTCGGCATGCGCGCGTTCAATGCCGATCGTCTCGACGAGCCCTGCCCCCGCTTCGCGCATCCCGGCCATGTCGATCAGGGTGAACGGCACCCCGGCGAAGGCCACGGGGCGCGTGAGAACATCGCGCGTGGTGCCGGGCTGATCGGCGGTGATCGCCGCGTCTTCTGCCAGTAAGGCGTTGAAAAGAGTGGACTTTCCTGCATTGGGTGGTCCGGCGAGGGCGACACGGAAGCCTTCGCGCAGGGTCTCGGCCGCAGGGGCGGCCAGCGCCGCCGCGATCTCGGCGCGCAACGCCGCGAGCGCCTCGGCGAGGGCGCGGGAGGGCTCGCGAACCTCGTCCTCCTCGTCGAAATCGAGCGCCGCTTCGATCTCGGCCGAAAGCGCCAGCACGCGCGTCCGCCAGTCCTCGACCCTGCGTGAGAGCCAGCCACCGGCAAGCGCCATCGCCGCGCGGCGCTGGAGCTCGGTTTCGGCAGTGAGAAGGTCGGCCAGCCCCTCGGCCTCGGCAAGGTCGATCCGGCCGTTCTCGAACGCGCGGCGGGTGAACTCGCCCGGCTCGGCGCGGCGCAGCCCCTCGATCCGCTCGAGCGCCGCCTCCACCGCCGCGACCACCGCGCGGCCGCCGTGCAGATGGAGCTCCACCAAGTCCTCGCCCGTGGCCGAAGCGGGGCCCGGAAACCACAGGATCAGCGCCTCGTCGAGCGGTTCGCCATCCTCGGCCCGCAGCACGCGGCGTGCCGCGCGGCGGGGCGAAGGGAGCGACCCCGCCAATGCCTCGGCGGCGGCGCGTGCCCGCAAGCCCGAGATCCGGACGATGGCGATTGCGGCGGGCGGCGCGCCGCTCGACAGCGCGAAGATCGTCGCCATGCCGGCCCCACCCGATACTCGGCCCGGAAACTCAGCTCCCTGGCTTGCCGTTCTCGCCATCCTTCCTCGCCGGAACACCCGGCATGCCGCCCGCCTGGAAGCCCTGCGCCATCGCGCCCTCGACGAAGTTCTGGAACAGCTTGATCCCCAGCTGGCCCATCGGCGCGAGCTGCTTGGCGTATCGCTCGAGCTGCTCGCCGCCCGAAACGCCCTTCATGGCCGCGGTCATCGCGTCGATATAGGCCGCATTGGCCTGCTCGACATCGGGCAAGCCGACCAGGCGGCGCGCCTCTTCGGGGGTGCAGTCGATCTCGAAGGTCATTTTCATGAGTACAGGGCCTTTCAAGCGCCCAAGCGCATCCAACAGGTGACGAGCGCGGGTGTCATGCCGGCTCGACCCAGCCGATCGACCCGTCATTGCGGCGATAGACCATGTTGTGTCGGCCGCTGCCCGCGTTCTTGAAAAACAAGGCGTTGGTGTGCCTGAGGTCGAGCATCATCACCGCGTCCGACACGCTGACCTCGGGGATGTCGACCCGCGTTTCGGCAATCACCGGCGGGGCTTCGGGCGGCTCGCCCTCGCCGTCGGCATCCTGATCGGGCGGGCTCTCGAAGATGGTGTAGGCGGCGTCCTCCTCGCGGGCGGCAAAGGCGATCTGCTCGCCGCGATCCTTGAGCCGGCGCTTGTAGCGGCGCAGCTGCTTGGCGATCTTGTCGGCCGCCTGGTCGAAGGCGAGATGCGCGTCCTGCGCGCCGCCCTGGCTCTTGAGGATCAGCCCCTGGCTGACATGGAGCACGATGGCGCAGGCGAAGGCCCCGGCGGGCGCCTTGCCGAAGGTGATCGTGGCCGAATGGGCGCGGCTGAAATGCTTTTCCACCATCGCCTGTAACCGCTCTTCAGCATGGTCCTGCAGGGCCGAACCGGTGTTCACCTGGTGGCCCGAAACGCGAATATCCATTGTCAGGTTCGCTCCTCTGTTCGCGTGCGCCGCCCACGCGCTGGGCAGCGGCGGCCGGGCGATACGCGAATCAGCGCGCCCAGGCGCTTATGTCAAACGATTGGAGGAACGCCTGGTGCCGGGCAAGTTCCTCGACGCTCGGCGCGTGCGGGCGCGGCGGGCGCACCGGGAGCGTGGCGGCGGGCGTGGCCAGGGGCGACGAGCTGGCCAGCGCGCGCTCCTCCACGCCCAGCGCGAAGCCCATCTGCCGCCCGCCGGTGAGTTCGATATAGACCTCAGCGAGGAGTTCGGCATCGAGCAGCGCGCCGTGCAGCGTGCGGTGCGAGCAATCGATGCCGTAGCGCGCGCACAGGGCATCGAGCGAGTGCTTGGCGCCGGGATGGCGCTTCCTGGCGAGCATGACGGTATCGACCATCCGGCTGGTGCAGACCAATGCGTGACCGCAGCGCGAGAATTCGAGGTTGAGGAAGCCGAAATCGAACTGGGCGTTATGCGCGACGAGGGGCGAGTCTTCCAGAAAGTCGAGCAATTCCAGGGCCATGGCGGAAAACAGCGGCTTGTTGGAGAGGAACGCGGCGGAGAGGCCGTGAACCTTCTCCGCGCCCGGCGGCATGTCGCGCTCGGGGTTGAGGTAAGCCTGAAACGTGCGCCCGGTGGGAATGCGGCCGATCACCTCGACGCAGCCTATCTCCACCATCCGGTCGCCGCCCTTGGGATCGAGCCCGGTGGTCTCGGTATCGAACACGATTTCGCGCATTATCATGGGATAGGGCGCCGCGCGGCGCGGATGCAAGGGGCGGGCGATGGCGGGGTGTGGATTGGGGCGTCTGTGAAGATTTGATGGGGCAGACCGTCCGCTGACGGCCCCGTTGCGGACACCTCACCCTCATCACATAGCTTTGCATAAGCGGTCGTTCTCTCTACCGCATGATCTGCATTTACAGGACCATATGAAAGAGAGGAAAACCATCAGGAAACTTGCCCCCCTTCTATTCGCAATGGCATTGCTTTCGACTTCGGCGAATGCTGGGCAATCTGAAATCGTGCTGGATCCGGACGCGGTCGCGATAGAAGAATTCGATGCCTTCCTGACGGCGTTCAGGGAAGAACACCTCATCCCGTCAATGTCGGTAATTGTGTTGCAGGATGGCGTACCGATCTTCGAAAAGGCTTATGGCTGGTCTGACGATGAAGGAGATACCCCGGCGACATTGGACACGACTTACTCGATTGCGTCGGTAACGAAGCCAATCACTGCGGCTGCCATTATTGCAGAGGCCGAGCGCGGCGGTCTTGACCTGTCCATGCCCATGCACACTGACGACGGCTGGCGCGACATCTGCGAATGGTTGAGCGGAAGTGAGATCTTGTTCGGTAGTGGCGGCGTCGAAGATGACGGAACGGTAATCGCCGCAATGAACTGCGATCGAGAAACCACGCTCTCTGACATGCTCAACATGCGCGCCAATGGCGACGGTACGACATTCGTCTACAATCCCATCGGGTATGCTCGAATTGATCGCGCAATCAGTGGCGGAGGCGGCAGAGATCTGCGCGAAATTGTGCGCGACCGCATCATTAACAGAGCAGGCATCCATGACATCGCACTCGGCTGGCGTGACCCCGAAGGCGGATCGGCGCTGCGGTTGTTGGCTCTCCCATTCGCAATAGAGGACGGCAGACGCGTAAGGACTGCGGTTGGAGACGACGACTTTCGCGCAGCTGCGGGGATCAAGGCCAGTGCGCGGCAGTTGGCGCAGTTCGATCGGGCCTTGGAAGAGAGAGCCTTGCTTCCCGGCGGGTGGTACGAGCGCATCTTCGAAGCCCCGATTGCAAGCGACAATGGCGACTATCGTTGGGGCTGGTTTGTTCAGGATTGGTCGGGCCATCGGCTTGCGTGGCATTCGGGCTGGGATCCTGGTCGTTACTCGGCAATGTACCTCAAAGTGCCGGAGCAAGGCCAAACGCTTATAGTGCTGGCAAACACCGAAGCTATATGGTGGGGAAACAGTGCTGCCAGAGCCGAAATAGAGACCAGCCCGATTGCACAGGCATTTCTGCGTCGCTTTGTAGACAAGTAGATCTAAAAGATTTTTACCTTTCTCAAAGCAGTGAGAGGTCTTTGCGAAAAACAGAGATGGCGATTGTCTGAATTGCGCAATTCACATAAGAAAGCGGGCCTTCCGCTTCCCACCCATGACCGGCCGGTCCGTCGTTTGGAGGTGCGGGTCCGTTAAGGGGCAAGTGCGTCGACAAGTTTCGCCACCTGGCGCTTGGTCTCCTCGAGCGGGACGCCGGTGTCGATGACGTGATCGGCGCGGGCGCGTTTTTCGGGGTCGGGGAGCTGGAGGGCGAGGATCTGCGCCAGACGCTCCCGGGTCATGTCGGGGCGGGCCAGGACGCGGGCGTGCTGGATTTGGGGCGGGGCGGAAACGACGGCGATTTGGTCCACTTGCTCGGCGCCGCCTTTCTCGAACAGCAGCGGGATGTCGAGCACGACGAGCGAGGCGTCGGCGGAGCGGGCAAGGAAGGCGGCGCGCAGGTCCTGGACGGCAGGGTGGACGATTGCCTCGAGCCGGGCGAGGGCGGCGGGATCGTCGAACACTGCGGCGCCGAGCTTGTCGCGCAGCACGCCCGCGGAACCCGTGGTGCCGGGGAAGGCCGCCTCGATCGGGGCGAGGAGCGCGCCGCCCGGGCCTTGCAGCGCGCGCACCTCGGCATCGGCGTCGAACACCGGCACGCCGAGATCGGCGAACATCGCTGCGACCGTCGACTTGCCCATGCCGATCGAGCCAGTGAGGCCGAGGACAAGTGGACCCTTCCGGTTGGCATTCCCGTCTCCGCGCCTGCTCGGCCTGTTCATCCGCCGAGCAGCGCGCGCAGTTCGGCGTCGCCGGGCTCGCGTGGCGGCTTGTGCCCGAAGAACAAGCCGAAGGCCGCGGCGCCCTGGCCGATCAGCATGGAAAGCCCGCCGATCGTCTCGAACCCGGCCACGCGCGCCGCTTTCAGCAGCGGCGTATCGCGCGGGTGGGTGACGATATCGTAGACGATACTGCCGGGCGGCGCGTGAGTCAGGTCAAAGGCGAGGGGCGGCTGGCCTGCCATGCCCAGCGGAGTGGCGTTGACGACAAGGTCGAGGCAGCCCTCGCGATCGTCGAACGCGAAATCGGTCGGTGCGGCGAAATCGGCCAGCGCGGCGGCGTGGTGCTCGCCATCGGGGTCGATCGCGTCGAGCAGGGCCCGCGCCTTGATCGGATCGCGGCCGGCGAGGATGATGGTGAAGCCATGCTCGGCCAGCGCGGCGATGATCGCCCGGGCCGCGCCGCCGGTGCCGATCACCCGCGCCATGCGGAACCAGTGCCGCTCGGCGAGCAGCGGGCGCAGCGGCTCGAGGAAGCCTGTGCCATCGGTATTGGCGCCGATCAGCGTCGTCCGCTCGCCACGCCGGCGGCAGGTGACGGTGTTGACCGCCCCGACCATCTCGGCGCCGATCTCCAGCCGGTCGAGCAGCGGGATGACGGCCTGCTTCAGCGGCATGGTGACGTTGCAGCCGCGCCAGGCGGGATCGGCGCGGCGCAGTGCCAGATAGTCGGGCAGCTCCTCCGCGCTCACCCGGCAGGCGCGGTACTCGGCTTCGATCCCCAGCTTTTCGAGCCAGAACTGATGGATTGCAGGGGACCTGGACTGCGCCACCGGATCGCCGATAACCTCGGCGTACGGTGTCACGCCGGCAGTTCCTCGAGCACGCGCAAGGCTGCGAGCACCGGCAGCAGCGGCATGCCGAGCACGGTGAAGTGGTCGCCGCGGATCGAGGTGAACAACTGCACGCCGAGTGCCTCGATCCGGAACACGCCGACGCATTGCGCGACTTCGGGCCATTCGGCTTCGAGGTAGCGCTCGATGAATGCGTCCGACAATTCGCGCACGTCGAGGATCGCGTGCTCGACATGGCCCCACTGGATGCGCCCGCCGGCCGCGATCGCCGCGGCTGAAGTGAGGCGCATCTCCTGGCCCGAGAAGAATTGCAGGTGCTCGGCCGCCTCGGCCCGGCTCCTCGGCTTGTCGAACCGGCGGCTGCCGACCGAAAGCACCGAATCGCTGCCGAGCACGGGGAGCGCGGTGTCGGTGATCGAGAGCGCCTTGGCCTCGGCCAGCGCGCGGGCGATCGCGGCCGGATCGCTGGCGCCCAGCCCTGCTTCGAGCGCGCGTTCGTCGACCTCGGCCGGGCGCACCTCGAAGGCGACGCCGGCGGCCGCCAGCATTGCCCGGCGGGAGGCGGATTTCGAAGCAAGGACAATCATCGGGGGACACTCATTTTGGAGATGGGGCAGCGGCGCTCAGATGGGCCGCGGCCCGGAGGAGCGGCGTTCCTGCGCCGGCTTGGCGGCGCGTTCGTTGTGGAGCTTGATCACCGCCGCCGCGGTCTCCTCGATCGAGCGGCGGGTGACGTCGATCACCGGCCAGCCATTGTCGGCGAACATGCGGCGCGCGAAGGCGACCTCGGCCTCGACCTTCTCCTCCTCGACATAGGCGGTGGACGCGGTCTCGTTCAAGGACAGCAGCCGGTTGCGGCGGATCTCGATCAGCCGCTTGGGCGCGGTGGTGAGCCCGACCACCAGCGGCACATTGAGCTCGAACAGGTTGGCCGGCGGCGGGCTCTCGACCACCACCGGGATGTTGGCGACCTTGTAGCCGCGATTGGCGAGATAGATGCTGGTCGGCGTCTTGGACGTGCGCGACACGCCGGCGAGCACGATATCGGCCTCCTCCCAGTTCTCGAAGCCGATGCCGTCGTCATGCGCGATGGTGAACTGGATCGCATCGACACGCTTGAAATAGGCCTCGTCCATCACGTGCCGCGCCCCGGGGCGGCCATGCGCCTCCTGGCCGAGCCGCTCCTCGAGCGCGCTGACGATCACGTCGAGCACGGACACATGCGGCAGGCTCATCGCCCGGCAGCGTTCCTCGAGATGGGCGCGGGTGGAATCATTGGTGAGCGTGTAGAGAACCAGGCCCGGATGGCTGGAGAATTCGCCCAGGATCCGGTCAAGATGCTGCTGCGAGCGGACCATCGGCCAGAAATGGCGAGTGACCTCGGCGTTGTCGAACTGGGCGAGCGCGGCCTTGGCGATGGTCTCCAGCGTCTCGCCGGTGGAATCGGACAGGAGATGGAGATGAAGGCGGGGCATGGGGGTCGCCGGCTGTGGACAGGCGCCGGCATAAACCACGGGACGCGAGCGGGGACAAGCCGACGGGCGGGATCGCTCCCCGCTACGAGGTGATTCGCACCTCGGACGATGAACAGGAGAGCCCCGCGGCGAACCGGCGGGGGATTGTGGGGAAAGCCTGTGCTTGACTCAAGCAGGCGGTCGAGTCGATGCGCTTGGCGCCATCGGGCCTTGCGGGACAGGAGGGCGCATGACCTTGCCATCCCCGCAATTCACAGGGCCATAAGACTCCTACAAACCTATAAGAATCTATTATTTTATTGGATAGGACCCGACGCGATGCCCGGATTGCTGCTCGATACTCTCAACGGTGGGATCGGTTCCCGGCCGCCGGTCTGGCTGATGCGCCAGGCGGGGCGCTACCTGCCCGAATACCGGGCGCTGCGGGAGGAGAAGGGCGGTTTCCTCGCACTGGCGCTCGACAGCGAGGCGGCGGCCGAGATCACGCTCCAGCCGATCCGCCGCTTTGGGTTCGACGGAGCGATCCTGTTCTCCGACATCCTGATGGTGCCGATGGCGCTCGGCCAGAAGCTGTGGTTCGAGGCGGGCGAGGGGCCGCGGCTGGCGCCCAAGGCCGAGGGACGGGCGGCGATCGATGCGCTGGGGCATGGCGATCAGGCGGTATTGGAGCCGATCTACGAGACAGTGCGGCGGGTGCGGGCGGCGCTCGGGAAGGAGACGACGCTGCTCGGGTTTGCGGGCTCGCCCTGGACCGTGGCGACCTACATGATCGCCGGCCAGGGCAGCCGCGACCAAGCCGATGCGCGCCTCCTGGCCTATCGCGATGCGGGGGCGATGGAAGCGCTGATCGGGCGGATCGTCAATTGCACGATAGAGTATCTCGCGCGTCAGATCGAGGCAGGGGCAGAGGCGGTGCAGCTGTTCGACAGCTGGGCGGGAAGCCTCGCCCCTGCCGAGTTCGAGCGCTGGGTCATCGCGCCCAACGCAGCGATCGTCGCGGCGCTGCACGAGCGGTGCCCAGGCGTCCCGGTGATCGGCTTCCCCAAGGGCGCGGGTGGCAAGCTGCCCGCTTATGCGCGGGAAACAGAGGTGGATGCGGTCGGGCTGGACGAGACCGTCGATCCGCTCTGGGCGTCGCGCGAATTGCCCGAGGGAATGCCGGTGCAGGGCAATCTCGATCCGCTGCTGCTGCTCGCCGGGTCGCCTGCGCTCGAGGAGGCGATCGGACGGATCCGCACCGCGTTCGAGGGGCGGCCGCATGTGTTCAACCTGGGGCATGGGATCGATAAGGAAACGCCGATTTCGCATGTCGAGCGGCTGTTGGGGGTGATCAGGGGGTAGGCTTACGGGGGGCCATCGAAGATCTTGAAGTCAGCAGGTCTATCCGGGCTCTCGACGGTGTAGCGGGCCCTGGCGTCGCCATTAACGGGGTCTGGGGCCCTCGGCCCAGAAAAAACGCCTTGCCCTCAAGCCGGGGATGACGGACGCCACCCGGCCCGCTAGATCGCGCCGCACCATGCAGGACCTCCTCGCGATGACCTATCTGTGGCTCAAGGCCGGGCACATCATCTTCGTGATCTTCTGGGTCGCCGGGCTGTTCATGCTGCCGCGCTTCTTCGTCTATCACCAGGAGGCAGCGGCGGGATCGCCTGAGGAGGCGCGCTGGATCGAGCGTGAGGCGAAGCTGAGGAAGATCATCCTGACGCCCTCGCTGATCGTGGTCTGGCTGCTGGGCATCGCGCTCGCAATCACGATCGGCGCGTGGGACCAGCCGTGGTTCCACGCCAAACTGCTGCTGGTCGTGCTGCTGAGCGCCTATCACGGCTACCTGGTGGGCTACGGGAAGAAGCTCGCCGAGGGCAAGCGATCGCTCTCGGGCAAGACGCTGAGGCTGTTGAACGAGGTGCCCGGAGTAACGGTGGCGTTGATCGTGGTGCTGGTGGTGGTCAAGCCGTTCTGAGGGTGATGCGCTCACCGCGCGTGCTTGATTGACGGGACGCCGCCGAGGCCTTATCTGACGCCATCACCGGCGGTGGTCGCGCTTTTTTCCCTTTGCGACCGGACCTGCTTTCCCCGAGCCCATCAAGGTTGCGCCGGCTGCACCTGTCGACTGGAATACCCGACCATGCATTTGAAAGAACTGAAGCAGCGCACGCCGGCCGAGCTCGTCTCGATGGCCGAGGAATACGAGGTCGAGAGCGCGTCGACGCTGCGGCGGCAGGAGCTGATGTTCGCCATCCTCAAGGAAGTGGCGGAAGACGGCGAGGAGATCCTCGGCATCGGCACGATCGAGGTGCTGCAGGACGGGTTCGGCTTCCTGCGTAGCCCGGAAGCCAATTATCTCGCGGGGCCGGACGATATCTACGTCTCGCCCAACCAGGTGCGCAAATGGGGCCTGAGGACCGGTGATACGGTCGAGGGCGAGATCCGCGCGCCTAAGGACGGCGAGCGCTATTTCGCCCTGACCAAGCTGCTCAAGGTCAATTACGACGAGCCCGACGCGGTCCGCCACCGGACCAATTTCGATAACCTCACCCCGCTTTATCCCGACGAACGGCTCAACCTCGATACCAAGGACCCGACGGTCAAGGACAAGTCGGCCCGGGTGATCGATCTCATCAGCCCGCAGGGCAAGGGCCAGCGCGCTCTGATCGTGGCGCCGCCGCGCACCGGCAAGACCGTGCTGCTGCAGAACATGGCCAAGGCCATCACCGACAACCACCCCGAAGTGTTCCTGATCGTCCTGCTGGTCGACGAACGGCCCGAAGAGGTCACCGACATGCAGCGCTCGGTAAAAGGCGAGGTGATCTCCTCGACCTTCGACGAGCCGGCCCAGCGCCACGTCCAGGTAGCCGAAATGGTCCTCGAGAAGGCCAAGCGGCTGGTTGAGCACAAGCGCGACGTGGTGATCCTGCTCGATTCGATCACGCGCCTCGGCCGCGCCTACAACACCGTGGTGCCGTCCTCGGGCAAGGTGCTGACGGGCGGCGTCGATGCTAATGCGCTCCAGCGGCCCAAGCGCTTCTTCGGTGCGGCGCGCAACATCGAGGAGGGCGGCTCGCTGTCGATCATCGCCACCGCTCTGATCGATACCGGCAGCCGCATGGACGAGGTGATCTTCGAGGAGTTCAAGGGCACCGGCAACTCCGAGATCGTGCTCGACCGCAAGGTGGCCGACAAGCGCATCTTCCCCGCGCTCGACGTGGGCAAGAGCGGCACGCGCAAGGAAGAGCTGCTGGTGGACAAGGACCAGCTGTCCAAGATGTGGGTGCTGCGCCGCATCCTGATGCAGATGGGCACGATCGATTCAATGGAGTTCCTGCTCGACAAGATGAAGGATTCCAAGACCAACGAGGATTTCTTCGCGACCATGAACCAATAGGCGGGCGGATCGTTTGTAAAGGCCCGCCGGGCGACGATCGGGTAACGAGTAGCCGTCGCCTGGCCGGAGGAGCAAGGATCGCCCCATGAACGCTCTGTTCTCGATCGCGCCCGAAGCCATCGCCCTCGTCGACGGGCCCGACAAACCGGCGGTCCTGGCCCGCCTCGCCGATCTTTTCGCAACGTCCTATTCGCTCGATGCCGGGCAAGTGCTCGAGCATCTGGAGGAGCGCGAGAAGCTCGGCAGCACCGGGTTCGGGCGCGGGCTGGCCATCCCTCATGCACGCGTGCCCGATCTTGCGCGCCCGGTGGCGGCGCTTCTGCGGCTGCGGCAGGGCGTCGACTTCGCCTCCGCCGACGGAATGAAGGTCGAGCTGGTGTTCGGCCTGCTCAGCCCTGAAAACTGCGGCGCGCTGCATCTTCATGCACTGGCGGCGATCTCGCGGCTGGTGCGCGAGGACAAGCTGCGCGAGGCGCTCATCGAGGCGCCTGATGCCGAGGCGCTCTACGCGCTGCTGATCGGCGCGGCCGAGCGCGACGCTGCCTGACCCGGATGGCGGGGGAGGATCGGGCGCCGGGCGCGGGGACGGGCGGGTCGAGCGGGGCCGAGGCGCATTACCGGATGCTCGAGCGGCTCTATGCGGCTGCACCGATCAATGCTGCATTCCCTTCGCGGCTCGAAATCGTGGCGGCAGGCGAGGCACGCATCCGCTTCACCGTCGACGAGCGGGTCCACCACGCTGCGGGAGCGGCCCATGGGACGATTTACTTCAAGATGCTCGACGATGCCGCCTTCTACGCCGCCAACTCGCTGGTCACCGACCGTTTCCTGCTGACGACCGGCTTCAATCTCAACCTCCTGAAGCCGATCGCCGCGGGCGAGGCGGTCGCTCAGGGGCGCTGGATCAGCGGGCGCAAGCGGGTGTTCGTGGCTGAGGCGACGCTGACGGACAGCGCAGGCGAGGTGATCGGGCGAGGCACTGGCACCTTCATGCGTTCACGGATCGCGCTGACCGAGCTGCCCGGCTATCGGCAGGCGGACGGGGCATGAGCGCACCCAGGCTCCCGGCGCATGTTGAGGTCGCCGGGCTCATTCGAATGGTTCAGGCGGCAGGCGGCTTCGCTACCGTGCTGGCGAAAGGCGAGCGCGATGCAGGCACGTTGCTGGTGATCGCCTGCGAGCGGGGCGGCGAAGCGCGCGCCTATGAGCGGATGCCGAGCCCGGACGGCTCCCGAACGTGGCATGTTGCAAAGCGGCAAACGCCTGACGATCCTACGGAATTCAACACCTATTGCGAAAAGCGCAAGGCTCAGGACCCGGATTTGTGGGTGGTGGAACTGGACGTCGCAAACGCCGAACGGTTCATCGTCGAAGAGGGAACTCGCGGTTGACTTCAGGCCCGCGATCCGCAAATCGCCCCCCGACTTCGACGAGTGCTGGAATATATCGCATGACGGCAAGACGGCCGCGGCGGATCAGCGCGAGACGGGGGGTGGCCAGCGGGCCCTTGGACAGATCGCGGTAATTCAACGGGTTGCTTACAAACCCGCGATCGCAGGCCCCGCAGCGGCGCCCACCGCAGTGAGTTTGCCATTACATGAACCGCAAGGTCCGTCGGGCCGGGGCTGTTGCCTCGGCTGCAATGCTGTCCGTAATCCTGTTCGCCGCCCATGGTTCCGGGGCGAACGCCCAAGGCGAAGCGTCTGCTTCGATCGTGCTCAGCGATGAGCAGCTCGCACAGGCTCAGGATGCCGCAAGCGAGCCCCAGATCCGCTTCGTCGCCTCCCCGGTTGTTCAAGAAACTCCTGATGCGGCGGAGACGCCCGCCGCTTCCGATCATGGTTCGCTGCACGAGCTGGTCGCCGCCATGCCCGCGGCCGGCCCGATGAGCCGCGAGCTCGATTGCCTGGCGAAGGCGGTCTATCACGAATCGCGCGGCGAACCGCTCGACGGGCAGCTGGCAGTGGCGCGGGTGATCATCAATCGCTCGGCGTCGGACCTGTTTCCGTCCGATTACTGCTCGGTCGTGACCCAGCGCTCGCAATTCTCCTTCGTGCGCGGCGGGCAGATACCGGCGGCGAACGAGGGTTCCAACGCCTGGGCCAAGGCGACCGCGATCGCCCGCATCGCACACCAGGACCTGTGGTCGAGCGCGGTGGGGGATGCGCTGTATTTCCATGCGGATTATGTCCGGCCGCGCTGGGCGGCGCGCAAGGTGGCGCGGGCGACGATCGACAGCCATATCTTCTACAGGTGATTGTCTTTGCAGGGGCCATTGCCCCCCTGCACCCCGCTGAAGGCGGCCTTGTGCGCTGCCTCGCCATCGTGAGCCGGGTGGGACCTGTCGGTTGAAAGCCTGAGGGAATTGTAAGCTGGGTCGGAGCACGACAGAAAAGGTGTCCGGGAGCAATGCCCCCCGGGATCAATCCCTCAGCTCCACCCAAACCGGCGCATGATCGCTGGCTTTCTCCCGCCCGCGACATTCCTTGTCGACGCCGACCGCCAGCATCCGGTCGGCACATTCGGGCGAGAGCAGGATGTGGTCGATCCGGAAGCCGTGATCGCGCTGCCAGGCGCCGGCCTGATAATCCCAGAAGGTCCACACGCCGCCCGCCGGGTTGCGGATGTCGAGCGCATCGGTCCACCCATCGGCGAGGATGCGGAAATAGGCGTCGCGCGATTGCGGCTGCATCAGCGCGTCACTGGCCATCGCACGGACCGAGAAGGTGTCCTTGTCCTCGGGAATGACATTGAAGTCGCCGAGCACCACCGTGGGCTTCTCGCTGGCGAGCAGATCGCGCAACCGGCCGTGGAGCCGCTCCATCCAGGCGAGCTTGTAATCGAACTTGGGGCCAGGCTGAGGGTTGCCGTTGGGCAGGTACAGGTTGGCGATGTGGAGCCCGCGCGTATCACAACCGATGAAGCGGGCCTGCTCGTCCTCGGGATCGCCGCGAAGGCCCTTCGTGTGGTCCTCGACCGGTTCGCCGCGCGAAAGGATGGCGACGCCGTTGAAGCCCTTCTGCCCGTGCCAGATCGCATGATAGCCGACCTTCTCGAACTCGGCGGCGGGAAAGCTGTCGTCCTGGCACTTGATCTCCTGCAGGCAGGCGATGTCGGGCCTGGTTTCCTCGAGCCATTCGAGGAGGCGCGGGAGGCGCGCCTTGATGCCGTTGATGTTGAAGGTAGCGATGCGCATGCGCCCCTCCTTCAGGGGCGGATGGCCTGAGTCAAATGCCCGTGTGTCAAATGCCCTCGGGTCAGATGCCGAAGCTCGAGCCGCAGCCGCAGCCCGCCGCGGCCATGGGGTTTGCCACCTTGAACGCCGCCCCGCCGAGGTTCTCGACATAATCGACAACGCTGCCGGCGAGGAGGTCCAGGCTGACCGGATCGACCGCCAGGCGCACGCCATCGGTCTCGCTCACCGCGTCGTCCGCTTCGGGAGCGTCGGCGAGGTCGAAGCGGTACTGGAAGCCCGAGCAGCCGCCGCCCTCGACCATCAGCCGCAGCAGCGCCGGCCGGTCCTGCTTCTCGGCGATCAGCCGCACGCGCACGGCGGCGGCAGCGGTGAGGGTGACGCTGCTTGCGAGTGTGGCGGTTTCGGTCATAACCTTGAATGTAGGGCTTCGGGCCAGCGGGCTCAAGCGGCTCGCGACGGGCGGTGCCGTCACATGGCGATATATTCGCGCATCTGCTCGGCTTCGTGCTCGATCTTCTCGATCCGGTATTTGACGATGTCGCCGATCGAGACGAAGCCGACCATCACCCCGTTGTCGATCACCGGCAGGTGGCGGATGCGGCGCTTGGTCATCATCGAGATCGCCTGGAGCGCGCCTGCTTCCTTGGCGATGGTGATGGGGGGAGCGGTCATCACTTCGCTGATGGGCCGGGAGAGGATCATGCCGCCCTCGCGTGCAATGCAATAGAGCAGGTCGCGCTCCGAGAAGATGCCGACCACCTCGTCGTCGTGGATCACCGGCAGGCAGCCGATGCGGTTCTCGGCCAGCAGGCGGGCGGCGTCGTGGACGGTGTTCTCGGGGGTGCAGCTGATGATGGGGTGGGTGCGGCCCTCGATGATCTTGCCGATGGTCATCGCTGTACTCTCCTCTTGCCACGTCCTGTTTTGACGCGATGATGCCACGTTCCGCCGTGTGTGGTAAAGCCTCGGGCGGGTTGACGGTTGCCAGGCGGGCAGGCGAAGGCCCATAAAGAGCCCATGGCGCGCTATTCTCCGCTCGACGACCCTGCCACCGCCGCTCACGCCTGGGCGCGATATCGGCGAATCATGCGGCTGATGATGGGGGTGACGCTGGGCGTGGTGGTGCTGGCGCTGGTGGTCATCTGGCGCCAGGTCGGCTGGATCTCGCCGCATCTGTTCATCGCCACGGCCCTGGGGATCGGTCTGACGATGCTGCTGACGAGCGCGCTGATGGGGCTCGTGTTCCTTTCGCACGGCACGGGGCATGACGAGGCGGTGGAGGATCCGTTCGAGGACCGGGACTAGCTCCGCGCCGTCCACAAGCCGCGATTGCGGTCAGTCCGCCGGCCGCAGCCGATATTCCTCGACCGGCTCGCCGCGGATCAGATGGCGCTGGATGATCTCCTCGAGCACCGGCGGGGTGCAGGAATGATACCACACGCCCTCGGGCCAGACGACCGCGATGGGCCCCGCCTCACACACTTGCAGGCAATCGGCCTTGGTCCGCTGGACCGCGCGCCCGTCGGCGGTGCGGCCGGGCTTGGTGAGGCCGAGGTCTTTCATCCGTGACTTGAGATATTTCCAGCTGGCCTCGCCTGTCTCGCGCCGGCAGCATTCCTGCTTCTCGCTCAGCGCACACAGGAAGATATGCCGCCCGATTGCCTCGCCGCCCATCTTGGCGAGGGTCTTGCGGGCTTTATCGAGTTTTTTTGGGGGGAGTTGCGGATCGGGAAAGTCAGCCATGGCCGAAAGGTAGGGCGTCGCCGGGCAGCGGCAAGGTCAGGCTGCGCGCTCGCTTCGCAGCCGCGCCAGCTCGCTCTTGAGCTCGCGCTCGACCATCTCCGGCAGATGCGCCTCGAGCCATTGCGCGATCATCGGGCGGAGCATTTCGCGGACCGTGAGCTCGAGCGAGGCGGCTTCCGCGAGACCGGGCGAATCGGAAGCGTGCGGGTCGGCGACCGCAGCGATCGCGGCGAAGGAGCGGCGAAGCTGCGCGGTAGCCTCGGCGTTGAGCAGCGGATCGGGTTCAAGGCTGGCATCGGCGGACGGGGCCCACTCAGCAGCCGGGTCCGCGGGCGGAGGCTCGGATTCGGCGTCGGCTTCGTCCTCGATCAGGCCGTCGGCGTCGGTGCGTTCGGACCGGGTGAAGTCCGGAGCCAGTTCGTCGGCGGCGAACGGCGCGTCGTTCCCGTCGGGTAACCCCGCTGCGGTCAGCGCGCGCAGGTCGGCGGCTTCCTCGCGGTCGGCGGGCTCGGGTGGCGGATCGGGAACGGGTGGCAACTCCTCCCCCGCCGACTGGACGGGCGTGCTCTCCGGGAATGGCGGCGGGGCCAGGCGGGATTCGCGCGCCATCACCTTCTTGATCGATTGCAGCAGCTGATCGACCGAGGGTTCGCCGTCCTGCCGCATCGTATCCGCTCCCCTGAAAACCGCTTATCGCTCCTCGGGAATGTTCCCGTCGGGCGCTTCGATGTCAACGGTGCGGGTCGAGCGGATCTCGGGATCGGGATCACGCTGGAAGTCCCAGATGATGCCCTGCACACGCTCGTAATTGAGCAGCGGATCGTAGAGCGGCACCGCATCCACGAGCCCGAGGTCGCGCGCTTCGGCGCGGCCCATCGCGGCGAGCAGGTCGAAGCCCGCGACATAGGCGTTGCGCCGTGCGGTAACGAGCTGGACCTGCGCCGAGAGCAGTTCGCGCTGCGCGTCGAGAATATCGAGCACGGTGCGGTTGCCGACGGTGTTCTCCGCGCGTACGCCCTCGAGGCTGAGCTCGGCCGCCTCGACCGCGACCTGGCTCGATTCGATGATCGCGGTCGAGGCGCGCAGGAACGAATAGGCCGCGCGGACCTCGGCGATGATGTCGCGCTCGATCGCGACCACCTGTTCGAGCGCGGCATTGGCGAGCGCTACCGCCTGGCGCTGGCGCGCGGCGGTGAGGCCGCCCTGGAAGATCGGCACGGAAAAGCGCAGGCCCGCTTGCGCCGAGGTGGCGGCCTGCTGCGAGCTCTCCCCGGGGATCGATCCGAGCGAGCCGAGAAAATTGGTATAGCCGCCGCCGGTCACCACGCTGAGGCGCGGCAGGCGGCCCGCGCCGGCGACCGCAATGTCGAACCCTGCCGCCTCGGCGCGTTCGATGGCGGCGATGAGATCGGGATTGTTCTCGAGCGCGATGTCGACCGCGGTCCTGGGGTCGGCGGGCACGCCGGGGAGCGGCGGCGGCGGCTCGAGATCGGTGGGTGCCTCGCCGACGAGCGCGATGTAGTTCTCGCGCGCGGTGAGGAGGTTGGCGCGGGTGCGCTCGAGCTCGCCCACCCCGAGAGCGAGGCGGCTTTCGGACTGGGCGACGTCGGTGCGGGTGAGGTCGCCGATCTGGAAGCGATCGCTGGTCGCCTGGAAATTGGTGGTCAGCGTTTCGACATTGTTGATCGCCAGCGCGACGAGCGCCTCCTGCTGGATCACGTCCATGTAGGCGCCTACCACCTGGGTAAAGAGGAAGCTTTCGGTGGCGCGCAGATCCGCCCGGCCCGCCGCGACCCGGTTGCGCGCGGCGCGGATGCCGTTCCTGATCGCCCCGCCCTGGAACACAGGCACGCTGACGTCGAGACCGGCGTCGAGCTGCCGATCGGGGGCGATGAAGCTGGCCTCGTTCTGGACCACGAACTCGTTGTAGCTGCCCGTGGCATCGACCGTGGGGCGGCCCTGGGCACGCTGGATGGCGACGTTCTCGTCGAGCGCGCGCAGCTGCGCGCGTTCGATCTCAAGCGTGGGATTACTCTGGTAGGCCTGGATCAGCGCCTCGCGCAGCGTATCGGCCGCGGCGGGCGAGGCCGCGCCGAGGGCGGCGAAGGCGGCGCCGGCCAGCGCCAGGGTGCGGATCGCGAGGCGCATGATCAGAAGGTGAAGGCCCGCGGCCGGGCAAAGGCGGGGAGCACCGGGATGCCGAGCTCGGCCAGCGGCAGCAGCGCAAGCTCGTTCCCCATGCGGCGTCCGGCGGCAAGGCGGGTGACGCCGCGCTCCACCAGACCGGTGACCGCCCGCGCATCCTCGGCGAGAAGCGCGACGAGCGGTTGCGGCACCTGCTCGAGCGCGCCGTCGACGAGGAGCAGCGAGAACGGCCCGCCATCGCCCGCGCCGCGCACCGCCTCGTCGGGGGTGATGACGCTCAGCGAGGCGACCATCGGGCGCAGCAGTTCAGGCAGGTAGCCGCTGCCGCTATCGACGACCAGCGTGCGATCTTCGAGGCGCGGGGCGGCTTCCTGGATGAGCAATCCCTGGAA
>PPFU01005670.1_pt1 | contig 31041 bp, 27 predicted proteins | sample 1535991 | NCBI WGS metagenome assembly PPFU01 (sample SAMN04901290, study PRJNA319586) | Hypolithon metagenome, whole genome shotgun sequencing project. | isolation source: Antarctic Hypolithon | place: Antarctica: Miers Valley | collected 2014
CACGATGAACGCCGACGGCTCGAACAAGCAGGTGCTCGTGCGCGACGCTGACTTCGCGCGCGCCATGCAGTAAGCAGCCGCGCACTCACAGACCTCCAGGTCAACCCCGCTTTCGCCTATGCCATAGCCCGAACACAACGCGGACAGCAGGCAGCGCCGAGGTACCAGTTCAGGCGCTATGCCGGGCTGGCACTGCCGAAGCCTGGGCTGAGCGCGGTGTTCGGGCTGATCGGAAGCGAGGTGGACGGGGCGGCGTTGCCGAGCATCACGAAGACGCAGCGGCTGACACTGGTGCGCTGAGACAGGATCAGGTTTCGCTCAGCAGGGGCAGCGTCCACACGGGGCGCTGCCCCTGCCGTGTATCTGCCCCTGCGTTGCGCGGGTGGCCGTACGGCGCGGCATGTGAAGGCCTGCCGAGATCTGGGGTGGCATGGTGCGCGCGGCAGGCAAAGCGCACCATATTCTGCCTCGCCCGCTGCTCTACCTGCTGCCGCCACGCTTCAGGCAGAGCAGCAGCGGGGAAACCACCGTCACCCCATCGCCACGCTGATGCGCCGCGCGCCGCTCATCCAGGAAATCCGCGACATGCTCGCGCTGTCGGCACCCATCGTGCTGTCGCAGCTGGCGCAGGTATCGAACGGCCTTGTGGACACGGCGATGGTGGGCAGGCTCGGCCCGACCGCGCTGGCAGGCGTGGCGCTGGGCTCGTCGGTGTTTTTCTGGATCGCGCTGATGTGCCTCGGCGTGGTGCTGGCCGTCGGGCCGATGGTGTCGCAGGCGCACGGCGCGCGCGACGACACCGGCGTGGCGCGCAGCGTGCGGCAGGGCCTGTGGATGGCGCTCGCGCTGACGCTGCCCTGCCTGGCCGTGCTCTACAGCGTGGAGCCTTTGCTGGACCTCACCGGGCAGGATGCTGAGGTGCAGCGCATTGCAGGCGGCTACTTGCGCGCCGTGGCATGGGGCATTTTCCCGTTTCTCGGCTTCGGCGCGCTGCGCTCGTTTGTCGAAGGCCTCGCCCGCCCCGTCCCCGTAACGGTAATCGCGCTGTCGGCCGTGGGTGTCAACGTGCTCGCCAACTACACCTATATATACGGGCGGTTTGGTTTTCCCGAGATGGGGCCTGTGGGCGTCGGGTGGGCCACGGCTACGTCGTTCTGGTACCTGTTCGCCGCGATGGTGCTGTACGTGATGGCAAAGCGGTCGCTGCGGCATTACGGCATCTTCGCCGAACTGCGGCGGCCCGATCTCGCCTACTTCCGCGACCTTTTCCGCATCGGGTGGCCTATCGGCATCTCGTTCGGCATCGAGTCGGGCCTGTTCACGGCTACGGCTATCCTGGCCGGCGCGCTCGGCGCGGCCTCGCTGGCGGCGCACCAGATCGCGCTGCAGTGCGCGGCCTTCACGTTCATGGTGCCGCTATCGGTAGGCATCGCCGGCTCGGTGCGGGTAGGGCAGGCCATCGGCGCGGGACGCGTAGACGCGGCGCGGCGCTCGGGGTGGACGGCCATCGGGCTGTCGTTTCTGTTCATGTGCGGCACGGCGCTGCTGTTCCTGACGCTGCCCGAGCCCCTTATCGGTGTCTTTCTGCAGACGGATCGCCCCGAGAACCGGGCCGTCGTGGAACTGGGCATCACCCTGCTGGGCATTGCCGGTGCGTTCCAGGTGTTCGACGGCATACAGGCGGCGGCGGCGGGTGCGCTGCGCGGGATGAAAGACACGCGCCTGCCCATGCTTATCGGGCTGGTAACCTACTGGGGGCTGGGCCTGACGACGGCGTACGTGCTCGGACTGCACAAGGGCTACGGCGCGCCGGGCCTGTGGTGGGGACTGGTGATCGGACTGGCGGGCGCGGCCATCGGGCTCACGCTCCGGTTTCGCCTGCAGATCGGGCGCATGGGCCGTGCTTACGTGGACTCGCTCTAAACAGTGGCCTCTATTTAGCAGAAAGCGGGTTAAGCACGCAATTTCTGCTCAGGCGTTTTACTCTATTTTCAATCCTGCCTGAACACGAGGCAGGAGCCGCCCCTTACCTTACCTGCCCATTCCCACCCACGTCGCCCGCCGCTCGCGACTCTGTATGGCCCAGCTTTTTCCCCGCAAAGCCAACCTTCTGCCCGTCCTATCGCTGGTCGGCATTGGCATTGGCAGCATCCTGCTCTTGTTTCTGATCTGGTATTACTTCTCGCCGGAGTTTACCGATGTAGGCTACGCGCCCGAGCAACCTGTTCAGTACAGCCACCGCCTGCACGCCGGGCAGCTCGGCATGGACTGCCGCTACTGTCACAACTGGGTAGAGGTGTCGGCCCATGCCAACGTGCCGCCCACGCAGACGTGCATGAACTGCCACAACCAGGTGCAGGTAAATTCGCTGCGCCTGTTGCCCGTGCGCGAGAGCTGGGCCACGGGCGAGCCTATCGAGTGGGTAAAGGTGCACCACCTGCCTGATTACGCGCACTTCTCGCATGCCGTCCACGTCAACAACGGCGTCGGGTGCGAGACGTGCCACGGACGTATCGACCAGATGGAGGTGGTGCAGCAGGTGTCGTCGCTCTCGATGGGATGGTGCCTGGAATGCCACCGCCAGCCTGAACTGTACCTGCGCCCGCAAGAGGAAATCACGACGATGGGCTACGTGCAGCCCGCGAGCTTTGTCGAGCGCAACCTGGTGCGTGTGCGGGCTGAAGGCATCCAGCCGCCCACCACCTGCTCGGCCTGCCACTATTGAATCAGGGTGCCCGCCACCCGGTCTGCCACAGCCTCCCGCTCTCTGCTACTTTTACATGATCAGCCTTCCCATTCTTGGCGACGAGCGCCCGGAGCGCAAGGGCCCGCGCCAGTGGCGCAGCCACGCGCAGCTTGAGAACACGCCAGACTTCCAGGCCCAGCACAGCGCCGAGTTTGTCGCCGGTGCTACCGATGCGCCTTCACAGGCCAACCGGCGCCAGTTTCTGCAGCTCACGGCCGCCTCGATGGCGCTGGCCGGCCTTACCGCCTGCCGCCGCCCGGTCGAACTCATCCTGCCGTACACGCGCAAGCCTGAAGAGGTGATCGAAGGCATCTCGCGCTACTACGCCACGGCCATGCCCCACCGCGGGCACGTGCGCGCCGTGCTGGCCGAGAGCCACGAGGGGCGCCCCACCAAGCTTGAAGGCAACCCGGAGCATCCGCTTTCTGAGGGCGCCTCGGGCGTGTTCGAACAGGCGTCCATTCTCAACCTGTACGACCCCGACCGTTCGCGCACGGTGCGCCAGGGGGCCGACCTGCGCTCGTGGGCCGAGTTTGTGGCGTTCGCGGCGACGCTGCAGGGGCCGGTGTGGGTGGTGTCAGAGCCTACCTCGTCGCCCACCGTGGCCCGGCTGCGCAGTAGCCTGCTGGCGCGTTTCCCCGGTAGCCGCTGGATGACGTACCGCGCCGAGGGCGACGACAGCGCCATGATGGGCGCGCAGCTTGCCACAGGCCGCCCGCTCCGCGTGCAGTACAACCTCGATCAGGCGCAGACCATCGTCAGCCTCGACGCCGACTTTCTGGGCACGTCTGATCCCAACGAAGTCTACAACTGCCGCACGTTTGCGCAGAGCCGCCGCCCCGAAAGCGGGCGGATGAGCCGCCTTTACGTGGTCGAGAGCACCCATTCTACGACGGGCGGCAACGCCGACCACCGCCTGCGGATGCGCGCCAGCCAGATCGGCGCTTTCGCTGCCGCACTCGCCGGTGGTCTTGGCGTGGGTGCGGGCACCGGCGTGCCCGTAGGGCTGGGCGAGCGGGAGCAGATCCACCTCGATGCCATGCTCAGCGACCTCCGCGCCGCCGGCAGCCGCGGCGTGGTAATGGCAGGCCAGACGCAGCCGCCTGAAGTGCATGCCCTTGCCCTTGCCATCAACGACGCGCTCGGCTCTATCGGCGCGGGTACGGTGTCGCTGTTCGACACGGGCGAGGAGCCCGTGCGCCCACAGGGCGAGCAGATGCGCGAACTCGTCACCGCGATGCGGTCGGGACTGGCGCAGAACGTCGTGTTTCTGGGTGTCAACCCGGCCTACGACGCCCCGGCCGAGTTCGACTTTGCCGCGGCATTGCGGGGCGTGCGCACCGCCATCCACATCGGGCACCACATCGACGAGACGGCGGCGCTGTGCACGTGGCACCTGCCCCGCACGCACTACCTCGAAGCGTGGGGCGACGGGCGCGCTTACAACGGCATCCTCTCCGTTATCCAGCCTATCGTGGCGCCGCTCAACCTCAAAACGGAAAACGGGCGCGAGCGCAACGACCTCCACTCGGAGATCGAGATCCTCAACCTGCTCGCCGAAGGCACGGACGTGAGCGGCTACGACCTCGTCCGCGAGACGTGGCGCGCGGTGCTGCCGGGCAACTTTGAACAGGCCTGGCGCGAAGTCGTGCACGACGGCTTCCTGCCCGATTCGGGCTTTGCGGCTACGAGCGCAGGCGTGGGGGCGGTAGCACTGCCACGAATTCCCTCAGACGCAGAACTGGAGGTGGTTTTCCGCCTCGACTCCAAGCTGCTCGACGGCTCGTTCGCCAACAACGCGTGGCTGCTCGAACTGCCCGACATGGTCACCAAGATCGTGTGGGACAACGTGGCGCTCATGAGCCGCACCACGGCCCGCGCCCTCGAACTCGACGTCGTGTACCGCGAGGGGCAGTTCTACGCTGATGTAATCGAGATCAACGTGGGCGGACGCCTGCAAGCCCTGCCCGTCTGGATCCTGCCGGGCCACCCCGACAACGCCATCACGGTTCACATGGGATGGGGGCGCGACATCGCCGCATTGCGGCCCGAGCGCAACTTTGGCTGGTTCGACAGAATCTCGAACGCCGATACCTACACCGATGTCTACGGCTTCGGCGCGGTCAGCACAGGGGTAGGCGTCAACGTGGCGCCGCTGCGCCCGGCTACGTACAGCGCGTTCGCGCCGGCCACGGTGCGCAAAGTGGCGAGCGACTACTACCTCGTCTCGACGCAGGAGCATGGCTCGATGGAAGAGCGCCCCATCATCCTCGAAGCGCCGCTCGATGCCTACCAGGCCAATCCTGCCGTTATCTACGAGCAGACGCCGCACGTGCCAGGCGGTGGAGATTGGGAGTTGCAGGAGCCGTTGTGGGGCTCGGAGCGCGAGGCGCAGAACTACGACTTTTTCAAGGACAACCCGTACTACCGCAACCAGTGGGGCATGGTGGTAGACCTGACCACGTGCATGGGCTGCCAGGCCTGCGTGGTGGCATGCCAGGCAGAGAACAACATCCAGGTGGTGGGCAAAGACCAGGTGGGCCGGGGCCGCGAAATGCACTGGCTCCGCATCGACCGCTACTATATCGGCGAAGATGAGGACACCGCGCGGATGGGCTTTCAGTACCTCACGTGCGTCCATTGCGAAAGCGCGCCGTGTGAGCCGGTATGCCCGGTAGCGGCCACGTCGCACTCGCCCGACGGCATCAACGAGATGACCTACAACCGCTGCGTGGGCACGCGGTACTGCTCGAACAACTGCCCGTACAAGGTGCGGCGCTACAACTGGTACAACTGGACCAAGACGCTGCCGCTCGAAGTGCAGATGCAGCAGAACCCGAACGTGACGGTGCGCTTCCGTGGCGTCATGGAAAAGTGTACGTACTGCGTGCAGCGTGTGCGCGAGGCGCAGCAGCGGGCCAATATCGAGGTGCGCAACGTGCGCGACGGCGAGGTGCAGACGGCGTGCCAGCAGGCGTGCCCCGCGCAGGCCATCGTCTTCGGCGACCTGGCCGACCCGGATTCTGCCGTGTCGAAAGCCAAGCGCAACCCGCGCCGCTACGAACTGCTGGCCGAACTGGGTACGCGCCCGCGCACGTCGTACCTCGGCCGTATCCGCAACCTGCATCCGCGCCTGGCCGCGCTGGAGCCGCAGGAGATCCCGGAGCCGCATCCGCTCGAAGAGCGCAAAGAGGCGTACCCGACCGAAGCACGCCCCTGATCTTTCCTCTTTCTGATTAACAGCACCCTTCCGTGAGCGAAACGCATCACAAGAACCTGGCCTTTTCGGCCCATTATGACGAGCCCGACCCGCTCGTCAAGGGCGGGCTGGGGTTCCACGATATCACCGAGCTGGTTTCGTACCACACGGAAAAGAAGACCCCGCTGGGATGGTACCTCGCCTTTGGCGTGGCCAACTTCTTCCTGCTGATGCTTTTTGCGTCGCTGGCCTATCAGGTCTGGAACGGCGTGGGCGTCTGGGGCAACAACATCCCCGTCGGCTGGGGATGGCCTATCGTCAACTTCGTGTGGTGGGTCGGTATCGGCCACGCGGGCACGCTCATCTCGGCCATCCTCTTTCTCTTCCGGCAGCGGTGGCGCACGTCGATCAACCGGACGGCCGAGGCGATGACCATTTTTGCCGTTATGTGCGCGCTCATCTTCCCGACGTTCCACGTCGGGCGTGTGTGGGTGGTGTACTGGCTGCTGCCCATCCCCAACCAGATGGAGATGTGGCCGCAGTTCCGCAGCCCGCTTTTGTGGGACGTGTTCGCGGTGTCGAGCTATTTCATCGTCTCGCTCACGTTCTGGTATGTCGGCCTCATCCCGGACCTGGCCACGCTGCGCGACCGCGCGAGCGGGCTGCGCGCCAAGATCCTGGGCTTTTTCTCCCTCGGCTGGACGGGTGCCAACCGCCACTGGCGCAATTACGAGAAGGCCTACATGATTCTGGCGGGCCTGGCCACGCCGCTCGTGCTCTCGGTGCACTCGGTCGTGTCGTTCGACTTTGCCATCTCGGTCATTCCGGGCTGGCACACGACCATCTTCCCACCCTACTTCGTCGCGGGCGCGATCTTCTCGGGCTTTGCCATGGTGGTGACGCTCATGGTGGTAGCGCGCAAGGTGTACAACCTCGAAAACCTCATCACCACCGATCACCTGGAGAAGATGAACATCATCATTCTCCTGACGGGCACGATCGTAGGCTTTGCGTACATCACCGAGTTTTTCATGGCGTGGTACAGCGGCGTCGAGTACGAGCAGTACCAGTTCTTTGGCGCGCGGTGGCGGGGGCCGTACGCGTGGGCGTACTGGACGATGATGTTCTGCAACCTCGTCGCGCCCCAGCTTTTCTGGTTTAAAAAGCTGCGCCGCTCTATCCCGGTCATGTTCGCGCTTTCCATCGTCGTCAACATCGGCATGTGGTTCGAGCGCTTCGTGATCACCGTCGTGTCGCTGCACCGCGACTTCCTGCCGTCGTCGTGGGGCTACTACTCGCCTACGATAATCGACGTGACGACGTACCTGGGCACGTTCGGGCTTTTCTTTACCCTCTTCCTGCTCTTCCTGCGCTTTCTGCCGGCTGTGGCGATAGCCGAAGTAAAGGCGATTCTGCCCGAAGCCGACCCGCACTTCTACGACCCCCACGAGGGCGACGGCCACAACCAGGACGTCCCGTACGTGCAGCCGGCCTCAGAAACCGACCACCGCTGAGGCACCATTCACGCTATGAAAGAACTCTTCACCGAAGTCAAGGGCACAATGGGCATCTACGACGGGGCCGCTGATGGCCGCGTCTACGGCGTGCTCGCCGAGTTTGCCCATCCGGGTGCCCTGCTGCACGCAGCCAGGGCCGTGCGCGAAGCGGGCTACCGCCGCTTTGACACGCACACGCCCTTCCCCATCCACGGGATGGACAAGGCGATGGGCCTGTCGCAGTCGAAAGTAGGCTATGCCGCGCTGGGCGGTGGCCTGACCGGGCTGGCGCTGGGCACGTGGCTCCAGTGGTGGACGAGCGCCGTCGACTACCCGCTCAACATCGGCAACAAGCCGCCCTTCGCCTTTGAGCCGAGCATTCCGGTGATGTTCGAACTCACCATTTTGCTGGCGGCGCTGGGCGCGGTAGCCGGCATGCTGGCGCTCAACGGGCTGCCACGTCCGTGGAATCCGGTGTTTTATTCGTCCTCGTTCGCGCGCGCTACCGACGACGGCTTCTTTCTCCACATCGCCGCTTCGGATAGAAACTTCGATCTCGACGCTACTGCGCAGATGCTGCGCGAGGCCGGGGCGCTGCGCGTCGAGACGCTGGCCGAGCCCGATGAAGTAGCGCCTGCTACTCCTGCTCCTGTCACTGCTGAGGTTAGTACGCACTGAGAGATAGCATCCCGCGTGGTCTCAACCCCTGAATCTGTAAAACAAGTGACCCAGTCAACCCCTATATACCTGACCCTCTGCGCTGCCGCTATGCTGCTGGCAGGCTGCCGCGGCATGACGTCGGAGCGGCCCCCTATCCATCCCAACCTCAACATGGACTTCCAGGAGAAGTTTGAGGCGCAGGAGGCCAACCCGTACTTTGCCGATGGCCGCGCCATGCGGGTGCCGGTGGCAGGCACCATTGCCCGCGGCTTTCTGCGTGCCGACTCGCGCCTGTACACGGGCCGCACCGAGAACGGCGACTATATCACAGACATGCCGGTGCCGCTGTCTCGCGAGTTGCTGTTGCGGGGGCAGGAACGCTACGACATCTTCTGCTCGGTCTGCCACGGCAAGTCAGGCAACGGGCTGGGCATCATCATGACGGGGCAGTATGGCTACACGCCCGCGCCTTCCTACCACGACGAGCGCCTGCGTGAAGTGTCAGATGGCTATCTCTACGACGTGATCACCAACGGCGTGCGCTCGATGCCCGGCTATGCACAGCAGATTCCCGTAGCGGATCGGTGGGCTATAACCGCGTACATACGCGCGCTGCAGCGTTCGCAGAATGCTTCTGAAGAGGACTTGCCCGCCGATGTACTGCGCCAGCTCGAACAGGCGCAGAGTGCCAACATGAGCGGGGGCTCGACGGGTGCTGCAGCTGGTGCCGCGCCGCCTGTGGCGAACCCTGCCGGCGGTGCCACTACCGAAGCCCCCGGCAGCCCCGACGCCGGCGTTCCAGAGAACAACTGACCCTAACGGGCCTCGTGCCCGCCGAGACACTTTCGCCACATGGCTTCCACGCTACGTTCCAGCGCCTTTGCAACCCGCCTTCTCGACCCGTTCGAGCCGACGGCAGGGGTGCATGCAGATGCCCAGTATCGCCTCCGCGAGGGTAGTAGGCCTTGGTTTTTGCCGCTCCTGTTCAGCATCGCGCTGCTCGTCATTAGCGTTATCGGAGGGATAGTAGATCCGCCGCGGTTCTACTTTGCCTACCTCGTCGGGTGGATGTTCTGTGTCGCCCTGTCGCTCGGCGGCCTCTTTTTCGTGATGATACACCACCTGACACGCTCGCACTGGGCCGTGGTGGTGCGGCGCATCGCCGAGGTGCTGGCCATGTCGTTTCCCGCCCTGCTGGTGCTTTCCCTCCCCGTTTTTATCGGGATGCACGACCTGTTCCACTGGACGCACCACGATATCTACGATCCGGCTTCGCCTGCGTACGACCCCATCCTCGCAGGCAAGCACGTGTATCTCAACACGCCCTTTTTCATCGTTCGCGTGCTGGTGTATTTCAGCGTGTGGACGCTTATCTCGTACAAACTTTACAAGCTTTCCGTGCGGCAGGATGTAGACCCCGACACCAGCATCCCGGCAGCGCAGCGCAAGGTGAGCGCGTGGGGCGTGCCCGTGTTTGCCCTCACCCTGGCGTTCAGCTCGTACGACCTGCTCATGTCGCTCGACCCCCACTGGTTTTCGACCATGTTCGGGGTGTACTTTTTTGCAGGCGCGTTCTGGTCGGCTGTGGCGTTTATCGCTTTCACGGGCATCCTGCTGCAGCGCATGGGCGTGCTGCGCGGCGTGGTGACGCGGGAGCATTACCACGACCTCGGCAAGTGGATGTTTGCCTTTACCGTTTTCTGGGCCTACATCGCGTTCTCCCAGTACATGCTTATCTGGTACGCGAACCTGAAGGAGGAAACCATCTGGTTTGCACACCGGCTGGAGAACGGGTGGGAGTACCACAGCGCGGCGCTGCTGATCATGCACTTTATCGTGCCGTTTCTCATCATGCTGCCACGCGCGGCCAAGCGCTCGATACCGCTGCTCGCCATCATGGCGGTGTGGTTTTTCATCATGCAGTGGTTTGACCTGCACTGGCTTTCGCTACCCGTCCTCTCGATGACGCACCCCGAAGCCGCCACCTTCCACTGGCTCGACCTCACGTGCTGGCTCGGCCTTTTTGGCCTGTTTGGGAGCCTGTTCCTTTTCCGGCTTGGGCGGCACAGCCTCGTGCCCGTAAACGACCCGCGCCTGCCCAAGTCACTGGCATTTGAGAACATCTGATCGCTTTCAATAAAAACTGAAAGTTTCGCCGCTCTTTCACTCTTTCTCATGACCTGATGGGTGCCGGGGGCGTATGTCACCCGGCACCCCTTTACGCTTATGGCCACCGTCTCTTCCCATACTCCGCTGACCGATCCGGTGCTGGTGTCTCCGCAGCGAGAAGCTCCGGTGACGGGTCGCGACGTTTTGCTTTCTTGGGAGCCCGTACCGGGCGCAGAGGCGTACCTCGTACAGGTGGCGCGCGACACGGCTTTTGAGGATCTGGCGGTAGAAGAGTCGGCTGGTAGCGAAACGTCGCTGCGGATCGAGGACGTGCTGCCTGAAAACCGCGCTACGTTCTACTGGCGCGTGATTGCACAGGGCGAAGGCGGCGAGAGCCCGGGCGAGCATGTCGAGAGCTTTATCGTGATGACGCCGGATCAGGTAGAGTCGGCACCTGCTACCGAGCCGGACACAGACGAGCCGACGGGGCCGGTCTCAAAGCTGTTTCAGGCTGCGGGCGCAGAAATGACCGCCGAGGTCTCGGGCAGCGACGCCGCCGATGCCGCTGTTGATGCGCTGGGCGTAGAGCCCGAAGGGGTAGAGTCGGCGCAGATTATCGGGCTCACGCTGAGCGTGCTGGCCGCGCTTGCACTCATCATCTTCCTGCTCTTCAACTGGAATGCCACCGTGCTCGAGCAGACGATGGTGCAGGCCGTCAACATGTCGGGCTATCCCGACCTGGTGGAGACAGAGGCCGCCGCCGCACGCCAGCTCAGCCAGTACGAGGTGCTCAGCGACGCCGACGGCGTCTACCGCGTGCCCATCGACCGGGTCATTACGCTGATGGCAAACGAGGCGCAGACGCGCCGCGACACCGCCTATTCAGCGGAACTGCCCGTTCTCACCAACCGTTGATCGAATAGCCTGTAACACACTGTTTTTGATGCACCTGAGGGGTTTTGTCATAGTGCTGCTTGTGCTGGTCGCTGGCGTGTTTCAGCCGACATGGGCGCAGCGAGCCGGGCAGATTACGCCGGGTACCGAAGGGGTAGGGCTCGATGACCACATCGGGCAGGACATCCCCCTCGACCTCACCTTTACCGACGAAAAAGGCACAGCAGTGCGCCTGGGCGATTACTTTGCGCAGGGCAAGCCGGTCATCATCAGCCTCGTCTACTTTGACTGCCCGATGCTGTGCAACCTGATCCTCGATGGGTTCACGCGTGGCTTGAAGGCCATCCCGCAGGTGCCGGGGAAAGACTTTACCATTGTCACCGTATCCTTCGCGCCGGGCGAGACGGCCGAGCAGGCGCAGCGTCAGAAGGCACGCCATATCCAGCTACTCGAAAAGCCCGAAGCTGCATCAGGCTGGCACTTTCTTACGGGTAGCGAGGAAAACATCTTCGCGCTCGCCGATGCCATCGGGTTTCGCTACCGCTGGGATGAACCGTCGCAGCAGTATGCGCACCCGGCCGCGCTCACATTCGTGCAGCCCGATGGTACCATCTCGCGCTATCTGGCAGGCACGTCGTTTGAACCTACCGACCTGCGCGCCGCGCTCAGCGAGGCCTCGGATGGCAAGACGGGCACGTTTGTCGACCAGTTTATCATGTTCTGCTTCCAGTATGACGCTGCCCAGCACACCTACGCTATCATGGCCTCGCGCCTGATGATGATAGGAGGCGTGCTGACGCTGGTGCTGCTGGGGCTGATGCTTACTATCCTCGCGCGGCGGCACCACACGGCGTCTCCGCTGGCTACCTGACTTATCCCTACCTATTTCTATGGAAGACAAGGGCACGCTCTGGCTTCCCGAACAGGCCTCGACGCTGGCACCGACCATCGACTGGCTGTTCAACTTCGTCAACTACGTCAGCCTCATCCTATTTCTGATGGTTGTAGGCGGGATGCTGTATTTCGCCTACCGCTTCCGGCGGCGCAGCCCGAACGACCGGCCCGCGCCCATCAAAGAAAGCAAGCTGCTCGAAGCCTCGTGGATCGTCGTGCCGACGATTCTGTCGCTGATGGTGTTCACGTGGGGCTTCAAAGGCTACATCAAGCTCAATACGTCGCCGCCAGACGCCTACGAGATACAGGTATCGGGCTTTCAGTGGGGCTGGAATTTTACCTATCCCGAAGGCTTCTCGACCGCAGGCGAGATCTACGTGCCTGTCGGCCGCCCCGTCCGCATCCTGATGAGTTCGACGGACGTGCTGCACTCGTTTTTTATCCCCGCCTTCCGCGTCAAGCAGGACGTGCTGCCCAACCGGTACTCGGCGGTCTGGTTTGAGGCGACAAAGACCGGCGTGTACGACATTTTCTGTACCGAATACTGCGGCACGAGCCACTCGGGCATGCTGGGCAAAGTGCACGTGGTCAGCCAGAATGCGTTTCAGGACTGGGTAGAGACGGGGGGTATGGGCGACCTGAACCAGCTGCCGCTGCCCGAGCAGGGCGCTATCCTGTCGCGCAAAAACGCCTGCCTTACCTGTCACTCGGTAGACGGCTCGCGCATGACGGGTCCGACGTGGCAGGGCCTCTACGGCACCACAGGCCACCCGACAGACAAGGGGCCGGTGACGGTGGATGAAAATTACCTGCGCGAATCCATCCTCGCTCCAGGTGCCAAGATTGTGCAGGGCTACGGTAACGTGATGCCCGCCAACTACTCGTCCCTTACCGACGACCAGCTCAACGCGCTCGTCGCCTACATCAAGACGCTTCAGTAAGCCTACTGCGGAGAACCCACATGGCACACACCGTTCAGGCGGCCCCCACGCATACCGCAGCGCACGCGCATAGCGGGCACGGAGCCGACCACAACTACATCAACGCGGAAAAGGGACTCTGGTCGTGGCTGACGACCGTTGACCACAAGCGCATCGGGATCATGTACCTGATCACGCTGACGGTGATTTTCCTGGCCGCGGGCACGTTCGCCCTGCTCATGCGGACGGAACTCATCGCGCAGGGACCGACGATCATGAAGGCGGAGAACTACAACTTCACCTTCACGATGCATGGCATCTTCATGACGTTCCTGTTTCTCGTGCCCGCCACGCCTGCCATCCTGGGCAACTTCATCCTGCCCATGCAACTCGGGGCGAAGGACGTAGCGTTTCCGCGCCTGAATCTGGCGTCGTGGTACGTCTTCCTCATCGGCGGCACGCTCGTGATGGCATCGCTCTTCGTCGGCAAGATGGATACGGGCTGGACGTTCTACACGCCGTACTCGACGCAGACCAACGCGTCGGTGATCTTTCTGACGCTGGCCATCTTTATCGCGGGCTTCGCGTCGATCTTCACTGGCATCAACTTCATCGTGACCATCCACAAGATGCGCGCGCCCGGCCTGACGTGGAACCGGCTGCCGCTCTTTGTATGGGCCATGTACGCGGTGAGCCTGGTGCAGGTGCTGGCGACGCCCGTCATCGGCATCACGATGCTGCTGCTGTTCGCCGAGCGCATCTTCAGCATCGGCATCTTCGACCCGACGCTGGGCGGCGACCCGATCCTGTTCCAGCACTTCTTCTGGTTTTACAGCCACCCGGCGGTGTACATCACCATCCTGCCGGCCTTCGGAATCATCTCCGAACTCATGGCCACGTTTTCGCGGCAGCGCGTCTACGGCTACCGCGCTGTGGCGCTCTCGTCCGTCGCCATCGCGCTCCTCGGCTTCCTCGTGTGGGGCCACCACATGTTCGTGAGCGGGCAGTCGGCCATCGCGGCCATCATCTTCTCACTCATCACCTACCTCATCGGCATCCCGAGCGGCATCAAGGTCTTCAACTGGGTGGCGACGATGTACCGCGGGTCGGTGTGGTTACAGACGCCGATGATCTACGCGCTGATGTTCCTGTTCCTCTTCACCATCGGCGGGCTGACGGGCATCATGGTGGGCGTGCTGGCGGTGGATGTCCACCTGCACGACACGTACTACGTCGTCGGGCACTTCCACTACGTGATGATGGGGGGCTCGGTGGTGGCGCTCATCGGCGGGATGTATTACTGGTTTCCCAAGATGTTTGGCAAGATGTACCCGGAGATGCCGGCCAAGATCGCCGCGATCTTCGTGTTCGTCGGGCTCAACACGACGTTCTTCACCCAGCTCATCCTGGGCGCGCAGGGGATGCCGCGCCGCTATTACGACTACCTGCCCGAGTACGCCTCGCTGCACTTTATCTCGACCATCGGCTCGTACATTCTCGCCGTCGGCCTCTTCGGTGTGCTGGGCACGTGGATCTGGGGACTCGTCAAGGGCAAAAAGGCCCCTTCGAACCCGTGGGGAGCGGCCACGCTGGAGTGGACGAACGCGACCTCGCCACCCGACCCGCATAACTTTACCCGTACGCCTATCGTGACGCGCGGCCCGTACGATTTCCACCTGGCCGACGAAGTTTTTGTCACCAACACGGGCGACGGACAGGGCGATGGCGCTACCGTCGTCACTGCTCGTCCTGTTCACCGCGGCTGACGCCTCACCTTTTTACGCACAAGCCCCATGGCTTCTTTGACTCCCGGCACCGGCACCGCAGTCCTCGACGTCGATGCGCCCCACGCGCACGAGGAGCACGCGCATCACCCGCCGCACCTGCAACACCACTTTGTCTCGTCCGAGCAGCAGTTCGACTCGGCGAAGATGGGCATGTGGCTGTTTCTCTCGACGGAAATCCTGCTTTTCAGCGGGATGTTCGTCGCCTACACCGTCTACCGCATCTGGAACCCGGATGTGTTTGTGCTGGCCTCGGAGCTGCTGAACCCGTGGCTGGGGTTGGGCAACACCATCGTGCTGCTGCTCTCGTCGTGGACGGTGGCCATGGCCATCAACTCGATCCAGCGGGGTGATCAGAAGGGGCTCTCGCGCTACCTGCTGCTCACCATCGCAGGAGCCATCATCTTCCTCATCGTCAAGGCGTTCGAGTACGAGGCCAAGTTCAGCCACGGCATCTTCCCCGGCGACGCGTTCCACCCGCACGGCGAGTACGCGCGGTTCGATGTGCCGTACATGAAGCAGTTCTTCTCGATCTACTACATGGCCACCGGCATCCACGCCATCCACATTATCGCGGGCGTGGGCGTGCTGACGTGGATGTGGGTGCGCGCGCGCAAGCACGAGTTTTCGTCGGCCTACTACACACCTGTGGAATGTGCCGGCCTGTACTGGCACCTTGTAGACATCATCTGGATCTTCCTTTTCCCGCTGCTTTATCTGATTCATTGAGGTGAGACGGTGGTCAAGTGCAATGGCAACTGAGATCCGAAGGGGCACAAATATATCCTGCACCACAAACGCACCAGTGCGTGCGTAATCTTGCCGGAGAACCTACCCACAGACGATGAAGCAAGTTTTTGTTTTACAGCGTTTTGAACTTCTGCTTTCCCTGAGCCTAGTGGTGCTCGTTGCCGGATGCGACTACACGCAGGAGGGGGGCGAGCCGACGGCGGGGCAGACGCGGATTCTGCGCATCGAGCAGCAGCCGAGCCCGGTCGCCGTCGGCGAGACGGTCACGTTCCGCGTGGTGATCGAGGACAGCCTCGACACGCGCTTCCGCTACTACTGGGTCTTGGCCGGGCAGCGCGACACCGTCGTGACGACGACCAACACCGTGCAGTGGAAAGCGCCCAGCACGCCGGGGACGTATGAGCAGGGGTTAATGCTGGATAATGGCGATAGAGACTATTACCGACCATTGGCGGGATTCAGAACTATTGTGGTTCGCCGGTAGATGATCAGTCAAACCTGAATACATTCTTTTCCAAACCTCGCGGTCTTCAAGTCGTGCCAAAACGCCTCCATCTTGCAGCTATTGCTGCACTCCTGTTTCTGCTGCCTTCACAGCTTCCAGGCCAAACCTGTAGCGTTGTGCTGCCTTCGATACCCGCGACCACGCAGAACACGCGCTATTTCTCCAACGTGGTGCCGCAGGTCGTCAATCCCTCGTTGTCACTCAACGGGTTCACGTGCAGCCGCAGTGGAGGCAACTGCAACTATGGCTATGGACTCAAGGAAATTCTGGAACGGGTGTACCGAACGAGTCCTGATGACATGGTGAAGGGTACTTACGAGCAGATCTTGGCTCAGGCTGATTCAAGCTTCTTGCTAAGAGATCCGAACTCAAAGGCGAATATCGAGACCAATATTCAGACGATGCAGGCGCGGGGGTTTGTGGCGCTTGCCACGTACGTGCTGGAGAAGAATGGGTACCGGAACACGCAGCTCAACGGATGCACGCAGGGCAGGCTGCCGTCCCATGCTACGGCGCTGGCCCAGTTCAAGGAGGCCCTGCGCACCTCCAGTGCGTGGATGGGATGATCAATATCAACTACGATGACGACGGCATTCACTGGGTCAACGAACTCGCGGCCATCGCGCGGGCGATGGATTTCTACCTCGCGCTCGAAAATGCCTACGCGCAATGGGAGACGGCTGCCGTCGTGAACCAGCAGATGCTGAGTCAGCAGCACAAGCAGTATCTATTTTACGAGTTCAGCCGCGTCACCTCCTTCCTGCGCAGCACGCATCTCGGTTACGCTGGCTACGAGAACAGATACGAGCAGGAAGCGGGAAACTGGCCTCTTGCAGTCAAAACTGCTGTCGGGTACGCGGTGATAGCGCAGCAAAACATCACATACGATTACTGCCACACTCAGACCTCTCACCCTTGCTTCTATATAGACTGGTTGCACGAAGCCTTTCATGCCACGAGCGCCTATTCGGGTGGAGATCGAACGGCGCACTGGGGGTACATGACAGGAGATGGCAACAAGTTCTGGGCGGAAGGGCCTTACTATTTCAACATCATCCTCAGCCCTTACATCGCACTCGCACATGCAGCGCGGATCAACAACCATTACGCGCTGCCGGGCATCACCGGCTTGCCCTATGCAATATCTCCCCCTTTCTTCAGCACGACGCTTGGTAATCCGCTCAACTGGCTGGCCGATATCGTGACGCCCGAGGGCAAGACGCCTCCTCTCGATGATGGCAACAAAAAGCCGCTATACAACGCTGGGCTGCTTCGATGGACGAGCGGATACGGATCGACTACGGTGGGGCAGAAGTTTGCGTGGATCGGAGATAGGAATCGGTCGAATGAGTTTGCGCTGCCTCTGGAACTGGCAATTCCACGCGTTCCCACAGGCCAAGGAATCGCGCCCTTGAGCAACTTGGGAAATACCGGGACTGGTACCACACAACAAACGAGTGACCAGCAACTTGTCCTCCGGCGTCAGGCATTAGGGAAAACCCATTACCTCTTATTAAACGGAGAGTCGCCATACAGCGCCTCGTCCACGGCTGCCGGTGCCGCCATCACAAGTGGGGAAGGCCACGAGCAGCCGGATAACATGCAGTTGCTCTACTACGTAGACGACCTCTCCTACCTGATGGATTCCGGCTACGACCGAGGATATGTCACGAATAACAGCATGTGGAATGGCTATCGGCACCATAACGTTCTTGTAGAAAGCAGCTCAGCCAACGGAGGCTTGAGTGGGCCTCGCATTAACTTCACGCTTACGCATAAAGTCGTAGACCATCTGGGTGCAACGCAACTCTACCGATCTCATCATGGATCCATAACTGTTTTGCATGGCAAGCAGCGTCTGCACCCGGAAGATTTTCTTGGCGGAGATGGTGTTAAGTCCACCTATGAACGTAAAACATTATTTGTTGAAGGCAGCAATCCATACCTGATTGATCTCAATAGAAATAGGTTGGACTCGGATGCAAACATAGATGCTTGCCTCTACAGGATGCAGTATCACCTTGACGCGCAGAGCCTTCCCATCAGTATTTACAATGGGTATGGCGAGTGGCCCTCCTTTCTCGAAGCCTCACCGTCCACAGCAGGAGCGGATAAGCTGTTTATCCATCCCATGACGATAGAACATCGTCTTGTGAAGGTAAATAGCGGCCCTTCACGCTCGAATGGCGATTTTATCGGTGTTGAGGAAGATGATGCTAGGGAGCGCGATGGGCAGATCACACAGTACATCCGAAGACTCGATATCTGCGACGATGGAGGACGCGACTTTGGCGTTGCCACTGTCCTGCAGGTCCGACCCTCTGCGCCTGCATATGTACCGAAAGTTCTGTGGTCGTACACCGGAAGCCGCAAGCACCAAGGTTGGGTGTGGCAGCAGAGCGCGACGCAGTTTGATGTATTCGTGGCTCGCTCTTCGTCCGAAGGCACAGGAGCAACCGACATCAAATTCAACGCACGATCAGTGAACTACGGATATCCGAACCTCTGGCTCGCACTCCCGGCAGGACAGACTTTCGGGTTTGCGCGCATTAACGTTTCCGGCTCGACGGCTTCCCTCGACAATCAGTACACCGTCAATCTCACCACAACAACGGCACCACCATTGAGCGTCATCATCGGTGGGCCTTCGTGTGCCGTTGTAAATCAGCCCACGACGTTTGTTGCTACTGCGATGGGAGGAGCACCGCCTTACAATTACACCTTTGAAACCCAACCCGTGTGCTCTGGTGGTAGCGCCTTGACTGAACTGCAAGGATGGGAAAAAACGAAGGACGGCAGCGACGGACCGGGAACGAACGCCGCGCCGGGATGCGACTGGTCATATGCCGGTGGGGGTGCAAATAATGCGGTCTCTATCTCAAGGGATGCGGACTTTTACATCCGTGTCCGTGTGATGGACGCAACAGGCGTGTGGGCCACCAGCGGTTCTCAGTTCGTGTCGGTTGAGTCAGGTTGTAGCGCAGGGGCGAATGCAGCGAACTCTGCGGCGACATCTGAAGACGCGATGCTGTCAACTTCAGACACCGATGCGGCGCAGTTACCCGATCGGTTTGTATTACAACCGAACCGACCCAATCCGTTCAGCGCAGCGACAGACATCGAATTTGCTCTTCCTCAAGATGCATGGGTGAGACTTGCTGTTTACGACGTGCTCGGTCATGAAATCGCGCTGTTGGCCGATGAATGGCGAGCGGAAGGGCATCATGCCGTGCGCTTCGATGCTTCAAGTTTGCCCAGCGGCACCTACTTCTACCGCCTCACTACAGATGGCTTCTCACAAGCGCGTCGAATGATCCTGCTTCACTGAGCACAACAAATGAGCTAACGCTAGAGCGACCAAGACAGGTTGCTCTGCTCCTGCAAACGACCCACTATCTCGCCATCCCATCATCTCACATGGACAACGCACGCACCCACGAAGAAGGGCACCACCACTATATCGCACCCCAGTCGCTCCTGCTCAAGGTGCTCGTCGTGCTGATCTTTTTCACCGTCCTCACGGTCGTCACCGGCACCGCCGACTGGATTCCCGGGTGGATGCACGTGCCGCTCGCGCTCGGCATTGCCAGCATCAAGGTGACGCTTGTGGTGCTCATCTTTATGGGCCTCAAGCACGACAACCGCGTCAACTCGCTCATCTTTATCCTGAGCGGCATCTTCGTCACCATCTTTCTCGTCTTCACGCTGTTCGACACCGCTTACCGGGGGGACCTGACAAACGTGGATACGATGACGATATCCGATCGCCAGTTGCTCGAACGGGCGGACTCGCTGCGGGCCGTGCAGTACATCAACCTGCGCGTCGCGCCGGGCGACTTTGCCCTCACGGACTCAGCCGAGGTGTCGACAGTAGAGGCTGACGCTCCCGGCACAGAAAACACCGAGGTAGAGGAGAATGACGGTGAACTGGAAGCGGTAGGCCCGGACGATCAGCAAGTCAACGGGGGACAAAACGAACAGTAGGAGCGATGATCTGGCCCATCTTCTTTGTTTTCATGCCCATCCTTTTCGTGATGGTGATGTGGGCAATCGTGATGGCCTGCCGGATCCTCTTTGCTGAAGAAGCCGACATGCTCACCGCCGACGTGAAGCGGATGCGAGAGGTGCGTGCGAGAGAAAGGCAGCCTGTTCGTGTAAGCGCACGCGAGATACGCGCCGACATCCGGTTTCGGCAGCAGCACGAGGTTGTCTCTTATTCCTATATAGACCACGCCTCCGGTGGGTTACCCGAAGCATGGTGGGACGATGTGACACACCGGTACAACTAACCGCCATCAGAGCGCTGGTAGCACGCGCAGCAGGGTCGTGGCAAGAGCTGTGCTGGCCGCCTCGCGCGTCTCCCGCACGTTGGCGTCTGGTGTTACCAGGCTGCCTGCCACGGCTTTGAGCAGATGACAGGGCAGCCCGTACGTACCGGTGACAAAGGCAACGGCATACCCCGCCACATCTGTAGCCTGCGCAATGCGGCTCCAGTACGTGCGGCTCGCGGCCTCTTCGAGTACGTGGTTCTGCGTGACGAGGGTGATCGCTTTCAGGCCGGCGAAAGGCATGTCGAGAGGCATACGCGGGTAGCGCGGCGCTGCCATCTCGATCCGGTCGCCCTCGAGCACCTGCGATACGCCTACCACCTCTCCGGGAAGGGGGGTGTCGCCCAGCGCGGTGCAGAAGCCGGCGTGTACCACCCGCTTGATGCCTCTTTCGCTCGCGTAGTGGCGCAGCACCCGTTCGGTACGCAGCGTAGTTTTGATAAGCCCGGTACCGGTGATAGACACCAGCAGATGGTCGTCGTAGAGCACATCTCCCGCAGTAAGTTCTTCAAACCGGCCCTGTTCGTATTTTTGCAGAAAGGGAGCCGCTTCGTCCTCGGTGGAGAAGAAGAGGGCAGTCATAACAGATAGCAGATTGAAACCAGAGCAGCACCTATGAAGATAACCGAACAGTTGGCGCGCGCGCGCGATCCGCTTATCTCGTACGAGATCATCCCACCTGCGCGCGGCGGCTCGGTAACGGACGTGCTAGAGGTGATTGCTTCCCTGATGCGTTTTGAGCCGCCGTTTATCGACGTGACGAGCCACGCGGCACAGGTGTATTTCGAAGAGCTGCCCGACGGCACGCTGCGGCGCCATGTAAAGCGCAAGCGGCCTGGCACTATCGGGCTGTGCGCGGCCATCAAGGGGCGCTTCGGCATCGAGGCAGTGCCGCACCTGCTATGCAGCGGCTTCACGCGGGAAGAGACAGAAGATGCCCTTATCGAACTCAACTATCTCGGCATCCGCAACGTGATGGCGCTGCGCGGCGACGACACGCCCTACGAGAAGCCGGCGCGGCCTGACCGATCGCGTAATACCGATGCCGCTGAGCTTGTCTCACAGGTGCGGGCGATGAATGAGGGGCGCTACCTGGAAGAATTGCTCGATGCCGCGCCTACAGATTTTTGCGTGGGCGTGGCGGGCTACCCGGAAAAGCACTTTGCAGCACCCAACATGACGTGGGACGTGCTGAGCCTCAAGAAAAAGGTAGATGCAGGGGCCCACTATGTGGTCACGCAGATGTTTTTCGAGACGAGCCACTATTTCAGCTTTGTCGAGCGGTGTCGGGCGGTGGGCATCACCGTGCCTATCCTGCCCGGGATCAAAATTTTGACCTCGCGCAAGCAGCTTACCAGCCTGCCCCGGCATTTCCATGTCGAGATCCCGGAGGCGCTCGCTGCCGAGGTAGAAGCCGCGCGGGATGATCAGGTGCGTGAAGTAGGCATCCGCTGGGCCATCAGCCAGAGCGAAGAACTGCTGTCGGCAGGTGTGCCTGCGCTGCACTTTTACATCATGCAAAACGCCGCTACAGTCACCTCAGTAGTAGAGTCGCTGCGCAAGATGGCGTAGGCTCTGCAAGTCACTGATGGGCAGTTCAGGTGGTAAGCGCAGCGGGCTCCGCGAATATGGATAGATCAAAAATGGCCGGTGAGCGCGAACCCACCGGCCATCTAAAATGCCTGCGCTATTCTGGTAATCAGTGCCAGATCTCGCGATTGGGATCTGTGTTGCGCACGGCGCTTTTGTGCTTGAGCAGCGAGCGCCGCAGGCGCGCGACGCACCGGTCTACTGCTGCTTCGAGTGCCGGCCCGGTTTCTTCTGCAAACAGCTCCTGTCCGCGCACGCTGATGGCAACCTCTGCCTTTTTCTCAAGTCCCTCCTCTGTCAGCACCACACGTGCACTCTGAATCCGGCTGTGTACCTGGTTGAGCTTGTCGAGCGCCTCCTGCGCGTACTGGCGGTGGTAGGTGGTGGCGTCGGTGTGGCGGACGGTGATCTGCGTTTGCATACGACCTTGTGGGTTTGGTGAACGAGATATCCGGAGAGTCCGGGTAATCAGAAGCAGAGCGGCATAGATTGGGAGGTAAGTGTAAAGGGCGAAATCAGAAATCAGGCTTGCCAGGCGTGGAGGTACAGCTCTTCGCGCGCCTGCATAACAGCGCGCTCAGCGGGTGTGGTATCATCGTAGCCTACAAGGTGGAGCAGGCCGTGGATGCAGTAGCGCACGGCTTCCTGCTCAAACGTCGCGTCAAACTCAGCGTGTCGTTCCATCGCGGTGTCAAGGTCCACGTAAACTTCACCCTCAACCACGCCAGACGTTCCGTCGCCAAGCGAAAAAGAGAGCACGTCCGTGAGGTAGTCGTGGTCCAGATACGCCTGGTTGAGCGCCAGCACCTCGTCGTGATCGGTGAGAATCACGGCCAGCTCTACAAGCTGCGCGTCCTCACCCGCGAGGACAGCTTCGAGCACGCGTAGCAGCCGGGCCTCGTCTAAATGCAGGCTAGGGTGCTGCTGGGCGATAACGATGCGGTCGTCGTCGGTATCCACCGGCGGAGGGTCAGCCGAGATCGTTGAAAAGCGACTCGGTCATAGACAAGGCTACGCTGCTCATCACGAGTTCGGGCGGCAGCGTGGTGAAATCAGTGGAAAGCAGACGCTCATCGACGTGGGCATAGAGCGAGCAGCCCGCCTCGCGTTCTACCACGAGGCCACTTGTAGCACCATTGCGCCGCGCGAAAAAGATGACTTCTCCCAGTTCCTGCGAGGCCAGAAAGCCCGTGCAGCCCTGCAACTGCAGAAACGACGCCGGTGAATACACCGACACGAGGTTGGGAGGCTGCTCGGAGAGCGCAGCGGGCAGCGTAAGGCCCGTGCGCAACTCAAGCGAGAGCTTGCGCCCGGTTTCTGCGTCGTGCAACTCGAACCGGTGCAGCGCATCATCGCTCGTAAAAGGCACGCCAAGTACCTGTGCGATACGGGCCAGATCGTCCGGACTGAAATCAAAAGCCATCCTGATAGCGGAGAGGTGAGGGCGGGCATAACGCCTCTGCGCCGAAAGTACGGCGCAGCACCTCTTCTGCACAATGGAGACCCGGCATAGTATCGCTACGAGAGCGAAGCGGTGCCGTTAGACGTATGCAAAGGAGAGGGGGGCTCCTGCACCAGGGCGCTTTCGAGTAGCGACGGTTGTTCGAGGCGAGGCGGCTGGAATAACGCAGCGTTCGGCTCGGCAGCCTCCTCCGAGGGTGCCCAGTCCGGGTCATAGGACCTGACGAAGCGCGCGTGGATGCCTTTGGGGCCGTCGTGGATTTCAAACTCGACGGGTTCGTCCGTATGCAGCGTCCGGAACCGGGTATCGGCCTCGATCGACGTGTAATGAACGAAGATGTCGGCATCGCCCTGGGGGTGGGTGATAAATCCGAAGCCTTTCTTGGCGTCGAACCATTTGACTGTACTGGTCATCTTCATAAGGGTAACCTCCTGCTGGCTAAGCATTCAGACTATGAGCCAGCGTTTACTTGTGACATATTAAGTGTAAGAATGTCTGACCAATAGTGCAACTTACACAATAACACTGGTTCCGGCATGAGGACTCAAAAAATGACCGCCATCAACTTTTTTATGACAGGTCGGAGACTTTTACTGAGGCAAGAATAAGTCGGCGAGTCAGTCTGGTGCGTTCGTGGTGTCGGGTAGTGTAGAAGCAGGGGAGAGGCCCATGCCTTCCCGGGCCTGGGAGAACCGTGCGCGGGCTTCAGCAGGGGTAAGGCGGAACGTGCTGTCCTGCATGACATCTGCCACCTCATCACCAAAAGCAGATGCCTTCTCGAATGCTTCTGCGCCGATATAACCAAGCTGGATAAGCTGGCTGAACTGCACCGCGGCCTCCAACTCGCGGAGAGAGCCGGAACGCTGGTAGTGCCGGTAGGCATCGTCGAGGATCGCCAGGGCGTACGGGCGCGCTTTGTCCAGAATGATCTGCGCCTGCGCGGTATCGCCGAGCAACAGGTAAGCACGCGCCATGAAAGAAAACGAGCGCTCATCACCGGGAATGGTCTCGAATGGTACGTTCACCAGGATCGTGTCGAGCAGGCTGCGCGCCTCTTCGCGGTACCCATCCCGGATAAGGGACTCGGCTACGCTGGTGAAGATGTTGCGGTAGTTGTCTACCATGCGGCGGATGTTCTCGTCGAAATACACGTCTGGATCGTCGAGGCCACGGAAGCGGAAGTTTTTCAGGTTTACATCCGTGATGCCCTGCACGACGCGCCCCTGCCGCTCGTTGTGGCGGATGGGCACGACGCGGTACGCCTGCCCCTCGAGCTGGAAGTAGTTCTGCAAGTCGAGCTGGCCGTCCGGGCTGACGGTGACGGCAAAGTAGATGGGACGCTCCCAGTTTTGCTGCGCTGCGTTGGTTTGCAGCATGTTGAGCACGACGAGATCGTTGGGATAAAGCGCGTAGAAATCCTGCCCGAGCTGCCGTCCGTTGAGGCGCCACGTCATCGGGTTCTGGAGCTGCGCCCCCCCTGTGGTCTGCGCCGAGAGGAGCGACTGCTCCATTTCAGAGCCTTGCAGGGCGGCAACATCTACCGGCAGCGACACGTCGCGCGGCTGCCACTGGACAGGCGCAATCCGTTCTATCTCGCTGTCAGACAACGAAATGGGCAGGGGCTCCGACAGGCGGGAAGCCTGGTTTTTAAGCTGCTTGACATACCACGGCGTTTGCAGCAGCGACAGGTTCGCCACGCGCACGTCGGTGCGCTCACGCTCTACTTCCTGCAGATACCACAGCGGGAAGGTGTCGTTGTCGCCGTTGGTGAACAGGATACCGTTCTCGGCGACACTGCTGAGCATGTTGTAGGCGTAGTCGGGGGCCACATAGCGGCCCGAGCGGTCGTGGTCGTAGTAGTTCTCGACCACCATCCAGCCGGGCACGGCCAGAAAGGCGGCCACCGCGACGGCCAGCGCGAGCGTGCGCCGGGCAGGCTCTGCCAGGTTCTTCAGCCCTGTCAGCACCATCTCTATCAGGCCCGTACCGCCGATGCCGATCCACAGCGCAAAGGCGAAAAACGAGGCTACATAAGAGTAATCACGCTCGCGTGGCTGGAACGGCGGCTGGTTGAGGTACAGGATAATGCCGATGCCTGTGATGAAAAACAGTACCAACACGCTGAAGGCGCGCCGCCAGTCGCGCATGAAATGGTAGACCATGCCCAGCAGCCCGAGCAAAAGCGGCAGCGCGAAGTAGCCGTTGCGGCTGGCTTTCTCGCTGGGCGTCTGGAAGTATGGCTGCCGGTTTTCTATGCCTCTGTCAATAAAGTTCGCGCCAGTGATGACGGGCGCGTTCTGCACGTCCGAGTCTTTGCCCACAAACTGCCAGCCGAAGTAGCGCCAGTACATGTGGCCGATCTGATAGCCGAGGAAAAAGTCCCAGTCGGAGTCGTACTGCGCGTAGGCGCGCATATGCGTCGGGTCGGGACTCCACCGGCGGGGGAACGACACGTCGCGGGTGGTCTGCCGGCCGGTAGCGTTGTCATAGCTTGGCCCGCTGAGCAGGGGGGTCTGCCCGTACTGCTCGCGCTTGAGATAGGACACGATGGCCTCGGTGGTCTCCGGGTCGTTCTCGTCGATTGGCGGGTCGGCGGCGCTACGGATGAAAATTACCCCGTAGGTAGAGTAACCCAGCAGCAGAAACATGATGCTCAGCATGACGAGGTTGAAGGCCGGCATGCGCCGCTTCTGCGTCTGCCACACACCGATGCCCACCAGAACCACGACGGCGAGCAGGAAAAGCAGCGGTGTCCCGCTGGCCCCTGCCATGGTCGGCAGCACCTGCACGATGCCGGGGTAAACGAACAGAAAGACGAGCGAGGAGGCTATGCCTGCGGCGATGAGGCCCATCACGCGCTTGCCCGTTGTCCACTCTTCGCGCTCGTACTCGGTAAAAAAGAAGATGAGGGCGATGAAAAATACCGCCAGCAGGTTGAGCAGGTGCACCCCGATGGCGAGCCCGAACAGGTACGCGATAAGAACAAGGTAGCGGTTGGCCTGCAAGCTGAACGGATGTGCATCGCCGGGTAAAGTGGCTTCTTCCGTTCGCGCGGCGTCGCTCCACCGCAAGATGAGCCAGACGACGAGCGCGGTAAACAGCATCGAACCCGCGTAAACCTCGGCCTCAACCGCGTTGAACCAGAACGAGTCGGTGGCGGCAAACGTGAGCGCTCCGATCACGCCTCCTGCCATGGCCGCAATCTCGTCCAGCGCCGACCGGTCATCGCCCTGCCACGTCCGCACGAGTTGCACGATGATGAGGTACGTTAGCAGCACGGTGCCAGCGCTGGCGAGCACGGACATCAGGTTTATCGACAGCGCCACGTACTCGGTGGGCACGAACATGGAAAACAGCCGCCCCACGAGCATGAAGAAAGGTGCCCCTGGTGGATGCGACACCTGAAGCCCGTGTGCGATGGCGATAAACTCGCCACTGTCCCAGAACGAAGTAGTCGGCGCTACGGTGAGCAGGTAGAGCACCAGCGCGTACACAAAGACGAAAGCGGCGACGATGCGGTTCGTACGGGGCCAGTTCATGCGGAAGTAGGGGGAAACGGATAAGACCGCGCTGCAACGCAGCCGTAACGGGCAGGTTGCCCCTTTCGTACGCATGGACTGGCGGGGCTACGGGCGGGGTAAAAAAGCCAGGCGGGCCAGCGACCTTAATCGCCAGCCCGCCTGTCCACCCATCGTACATCCGTACGCGCCGGATCTACGAGAGGTGCAGCGCCAGGTTACAGTTACCGGCGGAGCGCGAACAAAATACCGCCCATCACGGCTACCGAGGTGCCATCGGCAATGGTCATGCGCGCCTGCACAAAAGGCTGAATGGAACTGGCCGGATTGAAACGGGCACCAGCGAGCAGGTTGAGGCCCGCGTTGGTATCGTCAATGTCTCCGATGCTAAAGTAGCGTAGGCCGAGTCCAGCGCCCACATATGGAGTGAATGGCTCGCCAAGCCCCCCGCTGATGTCATAAAGCGCGTTGACGTCAAACTGAAGCAGGGTGCCTCGATCTACCAAGAACACGTCCACGCCTGGTTGCAGTGTGATGGGAAGCGCGCCGAGCGGGAAGCGAACCTGACCGCCAAGCAGAAATTCCTCGACGTCTACGTCGTAGCCCCCGTGCACACCGAACTGGGCATGTGCTTGGGTGGTGAACAAGGCAAAAAGAAGGCAGATGAAAGCAAGAATCTTTTTCATAAGGAGTAGTGAGTTAGAAAGGACATCTTAATCCTACAGCTAAGACCGCGCCAGAGCAAACGCATAGAGCCGGCTGATCCGTAACGAGGCGTGTGTGGCGGCTTCGTTACGACTCTCATGGGTGCCTTTTGCGGCAAAATTGGATTGGGTATGCTATTGCTACACCTACTTTGCGCCTATGCTACGCTGCCTGCCAGCGCGACGCATCGGCTGCGCTCGGCATGACGGGGGCTGCGTTTATCCTGTGCAGCGTCGAAGGACGCTGCACGACTCCGGCCTCATCCGCAAAGCCACCGGGTTTACTTTGAAAGAATGCGGCAGCACAGCATATATCTCAACGCAGCAGGCGCTGGTGGCGTATGCCGACAACGCCTCGCTTCCTGATTGCAATACTGCCGCACGTGTGGCAGCAGGTATTACATTCTCATCATGCAGATAAAGAAAATCCTCATTGCCAACCGCGGCGAGATCGCCATCCGGGTGATGCGCACGTGCCGGGAGATGGGCATCAAAACCGTCGCCGTGTATTCCGAGGCCGACAGCACCGCGCTGCACGTCCGGCAGGCCGATGAAGCCTACCTTATCGGTCCTGCACCGTCTGCACAGTCGTACCTCGTGGTCGAGAAATTGCTCGAAGTCGCCAGAAAGAGCGGGGCGGATGCCATCCATCCCGGCTACGGGTTTCTATCTGAAAACGCGGCCTTTGCCGAGGCGTGCGCGGCGGCGGGCCTCACGTTTATTGGCCCTTCGGCTGAGGCGATCCGGGCCATGGGCGACAAGACGGCGGCGCGTGCGCTGATGGAAAAAGCGGGCGTGCCGATGGCACCGGGCACGACGGAGGCGCTCTCAGGCGTTGACGAGGCGAGAGAAGTGGCGGGGCAGATCGGGTACCCGGTGCTGCTCAAGGCGGCGGCCGGTGGTGGCGGCAAAGGGATGCGCGTGGTAGCGCAGGAAGCCGACCTCGCAGCAGCGCTGGAGATGGCCGCGCGCGAGGCCACATCGGCTTTTGGCGACGGACGTGTGTTCGTGGAGAAATACATCCTCCAGCCGCGCCACGTCGAGATCCAGGTGCTCGGCGATCAGCACGGCACGCTGGTCTACCTGTTCGAGCGTGAATGCTCGATTCAGCGGCGCCACCAGAAAGTGATCGAGGAAGCGCCTTCGCCCGCGCTCACGCCCGAGGTGCGGCAGGCCATGGGCGAGGCTGCCGTACGCGCCGCGCAGACGGTCGGCTACTATTCGACGGGCACGGTCGAGTTTCTGCTCGACCGCGACTGCAACTTCTACTTTATGGAGATGAACACGCGGCTTCAGGTAGAGCATCCGGTGACCGAGTGGATTACCGGGCTCGACCTTGTCCGCGAGCAGATCCGGGTGGCGCAGGGCGAGGCGCTGGGATATGCGCAGGCCGATTTCGCCATCAATGGGCACGCCATCGAGTGCCGCGTCTATGCCGAGGATGCAAGGCAGAACTTCCTGCCCGATCCCGGGCCGCTGCTGCGCCACGCACCCCCCTCAGGGCCAGGCGTGCGCGTGGATACAGGCGTCGAAGAAGGCGGCGTGGTGCCCGTTTACTACGACCCGATGATTGCCAAGCTGAGCACGTGGGGGCGCACGCGCGCGGAAGCCACCGACCGCATGGCGCGCGCGCTCGCCGAGTACGACATCGCGGGCGTGGAGACGACGATTCCGTTCTGTCACTTCGTGATGAACCACCCGGCGTTTCGCTCGGGAGACCTGTCGACGCATTTCGTGGCAGATCACTTTACACCCGAGGTGCTCGCTCCAGACGAGGCAACGCGCGAAGCCGCCGCTATTGCTGCCGTCTTGCTGCACGCCGAGGCCCGCCCGCCTGCTACCAGTAGTGCTACGGCCGAAGGCACGCGCAGCTCGTGGTATAACCGGCGCAGAGCATAAGCTGGGGCATCAAGGGCTCCGCATTTGCACATCGCAGCCAGGGGCGTTTCTACAGCCATCCCGGCAGGTGTAACACGCTTAACCCTCTGCCGGGAGCGGATCTGGTACTGCAAAGGCTGCGTACGCCGCGCTCTCCTCTTTTTTGCCCTATGTCGCAACTCTCGTCCGAAACGCTACGCGCCTCGATAGACCGCGCCGAAAGCGGTGCGCCCGCCGCGGGCCACGCCGTCCGCGACCTTTTCTCGACAGACGAGATTTTCCAGCGCATCGTCGCAACGGCTGACGAAGAGTTTGTCCGCTCCAACAGGTTGCTATTTCTGTCGGGAGTGGCGGCGGGGCTCTCTATCGGCCTCTCGTTTGTCGCGCGCAGCGCCATCACCGCCGCCGTCCCGTCCGACACTTCCGGCCTGGTGGGCAGCATTCTGTATCCCGTCGGGTTTCTGCTGATTGTGCTGGGGCGCTATCAGCTTTTTACCGAGAACACGCTCACCCCGGTCACGCTCGTGCTTACCCGCGTTGCCAGCGTGCCCCAGTTGCTGCGCGTGTGGGGCGTGGTGCTGGTGGCCAATATTCTCGGGGCGCTGCTGATCGGGCTCCTGCTGGCCCGTACCGGCGTGTTCGACGCTGATACGGCACTGGTAGCGCGTGCGCTGGCAATGCATGGTTTAGAAGTGCCGACGACGGCGCTGTTCTGGAAAGGCGTGATTGCAGGCTGGCTTGTCGCCTCGATGGTGTGGCTCAACCACGCCGCGCGCGACACCATAACGCGCTTTTTCATCGTATTCGCCATTATGTTTCTCGTGCCCGCTGCCGACCTGTTCCACTGCATTATCGGCGCGTGCGAGATGTTCTACCTCGTGTTTCAGGGGGATGCTACCCTGCTCGAAGCCGCGCGCTTTTTCGGTGCCGTCGTGACAGGCAATACCGTGGGCGGGGTGCTGCTCGTCGCCATTCTCAACTTTGCGCAGACGCGGGGCAAACGCTTTCCCAAGCGCTATGAGCAGATGCTTACGTGGCGCGAGTGGATGTTTACCATCGGGCGTGGCGAAACGCACGCGGCAACCTCCAACAACAATCCGGTCAGCGGAAGCAAACGCATCGAAGGAGCCGAAACCGGCAGTTTGCTCGACCAGGAAGTGCCACACGAGAAAGAGTGAGCAGTACCCTTTTCACGCGAACGCGCCTGCAGACTCAAGCACGGCCACGTCACTTGCGGGCGTAAGCGGCAGCGAGAGGGTAAAGCAGCTTCCCGCGCCCACCGTCGATTCTACCTCCAGTGTGCCGCCGAGCGCGTCTACCATGTGCTGCACGACCGTCAGTCCCAGCCCCATGCCTTCAAAATTGCGCGCCATGCCTTCGCTGCCCTGCCGGAACGGGCTGAACAGGTGCGGACGAAAGGCAGGCTCAATGCCGATCCCGGTGTCGCGCACCGCAACGACGAGCGTATCGGCGCACCTGCTGGCGCACACGGCTATCTCGCCTGACGGGGTAAATTTTACCGCATTGGAGAGTAGGTGCGAGAGGATGACGCGCACGCCATATCCATCAAACTCGACGGGCGGGAAGCTGGGCGGCACGGCCAC